>Ga0335075_10012133_pt1 | contig 13023 bp, 10 predicted proteins | sample Lox_Sample_24_FD_206723 | JGI IMG/M metagenome (GOLD analysis project Ga0335075, IMG submission 206723) | Soil microbial communities from Loxahatchee National Wildlife Refuge, Florida, United States - Lox_Sample_2.4 | ecosystem: Environmental > Terrestrial > Soil > Wetlands | place: USA... | reverse complement strand
AAAGATTTTGCAAACACGTGTATATCATTCTCCAAATATATAGTTTTCCACCAGTTCATATATACAAAATTCACTTCAATTTTCATTCCTTATCACATCCTTGTTCAAGACTCCTAAACACAACTGCCTTCAATGCTAGCCGTCGAATTCTTACTATAAGCACTCAAGGCACTCCCACCACACATCAAGCTCTTCATAAACGCCTTCGCGTACGCCACAAACCTAGTCAGCACATATGAGAAAGTCCCCGACTCCCACGAGTTGTCCAGCGTCTGCGAGGAGATGATGACCTTTGCACTTTTGGACAGTATCAAACTTAGCCACATCGGTCATATAAGTAGGGAAGGTCTATGCCGTGATGTCCGCGGTTGTTGTGCATGCCTGGTCTCCCAAGCTGGGACACTCGGAGCGGCCGTTGTCGGTAGGGATCAACGGAGATCAATGTGTTCGTTTCCCAGATCTCGGCGCTGGGGAAGTGCGTGGGGTCTGGAGTGTGTAACAGATTGACGAGTACGATGACGTGAAAAGCCTTTATTCCGCCCCTTGATACAAGCAAATCCTCATACCTTGAGGCACCTGCCCATTTGAGGGAGGCAGGTCGGAATATCTGCCTCAAGGTTTAGTCTATTTCTACATGGTTTGAGTCTTAACAGCTCAAATTGGTAATTGAAAATAAGCTTCTTTTTCATGTAGTCATTTTTTCCAATTGACATACAGGAAAATGTATAGTGCAGTAAGGGTTCATTGATGTGTTTTGGTTGAGCTCTTCAAGGTGAGAAACTGCCTGCGGCTATGGTAAATTCATGTGAAAGTTGAGATGCTGTATCATGGACTACAGAAGCATTTGCAAAAGACTTATAGTAAAGAGTGTATTTTGAGTAGTTACGACCTGTAAGACCTAGGTTTTATGAATATAACGGGCGTATTATGTATCATCGTCGTCACTGTCCAACTCTTGAAATCGACTATCTTCAAACACGCCTTCTCTTTGCGCTTTGGCAACTGGATTTTCCGCGTTAATAACGCCGTTTCTTTTCAGCCTGTCATTGAGTTAGTGCAGCTGATGTGAGTGAAGTCACTGTTGGAACATACCTCTCAAACAATACCATAAGCCTTTCGGCCTCCCTCTCCTTCTCCGCTTTTGTCATCTCTGGCCCTTCAAATTTCAGTTCGAAGTCGACAGCCTGACCAGTAATTGGGTTTATTTGTTTCTCACGCAAGGTGGAACTTGATCCCCCATCGCTGCCAGTAGTGCTGAAAGCATCCAGTGCATTTTCCGGGACAGGGACATTATGCTGGAAGAGAAAACCCGACGCAAAGCCGTAGCCCACGTTTTGCACAAATTTTCGAGCGTCTTTATCTGACATCTCAAATAGGAGAGAAGAAATACCTTCCCGTGATTGAGGTGCAAGAGGAGACGTCGACAAACGAAGGAGCCTTGATGATAAAGTCTCTGTTCGACCGAGGGGTTGCTTTCTATCGCTATCGCTGGGTAGCAGGAGGGTTTTCATATAACTTTGTACGTCTGTAGGAGCGATTTCATACAACTTGCGCATCAATATTAAGAGTGGAGAAACTTGTTGATCGAGCTCATCCTCCTTGTATAATCGAATGGCTAGATCTAATAGATCGACAAAACGCGCTGTATTGAATGTAGGATCAACTTTCGGGAAAAGAGCATGCATGGCTTCTGCATCCTTCAAGTCCAGGTTTATCAATGAATTGATAAGAGGGCCGAAAGGCGCTTCTAATGGCTTACTGGGGATGATTTGGCGTTTGCCGAGGATCGTGAGTATGTGGGGTATGGCCGGCGTGAAGGCTTGGCTCCGTTGAGGACAGAAATGTGAAATGTTGAACAGCAGCTTTAGCGTCTCTACCAAGGCCATTCCCTCCATTGGATCATCTTGCAGCTTTTTCGTCTTCTCGGCGTAGTGCGCCGCGTGCCTGGCCAGGTTCTGGGTTATTATCTCTGCCAGATGATGTCGATCAATCAAGGCTTCAATGTCGATGTTCGTGTCGTAGGTTGTCAAGAACAATATCCTGGATAAAAGAAACTCATCATCACAGTTATCGTTCTTCAAGCGACTGCAAGCCTTAGATTCGTAGTGGAGATCAACGAATATTTGTCTAGTCGCAGGCTTGAGAAGCATTGCATTTGCAAGACAGCGGAGAGCATTTCGAGATGTAGTTGTAGAGCGACTATTGAGGGCATGTTGAGTCAAGATATCGATTCCCTGTTAATGTGTGGTTAGCAAAGTTTGAGTTACAAGGAATGCTTGGACAGACCTCCTTCGTGAATATTGGGTCAGAATTTTGAGGATTGCGCCCGTAGACTTTCAATTGTTCAAGAGCCGCATCCCGTTCTGAGTCCTGTCAGTCCCCATATTCCTGCGACCGTCCGATTCCTCATGCGTACGTACGATGTGGTAGAAGACTGATCTTTTCCAAGTCTTCACCAAGCTTCTTCAGTAGTCTATTGACATCGGCAAGCTTCTCTGTCCGTGGATCAGCTCCTGGAAAGATAAACTTGCTAGAATTTGCACCTACCTGATCCTTGAAGGTCTTTTGCCGGTGTCGAAACCAGCAGGCTGCTCATTTTTGATGTAGCCACGAACTGGCGCTCAATTTCCCATTACCCACGGGCACTCGTGCTTTTAGAGATTGACGATATCCCGTATGATTGATAGAGCTTAGCTCTCGTGGAATCTCGAGCAGATGAAGTCAGCTGCGGGTGCCGTGGAAATGAGCACGCATATACGGCTGAGGTGCGGAATCGAAGACTTCAACATATCATCTGCCCATTCTACAATGTGACAACAATCATCCAAACAAATCTTGCTTTTCTTTAGACTTCTGTAAGGCTGCTCAGGAAGTGAAGAAGGTGGTTTGGTTCATACGCAAAGTACTAGCTGGTCTTTACCCCACTGGGCGAAAGTAGCGAGTGGCATCCGCAAGGCTGAAACCCTGGGCTGAAAGGCGGGGTTTGTGTGCTGCAAGAACTCGTCCTTATCTGCATAATAGTAATATTTTAAGGTAAGTAGGCATTGAGATCTTCCAATTATGATTTTGATAACGGAAAGCTTGAATTTTCTTCTGTACGCTTTATCAAATAGTTTTATGAGCATTAATGAAGCCACATATTTAAGTTTAGTTGGATGTAAGAGAAAAAATGTTGCCTTCATTTCAAGGCGGAAGTTCCTGGGTCAATTAAAATGTGGAACGTGCCCGCTTCTTAAACGCGTGCAGAGTCGCGTCAACCTCGACCGCGGCACTGCCTATTCGAGCACACGAGCAAAGCTTCTGTCCTAAACAACAGCGTTTGGGCACACGCTTTGCTCAGCTGCATGCCCCTACTCGAATAACTCTATAATGCATAGCTGACACTCAATGAAGCTCGGAAGTCCAAGCAATAGCCTTCGAGCTTTCAGCCATGGTGCGACCTGGCTCGCCTGGTGTTCGATTGCTGGAAAACCTTCCACAAAGACCTCCAACTCCGCCCCGGGAGTCAGACCATAGCAGAATACAAGCCGAGGGCTCAGTACTACGAAGAGTTCTCTCAGATAGTCTTGGGGTTCAGACGCCTCCAAATAATTCACCTGAACCATTAAACGGATCCTCCAACGGCACAACCGACAAGTCCCGCAAGAAGGTGGAATGGTCTGCCTGGACAGAGTACAAGGAACCGCCCATAAGAGATTCGCTGCTGCAAGACGCCCTTCGTCCCCTGCCGCCTTCTGGCGAATTAAAGCCTACAAAGTCGATCCTCAAGCCGTATAATGGTATCAATCCAGTCGATCGAAAGAGTGGAATTGGCAAGCTAGCTGCACCCCACACATATCCTAACTTCGCAACAATGCTGGAATCTATTGTCAAGCAGCTTGCTGGGGAAGATAGAAGCTCTCGAATCGATGCTTATTTGACACTATCTGGGGTTCTCAAGGCATCAGACGATGTTCCGGATCCGAGAGCTTTAAAGGAGAAGATGGGTCTCCTCACCCAATTTATACAACGCGATATGTCAGCAAAGACTGCTTCTGGGACACCAGATACGGTCATCATCAACAATGCTCTCATTTTGCTCGCATTTTTTGTCTGGAGCCCACTGACAGCTGATTGTTTGAGCAATGAGTTCTGCACCTACGTCGTAGAACATGTCATCAGTGCTGTCAAAGACCCGCTTGTATCGAAGGACATCGTGAAACACCTTTTATTCATCCTTGGACGACAGAACTTCTCTCCGAAGATAATGAATGCGGAGAGGGTCCGACGATTGGTCGAAGCCCTAGTTGATATTGAGGAGCATATAAAAGGCAGGAGCATTGTTCTTGGTCGAGTGGGTATCTATCGAAAGCTGCTCAGACAGGCCAGGGCACCTATGCTAGCTAATGTCCCTTGGGTGGAAAATCTATTTACGGACATGACAAGCAATAGCAGAGAGGTCCGCGCTCCGGCCGTTGCCTTTGGCTTTGAAGCTGCACTCTTGCTTGGTACCGAAAAACAGGTCTCCCGTGCAGTTATGGACCTTTTCCGTAGAGATGTTAGCGAAACCAAGTATGCGCATTTCTATTCCAAGAAGCTGGGCATGATGGTGCAAAACAAACAAGATGGTGATCTTGTTCCACAAATATGGAGTATCGTCATTCTATTGCTGCGCTATCGTACTCATCAACTGGAGCACTGGGAGTTCATGATGCCATGGATGCACGTCATCGAGAAGTGTTTCAATAGCAGTGATCACGATATAAAGATGCAGGCCAATCTGGCATGGAATCGCCTTGTTTTCGCAATTCAACCAGACGAGAGCACGGTACCTACAATGGTGAAATTTCTGGGCAAGGTTTTGGACCTCCAGCTGAAGCGCAAGCTTGTCGGTAGACACGCGAAAGAAGCACGGCAAATCACAATTGGAAGCGTGTGCAACCTACTCTACTATGCTTTGAACCCCAATGCAACATCCAATCAACTCGATCTATACTGGGATGAGTACGTGGTTCAATTGATTGGAAATACGCTCGTGGCCAGAGACCAAGTGAATTCCGAAACAGATGAAGAAGATCTAGCACATGCTTGCGATATCATTAGTGCTCTACTTGATACTTCTCCAAAGGCCTGGATCAATAGCCGCGCCACCGAGAACGGAATCGTCAAATCAGATGAGCTCCCTAGTATTGATCCTAAATGGATCAGGAAGAATGCTCAAAAGGTCTTTAAGGTCCTAGGGCCACTAATTCAAAAGTGTTTCAAGGATCTCCTTAAATGGGAGAGCTCAATAGAACTTGTCTGGGAGAGGTTTGTTGCGTCAGTGGGAGCAGCGGGTGCAAAGGAAGTCAAAGTTTCGAACGACACAATGTCCTCCATGGCTTGTGTGTTCACCTTACTGTACAAACTATGGGAGACCGGACCGAAGGATCTGCCTGGTAACGAGAGCGACTCTTATACATCCTTCCAAAAAGTCTTTACCCTGCTCGTTACTATGACCACTAGCAGCCTCGGAGTTTTGCCTTTCACTGAAAGGCTTTTAGCAATGGGCCCGCAGGAGAACTTTGCCATTGTTGCTACACCATCACATCACCCGCACAAACTTCGAGGCGAGATCAAGTGCCCACTTCATCATCTATTCGTTCTCTTAGCACGTCCAGATCCTGCTATAAGATGCGATGAGAGCTATCTCGAAATGGTTAAAACGATCCTAGAACCATTCTTTGAGGACCGAAAAACCAGACGGTCTCGCGTAGAACTGGCAAAAGACCTCTCTCAGCTCCTACCGCTTTCAGTCCCTGACTCTCGAGCGCCACCTGTGCTCTGGGGGGTGCTTGCCAGATTTGCGATGATGGCCTTCGAATTGAAACCAGCTAGCGGCACGATCAGTAGTAGTAGTGGAAGCATTGATCCTCCTCTCGGCTCTGAGTACCGCAGTCTTGTTAAGATCCTGGAGCACGGCATTTTCCTGTCTCCGGAGATGCCTTTGCCAGACTGGAAAGAGTTGTTTACGGCTACAATAGCCCAAGTCACGACTGACGCTGGTCCAAGTGGCCGTGCAATATCTATTGTTGAGCCACTTTCGCGAGTGCTTGAGGACCGAGTAGCCCAAACGCAGAAAATACCAAACCCAGCATATGGTACGATTTTGGTGTTCAATGCGCTGTATCCAGTGGATAAGCAGGCGCTTGAGGCAGCAAGGCGGCGTCTGTGGGGAACCTCAAATATAAGCACAAAGTCCGCTTCATTTGATCCCTATTCACATTTCTATGTTTACTTGAAGTACTGCCTGCAAGAGTCTTATGATACGTTAACAGGGGACGGTTCGGTAGATGCTTCTGAACTTCTGTTAAATGTCTCGAACTTGGTCCATGGTTGTCCTACGACACTTGTAACGGGTCTTTTGGCTGGTATTCAAGATGGGCTTGCTCCCTGGATTTTAGATGAAGCTACCAAGTTTGGAGGACATAAATCATCTATACTTGCAAATTCTGTAAGGGTGACTTTTCAGATCAGTTTCGTAATGTTTCTAATTATTCTAGGTTGCGACTCTTTGGTCGAATGTATGCGCTGCCATAGCGAATCTTTCATGTACGGATTATGACCTTCTCCGTTCCTTGGAAACCCTTATCTGCTCAGGACTTCAGAGCAAACACAAGAGCACAGTGAGCGCCATGGTTACTCTCTGGAACTCGACTTTTGGCAGCGAGCCTGATCTTGAATACCCGCCGCGCGTAACAGAGGCGATTCTGCGACTTCGACCAATCGCTGATATACAGCTTCCATCATTTCCCGACCAACATGGAAATGAGGTATGTGTTTTGGGAACCAACAACGAGATCAGATTGCTGACGGAACAGATCATATCAACTGGACCAACATTCGAAGACGAATCCCAGGAAGATAACTTGCCTTATGAATTGGAGGATTACAACATATCAAGAAGTTCTACAAGTCGAGAGCGAACTCCTCATTTGGAACCTTCTCCTTTACCACAATTAGGACGCCGAGCCTCACCAAATTTGCTGGTTGAGCTACCTCATTCAGGGTCGCGAAAGAGAGCCTTCCAGGGTACACCCGAAAATAATAAGCGGAAAGTGGCCAAGAAAAACCTCACGCCTAGATTAAGACATGACGACTCACAGGTTCAGTTTGCCGCGATTGATTCGTCACCGATGGCGGACGCTGTGCTTGATTCCCAGTTGCTCACTGACAGACAACGAGAGGTGAAGGAGAGGCAAAGAGAGACAGAAGCATTGTTCGCAAATATTGGTGTTAGTCCGAAATTTAGACCAAAATCTGGACTTCCCAACCTGACGCCGCGTTCTGATGTTCCTGTCCTTAAGCAAACCAGCTCTGATGATCCCTCAACGCCTGTTCTTCCACTACGGGAGAAAGCGTCGTTTGATGAATATATCACCTCTTCGCCTACTCCACGCCGCGGAGGTTTTAGGGTTCAAATGGACATTGATCTGATGGATCCTCCTTCATCACCTCCGGAGCAGACACTATCAAGGGCCAATCCAAGGATTTTTGTGTTAGGAAACTCTAGAAGAGACGTAGATAATTCTAAATCTGAAATATGGGATGTTACCTCCTCCCCACCGGTCAGATCACAGGATATTTCTCGAAACTCGACTGATTTAGGACCTTCTGCTCAAGTAGTCGAGGATCTCATGATCATGGAAGCAGATCATGACACGTCAAGGATTGGTAATTCCATGGAGGATGGTCAACTCACAGGCCCTTCAGCGCGTCCAAGTACTCCCTTAGAAACCCATGGTTCTTTGGCACTTGAAAGACAGGCATCGCGAACTCCTAATGAAGTGTTTGTTGACGCATTATCAAGTCCGGCACCGCCGACACCAGTTAAAGACATCGACTCGGACCCATTATACGCTGATGGAATGGAAGATGACCAGGGGGGTTTAGCGCCCAACCTGACGAAGCAGAACGATTCACAGATTGCGTATTCATTAAGTGACGCAGATGAGGATAGTATGCTTAGGTTGATTGCCAAGTTCGACAAACCTGGGTCGGGGCATGATTACACCAGTAATGAAGTGGGTGGTGATGATGACATTATGGAGTCACACCCGTCAGCAGGAGGGATGGGTGATATTCCTGCTACAAACATTGACCAGCAGTCTAACATCCAATCCTTGGGCAATGCCCCTGTTGCCTCAGAGTTGCCGGGTAAACAACCGACAATTATCAAGCCTCTGAGAGCAAATAACAAGATCAGGAAGTTGACTCAGGACGCTGTGCCAACGTGTGACAAAGCTATAGCTACCACCGCGCCAGTAGCACAAGATAAAGATACAAACAAGCGCACCCGGAGATTTGGCACGAGGAAAAGGAAGATTGTTGATGAGTGTGCTGAAGTTCTCAACAGTCTCGCGGTAGATGCTATTGGTAAGAATTCCAAAGAAATTTCTATAACGCTACTATACTGACCATATCTTCAGAATCTACTACTAAGACATGGGAAAAAGGAATAGGTTCAGAGACTAGTCCTCACAGACTAGAAGATGACGAGTTCATGATATCAAGCGCTGCTGTGACCGATCAAGCATCTACCGACTTCAATGAACCGGTTCTGGATGTTGAAGAAATCACTAGTGATAGTGATTCCCATACGTCATTTTTCAACAGCAAATCAAAGGACAGCGAGCTTGCTGTAGTCCCAAGACATATTCAGGATGTGGAAATGACTAGTCAGAGAACGAGAGAGCCTTATGATAGAGGGGATAAATCAATTCACACCACATTGGTTGTGCCTTCCGAGCAAGTAGTGGAAGTAGGTGAAACGGGCTCAACGGTGATTGGCAGATTTGAGGAGATTCTAGCAAGTTTGCGAGCAGTGGCTTTGACACGGGAAGAAGCACAGAAAGTGGAAAACCTTCTTTGGGATGTGAAGGGCGAGTTGTATGCGGCTGAGAAGAGAGGGCGTGTTGGGGGCTGAAAATAGTTTGCATTGCAAAGGGCGTTTACAAGTTATGCATCATGCGGGAGCTTTGGAAAAGGGTGGGTACGCATTAGTGGAGTATTGATTGATATCTCTATGACTATGTCAATGGATTGATTACTTGCAAAGCGAATGAAATGAATCAAGTATGATTAATTCCGCAGTAGATTTATGTTGTGCTTCACGAATGCGGGTCGCCTTATAGGCTGCAGCAAGGCTTAGTTAGCGGGGCCGCTCAGCGAGGCCCCGTGCGTTTCAGAATATGCAGGTGCTGGCCTAGGGACGAGTCGCCCCGTCACCCGTCACATCCCACTTCCTGCGGTAGGCTCACAGGCTCTAATCCAACAGCGCTGCAACCATTCATTCATCACCCCGCCTGTAAAAGGGCATGAGTCTTCTTTTCAGCCCCAAACCCCTCACTCGCTCTTGACGTTCGGAATACATAAAGCTCGTACGGACCGCAAATTCATTTGACGTCATCTGCACCCCATCTAAAGCTCAACTAAAGAAAGCTTCACATTCGCATAGTAATTCTTATACATAAGCAATCACCAGAATGGTTGACCGCCCAAAGAAGCCGTCTGCACTTGCGGCCACACCCGGGCTTGCCCCGCAACCCCAGGTTAACATCACGCACTCCCAATCCCGAGTCAGCGCTGTGCTTCCCACTGGTGAAAGCATTGAAGTCTTACTCTATGGAGCTACAATCATTAGCTGGAAGGACGCTAATGGAAACGAGAAACTTTGGCTGTCCGATGCCGCGAAGTTGGACGGAAGTAAGGCCGTCCGGGGAGGAATACCATTAGTGTTTCCTGTGAGTGACTTCTCATCTTGGCCGTAACGAGGTTCTGAGCTATCCTAACTTATACTTCGAAGGTATTCGGCCAATCTACTAATCACCAGGCTACTTCAAAGCTCCCCCAACATGGCTTCGCTCGGAATTCACGCTGGGAGTTTCTCGGCAAGTCGACAACAGAATCAGCAGCTACTCCGGGCACGAAGGCGGGTGACGGTGGTGTGAAGATTGATTTTGGACTCTCGCCGTCCAATCTGGATGATGCATTCAAAAAGGCCTGGCCATATAACTTTGGGCTAATCTATTCGATTACGTTCAACAAGGATGAATTGGAGACCAGTATCCTGGTTAGGAACGAGGGCGGTGAGGCATGGGAGTTCCAAACGCTGATGCATACATACTTAAGAGTCAAGGTACGTATAGATGTCTGGAAAGCAGAGCATCATAACAAGAGGATCATTTTGGGGCTATGACTGACAAAACCGATAGGATATCAGCAAGGTTACCATTGCCGGTCTCGAAGATAGCAAGTACATTGACAAGGTTGCTTCCGCCACGAAAACGGAATCCAACTACGCCGTCTCTATTACGGGCGAAACCGACCGGGTCTATACACCATCCAAGGGTCCTGAACACCCAATAATCGTGAACGAAGGTGGAAAGAAAGTCTTTGAGATTGTTAGAGACAATTTGGAGAATGTAGTGGTCTGGAATCCATGGACCGAGAAAGCAAAGTCAATGGGTGATTTTGAGCCGAAAGATGGCTTCAGGCAAATGATATGTGTCGAGGCAGGACAGGTTGGCGGATGGCAAAAACTGGAAGCTGGAGAGACATTCGAAGGAAGTCAAATCATCAAGGCGAACCTGTAGGTCGAGCATGGATGATAGTGAATTTTCTGGGTGGGAATCTCGGCGAGAACCAACATGAGGGACTTGAATTGGGTGGCAGACATGACTAGACAACACGAAATGAATTATTGCAGAAACAAATGATCGTTACTTCCTGCTGCGTCTTGGCAGGAAACACTGCCCGCAGATCTAAATGGTATATTCGATGCTGAACAGATCTCGTCATGTGAAAAAAACAAGGCTCCGCCTAGAATTAATCTTTCTCTAATACATTAAGAGATTAAGGGCTAGCTATTGGCAGGAGGAATTATATATTGATTTACGGATACTGCTGCAGGAACCGCTCTTAGGCTCTGTCTATTATAAGTCGGGGAATGTCACGGATTACCCCGACGGCACCTCGCCACAAGCTGGCACGGCTGGTTACGACACCACTATCGTCACATATAGTTGGAAATGCGAATCCGAGACGGAAAACCCAAGATGGTTACAGTCTCAATAATGCTCTCGCTATTGCCATTTACTGATCGATAACCTCCATGACCTTCGAGCTATCAACAATACATAACACCTTATGGTGGGGTCGCAATGTTACCCCAGCCAACGACCTTGACAATCCCCTCAATCCACGACGACACGGTTCTCGACTGTAGAATATATACCCCTCCGAATTTTCTTGCCACGCTGTTATCAGAGAAGGCAGTATGGCGCAAGAAGTCTGCGATTGTAGCACATCCATACGCGCCTCTCGGAGGGTGCTACGATGACCCAATCGTTGACATAGTAGCTTCTGCTTTATTGAACAAAGGCTTCTTTGTTGGAACATTCAATTTCCGGTAGGTCTTAAACTTCCGTCGCCGCTTCTCTCTGAAGCTAATAATAAAACATGCAGAGGCGCTGGCGGGTCCAAAGGTCGGACATCATGGACAGCGAAACCCGAGACAGACGATTACACATCATTCATTGGCCTCATGATCTACTTCATGCACTACTTGTCAATAACAGAATCTTTCTACGATGAATTTACGCCTGCCTGGAATGATGATGAGCCATATAGCCTCAGTCCAATACCTTCCCAGGCGTTGCCTGCTCCGCAAAGTCCAGTGTCTCCTAGGGGCCGGAAGCGTTCTATACTCACGTCCATGGCAATGCCGCAGCTGCAACCTCTGTTGCTTCTAGGGGGCTACTCTTACGGTGCTTTAGTCACCACTCAACTACCGACCCTGTCCTCCATCATTTCCCTCTTCCATGCGCCTCGGCCGGGTACAGCCGCTTCAGAAATTGTCTTACGGGCAAAGCAGCTAGCCAAGCAACAGAACGAAGCATTTGCTTGCACAGCAAATGTTCTGAAAAAGAAGCTGGCAAAAACTTCTAGTAGCACTACTCCCAAGCTTTCTAGAGGTCGCAGTCTCCAAGCCGAATCGGCATTTAGCTCCAGAAAGCCAAGTGCAACAACGAGCATTCGACTCGGTGGCGAGGAAAGTGATCCAGATCTTAGGAGGGCTAGTCATGAATCACATAGTCATAGATCCTTATATTTTGAGCCTGAACGATTAAGAAAGAGCATTGATAGAGTCAGGTCTTTAGCTCGACGCTCTGATTTCCGGAGTTCAAGTACTTCACAACAAAGAAAGGGCTCGGATTCGTCCAGGCGAAGTTCGTCTGGTGGTAGTTTCCTATCTTTAGAAATTGTTTCACCCTTAGACGCTGCAGTGGAGAATGCCGAGCATGGTGGGAGTGAAGTTGACAACATTGGTCTCGATGATATCAAAGTCTCCTATCTACTCATCTCGCCACTACAAGGCTTGGTCACAAAGCTGGCAACCATGTGGAGCAATACGTCGCGGCCTAAGACGAAAGACCCATCTTCAAAAACCAAAGACACAAACTGCGACGTAGAGAAGAAGCTAGTCGAGAATGATACCATAGCAATATTTGGAGACGAAGACATCTTCTCGACCAGCAAGAAGTTGCGGCTCTGGGCAGACAGGCTGGGCAGTAACATCAATAGCCGCTTCAGACATGTGGAAATCAGCGGTGCTGGGCACTTCTGGCATGAGGAAGGCGTTGCAGATCAAATGGAAGCAAATGTTGCGGAGTTCGTTTCCGGTTTGTGACAGGTGGTTTAGATTGAAAGCGCATATGACATTCAGAGTCTTGGAAGAGCATGGTCTGGTGTTTGGTTCTTGGGTTAGAACCTAGGTTCTAGTATTCGTAATTTGTGAACGGGTCACTTTATCTAGTGATATACGGTGGCTTGAATACAGCGTACATAAATCTATCAAACAACTACGTATATAGAAAATAAAACTTTATGACTATGTATCTTCACACCACTCATAGATAGGTTGATCTGGCCGCGCATAAGAGCAGGCCCACGTGCATCAAGGCTGTCTTACAATGCAAAACATGTTTCATCCTTCCTACAACT
>Ga0335075_10012130_pt1 | contig 13024 bp, 9 predicted proteins | sample Lox_Sample_24_FD_206723 | JGI IMG/M metagenome (GOLD analysis project Ga0335075, IMG submission 206723) | Soil microbial communities from Loxahatchee National Wildlife Refuge, Florida, United States - Lox_Sample_2.4 | ecosystem: Environmental > Terrestrial > Soil > Wetlands | place: USA: Florida... | reverse complement strand
AGATAAGGGCGCGCAAGGGGATGGTGCTGAACCCCGGCGACCCGGACACCAAGAGCGCCGGCTCGTTCTTCACGAACCCGGTGCTGGATGCCGGGCAGTTCGCCCGGCTCGCGGCCGCGGCGGCCGGGCCAGTGCCCCGGTTCGAAGCCGGTGACGGCAAGGTCAAGGTCCCGGCCGCGTGGCTGATCGAGCACGCTGGCTTCGGCAAGGGCTACGGCGCCCCCGGCCGGGCCCGGGTGTCCACCAAACACACGCTCGCGCTGGTCAACACGGGCGGCGCGACCACAGCGGACCTACTCACCCTGGCCCGCGAGATCCGCGACGGCGTCCACGCCACCTTCGGCATCACCTTGACCCCAGAACCAATCCTGATCGGCGCCACCCTCTAACCGCGAGCCCCCGAGGCATCGTAGGACTCTGCGGCACGCCCGCCCCGACCGTCGGCAGGCGGATGAATGTGACAGCGAGCCGGTTATAGGCGGCTGAATGTCACATTCATCCGGTCGGCGGGGGAGTTAGGGGTTCAGCCAGGTGTCGATCGCTGTTAGCAGGCGGGTGCGGACCGACGTGGGGGCCGCGGAGCCGAGGACCGACATGCGGGCGAGGTCGGCTAGCTCGCGGGGCGTGAAGTTGTGCACGTCCCGGGCGATCTCGTACTGCCTGACCAGGCGGCGGCCGAACAGCAGCGGGTCATCGGCGCCGAGCGCGACCGGTACGCCGGCCTCGAACAGGACGCGGACCGGCACGGCGGCGGCGTCAGGCTCGACGCCGAGCGCCACGTTCGAGGACGGGCAGACTTCCAGGGTGACGCCGGCGGCGGCGAGCCGCTTGACGACCTCCGGGTCCTCGACGGCCCGGACGCCGTGCCCGATCCGGTCGGCCCGCAGCCGGTCGAGGGTCGCGGTGACGCTGGCCGGCCCGAGCAGTTCGCCGCCGTGCGGCACGAGCAGCAGCCCGGCCCGCCCCGCGATGCTGAACGCCCGCTCGAACTCCTCCGCGGGCCCGCGGCGCTCGTCATTCGACAGCCCGAACCCGACCACGCCCCGGCCGGCGAACTGCACAGCAAGCCGCGCCAGCGTCCGCGCATCCATCGGATGCCGAGTCCGGTTAGCCGCAATGATGATCGCGATCCCGACCCTCGGGCTCGACGCGGTGGCCGCCGCGTCGAGCAGCAGCTCCGTGAACGCGGTCACCCCGCCAAACCGGCTGGCATAACCGGACGGGTCGGCCTGCAGCTCCAGCCACCCCGACCCCTCGGCGACCTCATCCTCGGCGATCTCCCGCACGAGCCGGTACAGATCATCAGGAGTGCGCAACACGGACCGCGCGGTGTCATACAGCCGCTGAAACCGGAACCACCCGCGCTCGTCAGCCGTAGACAGATGCGGTGGCCAATCGTCGGTAAGCGCGGACGGCAGCGAGACACCATGCCTGCTGGCGAGCTCCACCATCGTCGAATGGCGCATAGCGCCAGTGAGATGCAAATGCAAATGCGCTTTAGGAAGCGCCGTCAGGTCATACGTCATTGCCCTATGACTCTAGGAGGCGCCCCCACCTACCGCGCGTCAGCGAGCAGCTTGCCGATGCGGGTAATGCCTTCTTCAAGGTCAGCGTCCCCCAGCGCGTAAGACAGCCGGAAGTAGCCGGGCGTCCCGAACGCCTCCCCGGGAACAACAGCGACCTCGGCTTCGTCAAGGATGAGGCTGGCCAGCTCAGACGACGTCTGCGGCCGCTGCCCGGCGATCTCCTTGCCGAGGACGCCCTTGACGCTCGGGTAGACGTAGAACGCGCCGAGTGGCTCCGGGCAGACGACGCCGGGGATGTCGTTGAGCAGCCGGACGATCGTCTTCCGTCGCCGGTCGAAGGCCTCCTTCATGGCGTCGACCGCCGCCAGGTCACCGGACACCGCCGCGAGCGCCGCCGCCTGGGAGACGTTCGCCACGTTCGACGTCGCGTGGCTCTGCAGGTTCGTCGCGGCCTTGATCACGTCCTTCGGGCCGATCATCCAGCCGACCCGCCAGCCGGTCATCGCGTAGGTCTTGGCCACGCCGTTGAGCACGACGCACCGGTCGGCGATCGCGGGCGCCTCGACCGGGATCGAGGAGAACACCGCGTCGCCGTAGACGAGGTGCTCGTAGATCTCGTCGGTCACCACCCAGATGCCCTTGGCGGCGGCCCACTCGCCGATCGCCCGCACCTGCTCCGGCGAGTAGACGGCGCCGGTCGGGTTCGACGGGGAGACGAACACGAGCAGCTTGGTGCGCTCGGTGCACGCCGCGTCCAGGTCTTCGACCGAGGCGAGGTAGCCGGTGCTCTCGTCGGTGGGCACCGGGACCGGCACGCCGCCGGCCAGCGCGATCGCCTCCGGGTAGGTGGTCCAGTAGGGGGCGGGCAGCAGCGCCTCGTCACCGTCGTCGAGCAGCGTGGCGAACGTCTGGTACACGGCTTGCTTGCCGCCGTTGGTGATGAGCACCTGGTCGGCGGTCACCGCGTAACCGGAGTCGCGGGCGGTCTTCTCCGCGACGGCCTTGCGCAGCTCAGGCAGGCCAGCGGCCGGAGTGTACTTGTGGAACCGTGGCTCCGCCGCGGCCTGGCGCGCGGCCTCGACGATGTAATCCGGTGTGGGGAAATCAGGCTCACCAGCGCCGAACCCGATGACTGGCCGGCCGGCCGCCTTCAGCGCCTTGGCTTTCGCGTCTACGGCCAGGGTCGCGGATTCGGAGATGGCGGACACGCGGGCCGATATTCTCGTGGTTGGCATGCATACATGGTGTCACCCTCCGCCGGATGCCCTGCAACGGGTTTCGCCTCCTGGGGCGTCTGTCCCTTCGGTTCGACGGAACGGGTGGGTTCGGCGTACACTCTGGTGATTGCAAACCGGAGGGCAGTAGCTCAATTGGAAGAGTCCCGGTCTCCAAAACCGGTGGTTGGGGGTTCGAGTCCCTCCTGCCCTGCCAGTGCAGGCTGGCTGGACCAGCGCGGTCCGGCCGGTCCGCGCGTGGTGTTCCGTTCAGTGCAGCATAGGTGAGGACATGGCGACCCAGACGCGAGGCCAGAGCGCGGAGCGACGGAGCGGGTCCGGGCGTGCCGGAGACCGGACGACGCCAGCCTTGTTCATCAGGCAGGTGGCGTCGGAACTCCGGAAGGTGATCTGGCCGACCCGGAATGAGCTTGGGACGTACACCGTCGTCGCGCTCGTGTTCATCGTCATCATGAGCACGATCGTGCTGACACTCGATTACGGGTACACCAAGCTGGTGTTCTGGTTCTTCGGCGGCTAGCGCGAGATCCGGGACGACCCCAGGCGGTCCCCGTGCCGCGCGTTCACCGCGTGACACGATGATCACCGGGATAGCCCGCCGGGTGAGTGGCCGTGCGAGCGCTGGCCCAAGCGAGCAGAACAAGAGAGTGAGTGACCGTGTCCGAGTCCCAACTGCACACCGATGACCACGCGGCGACCGGCGCAGTGGATGGGGAGGCAGCCGACGTGACCGACGAGACTTCCGGCTTCGCTGAAGAGCCGGTCGGAGCCGACGACGAGGCTGTCGAGGCCGTCGAGGACGGCGAGGATGTCGACGCCACGGCGGAGGAGCCCTCCGAGGAGGAGCCTGCCGAGGAGCCCGACGTAGTCGCCGAGTTCAACCGCGAACTGCGCATGCTGCCCGGCGACTGGTACGTGGTGCACTCCTACGCCGGCTACGAGAACCGCGTGAAGACCAACCTGGAGAGCCGGATCACGTCGCTCAACATGGAGGACTACATCTTCCAGATCGAGGTCCCGACCCACCAGGTGACCGAGATCAAGAGCGGCAAGAAGCAGACGGTCAACGAGAAGGTGCTGCCCGGCTACATCCTGGTCCGGCTGGACCTGACCGACGAGTCCTGGGCGGTGGTCAGGAACACCCCGGGCGTCACCGGCTTCGTCGGCCTGTCGAGCCGCCCGTCGCCGCTGCCGCTCAGCGAGGTCGCGGCCCTGCTCGCCCCCGCTCCGGCGGAGACCACGGCGCAGGCGGCGGCCGCCAAGAAGGTGTCCCCGGAATACGAGGTCGGCGAGTCGGTTACCGTTATGGATGGACCGTTCGCGACGCTGCCGGCGACCGTGAACGAGGTCAACGCGGTCACGCAGAAGCTCAAGGTGCTCGTGTCGATCTTCGGCAGGGAGACGCCCGTCGAGCTCTCGTTCGACCAGGTATCGAAGATCTGAGAGGAAAACACACCACCATGCCGCCACGCAGAAAGAAGCTCGCTGCCGTCGTCAAGGTGCAGCTGCCCGCTGGTGCCGCCACCCCGGCGCCGCCCGTGGGCACCGCGCTGGGCCCGCACGGCGTCAACATCATGGACTTCGTGAGGCAGTACAACGCCGCGACCGAGTCCCAGCGAGGCAACATCATCCCGGTCGAGATCTCGATCTACGAGGACCGGTCATTCACGTTCATCACGAAGACGCCGCCCGCGCCTGAGCTCATCAAGAAGGCCGCCGGCGTCGACAAGGGGAGCAACGAGCCGCACAAGACCAAGGTCGGCTCGCTGACCGCGGCGCAGCTTCGGCAGATCGCGGAAACCAAGATGCCCGACCTGAACGCGAACGACATCGAGGCCGCGGAGAAGATCATCGCGGGTACCGCCCGCTCGATGGGCATCAAGGTCGAAGGCTGAGCTAGTCCGGGGGGACGACCCCCCGGAACCCCGCGGTGCACGCCCGATCCTGCGGATCTTATCGGGCATGCGATCAGCGGGCCGGCTGAGAGTCAGCCGCTTACGTTCTGAATAAAGGAAAGTGGCAGGACCTCGCGCGGGTCCCTATGACCACAACCTCCACTGAAGGAGACGCATTATGAAGCGCAGCAAGGCGTACCAGAACGCCGCGGAGAAGATCGACCGCGAGCAGCTGTACAGCCCCGCCGAGGCGGTGGAACTCGCCAAGGCGACCCAGGTGACCAAGTTCGACCCGACCGTCGAGGTGAACCTCCGGCTCGGCGTCGACCCCCGCAAGCAGGACCAGATGGTCCGCGGCACCGTCAACCTGCCGAACGGCACCGGCAAGACCGCCCGCGTCCTCGTGTTCGCCACCGGCGACCGCGCCGAGGCCGCCTCGGCGGCCGGGGCCGACTACGTGGGCTCCGACGACCTGATCGAGCGGATCCAGGGCGGGTTCCTGGACTTCGACGCGGTCGTCGCCACGCCGGACATGATGGGCAAGGTCGGCCGGCTGGGCCGGGTGCTCGGCCCGCGCGGCCTGATGCCGAACCCGAAGACCGGGACCGTCACGCCCGACGTGGCCAAGGCCGTCTCGGACATCAAGGGCGGCAAGATCGAGTTCCGTACCGACCGGCACGGGAACCTTCACTTCATCATCGGCAAGGCCTCGTTCGGCAAGAAGGCGCTGCTGGAGAACTACGCGGCGGCGCTCGACGAGGTGGTCAGGCTCAAGCCGGCCGCCGCCAAGGGCCGCTACCTGAAGAAGGTCACGTTCACCACGACGATGGGCCCCGGCATCCCCGTCGACCCGAACAGGACCCGCGGCTTCGTCGAGGACGAGGCCCCGGCCGCCTAGCACGGACCATGATCGTGGGGAGTTTCCGGCGATATTCGCTGTGAACTCCCCACGATCATGTTCTGGTAAAATGGAAGTACCGAAGACCGCTGGATGCGTGGCCGTCAGGTCGCGCCGAAGGTTCCGTACGGACATCCCGCGCAGGTGAGCGTGAGCCTCAGCCGCTTAATCGCGGCTATCGCCCCGTGCGCCTGGCGCCGGGGCGTTCGTCGTCTTCGGGGATATGGCAGGGACGACACATTTGGAAGGAGGCTCATGGCAAACGCCGAGAAGACGGCCGTTGTGGAAGAGCTCACCGGCAAGTTCCGGGACTCGAGCGGCGCGGTGCTCACCGAGTACCGCGGGCTGACCGTGGCTCAACTGAAGGAGCTGCGTGGCTCCCTCGCGGGCAACGCCACGTTCTCTGTCGTGAAGAACACGCTCACGAAGATCGCGGCCACCGAAGCGGGCGTGGGTGATGAGCTCGCGCCGATGCTGTCTGGGCCATCCGCGATCGCGTTCGTCAGCGGGGACGTCGCGCAGGCCGCCAAGGGCCTGCTCGACTTCGCCAAGGCGAACCCGCTGCTCGTGATCAAGGGCGGTGTGCTCGACGGCAAGGCGCTGACCGCGGCTGACGTCAGCAAGCTGGCCGACCTCGAGCCGCGCGACGTGCTGCTCGCCAAGCTGGCCGGCGCCATGAAGGCGTCGATGTCGAACGCGGCGGCGACGTTCAACGCGCTGCCGACGCAGATGGCGCTGCTCGCCGACGCGCTGCGCGCCAAGGTCGAGGCCGGTTCGCCGACCGCGGCTGGCGACACCCAGGCTGGCGACACCCAGACAGAGACTCAGGACTAAGGAACGAAGGGAAACGATCATGGCGAAGCTCAGCAGCGCCGACCTGCTCGACGCGTTCAAGGAGATGACCCTCCTTGAGCTGTCCGAGTTCGTGAAGGCTTTTGAGGAGACGTTCGACGTCAAGGCTGCCGCCCCGGTCGCGGCCGCGGGCGTGGCCGCTCCGGCCGGCGGGGCCGGCGGCGGCGAGGCCGAGCAGGCCGAGGAGCAGGACGAGTTCGACGTCATCCTCGATGCCGCTGGCGACAAGAAGATCCAGGTCATCAAGGAAGTGCGGTCGCTGACCAGCCTGGGCCTCAAGGAGGCCAAGGACCTGGTGGACGGCGCGCCGAAGACCGTCCTTGAGAAGGTCAACAAGGAGGCCGCGGACAAGGCCAAGGCTGCCCTCGAGGGCGCCGGCGCCACCGTCACGGTCAAGTAAGTCAACGCGGTTTCCGCGTGCCGCATGCGCGGCGAGAGCGCGAAAAGGCGCCTCTGGGGTCTCCCGGGGGCGCCTTCGCCGTTCAGAGGGCGGAATAAACTCCATACCCCGGTGCGTTACGCTCTACACATCCGCACGCGTGTGGCATCCATCACGCGGCGATCCAGCTCGAACCAGCCCGTTTCGGCTTGACGTTTCGTCTCCGAAAGGGGATGCTGCGGAGCAAGGTGAACCACATATTGGCGTACCGTTGACAAGCAGTGCAGCCGTTGGCTACACTGACCATTTGCGCTGCACTCTAACGTCCTCGGTATCTTCTCTCGCCTCTCTGGGGTTTTGCCGCGGGGCGTTTGGCGTGCGTGCGGTGATAGTTCCGCGACAAGTTCGGAAGGACCCCTGTTGGCAGCATCGCGCAGCGCCTCCGCCACGAATCTTGGTCCCCACCGCGTGTCTTTCGCGCGGATCAACGAGCCCCTGAAGGTTCCGGATCTGCTGGCCCTGCAGACCGAGTCGTTCGACTGGCTGCTCGGCAACGAGAAGTGGAAGGCGCGTATCCAGGCCGCCAAGGAGGCAGGACGCAAGGATATCGCCGAGCAGTCCGGCCTCGAAGAAATCTTCGAAGAGATCAGCCCGATCGAGGACTTCTCTGGGACGATGTCTCTGTCGTTCCGCGACCACCGGTTCGAGCCGCCCAAGTACTCCGCCGAGGAGTGCAAGGACAAGGACATGACGTACTCCGCCCCCATGTTCGTGACGGCGGAGTTCATCAACAACACCACCGGTGAGATCAAGAGCCAGACCGTCTTCATGGGCGATTTCCCGCTCATGTCGAACAAGGGCACGTTCATCATCAACGGCACCGAGCGCGTGGTGGTCAGCCAGCTCGTGCGCTCGCCCGGCGTGTACTTCGACCGCCAGGTCGACAAGACGAGCGACAAGGACATCTACTCCTGCAAGGTGATCCCGAGCAGGGGTGCGTGGCTTGAGTTCGAGATCGACAAGCGAGACAGCGTCGGCGTCCGGATCGACCGCAAGCGCAAGCAGAGCGTGACCGTCCTGCTGAAGGCGCTCGGCTGGGACGATGCCCGGATCCTCGAGCGGTTCGGCGATTACGAGTCGATGCGCGCGACCCTGGAGAAGGACCACACGGTCGGCCAGGATGACGCGCTGCTCGACATCTACCGGAAGCTGCGGCCGGGTGAGCCGCCGACGCGGGAGTCCGCGCAGGCGCTGCTCGACAACCTGTACTTCAACCCGAAGCGGTACGACCTGGCGAAGGTCGGCCGGTACAAGGTCAACAGGAAGCTCGGCCTCGAGATGCCGATCCGGCAGGGGACGCTCACCGAGGAAGACATCGTCTCCACGATCGAGTACCTGGTCCGGCTGCACGCCGGCGAGGAGGAGCTCACCTCCGGCGGCCGCACGATCGTGCTCGAGACCGACGACATCGACCACTTCGGCAACCGGCGGCTGCGCACCGTCGGCGAGCTGATCCAGAACCAGGTCAGGCTCGGCCTCGCCCGGATGGAGCGCGTGGTCCGCGAGCGGATGACCACTCAGGACGTCGAGGCGATCACGCCCCAGACCCTGATCAACATCCGCCCGGTCGTGGCGTCGATCAAGGAGTTCTTCGGCACCAGCCAGCTGTCCCAGTTCATGGACCAGACCAACCCGCTGGCCGGCCTGACGCACAAGCGCCGGCTGTCCGCCCTTGGTCCTGGTGGCCTGAGCCGGGAGCGGGCCGGGTTCGAGGTCCGTGACGTGCACCCCAGCCACTACGGCCGGATGTGCCCGATCGAGACCCCTGAAGGCCCGAACATCGGCCTGATCGGGTCGCTGTCGTCGTACGCCCGGGTGAACGCCTTCGGCTTCGTCGAGACGCCGTACCGCAAGGTGACCGACGGCAAGGTGACCGACCAGATCGACTACCTGACCGCGGACGAGGAAGACCGGCACGTCATCGCCCAGGCGAACACGCCGATCCAGGACGACGGGTCCTTCGCGACCAACCGCGTGCTGGTCCGCCGGAAGGGCGGCGAGGTCGACCAGATCCCGCCGGACGAGGTCGACTACATGGACGTGTCCGCGCGCCAGATGGTGTCCGTGGCCACCGCCATGATCCCGTTCCTCGAGCACGACGACGCCAACCGGGCGCTGATGGGCTCCAACATGCAGCGGCAGTCCGTGCCGCTGCTGCGGTCCGAGTCGCCGCTGGTCGGCACCGGCATGGAGTACCGGGCCGCGACCGACGCCGGCGACGTCATCCTCGCGGAGAAGGCGGGCGTGGTCGAGGAGTCCTGCGCGGACTACGTCACCGTGCTGAACGATGACGGCACTCGCATCACGTACCACGTGCAGAAGTTCCGCCGGTCGAACCAGGGCACTTGCTTCAACCAGAAGCCCATCGTCGAAGAGGGGCAGCGGGTCGAGGAGCGCCAGGTCCTGGCGGACGGTCCCTGCACCGACGACGGCGAGATGGCGCTGGGCAAGAACCTGCTCGTCGCGTTCATGCCGTGGGAAGGCCACAACTACGAGGACGCGATCATCCTGTCCCAGCGACTGGTGCAGGACGACGTGCTGAGCTCGATTCACATCGAGGAGCACGAGGTCGACGCCCGCGACACCAAGCTCGGTCCTGAGGAGATCACGCGGGACATCCCGAACGTCTCCGATGAAGTGCTCGCCGACCTCGACGAGCGCGGCATCATCAGGATCGGCGCCGAGGTCGTCAACGGCGACATCCTGGTCGGCAAGGTCACGCCCAAGGGCGAGACCGAGCTGACCCCCGAGGAGCGGCTGCTCCGCGCGATCTTCGGTGAGAAGGCGCGCGAGGTCCGTGACACCTCCCTCAAGGTGCCGCACGGCGAAGAGGGCAAGGTCATCGGGGTCCGGGTGTTCACCCGCGAGGACGGCGACGAGCTGCCGCCAGGCGTCAACGAGCTGGTCCGCGTGTACGTGGCCCAGAAGCGCAAGATCACCGACGGCGACAAGCTGGCGGGCCGCCACGGGAACAAGGGCGTCATCTCCAAGATCCTGCCGGTCGAGGACATGCCGTTCCTCTCCGACGGGACCCCGGTGGACATCGTGCTGAACCCGCTCGGCGTCCCCGGCCGGATGAACGTCGGCCAGGTTCTCGAGACGCACCTCGGCTGGGTAGCCAAGGCTGGCTGGCAGGTCAACGGCGACGACGAGGACTGGAAGGACCGGCTCCGCGCGATCGGCGCCGACTCGTCCGAGCCAGGCACGAACGTCGCCACGCCGGTCTTCGACGGCGCGCACGAGGAGGAGATCACCGGCCTGCTCGGCTCCACGCTGCCGAACAGGGACGGCGACCAGCTGATCGGCTCGACCGGCAAGACCACCCTGTACGACGGGCGCACCGGCGAGCCGTTCAAGGACCCGGTGTCCGTCGGTTACATCTACATCCTCAAGCTGCTGCACCTCGTGGACGACAAGATCCACGCGCGGTCCACCGGCCCGTACTCGATGATCACCCAGCAGCCGCTGGGTGGTAAGGCGCAGTTCGGCGGGCAGCGTTTCGGCGAGATGGAGGTGTGGGCCCTGGAGGCCTACGGCGCCGCCTACGCCCTGCAGGAGCTGCTCACGATCAAGTCCGACGACGTGCTCGGCCGCGTGAAGGTCTACGAGGCCATCGTGAAGGGCGAGAACGTCCCGGAGCCAGGCATCCCGGAAAGCTTCAAGGTGCTGATCAAGGAAATGCAGTCGCTTTGCCTCAACGTAGAGGTGCTGTCGAGCGACGGTGCCGCCATCGAGATGCGCGACACCGACGAAGATGTCTTCCGCGCGGCGGAAGAGCTCGGCATCGACCTGTCCCGGCGTGAGCCGAGCAGCGTCGAAGAGGTCTGACAATCGAAGGGGGAACCACCACAGTGCTAGACGTCAACTTCTTCGACGACCTCCGCATCGGGCTCGCCACCGCCGAGGACATCAGGCAGTGGTCACACGGCGAGGTCAAGAAGCCAGAGACGATCAACTACCGCACGCTCAAGCCGGAAAAGGACGGGCTCTTCTGCGAGAAGATCTTCGGCCCGACCCGGGACTGGGAGTGCTACTGCGGCAAGTACAAGCGCGTCCGGTTCAAGGGCATCATCTGTGAGCGGTGCGGCGTCGAGGTCACTCGCGCCAAGGTGCGCCGCGAGCGGATGGGCCACATCGAGCTGGCCGCCCCGGTCACGCACATCTGGTACTTCAAGGGTGTGCCGAGCCGGCTCGGGTACCTGCTCGACCTGGCGCCGAAGGACCTTGAGAAGGTCATCTACTTCGCCGCCTACATGATCACGTACGTGGACGACGAGGCCAGGCAGCGTGACCTGCCGAGCCTCGAGGCACGGATCACGGTCGAGCGGACCCAGCTCGAGCAGCGCCGCGACAACGACATCGAGACCCGGCAGAAGAAGCTCGAGGGCGACCTCGCCGAGCTCGAGGCGTCCGGCGCCAAGGGCGACGCGCGCCGCAAGGTCCGCGAGTCCGCCGACCGCGAGATGAAGCAGATCCGCGACCGGGCCGCCAAGGAGATCGACAGGATCGACGAGGTGTGGTCGCGGTTCAAGGGCCTGAAGGTTCAGGACCTGGAGGGCGACGAGCTGCTCTACCGCGAGATGCGGGACCGGTTCGGCCGGTACTTCCGCGGCGGCATGGGCGCGCAGGCCATCCAGGACCGCCTCGCGACCTTCGACCTGGAGGCCGAGGCGAACGACCTGCGGGAGATCATCCGCACGGGCAAGGGCCAGAAGAAGGCCCGGGCGCTGAAGCGGCTGAAGGTCGTGTCGGCGTTCCTGAACACCCGCAACTCGCCGATGGGCATGGTCCTCGACTGCATCCCGGTGATCCCGCCGGACCTGCGGCCGATGGTCCAGCTCGACGGTGGCCGGTTCGCGACGTCGGACCTCAACGACCTGTACCGCCGGGTCATCAACCGGAACAACCGGCTGAAGAGGCTCCTTGACCTCGGCGCGCCCGAGATCATCGTGAACAACGAGAAGCGGATGCTCCAGGAGGCCGTGGACAGCCTGTTCGACAACGGCCGCCGCGGCCGCCCGGTCACGGGTCCTGGCAACCGCCCGCTGAAGTCGCTGAGCGACATGCTCAAGGGCAAGCAGGGCCGGTTCCGCCAGAACCTGCTCGGCAAGCGCGTCGACTACTCCGGCCGGTCCGTCATCGTCGTCGGCCCGCAGCTCAAGCTGCACCAGTGCGGCCTGCCCAAGCAGATGGCGCTGGAGCTGTTCAAGCCGTTCGTGATGAAGCGGCTGGTCGACCTGAACCACGCGCAGAACATCAAGTCCGCCAAGCGGATGGTGGAGCGGGCCAAGCCGGTCGTGTGGGACGTGCTCGAGGAGGTCATCACCGAGCACCCGGTGCTGCTTAACCGGGCGCCCACGCTGCACCGCCTCGGCATCCAGGCCTTCGAGCCGCAGCTGGTCGAGGGCAAGGCGATCCAGATCCACCCGCTGGTCTGCACCGCGTTCAACGCGGACTTCGACGGCGACCAGATGGCGGTGCACCTGCCGCTGTCCGCCGAGGCGCAGGCCGAGGCCCGGATCCTGATGCTGTCCACGAACAACATCCTCAAGCCCGCCGACGGCAAGCCGGTGACCATGCCTACCCAGGACATGGTGATCGGGCTGTTCTGCCTGACGCGGGAGGACGAGGGCGTGACCGGCACCGGGCGTGCGTTCGCGAACCTGGCGGAGGCCCTGATGGCCTACGACAGGAACGAGGTCGAGCTGCAGGCGCGGATCACCATCCGGCTGGAGAACGTCGTGCCGCCGAAGGGCGTCGAGGTGCCCGAGGACTGGCAGCCCGGCGAGCCGCTGCGGATGGAGACCACGCTCGGCCGGTGCATCTTCAACGAGGCGCTGCCGGACGACTTCCCGTTCGTCAACTACAACGTGGGCAAGAAGCAGCTCACGGGCATCGTCAACGCGCTCGCCGAGCAGTACCCGAAGGTCCAGGTCGCCAACGCGCTGGACAACCTGAAGGACGCTGGCTTCCACTGGGCGACCAGGGCGGGCGTGACGATCGGGATCGAGGACGTCGTCGCGCCGCCGAACAAGGCGACGATCCTGGACGGCTACGAGCGCCGCGCCGACAAGGTGCAGCGCGAGTACGACCGCGGCCTGATCACCGACGACGAGCGCCGTCAGGAGCTCATCGAGATCTGGACGCACGCGACCGCCGAGGTCGCCCAGGACATGGAG
>Ga0335075_10012128_pt1 | contig 13026 bp, 11 predicted proteins | sample Lox_Sample_24_FD_206723 | JGI IMG/M metagenome (GOLD analysis project Ga0335075, IMG submission 206723) | Soil microbial communities from Loxahatchee National Wildlife Refuge, Florida, United States - Lox_Sample_2.4 | ecosystem: Environmental > Terrestrial > Soil > Wetlands | place: USA... | reverse complement strand
ACGCCGAGGCGCTGAAAGGCTCGACCGGAACCGTGACCTCCGCTCTGGAAGCGCTCGAACGCGGTCTCGGCACGGCGAGGACCGAAAAGTCGGCAACGCTTGCGGCGATGCTGAAGGCGTTCTCTGACGCAGCCGCGTCCGGATGCTCGGGGATGGAATGCGTGGAGGCGGCGATCGAGGCGGCCGGCGAGGCTCCGCTGTCGGCAGAGGAGATCGCCGCGCTCGCGCCGCACGCGCCGCTCCAGGCGATGATGCTCGCCGCGACCAGCCGTCCTCCGAAAGCCTCGTCGACACCGGCGACGCTCTATTCGGGAGACGGTGCGCGCCCGGAAGAGACAAGGGCGTTCATCGAAAGTATCGAGATCGCAGCGGGGGTTTCGGCGGCGGACGCGCGGCAAGCGGCGGCGATGGTGCTCGGCGCGGGGCAGGCGATCGAGGCGCGCGTCGCGGTTCGAGGGGCGGCGGAACAGGAGGCTGTTCAATCCATCCAGGCGCTGACGGGCGACATGGTGAGCGCTGCGCGCCAGGCCGCCGCCGCGGAGGCCAGGGAAGCGGCTTCACCGCGCCAGGTCGGGGCGACGTTGTGATTTGGGCGTCTCGTTCCGGGCAGCGTCAATGAGCCTCTTCCTCGACGCGCTGTCCGACGCCGCGGCGCAGATGATTGAGGCGCTGGCCTCTGTGGCCCATGCGTTCGAAGCCGGTTGGGGAAGGGGTCTCGAAGCGCTTCTCGAGCGTCCGGCGGCGCTCTTCTATCTCGCGGCCTTCGCCGCAGTGGCCGTCTTCATAATGGGTGGTCTACGCGGCGCCGACCGCGCCGGCTATCAGCGCGGCCGATTCCTGACCACCAACGAAAAGTGCTTCCTGATGACGCTCGATGCCGCGCTCGGGCAGAGCTACCGCGCCTTCGCTCAGGTCCGGCTCGCCGAGCTTGTGATCCCGACCCTTGGCGCCTCCCCCGCCTCCCGCCACCAGGCGTTGAACTGCGTCATGGCGAAGAGCGTCGATTTCGTGATCTGCGACGTCTTGACCCTCGATCCGGTCGCCGCGATCGAGGTCGATGACCGCAGCCATCTTCTGCCCGAGCGCCAGCAACGCGACGCCTTCGTCAATGCGGTGTTCCTCGAGATCGGACTGCCGCTCATGCGGGTGAAGGCGAGGCGCGCCTATTCCGTCGATGAGCTGCGCGTCATGTGCGCCCGCGCCGGGCTCTTGACGTTGCCCCGAATGGAAGGAGCGAACTCATGAGGACCCTCGTCATTGTGGGCCTTATCGCTGGCGCGGTCGCAGTTTTTGCGCCCGACCAGGGCGCGGGGCTCATGCGCTCGGTCGTGCATGGATTCGGCTGGGGGATCGGGCGCGAGGTTGCTCATAGCTTGTTTGGTCATCATCGTTGGTGAGACGTGTCGGTCAGCGCTCTCGATCACCGAGTAGCTCGGCGGACGGGAGAAGAACCCGCTGACCTATCGACCGGTCCGGCCTCGCGCAGGTGCCCCAAAAAGCGATCCTTGGCCCGGCGAAGAGAAGCACTAGCAGGCTGCGAGAATCCTCGAGCGGGCCAGCGACTGCCGTTGGGGATTGGATGGTAAGCTTTCATGCTACCACCTACAGAGCTGGACTTTAGAAGGGTCGACCATCCATGGGGAGAGGGCAAGGAGGGCGAGGCATGTCCCGCGTTGTCAAGCGTCCCGCTCCTCAGGGCATTAAGGCCGGTCCATCCCGCCGCGACGCTCCTCTCCCGCAGTTTGTTCCTCCTCAGCTTTCCCAGTCCGTCGATAAGCCACCGTCAGGGCCTCAGTGGGTGCACGAAATCAAACTGGACGGATTCCGCATGGCCGCGCGTATCGACAATGGTCGGGTTCAGCTGCTCACCCGAACTGGCCTCGACTGGACCGACAAATATCCGAGCGCCATCGCGAGGGTGAAAACCGCCTATATCGACGGCGAACTATGCGGCGTCGACGAGGCCGGTTTGCCCAGCTTCGCCCAGACGCAGGCGGCGACCGATGGCGAACGGGGCGTGCGCCTCGTCTATTACGCTTTCGATCTCTTGCATCTTGGCGGTTGGGATGTCTCGAACCTTGAGCTCATCGAGCGCAAAGCGCTTCTCGAGCCGTTGGTCGAGGACAAGCCTGGCCTTCAATTCAATGGTCATGAGGCTCGTGACGGCGAGCTTATCCTGAAACACGCCGGCAAGCTCGGCTTCGAGGGCGTGGTGTCCAAGACCATCGATGCGCCCTATGCGCCAGGAGCTATGGCGAAAGGCGAAAGCGCTCAACCGCCAAGAGTTCGTCGTCGTGGGTTGGTCGGATCCGGAAGGCACGCGCCCTCATCTCGGAGCGCTGCTGCTGGGTTATTACACCGATGACGGCAAGCTCGCCTATGCCGGCCGCGTGGGCACAGGGATGCCTGTCAAGGTGCTCGCCGATCTGCGGCGTCGCCTGGATCCGCTAGCCCGAAAAAACTCGCCTCTTAGCGTTTTGCCGCCCCGGAGCACGCGCTTCGGCTCGCCGCTCGTCCTGTCGCGGGTTCATTGGGTCGAGCCGAAGCTTGTAGCGGAGATAACGTATTTGACTTGGACGGCGGACAACCTATTGCGCCACACGGTTTATGTCGGGCTGCGAGAAGACAAGCCCGCCGACCAGGTGCGCCGGGAACCCGCCAGCAGTCAATAACACGAGCCGCAATTTCGCCTTTGGGCAGATGGCGCGCCTAAAGGGATCGCCTCGGCGAGGACCGGAGTCCGTCCCAAAGCTGCCATTCCCTTTGGGAATGCGAAATAGCCTTCACCGCCCAAAGCACCCCGGATCGTCAGAAGTAGCAGGGCACAGCGAGGGTGCCGGATCCAGTAGCGCTCGGCTGACCAGCCTTCCGGGAAACGGTCAAACGTCTCATCCATGGCGTTCCCGGCGGACATTTTCCGAGCTTTGGCCCGACGCGCTACAGTCAAGCTCATCGACGAGTACCTTGCCGGCCAGTGCAAACTGGGGTGTCATCTCGCCACCTAAATGCACGTTGGAGAGAGCCATGCTGAACGATCGCAACCCGCATTGGGTCTACACCCAGACGGTAAAGATGTTCGCGGCGCCTGCCGCCCCGCCCTTCGAGGACGAAGCCGAGCTCGAGCGGCACTGGGGGCGGGTTTGGGGCATCGACAACGACGTCGGGCAGATCCGCAGCATTCTTGTGCACCGGCCCGGACCCGAGATGGCGGTGGTCGATCCCGCGAAGCGCATCCCTGAGATCGGCTCGTTCGGCGATGTCGAGCAGGGGTGGTATTTCCAGAGTGAGACGCCGCCCGACCTGCCGGCGATGCAGGCGGAGCACGACGCGATGGTAGCGGCCCTGAAGGCGGCCGGCGTTGAGGTCTTTCACGCCGAAGGCGTCGAGGGTGGACGGCTGAAATCCTGCTACACCCGCGACCCGCTGATCATGGTCAAGGGAGGCGCCATCGTTTGCCGCATGGGCGCGCGCATCCGTCGCGGCGAGGAGCTGGCGACCACTCGGACCCTTGCCAAAATCGGCGTCCCGATCCTGCGCACCATCTCCGGCGCGGGCGTGATGGAGGGCGGAAGCTTCGCCTGGATCAACAGCAGCACGGCTGCGATCGGCGTCGGCGTGCGTGTGAACCGCGACGGCGCACTGCAGGTCGCGGAGGTACTCAAGCGGCAGGACGTCGAACTCCTGATCGTCGAACTCACGGGCTACGACATCCATCTCGACGTGGCCTTCCTGATGGTCGACAAGGATCTGGCTTTGGTGAACCCTCTCGGCCTGCCCTTTTCCTTCATGGAGGAGCTGAAGGCGCGCGGCGTCCACCTCGTCGAGATCGATCCGGCCGACGATCCTTGGATCAACAACTCGCTCGCCACGGCGCCCGGCCGGCTGCTGATGCCGGAGGGCGCCAGCAACCGCACACTCCACGCTTTGGCGCGGCACGGCGTGACCTGGACGACCATCCCCTACGCAGCAATGCACAAGAACGGCGGCGGCATTCACTGCTCGACAACGCCCCTGCGGCGCGACAAGGTCTGAGGTCTCTGGCTCGGCGGCAGCCGAAAACTCGATTTGAGCATCGGAGGGCCATTTGAGCGATCTGCCTAAGCGGGTGCACGTTGTCATTGTGGGCGGAGGGATCATCGGCTGCAGCGTCGCCCATCACCTGACATTACGCGGCTGCACGGACGTTCTACTTCTAGAACGAAAGAAACTCACCAGCGGAACGACATGGCACGCCGCGGGGCTGGTGGGACAGCTTCGCGCTACCCGCAATCTGACGAGGCTTGCGCAATATACGACCGAGCTCTACGCAACGCTTGAAAAAGAAACAGGCCAATCGACGGGCTTCCGTCAGATCGGTTCGCTTGCCGTCGCCACAAGCGACGGCCGCATGGAGGAATTGAAGCGGGGCGCCTCCATGGCTCGCTCCTTTGGTCTGCAAGTCGACGTTGTCAGCGCGGAACGCGCTCTCGCGCTCTGGCCGTTTCTCAACGCCGACGATCTCTTGGGCGCTGTGCATCTGCCCAAAGACGGCCAGACCAATCCGATCGACACAACACAGGCGCTGGCGAAAGGCGCACGGAGCCGGGGAGCGCGGCTCGTCGAAGACGCGAAGGTTGATCAGATCGTCGTTGAAAACGGCAAAGTCATCGGCGTGCGAGGGGCCTTCGGCGACATCCAGGCCGACGTCGTCGTGAACTGCGCAGGCATGTGGGCACATGAACTCGGCGCGAAAGCTGGGGTCGCCGTGCCTTTGCACGCGGCTGAGCACTTCTACATTGTCACCGAACCGGTCCCGGAGCTCCCGCGCCCCCTTCCGGTGCTCCGGGACGCCGATGGATGCGCATATTTCAAGGAGGATGCGGGCAAGCTCCTTGTAGGATGGTTCGAGCCCGTCGCCAAGCCATGGGGAATGAATGGCATCCCCGAAAGCTTCTCGTTCGACCAGCTGCCGGAAGACCTCGAACACATCGAACCTCTGCTTGAGGCAGCGATTCACCGTGTTCCGGCGCTGGGCAAGGCGGGGATCCAACTCTTCTTCAACGGACCCGAAAGCTTCACGCCCGACGACCGCTATCTGCTCGGTGAGACGCCAGAAGTTCGCAATCTGTTTGTGGCGGCGGGATTCAACTCGATAGGCATTCAGTCAGCCGGCGGCGCGGGGAAGGTGTTGTCCGACTGGATCGTCGACGGACGCCCGCCCATGGACCTGTGGGATGTCGACATCCGCCGCATGATGCCGTTCCAGCAGAACCGCGCCTATCTGCGCGACCGCACCACGGAGACCTTAGGCTTGCTTTATGCGATCCACTGGCCGTTTCGCCAGCCCGAATCGGCGCGTGGCGCCCGCCGCTCTGCGCTGCATGATCGGCTGAAGGCGGCAGGCGCCTGCTTTGGCGAGGCCGCGGGCTGGGACCGCCCGAACTGGTTCGCTCCGGAGGGAGAGACGCCGCAATATCGATACACGTATGGGCGGCAAAATTGGTTTCCTTTTTCGGCCGCCGAACATCGCGCTGTTCGCGAGTCGGCTGGCCTGTTCGACCAATCATCGTTCGCCAAATTTGTCGTCGAGGGGCCGGACGCGGAGAAAGTCCTCAACCGGATCTCTGCAAACGATGTCGCGGTTCCTGTCGGCAGGATCGTCTATACCCAGTGGCTCAATGACCGCGGCGGCATAGAAGCCGATGTAACCGTCACAAGAGAGGCCGATGATCGGTATCTCGTCGTGACGGCGGCGACCTCTCAGACACGCGATCTGACCTGGCTCAAGCGGAACATCCCGGACAATGCGCGGGTTGGCGTTCATGACGTCACGTCTGGTCAGGCCGTCCTTGGCGTGATGGGGCCTCGCGCCCGCGACTTGCTGCAACCCCTGACCGACGCCGACCTGTCGAACGAGGCTTTCCCGTTCGCCACGTCGCAGCTTGTCGACCTCGGCTATGCGCGTGTGAGGGCGAGCCGCATCACTTACGTCGGGGAACTTGGTTGGGAGCTCTATATCCCGACGGAATTCGCTCAAGGCGCCTATGACCTGATCGTCGAAGCCGGCGGCGCCGTTGGCCTTAAACTTGCGGGCTACCATGCCATGAACTCGCTTCGCATCGAGAAGGGCTATCGTCACTGGGGCCACGACATTGCGGATGAGGACACGCCGCTCGAAGCTGGCCTTGGTTTTGCGGTCGCGATGGACAAGCCGGGAGGCTTTATCGGGCGCGAGGCATTGCTCCATCAGAGAGAGCGAGGGCTGACCCGACGGCTCGTCCAATTCGTCATGGAGGACGTCGAGCCCCTGCTCTATCACAACGAGCCGATTCTTCGCGACGGCGAGATTGTTGGCCGCATCACGTCAGGCATGTTCGGCCATACGATTGGCCGCGCGATCGGTCTCGGCTATGTCGAAAGCGGCGGCAGGGTTGTGACGCCCGAATTCATCCAAAGCAGCCGGTTCGAGATCGAGGTGGCGGGAGCGAGGTTCGGCGCAAAAGCTTCGCTCAAGCCGCTGTATGATCCCGACGGCCTTCGGGTGAAGGATGTTGAGCGGCGCACGCTGGGCCACGGCGCCAGGCCTGAGCGGCCAGGGATCGAAGACGGATGAAGGTCGCGAGCAGCGGGACGGTCTTGCTCTGGTCGGAGCCTGCAATCGGATAAGAGCATGGCCGGCCCTATCGAAATCGAAAGAAACATGCTGCCGCGCAGCCTCTATGCTGAAACCGCACGCGACGCGGTCGCGACGCCCCCGCTGCGCGGCGACAAACATGTGGGGGCCGTCGTGGTGGGCGGCGGTTTCACGGGATTGTCGACGGCCCTGCACCTTGCTCAGCGCGGCGCCGACGTCGCTGTTTTGGAAGCTCATGAGCCTGGATGGGGCGCGTCGGGCCGCAACGGCGGCCAAGTCAACCCGGGGCTCAAGCATGAACCCGAGCACATCGAAGGCCGTTTCGGACGCGATTTGGGACGCCGCATGGTCTCGCTCTCCGGCGGCGCTCCGGACCGGGTCTTCGCCCTTGTTCGAGAGCTTCAGATCAGATGCGAGGCGCGCCAGGGCGGCACCATCCGCGCTGCCTTCTCGAAGCGTTCGGCCGCGTTTCTCAGCAGCGCCACGGCAGGCTGGAAGGACCGCGGAGCGCCGGTCGAATTGCTGGAGAGCGAAGCGATCGCGCGCGCGACCGGGACGAACCGCTACCTCTGCGGCGCGCTTGACCGGCGCGGCGGTTCGCTCAATCCGCTTGGGTATGCGCGTGGTCTGGCTGAGGCGGCGATTCGCGCCGGCGCCGCCATCCACGGGAGCACTAGGGCGATCGCTGTGGAACGGCGAGGCGCTTCATGGGCGGTCGTCACGCCGGGAGGAACCATCACCGCAGACTGGCTGGCGCTCGCCGCCAATGGATACACCGACGGGCTTTGGCCGGGTCTGCAACGGACGATCGTCCCCGTCTATAGTGGCATCGTGGCGAGCGAGCCGCTCCCGGAGTCGGTCGCCAAGCGGATCCTGCCGATAGGAACCGTCCTCTACGAGCATGAGGACATCACGGTTTACTACCGGCTCGACGTCACGAACAGACTCTTGATGGGCGGCCGGAGCCGCCTGCGGACGCTGGAAGGTCCCGACGACTTTCTGGACCTCATCGCTTACGCGAAGCGGCTGTGGCCCTTTATCGGGAACCTTCAATGGACGCACGGCTGGAACGGCCAACTCGCCCTCACGTTGGATCACTACCCGCATCTCTATGAGCCGGCGCGCAACGCGATCGCCTGCCTTGGCTACAACGGTCGCGGCGTCGCGATGGCGACCGCGATGGGCGCTGAAATAGCCCGGCGCGTCACTGGAACGCCCGCAGAGGAGCTGGATATGCCGGTAAGGTCTGCGTTGGAGCCCATTCGGCTGCACCGGTTCTGGCCTATTGGCGTGAAAGCGAGGATCGCCTACGGTCGTTTTAAGATGGCGCTCGGAATGTGAATCAGGCGCCCCGCGGCAACCACCATTCCGGGCCGCGGGGCGTGCTAACATATTCGGGCCAGCGATAATGGATCGGCGCCGGAAAGTCCTTCGGCAGCAGCGGCGCGAGCCATGTCTTGCCCCCAACGCCCCCGCCCGTGCGCTCGCGGAACTCGGCTTGCGCGGCCGCGAGCGCCGGCGGATCGGTCAACAGGTCGACCAGGCTGCCGGCGATGGCGCGGGCGGCGGCGAGGATGGTCGGATCGATCGTCGCGGGGAAACCGCCGAGCGCGTTCCACACCCAGGCCGGATATTGATAGTCCGGCCGCGGCGGCGCAAGCATCGCCCGCCCGACATAAAGGCGCGCCGTCGGACAGTGCCAAGTGTAGTCGGTGTAGTCGTCGGACGTGTAGTTCTTCTGCCAGGGCGGCAGGACGGCGCGCAGGCGCGCCTCGTCCTCCTCGGGCGTCGTCAGCGCCGCCATCGCAGGATGGATCGGATCCTCCATCGGCTTAAGCTTGAGGTTCTTCTGGATCTCGCGGCCAAACCGCCTGGCCTCCTCGCCCCACTTGGGCGCTCCGCCAAGCGCGAGATTGCGGTAGACGAGCGCCGCGATCGCATGGTTGGCGAGGCCCGGACGGGTCTTGGTCACCCATTCCTTGCGCACCGTGCAATGCGCGATTCCCGCCACGTTGTCGGCGTTGTTGTCGAGGATGGCGTAGATGCGCTCCTGCATCTCGAGCGTCGGGCAGCGGCTCGCATATTGGATCTGGCTGAAATTCGGAGCGAGATTGTCGGCCGTGGCCTGGCCGGCGGCGAGGATCGCCTCGTTGATCGTCCAGGTTCCGGTATGCGGCAGCATGGCCTCCTTGGTCATCTTGCTCGTCAGATACATGAGGCAGACCGCGTCGATCGCGCCGGGCGCCCGCGCCATCGTATGGGCGGAGGCGCCTTCGCTCCCGCCCATGCCGGACCATTCCTCGGGGTGCGGACATTCGAAACTGTACATGCGGCTCCAATAGCTGCCGCAATGGGTGTCCCAGATCACCGTATTGGCCTGCGCGCTGCTGAAGGCCGGGTGAAAGGCGATCGCCGCATCAAGGTCGTCGTAAAGCCCACGCGCCGCATGCACGGGCTTCGAGCCGCAGACCTTCTCCGCCGGCTCGCCGAAGATGACGAGCTTGCCGGAGAGCCCGTGCTTCTCCATCGCCGCTTTCGCCGCCAATAGGCCGCCCAGCGCGCCGAGCCCCAGCGCCGAATGCGGGTCGGTGTGGCCGGCCGCATATTTGTGGACGCCGTCGCGCGGCTTCTCAAACGGGACCGGGTCCTGGCTGTTGCCGGGAACGGCGTCATACTCGGCGTAAGTGGCGACGACCGGCTTGCCCCTGCCGAACGTTGCGCGGAAGGCGGTCGGCATGGTCGCCGTGCCCTCTTCCACCTCGAAGCCCTGCTCGCGCAGAAGCTTCACGTACCAGGCGGCGGATCGATATTCCCGCCACGCCGGCTCGTGGAAGCTCCACACCTCCTTGTGGCGCTCCGACAGCCAGTCCGCGTGCGCCTTGATCCAGTCCAGCGCGGTCTGCTTGGCGGGCGTCAGCGCGGCCGGACCCCAGTCGCAGGTCGCGGTCGAATGATCGTTCGGCATGAAGAGGACTCTCGTGAAACCCGGCAAAACGGGCAAGGGAAAAGAGCCGGCGGGCCGCGGCGCCCGCCGGCGTCAGTCGGGCGAGGTCAGCCGACGATGAACGCGCTCCAGCGCTTGACGATGTCGTTGATGTTGTCGGTCCACCACTGGGTGTCGAAGTTGATCAGCTTGCTCTTGATGTCTGGGGCGGTCGGCAGGAGTTTGAGCCGCGCCGCCGAGAGATAGCCCGCCGACTTGTTGTTGACGAAGCCATAAGGGATCAGCGAGGAGAGCCGCGCCTGCGGCACGGCCATGGTGATGAAGGCGGTGAACTTCTGCGCGTTCGATGCGTTGGCGGCGCCCTTGATCACCGCCCAGCAGTCGTTGCGCAACAGCTGGTCCTGCCAGACGATCTCCACCGGCGCCTTGTTCGCCTGGATCGCCGCGATGCGGCCGTTCCACGCGGTCGCCATCACCACCTCGTCGTCGTTCAGGAGCTGCGCGGGAATCGCGCCGGCGTCCCACCATTTTGTCACATTGGGCTTGATCTTGCCGAGGCTAGCGAAGGCCTTGTCGAGATTGATCGGATAGACCCTGTCGGCCGGCACGCCCGTGGCCATGGTCGCCACCTCGAGGTCGGCGTTCGATCCGCTCGCGCCCGACTGCAACGAACGCGGGCCGGGGAAGTTCACCGTGTCCCACAGGTCCTTGTTATCCTTCGGCGCCTTGCCTTTGAACGCGTCGGTGCGATAGGCGTAGATCTGCGCATAGGGCAGCATGTTGACGAACAATTTCTGGCGGAACACCGGGTCGATGTTGTCGACGTCGAACAGGGAGTAGTCGATCGGCTCCCAATACTCGCCCTGCTTGGCGAGGTTGAGAACGTCGGCGCCGTCCAACTCGGTCACATCGTATTCGATGTTCTTGCTGTCGACCATCGCCTTGACCTTGGCCGGATCGGGGCCTTCCGCCTCGATCACCTTGATGCCCGACAATTCCTCGAACGGCTTGAAATAGGCCTTGCGCTGCGCGTCCTGCAGCGCCCCGCCATAGGAGCACACGCGCACCGTGCCGCTGCCCTTGAGCTTGTCGGGAATCGAATCGATCTTCGGCAATTCGACGTCGGCCGCCAGCGCGGCGACCGGAAAGGCGAAGGGCTCGGTCAGCGCCGCCGCGGCCGCCACGGTTAGCCCGTAGCGCCCGGCGTTTGCGATGAACTGGCGCCGCGAATAGTCGGCGACATGCGGCGGCTGCCCCGCAATAGCGGCAAGCGCCTGCTTGATCTTCTCGTCCATTTTGCTCTCCCTTTCACGCTGTTGAAGCTATCGGCCAATCGGGGCGGTGCGAAGCCGCTCGGAGCGGCGGCGCATGAGCTCGGCGCCGACCATCAGGCTGGTGGTGATGGTGATCAGAAGCGTCGACACCGAAGCGAGCGTCGGATCGATATCGAATCGGATCTGCTCCCACATCCGCCGCGGCAGGGTGACCGCCGTCGTGCCGGACAGAAACAAGGCGACGAGCAGTTCGTCGAAGGAGGTGATGAAGGCGAACACCGCGCCGGCGAAGACGCCAGGCCGGATCAGCGGCAGGGTGACTTGCCGGAACGTCGCCCACGGGCTCGCCCCAAGGCTCAGCGCCGCATATTCGAGCCGGCGATCGAGCCCATAGAGGGTCGACGAGACGTTGATCACCACGAAGGGCACGGCGAGCGCGGTATGGCCGAGGACGAGCGCCAGCGGGCGGCCGACCAGGCCGTATCTCGCATAGGCGAAATAGAGGCCGATCGCGACGATGATTCCCGGCGCGATCACCGGCGACAGGATCAGGGCGTTCACCAGCTTCTTGCCCGCGAAGCTGCCGCGGACCAGGCCGATCGCCGCCGGCGTTCCCAGGAGCGTCGAGAGCGCGGTGACGGCGAGCCCGACCCATATGCTGAGCCAGGCGGAGTCCGTCCAGGCGGAGCGGGTGAAGAAATTCATGTACCATTGCAGGCTGAACCCCGGCGGCGGGAACGCCAGATACTTGCCCGACGAGAAGGACAGCGGGATCACGATCAGGATCGGAAACAGGAGGTAGGCGAAGATCAGGATGACAAGGCCGTAGAAGGCGGTGCGCCAGACGACGCGCATCAGCGTTGACCCTGGAAGATTTTCTCGATCCCCATGATGCGGGTGAAGCCGGCGAAGATCACGAGCACCACCGCCAGCAGCACCACCGCCATGGCGGCGGCTTGAGGCCAGTCGAGAACGTTCACCTGATTGGCGATCAGCATCGAGATCATCAGGTCGCCCGGGCCGCCGACCAGGGCGGGGGTGATGTAGAAGCCGATCGCCAGCGTGAACACCAGGATGCAGCCGGCGGAGATTCCAGGCAGGGAAAGCGGCAGCAGGACCTGGCGGAAGACGGCGAGAGGCGGAGCGCCGAGGCCCTCGGCGGCGCGGATGAGCCGCCAGTCGAGGCCTCTTAGCGTCGAGTAGATCGGCAGCACCATGAAGGGCAAGAGGACGTGGACCATCGCCACGCAGACCGCGAAGCGCGTGTTGAGGAGCTGCAGCGGCCGCTCGATCAGTCCGGCGCCGAGCAGGAAATCATTGATGACGCCACGCCTGCCGAGCAGCACCATCCAGGCATAGGTCCTGACCAGGATGCTGGTCCAGAACGGGATGAGGACGAGGATGATCATGAGGTTGGCGGCGGACTTGCTCGATCGCGCCAGGAACAGCGCTACCGGATAGGCGAGCAGGAGGCAGGCGACGGTGACGATCAGGCTGATCGTCGCGGTGATCTGCATGACGCGCCAGAACACTTCGTCCTTGACCAGCGCGACGAAGACTTCCGCCGTCCAGCTCCCGCGGTAGATGCTGCGCTCCAGCATGGCGAGCACGGGATAGGCATAGAAGATCAAGAGATAGACGATGAGAGGCGCTGCCAGGAGGCCGCCGCTGGACGGTCTTGCGGACAAGGCGCCAATCGAAAAACGGCCGCTGCGCATGACGTCGCCATCCATCTGCGGCATAGACCCGCAGAGAAGAAATCAAGCTTAGCGTTGATCCGGAGGTCGCGTCAAAAGGGTTTTTCGGACCCTCAAGCCCGCTCGACAATCGGCCGGAGGACTTATACTCGTAGGGCAGCCCGAGGGTCGATGGTCGGACGTCGCGGATGAAATCCATGCTTCTTGACCAGTCTCGGGCCGGCTTGTCCCAGCGCGCCGGGGCGCCGGTGGCGTTGCGCGAGGTCGTCAAGGATTTCGACGCCTATCGCGCGATCGACCATGTGAGCCTCGACATCGAGCCGGGCGAATTCATCACCTTTCTCGGCCCCTCCGGCTCCGGCAAGTCGACAACCTTGATGATGATCGCCGGCTTCGAGCAGCCGACGACCGGCGACATCCTGATCGACGGGGCGATCGTGACCCATACGCCGCCCTATAGGCGCGGCATCGGCATGGTGTTTCAAAACTACGCTCTCT
>Ga0335075_10012127_pt1 | contig 13026 bp, 6 predicted proteins | sample Lox_Sample_24_FD_206723 | JGI IMG/M metagenome (GOLD analysis project Ga0335075, IMG submission 206723) | Soil microbial communities from Loxahatchee National Wildlife Refuge, Florida, United States - Lox_Sample_2.4 | ecosystem: Environmental > Terrestrial > Soil > Wetlands | place: USA: Florida... | reverse complement strand
CACTTATCACCGCATAGCGGTGATAAGTGCGAACTCAGGGGGTGTCGGCCGTCGACCTGGCGGTGCCGCTGGGGCCGGCGTTCGCCGGGCGGGTGCGAGGTTTGCGGGCTGCGGCTAGAAGCCGAGGGGGTGGCGGGCGACGAAGCCGACGTTGTCGCGCAGTTCTTCGTGCCAGCGGGGGCCGGTTTCTTCGCCCGCGTCGCCGGAGGTGTCGAAACGGTAGCCGGCCACCGTCATGTAGGCGTGGCCGCCGTTGGCGTAGACGGTGATCCAGCGGCCTTCGCCTTCTTCGCCCCAGCTCATCATCGGGCCGGAGGGGAGGGGGCTTTCGAGGAACTTGCCGCCGTGCAGGGCGAAGGAGACGGAGCCGGAGCAGTCGTAGCCCGCGGAGGCGAAGCGGGCGTGGCCGCCGCCGTAGATGTAGGGCTTGGTGCGGATCTTGTTCGCCGCGGCGATCACGGCCTTGACCCGGGCCGGGGCGCTGGCGGGCGGGATCAGTTCGCCCGAGGCCAGCAACTTCGCTTTCGCGGTCGGCGTGCAGATGTCGACTTCGGCGGGGGTGAGGCCGCCGGTCCGGCAGGCGGCGGAGGCGCCTCCCGGCAGGGCGAAGGCGGTGACGACGAGCGCCGCCATCAACACCAGACCAGCTTTGAGCTTGAAACCGCGCTTCGGCAAACCGATATCTCCTTCGTCGGCCTACGGGGTTAGCTGTCGGGCTGGCGCTGAAAGAGCTCGCGCCCCCACAAGGCGTGGGTTAGCCCCGAAAACGTGGTTCCCCCGTTCCCGCTGCCAGTCGGCTTGCAGGACTCGGCGTTTCGGTCGTTCTGACCGGCGGCATAGTAGTGGATCGACCGGGCGTTTGCTTACAGAACGCAAACATTGTCCGGATTTCGCTCTGGGACGGCGAATTCCTCGCCTTTTCGGGCCTCCCGTCCGGGCCTCCTGGGGCCGCTGTCCGCCTTCCCGTCCTAGTAGATTGAACTTTTGGAATGGAGATCGCCGGGCGGACAGCACTTCTCACCGGGGCCACCGGAGGCCTCGGCAGGGCGATCGCGGCGGAGCTGGCGGGCTCCGGCGCGACCCTCGTCCTGAGCGGGCGCCGTGAGCCGGACCTGCTGGCGCTGGCCGAGTCGCTGCCCGGGGAAGACCACCGCGTCGCGGTCGCCGACCTCGCCGAGGACGGCGAGGCCGAGCGCCTCGCCGCCGCCGCGGCCGGCGTCGACATCCTCGTCGCCAACGCCGGGCTCCCCGGCGCGGGCTGGCTGGCCGAGTTCTCCGCCGAGGAGGTGAAGCGCGCCCTGCGCGTCAACCTCGAGGCGCCGATGCTGCTCTCCCGCGCCCTCTTCCCGGAGATGCTCGAGCGCGGCGCCGGCCACCTGGTCTTCGTCTCCTCGCTGTCGGGCAAGTCCGCCAGCCCCCGCACCTCCGTCTACAACGCGACCAAGTTCGGCCTGCGCGGCTTCGCGCTCGGGCTGCGCACCGACCTCGCCCCGCGCGGGATCGGCGTCTCGCTCGTCTCGCCCGGCTTCGTCCGCGAAGCCGGCATGTTCGCCGACGCCGGTGGCAAGACGCCGCCGGGCCTCGGCACCACCACCCCGGTCGCGGTCGCCGCCGCGGTGCGCAAGGCGATCACCGCCGACAAGGTCGAGATCGCCGTCGCCCCGCTGCTCGACCGGGTCGCCGCCCACGCCGGCCTCCTCAGCCCGCGCGCCTCGGTCCTCGCCCAGAGCGGCAGCGTCGGTCAGAAGGCCGCGGCAGCGGTCACCGACGGCCACTCCAAGGACAAGCGTTGAGCCGGCCGCTGCCCGCCCACGCCACTTCCCGTCCCCCTTCCCCGAAAGGTTCGTCTCATGCCTAGCCCCTCCGATTCCTTCGGCGCCAAGTCGACCCTCGAGGTCGGCGGCCGCACCTACGAGATCTTCCGCCTCGACGCCCTGCGGGAGCGCTTCGACGTCGCCCGCCTGCCGTACTCGATCAAGGTGCTGCTGGAGAACGTGCTGCGGCTCGAGGACGGGGTCTCGGTGGCGCGCGCCGACGTCGAGGCGATCGCCTCCTGGGACGCCGCCGCCGAGCCCAGCGTCGAGATCCCCTTCCAGCCCGCCCGCGTGCTGATGCAGGACTTCACCGGCGTCCCCGCCGTGGTCGACCTGGCCGCGATGCGCGACGCGATGGACGCGATCGGCGGCGACCCGGCGGCGATCAACCCGCTGGTCGACGTCGACCTGGTGATCGACCACTCGGTCCAGGTCGACGCCTTCGGCAACGAGCGCGCCTTCATGATCAACGCCGAGCGCGACTTCGAGCGCAACCGCGAGCGCTACTCGTTCCTCAAGTGGGGCCAGGCCAGCTTCGACAACTTCCGCGTCGTGCCGCCCGCGACCGGCATCTGCCACCAGGTCAACCTGGAGTACCTGGCCCAGGTCGTCTACAGCCGCGAGAACGGCGGCGTCCTGCAGGCCTACCCGGACACCCTGGTCGGCACCGACTCGCACACGACGATGGTCAACGGCCTCGGGGTGCTCGGCTGGGGCGTCGGCGGGATCGAGGCCGAGGCGGCGATGCTCGGCCAGCCGATCTCGATGCTGCTGCCGCAGGTGCTCGGCTTCAAGCTGTCGGGCGAACTGCCGGAGGGCTCGACCGCGACCGACCTCGTGCTGACCGTGACCGAGATGCTGCGCGAGCGCGGCGTCGTCTCCAAGTTCGTCGAGTTCTTCGGCCCGGGCCTGGCGACCTTGGGCCTGGCCGACCGGGCGACGCTGGGCAACATGTCGCCGGAGTTCGGCTCGACCTGCGCGATCTTCCCGGTCGACGCCGAGACGCTGCGCTACCTGGAGCTGACCGGCCGGCCGACGGCGACGATGGAGCTGGTCGACGCCTACGCCCGCGAGCAGGGGATGTTCCACGACGCCTCGACCCCGGACCCGACCTTCTCCGACCTGCTGGAACTCGACCTCGGCGACGTCGTCCCCTCGATCGCGGGGCCGAAACGGCCGCAGGACCGGGTGCCGCTCGACGAGGCGAAGGCGTCTTTCCTCGAGGCGATGGGGGAGCTGGCCTCCGAGGGCGCCGCCGGCGAACTCGGCAACGGCATCGACGAGGCCAACGCGGAGTCCTTCCCCGCCTCCGACCCGCCCGCCGAGGACCACGACGACGAGCGCGGCAAACCGCGGCCCGCGGTCTCCGGCTCGTCGGCGGCGACGCTCGCCAGGCGCCGCAGCGGCGACGCGATCGAGGTGACCGTCGCCGGCGAGAGCTTCGAGCTCGACCACGGCCGCGTGGTGATCGCGGCGATCACCTCCTGCACCAACACCTCGAACCCGAGCGTGATGATCGGCGCCGGCCTGCTCGCCCGCAACGCGCTGGCGAAGGGCCTCTCCCGCAAGCCCTGGGTGAAGACCTCGCTCGCCCCGGGCTCCACCGTGGTCACCGACTACCTGCGCCAGGCGGGCCTCGACAAGTCCCTCGACGCGCTCCAGTTCAACCTGGTCGGCTACGGCTGCACCACCTGCATCGGCAACTCGGGCCCGCTGGCGGAGGAGATCTCGGCGGCGATCGCGGAGAAGGACCTCGCCGTCTGCGCCGTCCTCTCCGGCAACCGCAACTTCGAGGGGCGGATCAACCAGGACGTGAAGGCCAACTACCTGGCCAGCCCGCCGCTGGTCGTCGCCTACGCGCTGGCCGGGCGGATGGACCTCGACCTGACCACCGAGCCGCTCGGCGAGGGCGCCGACGGCGAGCCGGTCTACCTGCGCGACATCTGGCCGAGCGCCGAGGAGATCAAGCAGGTGGTCGGCGACTCGGTCGCCGCCGAGATGTTCAAGCGCAACTACGCCGACGTCTTCTCCGGCGACGAGGAATGGAACGCGGTCGAGGTCCCCGAGGGCGACCGCTACGACTGGCCCGACTCGACCTACGTGCGCCGGCCGTCCTTCTTCCAGGACATCCCCGCCGACCCGCCCGGGATCGCCGCGGTCGAGGGCGCCCGCGTCCTCGCCGTGCTCGGCGACTCGGTCACCACCGACCACATCTCGCCCGCCGGGGCGATCAAAAAGGAAAGCCCGGCTGGCCGCTGGCTGACCGAGCAGGGAGTCGAGCCCGGCGACTTCAACTCCTACGGCTCGCGCCGCGGCAACCACGAGGTGATGATCCGCGGCACCTTCGCCAACATCCGCCTGCGTAACCAGCTGGTCGAGAAGGCGGGCGGCTTCACCCGCCACTTCCCCGACGGCGGGGAGACGACGATCTACGACGCGGCGATGGACTACGCGAGCGACGGGATCCCGCTGGTGATCCTGGCGGGCAAGGAGTACGGCTCCGGCTCCTCGCGCGACTGGGCGGCGAAGGGCACCAAGCTGCTCGGCGTCGGCGCCGTGATCGCCGAGTCCTTCGAGCGCATCCACCGCTCCAACCTGATCGGCATGGGCGTGCTGCCGCTGCAGTTCGCCGCCGGCGAGAACGCCGCGAGCCTCGGCCTCGACGGCTCCGAGACCTTCACCGTCGGCGACCTCGAAGGCGGCGAGGCGAAGGCGGTCACCGTCACCGCGACCAGCGACGACGGCACCGCCAAGACCTTCGAGGCGAAAGTCCGCCTCGACACCCCGAACGAGGTCACCTACATCAACAACGGCGGCATCCTGCAGACGGTGTTGAGGAACCTGAAGTAGTTCAAGGCCCTGCGGCAGGGCTAGGTGGGACGGATATCCGGCGCGCAACCGTTCGTGCGCCCAAGTGGAGGCGCAGCGGGGGCGCGGGAGGCAGGGGGGTCCGCGCGCCCCGCACTGCACCTGCGCGCCGGTAGCCAGGGAGGGATGCCGACGCGGCCGTTCCTGGGCGCGGACGCCCACGGAACAGTCCAGCGCTAGCTATACCGCCAGTTCAGCTTCCGGTCAAGGCACTTCTACTGATGGTTCAGGTTCGCTCGGTCGCACCGTGCGGGGTCGGCCGCGGCGATCCCCCGCCGACCGGGTGGGCGATTCCCCAGCCCTTGCGCTCGATCAGCTCGATCCCGATCACGCTGCCGACCGGCCCGAACGGGGTCAGCGTGGCCGCGAGCAGGGTGTAGGGAGACTCGTGGCGGACGCAGGCGATCCAGATCACGACGCAGAGCCCGACGAAGCCGATCCCGTGCGCCCAGCCGAAGATCATCGTCTCGGTTTCGAAGCCGGGGAGCAGCCAGAAGACGATCAGCGCGGTGAAGATCGCCAGCTCGACGTAGGAGACCCGCTTCACCCAGACGAAGAGCTCGCCGGGGACCGGCTTCTCGAAGGGCTGGAAGGGGCGCGGGCGGCGCATCGCCGGATGGTCCGGCGCTAGACGCCGGGCGTCAGCGCGGTGAGGGCGATGCGCTCCTGCTCGAGCGCGTGGGCGGCGGCGTAGCCCTCGCCCGGGCTGGCGCGGCCGGGTCGGCCGATGTAGGTGAGGTCGATGCCCTCGGGCAGCACCTGCGGGAAGCGGCGCGACATCACCTTCCAGGCGCCCATGTTGCGCGGCTCCTCCTGGACCCAGGCGATCTCCTTCAGGTTCGGGTAGCCGGCGATCACGTTTTCCAGCCGTTCCTTGGCGAACGGGTAGAGCATCTCGACCCGGGCGATCGCCACGTTCTCGGCCGCGGCGCGGCGCTCGGTGGCGTCCATGTCGTAGTAGATCTTGCCGGTGCAGAGGACCAGGCGCTCGACCTTGTCGCGCCGCCCCTCGGCGGTCGGGTCGTCGAGGATGTGGCGGAACTCGCCGTCGGTCAGGTCCTCCATCGTCGAGGAGGCGCGGTCGAGCCGCAGGAGCCCCTTCGGGGTGAAGACGATCAGCGGCCGCGCCTTGCGGATCAGCGCCTGCCGGCGCAGCAGGTGGAAGTACTGGGCGGCGGTGGTCGGGTTGGCGATCCGGATGTTGCCCTCGGCGCCGAGCGCGAGGAAGCGCTCGATCCGGGCGCTCGAGTGCTCCGGCCCGGAGCCCTCGTACCCGTGCGGCAGCAGCAGGGTGAGGCGGCTGGTCTGCCCCCACTTGGCCTCGCCGGAGACGACGAAGCTGTCGATGATCACCTGCGCGCCGTTGGCGAAGTCGCCGAATTGGGCCTCCCAGAGGACCAGCGCGCTCGGGCTGGCCGCCGAGTAGCCGTACTCGAAGCCCATGCAGGCGGTCTCCGAGAGCGGGCTGTTGTGCAGCTCGAACGGCGCCTTCGCGTCTTTCAGGTGCTGCATCGGGGTGTATTTGAGCCCCGTGTTCTCGTCGTGGAGGACGAGGTGGCGGTGGGAGAAGGTGCCGCGCTCGGTGTCCTGGCCGGTGAGCCGGATGTGGACGCCTTCGGTCAGCAGCGAGCTGAAGGCGAGGCCCTCGGCCTGGCCGTAGTCGATGCCCCCTTCGGCGAGCGCGTCGGCCCGTTTGCCGAGCGGGCGGCGCAGCTTGCGGTGGATGTTGAAGCCGTCCGGCACCCGCAGCAGTTCCTCGTTCAGGTGGATCAGCTGGTCGGCGGTCAGCGAGGTGTCGACCGGGGGGCTGGCGGTGCGGTCGAGTTCGCCGGTGCCGGTGGCCACGGTCGGGTCCTCGTAGTCGCCCGCGTCCATCCGCTCGCGCAGGTCCTTGAGCGCCTTCGACATCTCCGCTTTGCGGTCGTCGCCCTCTTTCTGGACGACCTCGGCGGTGGTCACGCCCTCGCCGATCAGCTGCTCGGCGTAGAGCTCGGAGACCGGCTTGTGCTCCTTGATCTTGGCCGCGACCGTCGGCTGGGTGTAGGCGGGCTCGTCGGTCTCGTTGTGGCCGTAGCGGCGGTAGCCGATCACGTCGATGACGACGTCGCGGTGCCAGCGCTCGCGGTAGGCCATCGCCAGCCGCATCGCCGACATGCAGGCTTCGACGTCGTCGGCGTTGACGTGGATGATCGGCACGTTGAAGCCCTTGGCCAGGTCGCCGGCGTAGGGGGTCGAGCGGGCGTCCTCGGGGTCGGTGGTGAAACCCACCTGGTTGTCCTGGATGACGTGGACGGTGCCGCCGGTCGAGTAGCCGTTCAGCGACTGCAGGTTCAGCGTTTCGGCGACCACGCCCTGGGCGGGGAAGGCGGCGTCGCCGTGCAGGAGGATGGGCACCGCGCTCATCGTGTCCTGGCTCAGCTCGGCGCCGTCGAACTTGTTCTGCAGGAAGCGGGCGCCGCCGGTGACGACCGGGTCGACGAACTCCAGGTGGCTCGGGTTCGGGTAGAGGCGGACCGAGGTCTTCTCGCCGGAGTGGGACTCGTAGACGCCGCGGTGGCCGTAGTGGTATTTGACGTCGCCGGTGCCGCCGTGGGGGATCGCGGCGACCGCCTTCACCGCGCTCAGCCGCTTCGAGCCCTCGAACTCGGCGAGGATCGATTCGACCGGCCGGCCGAGGTTGTGGGCGAGGACGCTGAGCCGGCCGCGGTGGGCCATGCCGAAGACGACGTCGTCGGCGCCGGCGCGGTGCGCGAGGGTCACCGCCTCGTCGAGCATCGGCACGATCACGTCGAGCCCCTCGATCGAGAAGACCTTGGCCCCCAGATACGCTTTGCCGAGGAAGCGCTCGAACTGGAAGACGTCGATCAGCCGGTGCAGGAGGCGCTCTTTCTCGTCCGCGGTGAGCGGCTGGCGGTGGGCGCCGGTCTCGATCATCTCCCGCATCCAGATCCGCTGCTGGTGGGAGGCGATGTGCTCGAACTGGTAGCCGATCGTGCCGCAGTAGGCGGTTCGCATCCGCGGCAGCGCCTCCAGCAGCGTTTCGCCGGGGACGCCGATGCGCAGGATCGAGGCCGGGATCCGGGCCATCAGCTCGGGGGTGAGGTTGAGGTTCTCCGGCTCCAGGCCGGGGTCGCCCTTGGGCTCCGAGCCGAGCGGGTCGAGCTGGGCGGCGAGGTGGCCCTGGGTGCGGTAGGCCTTCAGCAGCGAGGTCGCCGCCTGCACCGCCTGCAAGAGCTCCTCGTCGACCTCGCCCGGGACGCCCGAGGATTCGCCGGCCGGGGCCGCGGTGGTGAGCGGGGCGGGGGAGGCGGAGGCCGGGTGGGCGTTGGCGATCGGCGCCGCCTCGATCCCGAGGTCGGCCGCGACGCCCTCGTAGAACTCGTCCTCGCCCTGCAGCAGCTGCTCGACCCGCTTCAGGAATTCACCCGACTCGGCGCCCTGGATGACGCGGTGGTCGTAGGTCGAGGTCAGCGTCATGATCTTCGAGACGCCGAGCTGCTTGATCCGTTCCGGCGAGGCGTGCGACCACTCCGGCGGGTAGGCGATCGAGCCGGTGGCGATGATCGCGCTCTGGCCCGCCAGCAGCCGCGGCACCGAGGCGACGGTGCCGATCCCGCCCGGGTTGGTGAGGCTGATGTTGGTGCCCTGGAAGTCGTCCGCGGTCAGCTTGTTCTCGCGCGTCTTCGCGATCAGGTCTTCGAAGGCGGAGTGGAAGCCGGCGAAGTCGAGGTCCTGGGAGTGCTTGATCGCCGGGACCATGAGGCCGTGGGAGCCGTCCTTTTTGGTCACGTCGACGGCGATGCCGAGGTTGACCGGCCCGTTCTCGATCGCGAACGGCTTGCCGTCTTTTTCGGCGAACGAGCGGACCATCACCGGCACGTCGCCGGCCGCCTTGACGATCGCCCAGGCGACCAGGTGGGTGAACGAAGTCTTCAGCCCGCGCTCCTTGAGCTGCGCGTTGATCGCCCGGCGCTTCGCGTCGAGTGTGTCGACGGCGATCGTGCGGAACGAGGTCGCCGTCGGCACCGCGCGGCTCTCGTCCATCGCCTTGGCCAGCATCGCGGCGGGCCCCCGCAGCTGCTTCTCCTCGCCGGCGGTGACCGTGGGAGCGGCGCCGTCGCCGGAGCCGTTCTCGCCCCCGAGGACGTCCTCTTTGGTGACCTTGCCGCCGAAGCCGGTGGGGGAGACCTTGCCGAGGTCGATCCCCTGCGCTTCCGCCATCCGCCGAGCGATCGGCGTCGCCTTCACGTCACTCGCCCCGTTCCCGGAGCCGTTGCCGCCGTTCGTCCCGGCGCCAGTAGAGGTCCCACCCGCGGGTGGCGCGGACGGGGTGTCCTCGCCCGCAGCTTGCGAGGACGAGGGCGCTCCATCGGCGACAGGACCCGCGGTTGCGGCGCTTGAACCTGCGCCGTCCGCATCCCCGGCCTCGATCTCCAGCATCGGCGCGCCGACCGGCACTTCGTCGTCGACCTCGACCAACAGCTTGGTGACCGTCCCGCTGACCGTGGCCGGCACCTCCGCGTCGACCTTGTCGGTGGAGACCTCGACGACCGTGTCGCCCTCGTTGACGAAATCGCCAACGGCAACGTGCCACTCGAGGACGATGCCCTCGGTCACCGACTCGCCCATCTCGGGCATGGTGATCTGCACGGTTGCCGTCTCTGGCATTTCTTCGGTCCAGTATTACGAACCGCCCCTACGGGCCGCGTTCTCGGGATAACCTGGTACCGGATGAGCTACTTCGTCACCGGCGCCACGGGTTTCATCGGCCGTAATCTGGTCGAGCGGCTGCTCCAGCGGGAGGGGACGATCTACGCCCTCGTGCGGGCCGGGTCGCGCGGCCGGCTGGAGGAGCTGCGGACCGGCTGGGGGGCCGACGGGGCACGCGTGGTGCCGATTTCCGGCGACCTGACCCAGCCCGGGCTGGCGATCGCCGAGGAGGACCTGGTGGCGATGCGGGGCGAGGTCGCGCACTTCTTCCACCTCGCCGCGATCTACGACATCACCGCCGACGCCGCCACCCAGCAGGTCGCCAACGTCGAGGGCACCCGCCACGCAATCGAGCTTGCAGGGGCGCTCGAGGCCGGCTGCTTCCACCACGTCAGCTCGATCGCCACCGCCGGCCTCTACCGCGGCGTCTGGACCGAGGACATGTTCGACGAGGCGGAAAAGCTCGACAACAATCCCTACTTCCGCACCAAGCACGAGTCCGAGCGGCTGGTCCGCGAGGACTCGACCCGGCCCTGGCGGGTGTACCGGCCGGGGATCGTGGTCGGCGACTCGCGCACCGGGGCGATCGACAAGATCGACGGGCCCTACTACTTCTTCAAGTCGCTGCAGCGGGCGCGCAAGGTGCTGCCCTCGTGGCTGCCGACGGTCGGCGTCGAAGGCGGCGAGATCAACATCGTCCCGGTCGACTACGTCGCCGCCGCGATCGACCACATCGCCCACGAGCCGGACCTCGACGGGCGCGCCTTCCACCTCACCGACCCGAACCCGCGGCGCGCCGGGCAGGTGGTGAACCTCTTCGCCAAGGCCGCCGACGCGCCGCGGATGCAGTGGCGGGCGGGCACCGAGGTGACCGAGCCCGCGACCGGGGCGCTGCGCTCGGCGCTCGGCTTGCTGCCGGGGTCCAAGCGGGCGGTCTCGGCGGTGCTCGGGGAGCTCGGGCTGCCCGCCTCGGTCCTCACCTACGTCGACTATCCGACCAGCTTCGACTCGACCAAGACGCAGGCGGTGCTGGCCGGGAGCGGCATCGAGGTGCCGCCGCTGGAGAGCTACGCGACCCGGATCTGGGACTACTGGGAGCGCAACCTCGATCCCGACCTGTTCAAGGATCGCAGCCTGGCGGGCGCGGTGCGCGGCAAGATCGTGCTGATCACCGGGGCCTCCTCGGGGATCGGCCGGGCGACCGCGATCAAGGTCGCCGACGCCGGGGCGACGGTGCTGCTGGTCGCCCGCTCGGTCGACAAGCTGGAGGAGACGAAAGAGGAAATCGCCGCCGCGGGCGGGGTGGCCCACATCCACCGCTGCGACCTCGCCGACGTCGACGACGTCGCCCGGATGGCGGACGAGGTGCTCACCTACCACGGCCACGTCGACATCCTGGTCAACAACGCGGGGCGCTCGATCCGGCGCTCGGTCGCGCTCTCCTACGACCGCTTCCACGACTACGAGCGGACGATCCAGCTCAACTACCTCGGCTCGCTGCGGCTGATCCTGGCGCTCTTGCCGGCGATGCGGGCGCGCAAGTCGGGGCACATCATCAACATCAGCTCGATCGGCGTGCAGACCAACCCGCCGCGTTTCTCCGCCTACGTCGCCTCGAAGGCGGCCCTGGACGCGTTCAGCCGGGTGATCGCCTCCGAGGTGAAGGACGACGGCGTCGACATCACCACGATCAACATGCCGCTGGTGCGCACGCCGATGATCGCGCCGACGCGGATGTACGACATGTTCCCGGCGATCACCCCCGAGGAGGCCGCCGAAATGATCGCCAAGGCGATGGTCAACAAACCGAAGAAGGTGGCGACGAAACTGGGCAACCTCGGTGAGCTGCTCTACGCGGTGGCGCCGAAGGCGAGCGACACGATCCTCAATACCGCCTACAAGCTCTTCCCCGACTCGCAGGCGGCGAAAGGCAAAGGCGAGGAGAAACGCGAACAGGCGCCCTCGACCGAGGCGGTCGCCTTTGCCCATCTGATGAAAGGCGTCCACTGGTAGGCGCGATGCGACCGGCGCATTTCGGCGTCCTCGGTCGCTCGGCTCGGGTCACGCACTGGAGTGCGCTCCCCTCGCCTCGCTTCCCTGCGTCCTTGAACTGCTTGGTCGCATCGCGCCTACGGCCGTGGCGATGACCGGGCGGCGGCTCAAGCACTGGGGGTGGGGGTACGAGGATCAATCGCCCACCGCTACCCAGTTGACCGAGGCGGCGGAAGGGATCCGGAGGCGGTTCGGGTTCGGGGGTGAGGTGCGGGGGGCGGTGCCGCTGGCGGAGGTCGAGGTGCGGGCGCCGCGGCTGAAGCGGCCGGAGGCGTTCGGGGACCTCTTCAGCGGCGAGAAGTACGAGCGGGTCTCGCGGGCGTTGGGCAAGGCCTACCGCGACGTCGTGCGCGGGTTCCGGGGGGAGTTCGAGCACCCGCCCGACCTGGTGGCGCTGCCGCGCGACTGCTCGGAGGTGGAGACGGTGCTCGCCTGGGCCGAGGCGGAGGGCGCCGCGGTGGTCCCGTTCGGCGGCGGCACCAGCGTCTGCGGCGGGGTGGAGGCGCGGCTGGGGGAGCGGCCGGTGGTGACGATGGACCTGCGCCGGCTCGACCGCCTGGTCGAAGTCGACCCGACCAGCCTGGCGGCACGGATCGAGGCCGGGGCGACCGGGCCGCGGCTGGAGGAGCAGCTGCGCGAGCACGGGCTGACGATGCGCTGCTTCCCGCAGTCGTTCGAGTACTCGACGCTCGGCGGCTGGATCGCGACCCGCGCGGGCGGCCACTTCGCGACCAAGGAGACGCACGTCGACGACCTGGTCGAGTCGGTGCGGGCGGTGACCCCGCGGGGGACTTGGGAGAGCCGGCGGCTGCCGGGGTCCGGCGCGGGGCCCTCGCCGGACCGGATGCTGCTCGGCTCGGAGGGGATCCTCGGGGCGATCACCGACGCCTGGGTCCGCGTCCGTCCCCGCCCCGAGTGGAAGGCGGCGGCGACGGTGCGGTTCGCGGGCTTCGCCGACGCCTGCGAGGCGGTCCGCGAGATCGTCCAGGCGGGCCTCGACCCGGCCAACTGCCGCCTGCTCGAAGCCGCCGAGGCGGAGATGACCGGCGCCGGCGACGGCAGCGCCCACCTCCTCCTGCTCGCCTTCGAGTCCGCCCATCACCCGGTCGACGGTCCCCTGCGCATCGCGCTCGAGGCCGCCGAGTCCCACCACGGCACCGCCGACGACCCACGCATCACCGAGCCCTCGGGCCGCCGCACGGACTCCCTGTTGACGGGCCGAAAAGCGCTCCATACGAGCGCAAATCGGCCCACCAACGAGGAGGACGGCGGGGCGGCGGAGAGTTGGCGGGGGGCGTTCCTGCTTGCGCCGTACCTTCGCGACACGTTCGTCGCCTGCGGGGTGCTCTCGGAGACGTTCGAGACGGCGATCACCTGGGACCGGCTGGAGGAGTTCCACGCGACCGTGATGGAGACGACGCGGCGGGCCGTCGCCGAGGTCTCGGGGGCGCCGCGGGAGGGGCGCGGGGCGCCGCTCGTCACCTGCCGCTTCACCCACGCCTATCCCGACGGCGTCGCCCCGTACTTCACCGTCCTCGCCCCGGCGATCCGCGGCGGCGAGGTCGAGCAGTGGGACGAGGTC
>Ga0335075_10012125_pt1 | contig 13027 bp, 7 predicted proteins | sample Lox_Sample_24_FD_206723 | JGI IMG/M metagenome (GOLD analysis project Ga0335075, IMG submission 206723) | Soil microbial communities from Loxahatchee National Wildlife Refuge, Florida, United States - Lox_Sample_2.4 | ecosystem: Environmental > Terrestrial > Soil > Wetlands | place: USA: Florida... | reverse complement strand
CATCGGGATCTCTGCCGTGACGATCGGGGCGCGTCCGGAGACTCCGTCATGGCTCGGGAGCGGCAACGGCAGCGTTTCGTGCGGCAGCGCGAGCGTCGTCCAGATGCGAAGGGTTGTCCAGGGCCCGCGCCTCGCTTCAGTCCAGCACTCCGCGACAATCCAACGGCACGACCACACCCTCGTCGTTGGCGCTACAATCTCCGCTGCAGCCGGCGGCGGCGACCAAGCAATCGTTGCTGAAGACCACGGCGCTGACGCTGCCCGACGAGCCGGCGTTGCGCACGGAGACGGCGACTTCGGCGCCCGCTTCCAGGCCGCCGAGCTCGAGCTGGCCTTCCTCGCTCACGTCCGCGAGCTGGCGCGGCGCGCCGTCCACGAGCACTTCGACATTCGCGCGGGCGCCGTCGAAGGCTCGCACCTCGAGCCGCGCCGCGAACGTGGCGGGCGGGTTGCTGCCCGGGTAGGCGTCGAGCGCGAACGACTCGGGCCCCACGCTGGGCTCCTCGTGCCCGCTGCTCGCATCGCAGAACGGATCGTCAGCGCCGCTGCGCGCCGGAAAGAACGCAAAGACGCCGCGAGTCGGTTGCCAGGGAGTGACGTCGACGTACGTGATCTCGGGCACGAAGCTGCCGTCGAGCGTCGTGCCGTCGATCGTCGCGGCGATGTCGATGATGGCGAAATGCACCCGCTCCGGATCGACCGGTAGCTCGAGCGAACCCTCGAAATTGCGCACGTCGGCGCGCACCACGAAGCCGAGCGGCCCTTCGAACGCCGACACCGGTGCGTAGAACGTGCCCGCGAGCGCGCCGTCGGCCGTCGACACCTCGACCACCGCATCGTAGGCGAGGTAGTCGGCGCCGCAGTCGTCGTCGCTGACCACGCTGGGGTTGGGCTCGACGTCCACGGCGTACACCTGGAGCGGGCGCAGCACGAGCGTGATGCTCGTGTCGCTCGACGGCTCCTGCCCTGCCACACAGCTCGGAGGCCCGTAGTGCAGGCTGGCGGTGAGCGGGCGATCGAACGAGGCGAGTTGTGCGTCGATGGGCAGGCCGAGCGCGCGCGCCTGCTCGATCGAGACGGGCTGGCGAGTGTGGATGCAGACCGGCACGTCGTCGCTGCCAAAATCGCCCGTCTCGCCGCCGCGCACGCGCACTCCGTTCTCGTCCGGCTCGGGCCGCTCGAGCGTCGCGAGCTGCGAAGCGGGTTGGGAACCGGGCTCGGACGTGCCGCCGGAGCCGGAGGAGCACGCCGGAAGGGCCACGAGCGCGAGGAGCAGGGAGCGCGGACAAAGGAAGTGCATGCGCATGGGGTGCCACGCGGCGGCGCGCTCATCAATGTCCAGGCCGCACATTCATGGGCACCATTCGCCCAGTTTCGGGCGTATCATGCACAGCATGCCCGCAAAGGCCATCAATTACGGGGACCTGTCGCGTGAGCTGCTCACCGCGTTACGCGGTGAGCGACGCTCCCGGCCCGGCTTCAGCCGTCACCTCGGTTACAAGAGCAACATCGCCCAGCGCTGGGAGACGGGGCTGTGTGCGCCGACCGCGACGCAGTTCTTTCACGTCTGCGAGCGGCTGCGGCTCGACGTGGCCGCCAGCATCGCGCGCTTTCTCCGCAACGAGCCCGGGTGGCTCGGGCGCGCGCCGCTGTCGAGCGGCGAAGGCTTGGCGGCGTTCCTGAACGAGGTGCGCGGCAACAGCCGCATCGGCGAGATCGCGAGCCAGCTCGGGCACAACCGTTACGGCGTGGCGCGCTGGTTTCGCGGCACGGCGGTGCCGCGCTTGCCGGACCTATTGGCGCTGCTCGATGCTTGCACCGGGCGCTGTCTGGACTTCGTCGGCAGCTTCGTCGACGTCGAGCAGCTGCCCTCGGTCAGCGCTCGCGCGGGGCGCCTGCGACAGGCGCGCGAGCTCGCGTACGAGCATCCCTTGTCGCACGCCGTGCTGCGCGCGCTCGAGCTCGAGCGCGCGGGCGACGGCACGAGTGACGAGGCCTTCGTCGCTCGCCGCGTCGGCATCGGTGAGCCGGAGGTCGAACACTACTTGAAGCTCTTGCAGCGCGCCGGGCAGCTGCATCGCACGCGCACGGGCGCGCTGCGCGCCGAACAGAGCGTCGTCGACACGGGCGGCGACCCCGAGCGCGCGCGCTCGCTCAAGCTGGCGTGGGCCAAGCTGGCCGTCGCGCGGCTCGAGTCGGGCGCGCCCGGCCACTGCGGCTATCGCGTGTTTGCGATCGGCAAGCGCGAGCTCTTGCGCCTGCGCGAGATCGAGCTCGCCTACGTGCGCGAGATGCAACAGGTGATCGCGAGCTCCGAGCACAACGACAGCGTCGGGCTGTATTGCGCGCAGCTGCTCGATCTGGGGGTGGCGGAGGAGAATGCGTTTCCGTTGCCGCGCGGGCGACGGACATCCGCCCGGCTTTGACGCTGCAGTGTCCGGTATCGGTTCGGCGACGGATCAGTACTCCGGGGACTCATAGCGATCGCTGCGGCGCGCGAGCTCTTCGCCGCTCGTCGCGTCGAGCACCAGGAGCTCGGCCCGGAACCCGTCCTCGGTGTACTCGAGCACGCTCAGGATGTTCCAGCACACGCGATCATACGGGGCGAAGAACTCGAGCGTGGTGCTCCAGGGCGCGACACCCGCGGCGAGCTCGCTCTCGCGCGCGATGCAGTCTGCAGCCGCTCTCGAGATGAAGAGGCGCTCGTCGCAGCCGCTGCCATTGCCATCGCGACAGACCTGCGCGATGTCGGCGGCGGTGAACGGCGGGCGTGGGATCGGGTCGACCCCGGGTTGCGGCACCGGGTCGCCGCGCACGTCGTCGGTGTCCCCGAGATCGAACGGCTCCGCGGGCGGGTTGTCGTCGATGCACGCGTCGAGCGCGGCAGCGTGCGCTGCGAGGACATCGGCTGCTACGCCCTGATTGCCGGCACCGCCGGCGACGTCACCGTCGTCAGCGGCGCCGCACCCGAGCGACGAGAGCGCGAGCGACGAGAGCGCGAGCGCGGCGGCTCGAGCAGCGTTCATCCGACGACGCTAGCATCATCGCCTCGTCCTGCAACGTTCCGGGTCGAGCGCGAAGCGCGCTTGACCGGCTGTGGTCCGCGGCCCATAGTGCGCACTGGCCCGGCTCTTCGGGCTCGATCACGAGAGGAGTTGTACGATGTCAGTACTCAATACGTTCGGCGTTCGTTCCTCCTCATCCTCGATCGCCGTTCGCTGAGCCGCATCTTCCAGTGTCCTGAGTTCTGCTGAAATTCAGCGGGGTTTGGGCGGTGCGACAACAGCGGAGGTGAAGCGCTGGGCTCGTTCTGGGCCAGCGTTTCATCGTCGTTGGTTGCGCTGACGCGCGTGCTCGGGTTGCTCCCGAGCCCACGAGCGTTGCGGAATGGTCTGGCTCATCGAGAGGCGGTCGAGTTCTCGCGATCGTTCTGCGCGCGCTCATCGAGCGCGAGCGCAGGCATTTTTCCAGGTCGAGCCCTTCGACGCTGCTGGCGCATTCGCCGCGGCGCGCGAGACGGCCGACGTTTGCCCTCACGAGTACCCATGACGGACTACGATGATTCCGATGCGCGCTTCATGCGCGCGAAAGACCGGCGCGCCACGCGCCAGAGCCTGAGACACAAGCCGCTGCACGACGCCGAGCCACCCCCGAACGACGACGGCTTCGCGGCGTCGGTGGCGGTGACGAAGGCGGAGCGCGCCTGGATGCGCCAGCACCTCGGGCCGTTCCACGATCGCGACCTGGTCGACGACGTGCTCCAGCGCATCAAGGCCGGTAAAGAGGCCACGGTTTACGCCTGCAGCGGAGGGCCCGCCACCGGCGTCGCCGTCATCGCGGCCAAGCTGTATCGATCGCGATCGCTGCGCGGCGAGCGCAACGTCGGCCAGTATCAGCAGGGCCGGGTGGTGCTGGACGCGGACGGACGCGCCATCGGCTCTCGCGCGTGGCGCTTGCAGAAGGCGATCGCGCAGAAGTCGCGCGTCGGGCGCAAGGCGGCGCAGTCGTCGTGGCTGATGCATGAATACCGCGCGCTCACTGCCATGTCGGAGCGCGGGGGCGACGTGCCGCTGCCCATCGAGCACGGAGAGTTTGCGCTCTTGATGGAGTTCATCGGCGACGGCGTGGAAGCGGCACCGACGCTCAGCCAGGTCGCACTCACCCGCAGCGAGGCACGGCCGCTCTTCGAGCGCGTGCTGTTCAACCTCGAGTTGTTGCTCAGCCTGGGTTGGGTGCACGGCGACCTGTCCGCGCACAACATCCTCTACCACCGCGGCCGCGTCGTCCTGATCGACTTCCCGCAGGTGGTGGCGGCCCGCGGCAACCCAGGTGCGCGCACGTTCTTCGAGCGCGACGTCGAGCGCATCGCGCAATACTTCAGTCGCGCGGGCCTGCCCTTCGATGCGCGGCGCTGGATCGACCAGCAGTGGGCGAAGCACGCGGAGGCAGAAGCGGAGCCTTGAAGGGCCTGCCGCGCCCGATGTCAGCGCGACCGCGCCCGCTTCGTTTGCGGGCGCGGTCGGACACCCGTCGGCGCGACGAGCTTCCACCAGCGTCTTCAGCGACGATCGAAGGCCGAACGACGTGCCTCGGCGCGATCGGGGGCCGGCGGGTAGCAGGTGAGCGTGATGGGCGCCGCGTCGCAGCGCAGGTCGCCGAGCGTGGTGCGGCGGCCATTGCTGCGCTCGAGCCCGCTGCGATCTGGGTTTGTCGGATCGGGACGCGTCACGAGGTAGCCGTGCCCGTTCTGCTGCACCCCGAGGTCGCAGTGGCCGCGGCTGGCCGCATCGAGCAGGGCGCGCAACGCACGGTTCGGCTGGTTGCCGTGCAGCGTCGCTTGCTGGCCCACCATGGGCTTGAGGTTGGAGTCGAAGGCCAGCACGAATGACTCCAGCTCGGCCCGCTCGCGAAGGCCGCTCGGAGCGCACACGCCCGTCGGCGCGCCCTGCTCCAGCATCGACCCGAACTGGAAGCACGCCGGCAAGATCTGCGCGCTGAACGTCGCCGCATCGATCGACAGCGTCGCGAGCGCCTCTCGGCAGGCTTCGGAGCCCGCGTCGAGGAAGCAGATGTCCGGCACGCCGCTCTCGCTCGAGCACAGGGCGAGGGCCGCGCCGAGCGCCGGGTCTGTGGGCCCGAGCGCACCGGGCGACGCCTCGCGGAACTGGCCCACGCAAGCGGCGCGGGTGTCGTCGGACGGGAACACGGCGTCGAGGCCGCCGGGGTTCGTGTCTGTCTTCACGAACACGAGGGCGCTGTGAAAGCGGTCGACGGTGTCGACGGCGCCGTCGTGCAAGAAGCCGGTGCCGCGCACCTGCGGGCCCTGATACACGTTGTCGCTCGCGAAAAAGCCACCCCGCTGCGGGCCCAGTACCGACTCGGCGAGGCGGGTGGGCATCGTCGACATGCCGAACATGCCGACCTTCTGATACACGTTGCGCAGCTGAGGCACCTTGAACACCTGGCTCTCGTTCTCGAGAGTGTATTCCCCGCTGGTGCCGAAGAAGCCGGGCCGATACACGTCGAACTCGGCGTTGCCTTTCGGGTCGAGCGTGTGGCACCCGTTGCACGTCTGCAGGGTGTCGGTCACGCGCAGCCGGCACTCGGGCACGGGAGCGCGCGGGTCGCAGCCCTGCAACAGGTCGCGGAAGCCCGCCGTCCCCCGCTGGGTCTCGTCCAGCGCGGCGACCTGAGCCAGGTTGCTCAGCGCGAGCGCCGAGGTCAGCGACGCGAGCAGCTGGTCAGCTCCCGTGATCGGAGCGCCGGGCGGCAGCGCCGCCGCGAGCGCGTCGAGCAGCGCCGGCGGCAGGTGAGCGGCCTTCGCCACCTCGACCACCTCGATCACGGACCGGGCGAGCTGCGACAGCGCCTGCGCATCGGCGAGTGAGAACAAGCCCCGGGCGTCCAGCTCGAGGTCCGCCGCGAGCAGCGCATCGATGCCTGACGTGAGCGCAGCGAGCGTCTCTGGCGGCAACCCATCCAGCTCGCCGGCGGCCTCGAGGCAGGCCGCGCGCAGCTCGGCGTTCGACAGCAGCGCCCGCAGCAGCTGGGCCAGCTGTTGCACCGCTGGTGCACCGCGGAGTGCCCCCACCAGCGGGTTCGTGGCGCAGGTGCAGGCGGACGTCTCGGTGTCGATGTCGACCTCGGAGCCGTCGAGCGCGGTGCACTCGCGACGGACGAGTTGGGCGTCGCTCACGCTGGCGCAGCCGAAGAAGTGCGCGCGCCCTCGTGCTTGGCTCTCGTTCAGCGAGTCGTCCAGCGCGCGCAGCGGGTTCGGCGGCATCGTCAGCTGCAGCGAGAAGTCGGTGAAGTGCTGAAAGAGCTCGGGCGCGATGGCCTGGTCGTTGCCGTGCAGACCGGGGATGACCGGAGCGAACTCGCTGAACGAGTTGTCCTCGTCGAAGGGGCCCGTGTTGGGCTGGACGCCGGGCACGTCCTCGAAGTTGCGCATGCGGTCGCCGCGCCAGTGCTGCGGGCCGTGGTTGGCCATGCCGCGCATCGTCTGCGTCGTCATCGGGCCCTTGTCGGTGCGAAAGTCGGGCGTGAGCGGCTGCTCTTGCACGGACAGCCCGAACGGGTCGCGCGCGAGCGCAGGCAGCGCCGCGAGCTCGGGCGGCACGACGAATGGCCCCGGGTTCCGCACGGTCACGTCGTCGGGGTTGCCGAGATCCCAGCTGAGGTGGTCGGTGTCTCCGAAGACGTGGCAGGTGCCGCACGACGTGTCGCCGTGGGACGACGTCCCGCGCGTGTCGTACAGCACCTGACGGCCCGCTCGAATCGACTCGGGCTCCGGGTCGTGCAGCGCCAGGCGTGCGCTGACGCGCTCGCGGTCGGTGTCGATCACGATCAGCTCGTTCGAGATGTGCGTCTTGACGTATAGGCGGCGTCGCGCGCTGTCCAGCGCCAGACCGACGGGGCCCGTCGGCTCGTCGCGGCTCTCGCCGAGCGTGATGTCGCGCAGCACATGGCGGCGTCGGGCCTCGCGATTGTCGAAGCCCGGCACGAGCGCGCCGCCGCGCACGATGCCGATCTTGTCCGAGCCGAGCGCCGCAAAGTAGAACGTGCTTCCGTCGTCGGAGAAGACGCCTTCGGCGGGCAGCGCCAGGCTGCTCTCGTTCTCTTCGGCGTCGCGTGCGCAGCAGCGCTCGTAGTCGATGTGGCTGTTGAGGTGGACGGGCTGCACGCGGCCGCGACGCGGATCGATCACGGTGACGCGGCTCTCGTACATATGCCCGAGCAATGTGCTGCTCGACGAGCCGCCGAAGCCGGCGAAGCGGTTCAGGTTCAGGGCCTCCGTGTTGGTCACGAACACGCGGCCCGTGCCGGGCTGCACCGCCATGTTGGAGAGCACGGTGCCCACACCGGAGAAGGCGCGCACGCCGAGATCGTCGACGTCGATCTCGAACACGTCCTTGTCGGGCAGGCTGAGCTTCACGTCTTCGTTCCAGGCCATCGGCGGGGCTTGCCGGTCGGCGTGCACCGCCGGCGAACGGAAGCCGCCGGGCGTCGCGTCGAGCCAGCAGCCGCGCGTGCCGTCCGGGAAGGTGTGGAAGTCTTCGCCGCACTCTGCCCGACGGCTGAAGAACTGCACGATCACGCCGGTCGTGGGCTGCAACGTGCCTTCGCCGCTCGTGCACTGGCAGGTCGGGTCCGCTTGGCCCGGCTGCTCGACGTGCGCGCTCAGGATGCGCTGGCGGCTGTCCGTCTCCACGCACACCTGTTGCAGGTTGGAATTGCCGAACACCGGCCTCGGGTCAGGCACGCAGCGTCCGCTGCCGGTTACGGCTGGCATGCCGCCTTGCATGCGCGCCCTGCCGCGCACACCGGGCGCGAGCACCAACTCGCCGTCGCGCGCGGTGTACTGGCCCGACTCGTCCGTGGCCAGGACTTCGCGCAGACGGTCCAATCCGCGCTGCGTCACGTGGTCGGCGTTGATCACCGTGGTGCGATTGCCCGAACGAAAGCCCGCCGCGTAGACCACGCCGTCGCCGACGGCGAGCGCCCGCGGCGTGTCCGTGAACAGGTTGACGACACGCGGCACCGCGTCGGTGTGACGCGGATCGAAGACGAGGACGTCGGCCAGGCCCTCGTCGGACTTGTTCTCGGGGCTCGTCACGAGATCGGTGCCGCGCCGAGCGCCCGCCAGCGGATGGTGCTGCCCTCGATGTGCGCTGGTCACGAACACGCGCTTGCCGGCCTGCGTGTTGGCCACGACGATGTCTCGCGGCTCGTCGCCCGTGTAGAGCGTCTCGACGACCTCGCCGGTGCACGCCGCAGGATCGATGCGCACGACGCTGATGCTGTCGGAGAGGTGATTCACGACCCAGAGCTCCGCGAAGCGGCCCGTGTCGCGCACCACGGCGACGGCGACGGGCCGCATGCCCACCTTGACGGCGCCGCAGGCGCGTACGCCGCGCCCCGCGGGCCGCGCCAGGTCGAGAGAGTCATCGTTCGTGTTGGTGACGGCGACGAGCCCCGTGCTCGGGAGGACCGCCACGGGACGCACCGGGTCGGCTTCGAACAGCGTGTAGTCGTCCGCGGGCTCGGCGTGTACACCGGGACGATCGGGCGCGAAATCCGGGTCGAGCTGCAATGCCTCGGCGTTGGCCCCCGTGTCCTCGACGCTCGTCGGCGCGGACTCGACGTTGCCGCACGCGAGCGGCAGCAACGCAAACAGGCTAGATAGCAGCGTCCTCTCGGTGCGAGTGATTTGACGATAGATCGGTGCGATCGGTTCGAAAACGAACGGCTCAGTCATGTCCCAAACGTCCCCCTCTGCGCGCCGAAACCCCTCTATTTCGGCGCGCGGCAACTCAGCACGCGAGCGGCTGGCATTCTCGTCGAGAGCGAGGAGCCACCTGGGCTCTCGCGGCTCAGCGAGAAGTCAAATGAAGGACCTGCTCGCACGCCAGCGTGCGGCGACGACAACGAGACCGCGTACTGGCGTCATGCTCTCCACCAACGGTCTGCTCGGTCATGTCGTGAGCGATATGCAGGCCACGATCGCTCGTCGCCGTCAGTTCGCGTGCTCGCTTCGGCACCATCACGATCCGGCTCTCGTCTCTTCCCCGGAAGTTCTCGTCTCTTTCCGTGGAGCAACTCTCGCGCACGCCCTGCCGTTCTACTGCACGACGCCCGCGTTCGCGCTGGCGTCACGTTCCGAGGCGGTGCTGAGGCGAACGTTGGATTTTGAGACGAGTGTTGCGCAGATGAGCCTTTAGCGCCGGCGATTTTGCGCCGTCGCATAGCAACAGGGGAGCATCAGGCGCGACGCGCTCGCGCCAGCGCCATCGCCGAAGCGACCAGCGCGACGAGCCCGCCCGTGATCATCACGATGGCGATCGGGCTGACGCCCTTGCCGAGCGTGCTCGCGAAACGACCGATGAGCAGCACGCTCACGACCAGCGCGATGATGAGCCCAACCCGAGCGCTCTCGGGCTTCTTGGCGACCAGGCCCGCCGCTACCAGCAGGATCAACCCCGAGCCGCCGCCCGCGATCAGCGATGCCACGCTGCCCGCCTTGACGAAGCCAATGGTGCCGCCGATGAGCGCGACCAGGCCATAAACCGCGATGAGGGCTGCCGGAACCTTGAGCGACGTCATGGCCCGCTCTACGCCGCGCGGCGCGGGGTGACAAGCCGTAAGATGGGCGGCAACCGAAGAACGTCAACCGATGCTAGTCAATGGCCCCCGACACCCCTCCAGGCAAAGTTCAATGCATGGGGGCAGCACTGGGCGGTAAGCCTGCCGCCAGACGTCGGGCCACGTCGGCTTCGGTTGGCATGCGAAGTTTCTCGAAATGCACCAGCGCTCGCGCCGCGCGCGAGCGCGCGGCGTCGAACCGACCCGTTCGGTGCTCGAGTACCGCTAGCGAAAGTTCGATGAGGGCCTGGATGCGCATGTCCGAGCGAGGCACGAGCTCGAGTGCTCGACGGTACTGAAACTCGGCTTCGGCGAACGCACTTTCGTGCACCGCGACCTCACCGAGGATGCGGCGATTGAACCCCTCGAGGCGCGCCCACTTCTCTTCGACGGTGTCTTCCACACCCCTGCTCGCAAGATCTTTGGCTTGGCTGAACTGCCGGGTCTCGAGTGCGAGCAGCGCTCGACGATAACGCACGCCAATGGTGGGACGTCGACTGCCGAGTTGCTGAAAGCCGTCGAGACTGCTCGTGAGGATGGAATCAGCCTCGGCGAAACGGCGCTGTCGAATCAGCGCCTCGCCCCGGTGGTGCCCGACATACGCTATCGCCCACCCGTCGGACGGCGGCGTTGCGGCGAGTGCCTGCGCGCGATCGAAGGCCTGCTCTGCTCGGCTAAACTCGGAGCGATAGGCACACGTCCGGCCCACCTCAGTGAGGATTCGCGCAGCGCTGTGAGCATCACCCAGTTTGATGGCGTCATCGACAGCTCGTTGTCCGTACCGTTCCAGATCGTCCCAATGGCTCTCGATGAACAGCCAGCGCGCCATCTGCAAAACCAAACGGTAGGCTGGTTCGAGTTTGTTGCACCGGTGGCAACCATCGAGGACGCCAAGGATGTTCTCTCGCTCGCCGTTGAGCTGCGCGATGTCTGCTGCCTCTTCCCGTTCGGGCGTTCCGCCTCGCTCTGGCACATACACGTGGTAGAAGGCGACCGCCCTCGCATACAGCTCGCAAGTGCCCGACCCGAGCTGGCCTTGAAGGAAGTCGCGCGTGAAGGGATGCACGAAATAGCGCCGACCCGTGAGCTGTAGGTTGGAATTGTCGTGCAGCTTCAACGTCTTCACGAGGTACAGACGGGTCAGTGCTTTCAGGCTGGCTCGAAAGGCCTCGTCCCCGAGGCCCGACGCTGCAATCAGGCTGTCGTGCAGCGCCGGACGGATGAAGAGCGTCATCGCTTCGAGCACTCGGCGTTCGTTCGCTTCGAGTCGGTCCCACGAGTGCTGGAACACGCGCGTGAGAATTTCTGCTTTCCCGTGTCGCAGCTCGCTCACCAAGTCCGAAAGGTGCTCCCCCTCGCGCATTTGCCCAACGATCCATTCGATGGCGAGTGGATTGCCGCCCACGACGTCATAGAGGCGAGCCAAGTCCTCGTCGCCCTCTTGCGGAAGGCCGTCGCGTGTGCACCGTTCGCGGAACATCGCGATGGCGCTGGGTCGGTCCAGCTCGTCCAGAGGGAATGCTCGAATACCTGGCCGCACGAGGCGCCCCGTTGACGTCAAGAGGACGCTGAGGTTTCGTGGACGTCGGTTGGGGTCGAAAACGAAAGCGTCGATGTTTGGATCGGCCACTGTTTCGTAGTTGTCGAGTAGCAGCAGGCAACTCAGGTTCCTGACCTCGTCGAGCTCCTTCCTGAGCAATCCTTCCTTCTCTTCGAGACGAGTCTGAGCCTTGAACGGATAGTCGATGGCGATGGAAATCGCATCGAGCACGTGAGACAGCTGCAACTCCTCTTTGCGCGTGGACGCGGTGATCCACGCCAGGCCACCGAACGTGTCGCGATCCATGAATCGTCTTAGCACTTGCAGTGCGAACGCCGTCTTTCCTACGCCGCGATTCCCCTCGATCACGACGACCGGCAGCGTGGAGACGAGTTCGACGAGCTCGTCTGAGTTGCGCCCAAATAGATCGAGGCGCCCTTCCGGCACATCGCGGAAGAGCGGGCGCTTCGCCAGTCTGAAGTTGCGACGGAGCTCGGGTGCCAGCTCGTCAGCGATGTGGTCGAGTATGGCTTTCACGTACGTGTGCTCGCCTCGCGGATACCAGATGACGAGAATGTGCTGACGCTCCGCCAGTTGCCGGCTTCGCTCACGCATCTCGGTTTCCGATTCGAGGGCGGAGAGGAGTGCGAAGTGCTCTGTCTGAACGTGCTTTTCGCTCACGAGTTCGGCTAGAGCCGTCATCGGGCGATCTTTGTTCAGGCTGCAGCCGAGGAAGAGCAAGCTTCGTGTTGCGACATTCTTTAGAAGGACCCGCAGCCATCGCGAGTAGTTGGCATCGTACTCGTCCTTGGTGAGCACGCGGTCGGCCGGGTCGTGTATGTCGCCATGCACCTTGAGCAGAGCGTCCGTTTGGAACTGCATCACCTCTCGCGTTTGCTCGGGCCGCTCACCAACGACGACGTCCAGCGGGCACCCCGATGCAATGAATACGGCCTCGAGCACTCGGTCGAAGTTCGTCGTGATGATGGGGCCGCGGCGCATGCGCACCAAGGACGTCACCGCGGTCTTCATCGTCACATCAATCGGCACGTCGAACTGGTGACGAAAGGCAATCTGGAACAGGCGCGGCCCTTTGACGGTCATCAAGAGATCGGCGGCCGCTTCATACTCACCATCGCCGAGCATGCGGTCGACGTCGGCACGCGTGGCGGGGTCGGTTGCCAGGTTCTCGAGCAGAGAGCGCCATTGAGGGAGTTGATAGCTCGCAGACAACCCCGCGCCGACAAACGGAATCACGCCGGCGTCTTTGACCTGCCGGATCAGCAGGGGCAATAACGCCCGATTGTTCGCGATCTCCAGCAGCCGCTTCAGCGATTCATCTGCGAGCACGGTCGTCCTACAGGGTTTGATGGACCTGTCGGATCAAAGACGTGCCGGGAGGTGGCCCGTCGCTGACGAAGGGGGCGAAAGAGAGATCGAGGACCGCCCTCGCCACCGAAGAATCAGCGCAACGTACCGAGTTTCTGGCGGTGTTCGGCTTGCAGGCGGTTGTAGTCGGATTGCTCGAGGCCGAGCGCGTTGGTGAGCTGGCGCAGGGCGTTGACTTCGGCTTGGGTGATGTTGTCGTCGGTGGCGGCGAGGGCGACGAGCATGCCGAGGACGTGTTCGCGCAGGTCGCGGTTGCCGAGCTCTTTGAGGGTGCGGGCGAAGCGGACGGTGTGGACGCTGGCGAGTTCGACGCGGTGGAGCTCGAGGGCGTGGGTGATGGCTTGGATGCCGCCAGGGCCGATGCCTTCGACCGCGCCGAGCTGGCGCTCGATCTCCTTGGCTTCGGCGGCGGAGTAGTCGCGATCGGCGTAGGCCACGCCTGCGAGCAGGCCGGCG
>Ga0335075_10012124_pt1 | contig 13027 bp, 9 predicted proteins | sample Lox_Sample_24_FD_206723 | JGI IMG/M metagenome (GOLD analysis project Ga0335075, IMG submission 206723) | Soil microbial communities from Loxahatchee National Wildlife Refuge, Florida, United States - Lox_Sample_2.4 | ecosystem: Environmental > Terrestrial > Soil > Wetlands | place: USA: Florida... | reverse complement strand
ATCGACAACCCGGGCCGCTATCTCGTCCTGCTGCCTCCCATCAATGGAGCCACCGCCGTCAGCGGCAGCGCGTACTTCCCCGAAGATCCGGGCCAGCCGTTCCACGCCGAAGACGGCACGCTCACCTGGGACTACATGCCGTCGCAGTACGTCACCTTCCGCACCGAGTATGGCTACCGGCACTCCGACGTGCCCTACTGGGCCGGGCGCGGCGGCTCAACGCCTCCGGGGGGCAATACCTACACTTCCATCGGCAGCCCGGCAGACTTTGTTTGCACCAATGGCTCCGGCTCGGCCGACTCCGGCATGGGATACACGCCGATGCCCTGGATGAACTACACCCAGGAGTACGCGGCGAACATCACCGCAGCCAAAGCCGCTTGCGCGGCGAACTCCGCTTACCCTGCGCTCTGGCAGCCCGATATGCGCCACGACGAGCAGAAGATCATCTTCGCCATCCTGGTGAAGTTCTAGACCGAGGAGGGCGGCGCCCGATGCGACCGGCGCCGCTCGTTTCTCGCCCACTCGCGTTCTCTTTATATCTTCCTTATGGAATCCTTATCCGGCGACTGCGCCCCACCGCTTATAAACCAGAGGGAGCATGGACACGGCTATGAAGCAAGTAACTTGTGGATTTCTCCGGTCCTCGGTGCTCCTCCTGCTCCTCTCGGCCACTGCCCATCCTGCCCTCTCCCAGGCGCAGTCGAACTCCTCTGATGTGGAAGAGCTGAAGCAGCTGGTATTCGATCTCGAACGCCGCGTCGCTGCCCTCGAACAACAAAACGCCCAGCTTCGCCAGACTTCCGCGCCATCCGGCGCCACCGGGACCCAGACCGCCGCCTCTCTCGTCCTCGCCACGGAGGAGCTTCGTTCCACGAACGGGACCGCTCCCGTCACGGCTCAGATGGCTGGCGCCACGCCGGCACCCACGGCCCCGCTTCTGCCGGGAACCCTGCCGGGCGGCGCAACGCTGAACTACTACTTCGACGGCTACTACGAATACAACTTCAATGCGCCCATCGGCCGCGTCAACGATCTGCGCGCCTACGACGTGCTCAGCAACACCTTCAGCCTGAACCAGGCTGACTTCATCTTCGACCTCGACCCCGATCTCTCCGCGGACCGGCGCTACGGCTTCCGCGTCGACCTCCAGTTCGGCCAGGCGACGGAAACCCTGCAGGGGAACCCGGCCAACGAGCCCCGCCCCGAAATCTATCGCAATATCTTCCAGGCCTACGGCACCTACATCGTTCCCATCGGTCACGGTGTCGACGTCGACTTCGGCAAATGGGCCAGTTCGCTCGGCATCGAAGGCAATTATGCCAAGGACCAGATGAACTACACGCGGTCCTACTATTTTTATTTCCTGCCCTTCTATCACGCCGGAGTCAGGACGAGTTACAAGATCAACGACAAGCTCACGGCCAACTACTGGGTCGACAACGGCACCAATCAATCGGAACCTACCAACGGCTATAAGGATGAGCTGTTCGGATGGAATGCGACTCCGGTGAAATCCATCAACTGGACCTTCAACTATTACAATGGGCAGGAACACCCCAACACCGCGCCTGCTACCAACTGTCCCGATCCCGTGCAACCGGGCCTCTGCGTAGTGCCCATCACGCCCGCGCCTACTGGGAAGGTTCACATCTTCGACAGCTACGCCACGTGGCAGGCGACGCCGAAGCTGATCCTGGCCGGCGAGGCTGACTATCTGATCGAGCGTGAGTGGGTCAATGCGGGCCCTGGTGAATCTTCTGCTCCGGATCACGTCGACGGCGGCGCGGCGTACGCGCAGTATCAAGTCAACCCGAAGATTTCCCTCGCGGCGCGCGGCGAGTATCTCTCCGATCGCGGCGGACTCTTCAGCAACGCAACGCAGGCGCTGAAGGAAGGGACCGCGACGTACAAGTACAACTTTGCCGATGGTCTCGATGCCTTCCTCGAGTATCGGCGCGACTGGAGCAACCGCCCCTACTTCATCACCAGCAACCCCGCGGCGTCTGTCAATCATCAGGACACGGCGACCCTCGGTCTGGTGTGGTGGTACGGCGGCAAACAGGGATCCTGGTGAGGAGGACATCTCCATGACCGATTTAGTGATGATTGTTCTGTCGATCGTCTTTTTCACGGTAGCGCTGCTCTATGCCGCGGCCTGCGAGAAGCTGAGGTAACTCCATGAATCTGACTACGGTTGTCATTGTGGCTATCACGGTGCTTCTGCTGGGCTATCTGGTGGTAGCTCTGCTGTATCCGGAGAAATTCTGAAATGACCCTCAACGGATGGATGCAGTTTGCAGTTTATTTTGCCCTGCTGCTGGTGTGCATGCGCCCGCTTGGCATCTACATGGCGCACGTCTTCAGCGGCGAATACAGTTTCCTTGGGTTCCTCGAACGTCCGATCTACAGGCTATGCGGCGTTGAAGAGGGCGAAGAAATGACCTGGAAGGGATACACCGGGGCGATGCTGATTTTTAGCCTGGTCTCCCTGCTGCTCACCTTCCTCATCGAGCGCGCGCAGCTCCACCTGCCCTGGAATCCCCAGCACATCGCCGGAGTCGAGCCGTTTCTTGCGTGGAATACCGCCGCCTCCTTCACCACGAACACCAACTGGCAGGCGTACACCAACGACCTGACCATGAGCTACTTCACGCAAATGGCCGGCCTCGCCTACCACAACTTCCTCAGCGCGGCCGTCGGCATCTCCGTCGCCATCGCACTCGTGCGCGGCATCGCCCGAAAAGAGTCGAAGACCATCGGCAACTTCTGGGTCGATACCACGCGCACCTGCCTTTACCTGCTGGTCCCACTCTGCGTGGTCGGCGCGCTTGTGCTGGTCAGCCAGGGAGTCATCCAGAATCTGCACCCTTACACCATTGCCCACACAGTCGAAGGTCAAACCCAAACCATCGCGCAGGGTCCAGTGGCCTCACAGGAAGCCATCAAGGAGCTCGGCACCAACGGTGGCGGATTCTTCGCTGCCAACAGTTCCCACCCCTTCGAAAATCCAACGCCGTTCAGCAATTTCTTTGAGATGTTCCTCATCTTCCTCATCGGCGGCGCGCTTACCGTCACCCTCGGCCGCATGACCGGATCGCCGGGGCACGGATGGGCCGTCTTCGCCTGCATGTCGATCCTTTTCCTCGCGGGCTTCCTCGTCTGTTACTGGGCTGAAGCTCATCCCAATCCCGCCCTTCACGGGGCCGATCAGCACATCAGCGCGCAACAGGCCGGCGGCAACATGGAAGGCAAGGAGACGCGCTTCGGCATTGCCGACTCCGCGCTCTTCGCCACGATCACCACCGACGCCAGTTGCGGCGCCGTCAACTCCATGCACGATTCCTTCATGCCTCTCGGCGGCATGGTTCCGCTCATCAACATCATGCTCGGCGAAATCATCTTCGGCGGCGTCGGCTCCGGCCTCTACGGCATGATCATCTACGTTGTGCTGTCGGTCTTCATCGCCGGACTTATGGTTGGGCGAACGCCGGAATATCTCGGCAAGAAGATCGAATCCTACGACGTGAAGATGACCATGCTCTACGTCCTCATCTTCCCTCTCGTCGTCCTCACGCTCACCGCGATCTCCGTGCTTACGCCCATGGGCCTCGGCAGCCTCAACAACAACGGACCCCACGGATTCACCGAGATCCTCTACGCGTTCGTTTCCACCGCAGGCAACAATGGCTCCGCGTTCGCCGGCCTCAACGCCAACACCCACTGGTACAACGTCAGCACTGGATTCAACATGCTCGTCGGGCGCTTTCTCATGATGATCCCCATGCTTGCGCTCGCCGGGAATCTCGCCCGCAAAAAGAGCATCCCTCCCTCGCCCGGCACGTTTCCGGTCAATACGCCCCTGTTCACGGTCCTGCTGACCGGCGTTATCCTCATCGTCGGCGCGCTCACCTTCTTCCCGGCGCTCAGCCTGGGACCCATTCTTGAACACCTGCTGCTGCAGCACGGAACCCTCTTTTCGTAGGGCGAGGAGAAAGCATCCATGGCAAAAAAGCTCAGTCTCTGGAATCCCGACATTCTCCGTCAGGCGATCGCCGATTCGTTCCGCAAGCTCGATCCCCGCATCATGATGAAGAATCCCGTCATGTTCGTCGTGGAAGTCGGCAGCGTCGTCACCACGGCGCTCCTCGTATCCGAGGCCATCCACCATCAGCCCATCGCCTTCGATCTGCAGATCACACTGTGGCTCTGGTTCACCGTGCTCTTCGCCAACTTCGCCGAAGCCATCGCCGAAGGCCGCGGCAAGGCGCAGGCCGACACGCTGCGCAAAGCCAAGGGCGAGACCATCGCCTATCGCTACCTCGACAACGGCTCCATGGAAACGGTCTCCAGCTCGCAGCTTCGCTCCGGCGACGTGATCAAAGTGGAAGCCGGGCAGTTCATCGCGGGCGATGGCGAGGTGATCGAGGGCGTCGCTTCCGTCGATGAATCCGCGATCACCGGCGAATCCGCGCCGGTCATCCGCGAGTGCGGCGGCGATCGCTCCGCCGTCACCGGCGGCACACGCGTGCTCTCGGACTGGATCAAAATCCGCATCACCTCCAACCCCGGCGAAACCTTCCTCGACCGCATGATCGCGCTCGTCGAAGGCGCAACGCGCCAGAAGACTCCGAACGAGATCGCGCTCAGCATCCTGCTCGCTGGCCTTACCGTCATCTTCCTGCTCGCGGTCGCCACGCTGCAGCCGTATGCGATTTACTCGCACGCGCCGCAGACCATCTTCGTGCTTGTATCGCTGCTGGTGTGCCTCATTCCCACCACCATCGGAGCCCTGCTCTCCGCCATCGGCATCGCCGGCATGGATCGCCTGGTGCAGTACAACGTGCTGGCCATGAGCGGCCGCGCCGTCGAAGCCGCAGGCGACGTGAATACGCTGCTCCTCGACAAGACCGGAACCATCACCCTCGGCAATCGCCAGGCAACCGAGTTCTTCCCCGCCCCGGGCATCGGCACCGAACGGCTCGCCGATGTTGCCCAGCTCGCGTCCCTGTCCGATGAAACGCCCGAAGGCCGCTCCATCGTCGTCCTTGCGAAGGAGAAGTACAACCTCCGCGGCCGCGATGTCAGCGGAATGCGCGCCGAGTTCGTCCCCTTCAGCGCGCAAACGCGCATGTCCGGTGTCGATCTGCCTGGCAGCAAGATCCGCAAAGGCTCCGCCGACGCGGTCGCACGCTGGCTCGAACAGCAGGGATCGAACCTGCCCCGACAGGTCACCGATCGCGTGGAAGAGATCGCGCGCATGGGCGGCACACCGCTCGTCGTCGCGGAAAACTCGACCGCGCTCGGCGTGGTCTACCTCAAAGACATCGTGAAAGGCGGACTCAAGGATCGCCTCGCGCGCCTGCGCGCCATGGGTATCCGCAGCATCATGATCACCGGCGACAATCCGCTCACCGCCGCGGTCATCGCGCGCGAAGCCGGCGTCGACGACTTCCTGGCCGAAGCCAAACCCAAAGACAAGATGGACCTGATCAAGCGCGAACAGGGCAAGGGCAAGCTCGTCGCCATGACCGGCGACGGCACCAACGACGCCCCCGCGCTCGCCCAGGCCGACGTGGGCGTGGCCATGAACACCGGCACGCAGGCGGCGAAGGAAGCCGGGAATATGGTCGATCTCGATTCCAACCCAACCAAGCTCATCGAGATCGTCGAAATCGGCAAGCAGTTGCTCATGACGCGCGGCGCGCTCACCACCTTCTCCATCGCGAACGATGTGGCCAAGTATTTCGCCATCATCCCCGCAATGTTCGCCGGAGTCTTCCCCGTGCTGCAGGCGCTCAACATCATGAAGCTGTCCACGCCGCACTCCGCCATTCTCTCGGCGGTCATCTTCAACGCGATCATCATCGTCGCGCTCATCCCGCTCGCGCTTCGCGGCGTCAAGTACCAGCCCATGTCGGCGCAGGCGCTGCTGCGGCGCAACCTCATTCTCTACGGCATCGGCGGCATCATCGTGCCGTTCATCGGAATCAAGCTCATCGACATGGTCCTGACGGGCCTGCACCTGGCGTAGGAGAAAAACCATGCGCGCAACGTTGTTCATTGCCATTCGCTTCACCATCGTCACCACCATTCTGCTCGGCATTCTCTATCCGCTCACCGTTACCGCCCTGGCGCAGCTCTTCCTGCGCGACAAAGCCAACGGCTCGCTGGTGGAGAAGAACGGTCAGGTCATCGGTTCAGCGCTTCTCGCTCAGGGTTTCTCCTCGCCCAAATACTTCCACCCCCGTCCATCGGCCGCCGGCAATGGATACGACGCGACCAGCTCGGGCGCATCGAACTACGGCCCGTCGAATCAGAAGCTCATCGACCGCATCAACGGCGACGTCGCCTCGTGGCACAAGGAGGATCCGGGCGCGAAGGGCAACGTCCCGATCGGCCTCGTCACCACGTCGGCTTCGGGGCTTGATCCTGACATCTCGCCCGCCGGTGCGCTCTATCAGGTGCCGATGGTTGCGGCCGCGCGGAATCTGCCGGAAGCGCAGGTGCGGCAGTTGGTGGAGCAGCATATCGAGGGCCGCCAGTTCGGCTTTCTGGGCGAGCCGACGGTGAATGTGCTGGAGCTGAATTTGGCACTGGATCAGATGGGCCACTAATCGAACTTCCGGCTCTCACGGGAGCCTTGCGACAAAATCGGCGACAATTTGCGCCGTCTTTTGAGGCTCTCTCTGCAAAAGCAAATGGGGGCCGTCCACGGTGACGGCCCGTATCTCCGGGCGAATGCGGCGGATTTCGCTAAGGCACCGCGGTCTCACCAGACGGTCATGCCGCGCCCGCAGATACAGCATCGGCACAGCGATCCTGCGCAGATCGGCGCGCACGTCGCACGCGAGCACCTCTCGCAAGCGCGCTGACAAAACCGCCGGCTTCACCGATGCGATCATTTCACGCACTGTACTCACCAGTGCCGCCGGCGCGTCCTGACCGACGAGGCGCGAACGGATGCTGCGTTCCGTCAGCGGTACTCGCATCAGAAGTGGCGCCAGGGCCGATGCCAGCCGGCGCTTGATTCCCTGCGCCGGACTTGATGCAAATCCCGCGCACAGAATCAATCCGCGCAGATTCGCCGGCCTTTCCGCTGCAATCCGAATCGCCAAAGGCGTCGAAAATGACTCCGCCATCAGCGCGAAGGGTGGTGAATCCTCGCAGAGTGACCGCACCATTGTCGTCAGCTGTTCGTACGAGAGAACCACATCCGGAACATAAGTGGAGATCGCCTTGCGAAGCGGACCAGGCAGCGCCTGCATGAACTCGAGCAGCAGCTCGCCGGACCCATCCATGCCCGGCAGGATGATCATTCTTTCGACAGGCATAGCTGCGAGCTACTGAGCTGCTGGGCCGGCCAGCGCCTTCTCAATCGCTGCCTGCGCCAGCGGCGCCATCACCGCAAAGCCCGCCGCATTGGGATGCAGCCCGTCCTCGCTCAATCCCCTCTTCAGCAGTCCGCGCTCATCCGCCATCGCCGAAAAGTAGTCGAGATACACCAGCCCGTGATCCGCGCAATACTTCTTCAGCCAAACGTCGAGCGCGAGAATCTTATCCGGCGACCGCTGCAGAAAGAACTTCAGCGCATTCGGGCCGCTGTCGTAGTTGATCGGCATCACCGAAGAAAACACCACGCGGATGCCGTTCGCCCGCGCCAGATCGGCAAGGCTGGCGTAGTCGCTTTCAATCTGTTCCAGCGTCTCCGGCCCCGTGTTGCCGGCGATATCGTTCGTCCCGGCCAGAATCACCACCACTGCCGGCTTCAGATCGATCACGTCCGGCCGAAACCGCACCAGCATCTGCGGCGTCGTCTGCCCGCCGATGCCGCGATTGATGTAGTGCTTCCCAGGAAACGATTCGTCCAGCTTCCAGATATCGGTGATCGAGTCGCCGAAGAAGATCACGCGCGGCTCGCCCGGCGTCGGCGCGCCCATCGCCGCATCGGCGTCGTGATAGCGCCTGAGCTGGCCGAAATCGTTCATGAACATCGTCGCGTTCCCCTCGCGATACATCTCCAGCGAGTGCGCGGATTCGTAGCCGTCCTGCGGCGTTCCGGGGGGATTGGCAGGTGTGGATTGTGCGGCGGCAGCGACGCAGGCCAGCATCGCGCCGGCCAGAACGAGGGATTTTTTCATGGAAACCACCCTACCACTTCGGGCAGGGTGGAAACCGCAAGCGAATACGCGGCGCTACTTCGGCGCGTTCGACTGGAGCCATGCGTAGACTTGCGCAGCGACAGCAGTGTAGCCGTTCGTGTATGTTGGATTCAATCCGCTTTCCGGATTCTGCCCGAGGTGTAGCGGATCGACTCCCGTAAACGCGGTGCCGCCCGCATACGTCCCAGGTATCGTTCCGGCATAACCGCGAGTGCAGCTATAGGCGCCATTATTTCCACCCAGAATCTGGATCAGCTCTGCATTCGCGCTAATTACCTGGCCGGTAGTCAACAGGGCACTGGTTGAAAACGCACAGGAACTTGGCGACGCAAGGGGCGACGCAAATGAGCCCTGGATGTCTCCGGCCCGCAGGCTGTACGGCCACACGTCGTGGCTGTAATCGAGCACGTCTGCGGGATTGTTCGGGTTATAAAGCGCTACCAGCGCGGTACGGATATCGAGATAGTGATTGCCCGGCGAATAGGTCGCCGAGAGCTCGCTGTTGAGGGTCATGATGGCGTTGTAATCGGTCGTTCCCTTCCACTCGGTGACGTAGGCGCCGTTGGGAATGCTCATCACGAGGTAGCAACTTGTCTGCTGCTTCACGACAGCAACCATGGCGGCGATATCGACCTGAATCTTAGTGCCGTTGAGGTAGTTGTCGCGCCCCGCCCAAATCAAGACGCAACCGTTGCTCATTGCAGGAACGACTGCCGTCCATGGCGTACCCGCAGGTACCGTGACCGGCGCGGACGGATACGTTTCGGGTCTGATGCTATACCCCGGAGCGTTGACATTCGCTTTGCAGCGACCTGTGTACGTCGTGCCGCCGACCGTGAACTGAATGGGAACGCCGAAATCATAGAAATCGGAACCACCTTCAAGGTTGTAACAGGGCTCAAACCCAGTCTGGAACGAAACTGAAGCGATGCCCGAAGCTGGGAACGTGAAAGAAGACGGGAATGTCTGCTGTGTTTGGCCCTCGTACGCGTTGATGCGCACGGCGATCGATCCCGACGGCTGGCCGCCAATGCCCAGATTGGTCACGGTCTGGCCGGTCATGGAAGCCAGTTGACCAGGATAGGTGATTCCAGTACCGTCCTCGCTCCCAGCAGTCAGCGAGTCGCCTACAGCGACGATCGAATAACTGCCGAGAGATCCAGTCTTGCCGGTGCCGGTCATGCTCGCGTTGCCGTTGCTGCACCCGGTGAGTGTCGTGGAGACAGCGATGACAAGCATCGATAAAGCAAGGTAGCGGACGAATGCGCGGGAGAGGGGACAGGAGGATTTCATTGGGCCTCGAAAAATCAGGACAGCGTGCGGGGGTATTAGGCACAGAGTACACAAATTGGACTGCCCACCGCAACGCCACTACAGACCGTGAAGGCGGGGCCTGACAAAGGTCACCTTCGCTTCCTGACGATTGGCACTTCCTCTCCTGTGACTGGTCTGCGATGCTGATCGTGCCGCAACTCGCACTGGCCAGGAGACCCATGCGACCTTCTGAACGCAATCTTCGCGCTTCCATTCTGCTGATCTTTACCGCGCCCTTTGTCGCGGAATATCTGCTGGGCGACATCGGTATCAAGGCAATCGCAACCATCATCGTGATGGCTCCGATGTACGGCGGCGGCGCGCTGCTGATCCGCGAGATTGCGCGGCGCCTGAAGCTGGGCTGGCCGCGCATGCTCTTGCTGGCCGCAGCCTATGCGCTGGTTGAGGAAGGCTTCACGACCATGTCGCTCTTCAATCGCGACTACTTAAAGATGCACATGCATTTGCTGGATCACGCGTGGATTGCGCCGCTCGGTATCAGCGCGTGGTGGACGCTGTTCATGCTCAACCTGCATACCTTCTGGAGCATGGCCGTCTCGATCGCGCTGGTGGAGGGTCTCTTCCCTGCGCAGCGGGAGACGCCGTGGCTGGGCAAGCTCGGCGATTCGGTGGTGGCTGCTCTGTTCGCCATCGGCTGCGTGCTCAGCACGGCCATCACTCTGCACATGGATCCGTATGTCGCCTCGCACACGCAGCTGGACGTGACGGCTGCGCTGATCGTGCTGCTGGTGGCGCTGGCGATCCTGTTGCCATTCTTCCCGCAGCGAGAGTTCACCGGCAGCGTTCCCCCGCCTTGGCTCACGGGTGCCGTCGCGCTTGCGCTCGGCCTTGGCGTGCTGCTCATCCCGCCGGTCTGGAACTGGGGCGCCTTCGCCGCCATGTGTGCGCTCGATGCCGTCTTCCTCGTCGGACTGTCCCTGCTGCACCGGCGCTCCGGCTGGACCGCGGTCCACACGCTGAGCATTGCTGCGGGCGGAGCGTTCGCCTACGGCATTCACGCCTTCTGGCAAACGCCCGTGCTCGGGGCCAGGCCGGTCGTGCTGCTGCGCGGAGGACAAGCCGCATTCCTGCTGCTGGCCGCGCTCATGGTGCTGGCAGGCGCGCGCCGAACGGCTCGCTGGCTGAGAACGCGAGGGTTCGCCGTGGCCAACCAGCGTCCAGGCGACGCCCGTCCGGATCTCTCCGAGCTCCCAGGATAGCTTGCACGCCCATGAATTCGAAGCTCAACAAGTCCAGCGCTGGTATCGGGTTATCAACCCTGATTTACCCATCAGTAACGTTACCAGTGTTTCTTAAGTAGCGAATCAGTAATATTCATCACATTGCATTTCCTCAGACTCGCGCACGATCCCCACAGCGAGACATCCTTCACCCCTCGTGATGGATGCAAGGGACGGGGATGCACGGAATTTCCCTGCTCCCACCTCGATCTCACGCCCAGGGTGGGAACATTGCATGTTTGTTCGAATTTCGTTCGCTCTGCCTTTTTTGTTCGCCTTCACCGTCACCGGAGCCACGGCGCAATCTGCGCCGGCCTTAACGTTGCTCGATGCGCCGGTCCCTCTTCCCGTGGATGTCGCTTCCACCGAAGCTCCGCCAATTGCGCCAACCCCTAAACTGCCCGTAGTCCGCACCAGCGTTCGTGTCGTCGCCAGCGCGGATCTAACGCCGGCCGAGCATCCGTCTCCGCATCCCTTCCATGCAATTGCCGAAGATATCCTCCCATCTGCCGGCACTTATGGGGACTTCTCTCGCTATATACAGGTATTTCCCGGAGTCGCCGCCAACGGAGATTACAGCGACGACCTGATCGTGCGCGGTGGCAACCCCATCGAGAACCTCTACCGGGTGGACGGCTTCGAAATCCCCGACATCAGTCAACTCTCTCTCATGGGCACGTCCGGCGGAATTTCCACCATGATCGACACCGCGGCAATCGAAGGCCTCGACGTATATACAGGCGGCTATGACGCGAGCTTCGATGAACGCCTGTCGTCGATCGTCGATATTCACACGCGGTCTGTAGCCGGCCACGAGCGCCACGGCGAGGCTGAAGTGGGCTATATCGGAGCGGGCGGGTTGCTCGTTGCACCCCTCGGCCGCGATGGTTCGATTCTTGGTTCTGCTCACCAGAGCTTCCTGAATCTGCTGGATCGCAACGTAGGCCTGGGCGGAACGCCGATTTACAACAACATGTTCTGGGCCGGACACCTCGTCACCAGCCCGGCCGATGAGCTCGATTTTCTAAGCCTGAGTGGCTTCGACACAATCTCCCTTGAGCCCGGAGGCCCCGGCCACGACCTTTTAAATTCCAACCAGATCGACATGCAGTATACGGGGTGGAGAACGACGAACGGCCTTCGCTGGCGCCGCACCTATTCTCCCGCGAGCTTTGGAACCCTGACTCTCAGCGACGCAGAGAATCAGGAAAACATCGACCAGAATGACACGTTTTTCCAGGTCCTCGCAGTCAGTCCGGCGGCAGCGCAGGAGCTGGCTGCCGTGCCCGTCTATTCGCAGGCCAGCCGCGACGGACGCAGTTCGGCGAAATTTGATTTTGTTGCGGATGCCGGCGGCAAATGGTCGCTGATCGCGGGCACCGCCGCGCACCTCAATCATGTGAACTACCGCATCGCACAGCCGGTGGGAGAACAATCGCCCCTGAGCATCGATCCAGCCACAACCGATGCAACCTCGTTCGATCCGGATTTCCTCAGCGGAGAAACCGGCACCTATGCCGAGGCGACGTATCTGCCATTCCGTCGCTGGAGCCTGAGCGGGGGCGAACGCGTACAAACGTTTGCCATGGGCGGCCATCGGACGGCGACGCCCCGACTAAACACCGCAGTTCACCTGAGCCAGCACGCTGCGCTGCACGCTGCCTTCGGCGAATACGCCCAGATGCCCCCAACCGCGGACGTTGTATCGTGGCCGCAGGATCACGCTCTCGTTCCCATCCGGGTCCGGCACATCGTGGCGGGCGCCGATCTCTTTCCAGGCCGCGGGCTTCATATTGGGCTGGAAGCCTACCAGAAGAACTACCGCGATTATCCGGCTTCAAGCCAGTTCCCTTCTTTGTCTTTGGCGAACATGGTCGATGACTTAGGCCAGGAGATTCTCTGGATTCCACTGGTGAGCCGCGGAACAGGGCTCGCGCGTGGCGTGGAAATTTCGGCGACGGGGCGCGTCGGCACGAGCTTCACTGCATTGATGAATCTCGCTTTCGCGCGAAGCGACTATGCGGGCACCGACGGTGTGCTGCGCGCGGGCAATTACGACTATCCCCTGATCGGCAATACGGCGGGAACCTGGCGCTCCCGCAAGCACTATGAAGTGAGCTGGCGCTTTACCTATACCAGCGGCAAGCCGTACACGCCCTTTTTGCTGCAGCAGAGCATGATGCAGAATCGCCCAATCTACGATTTAGCCCAAATCAACGCTCGGCGGGGTCCTGCTTATGCGCGCCTCGATTTCGAAACAGATCGATCATTCGTGGTGGGGCATAATCAGCTGGTCGCATACGTCGGCCT
>Ga0335075_10012123_pt1 | contig 13027 bp, 9 predicted proteins | sample Lox_Sample_24_FD_206723 | JGI IMG/M metagenome (GOLD analysis project Ga0335075, IMG submission 206723) | Soil microbial communities from Loxahatchee National Wildlife Refuge, Florida, United States - Lox_Sample_2.4 | ecosystem: Environmental > Terrestrial > Soil > Wetlands | place: USA: Florida... | reverse complement strand
GCCTCGCCCGGCGGGATCACGTGCGCCAGCGTCAGCGCCGCTCCGCACCCCCGCGCCTGCGCTGCCGCGTGCGGCATCAGGTATTCAAGATCGTCCAGATCCGTCGCGACCAGGATCTTTTCCGGGACCACAAACGCACGACTGCGGTGGCTCACTTCTTCTGCGGTTTTCATGGAGGAATCCCCTCCCAGGAGAAGTCTCCTGCGCCCTTTCAAGGCTGACTGTGACCATCGGCACAATCTGCTGTGACGAGGGTCACCCGCGGATTCTCCCGCCCGGCGCATGATGACTTCAGCCATACCCGCGCGAAAGAAATTTCGCTCCTTGTGATGGTGGTCACATACAGGACTTTTTCCCCAACGTTACGGTCTGTCTGCAATTCCCCGGAAAGCCGCTCATTGCGGACAGGAGGGGCTGGATGCCCGAGGCTCAAACGATACTCGAAACGTGTCAACAGCGCGGATTCTCCCGCCGTCGCTTCATGAAGTTCTGCGGCACTATGGCCGCGACCCTGGCTCTGCCGACCTCCTACGCCCAGACCATTGCCGATGCCCTGAGCACCAAACGCAAACCCACCCTCGTCTGGCTCGAGTTTCAGGACTGCGCCGGCAACACCGAGTCGATGCTGCGCTCGCCGCACCCCACCATCGAAGACATTGTCCTTGAAGCCGTCTCGCTCGAATACCACGAGACCATCATGGCCGGCTACGGCAAGCACGCCGAGGCCGCCCTGCAACGCGTAGTAAAGGAAGAGGCAGGCAAGTATCTGGTCATCGTCGAAGGCGCCATTCCCACCGCCGACGGAGGCATCTACTGCACGATCGGCGGGCGCACCGCACTCTCCATCGTGCAGGAAGTTACAAAGGGAGCCGCCGCGGTTATCGCCGTGGGCGCCTGCGCCTGGGACGGCGGCCTGGTTCGCTCCAAACCCAACCCCACCGGCGCGGTGGGCCTGCAGGAAGCCGTCCCGGGAGTGAACGTGGTCAATTTGCCCGGCTGCCCCCACAACTCCGTCAACACCGCTGCCGTCCTGGTGCATTACCTCACTTTCGGCGCGCTGCCCGCTCTCGATCCGGAAAACCGCCCGCTCTTTGCCTACGGGCAGCTGATTCACGACCAGTGCGAGCGCCGCGCCCACTACGACGCCGGCCGCTACGTCCAGGCCTGGGGCGACGAAGGCCATCGCAAGGGCTGGTGCCTTTTCAAAATGGGCTGCAAGGGCCCGGAAGCCAATTACAACTGCCCCACCGTGCGCTGGAACAATGCCACCAGCTGGCCCGTCAAATCCGGCCACGGCTGCATCGCCTGCGCTTCTCCACGCTTCTGGGACACCAAATCCCCCTTCTACTCGCGCCTGCCGCACCCGCCTGGCTTCGGCGTGGATGTTACCGCCAGCGAAATCGGCTGGACCGTGGTCGGCGCCGTCGCCGCGGCTACCGCGGTGCACGCTGCCGGCCACGTCGTGCGCGACCATTTCCATCCCAACGGCAACGGCCACGCTCTCAAAGAAACGCCCGCTGAGCCGCAGACCACGGAGGTGCGCTGATGTCCCGCGTCGTCATCGATCCCGTTACGCGCATCGAAGGCCACCTTCGCATTGAGACCGAGGTAAACGGAGGCCGTGTTACTGACGCCTGGAGCTCCGGCACTATGTTCCGCGGCATCGAGCTCATCCTTCGCGGCCGCGATCCCCGCGAAGCCTGGATCTGGGCCCAGCGCATCTGCGGCGTCTGCACCACCGTCCACGCGCTGGCTTCCGTCCGCGCCGTCGAAAACGCCCTCGGCATTCAGATTCCGGACAACGCCCGCCTGGTCCGCAACCTCATCGCCGGCTCGCAGAACGTCCAGGATCACGTCGTCCACTTCTACCACCTTCACGCGCTCGACTGGGTCGATGTCACGCTGGCCCTGAAGGCCGATCCCGCGAAGACTTCGCAGCTCGCGCAGTCCATCTCGGAATGGCCCAAATCGAGCACAACCTACTTTAAGGGAGTCCAGGACCGCGTTCAGGCGCTTGTCGCCTCGCGGCAGTTGAGCCTCTTTAGCAGCGGTGACTGGGGACACCCTGCTTACCAACTGCCGCCGGAAGCGAACCTGCTTGCTGTCGCGCACTACATCGAGGCGCTTGATATGCAGCGGGACTTCATTCGCATCCACGCGGTCCTGGGCGGTAAAAATCCTCACCTGCAGACCTTCCTTGTGGGTGGGATGGCTACCGCTATCGACGGCACGGAGCCGGAGGCGGTCATCAATCCGGAGCGCATCACCCTCTTCAACGAGCTTGTGACCCGCGCGCAGACCTTCGTCAATCAGGTCTACATCCCGGATGTGCTGGCCATTGCCGGCTTCTACAAGGAGTGGTTCGGCTACGGCGAAGGCCTCGGCAACTTCATGGCCTACGGCGATTACCCTGCCGGCAGCATCAACGATCCCTCGCGCTTCTTCTTCCCGCGAGGCGTCATCCTTGGCCGCGACCTGGCCACCATCCATCCCCTCGATCCCGGCAAAATCGCCGAGTACGTCAGCCATTCTTACTACGACTACTCCGTCGGCGACCAGGCCAGCCTGCCGCCGGCGCAGGGCGAAACCAATCCGCGCTACTCCGGCCCCACGCCGCCCTACGAGTACCTCAACACCGACGCCAAATACTCCTGGCTGAAAGCCCCGCGTTACGACGACCGGGCGGTCGAAGTCGGGCCGCTCGCCCGCACTCTCATCGCCTATGCTTCCGGCAATGCAGCTGTCAAACAGGCCGTCGACGGCGTCCTCGCCAAATTCAATGCCCCGCCCGCCGCGCTCTTCTCCACGCTCGGCCGCATCGCCGCCCGCGCCATCGAGGCGCAGATCGTCGCCGGCCAGTTGGGGAGCTGGGTCGCCGAGCTGGACGACCACATGTCCCGCGGCGATGTCCGCATCCACGACGGCGATATGTGGGATCCCGACAGCTGGCCGAAGTCCTGCGCCGGCTTCGGCCTCGAGGAAGCTCCCCGCGGTTCCCTCGGCCACTGGGTCGAAATCGAGAACCAGCACATCGTCAATTACCAGGCGGTCGTGCCCTCCACCTGGAACGCCGGCCCCCGCGATGCCCACGGCCAGCGCGGCGCCTATGAGGCCGCACTGCTCAACACCCCCATCGCCGATCCCGAGCGCCCGCTGGAAGTCCTGCGCACCGTCCACTCCTTCGATCCCTGCCTCGCCTGCGCCGTGCACGTCATTGACGGCCAGGGCCGCCGCTACAGCCGTAACTCCGTCACCGTCCCGGCACTGCCTGCGCCCGCCTCGTCCAACGCGTCGCAGATCGGGGGCATGTGATGGCTTTCGCCGTTCGGCCAATTCCCGAAGAGATCCACGCCGCCGCCAGCGAGGAGCATCTCGTCCCCGTCTACGTCTGGGAACTGCCCGTCCGCCTCAGCCACTGGGGCATCGTCGCTGCCGTCACCGTCCTCACCTGGACCGGCCTCTACATGAACCACCCCTTCCTCATCTTTCCCCACAAAACCGCGTGGACCATGGGGACGGTGCGCTTCATCCACGAGCTGGCCGGTTTCGAGCTGATCGGCGCTCTCATCGTGCGCCTTTACTGGTTCTTCGCCGGCAATCACTGGGCTCGCTGGCGCCAGTTTTTGCCTCTCACCCGCCGCCAGTGGCTCAGCCTCAAGGCCATGGTCCGCTACTACACCTTCCAGCAGCGCAAGCCCTTCGAGCAGATCGGCCACAACACCCTCGCCGGACTCACGTACATCGTCGTCTATTTCCTTATCGCCTGCGAGTGTCTCACCGGTCTCGTGCTCTTCGCTACCGTCGAGGGTTCGCCCAGCCTCAACTTCTTCGTTGGCTGGATCCCCCGCGTCATCGACATTCAGTGGCTCCGCCTCATCCACTTCATGTTCATGTTCTTCCTCATGGCCTTCTTCATCCATCACGTCTACAGCGCCGTGCTGGTGGCCATGACCGAGCGCAACGCCGAAATGGAAAGTATCTTCAGCGGTTACAAATTCGTCGACGACGAAACCATCGACGAGGAACTACAGATCGCGCACCTCGCGCCCCGGCATCTTTTCAACCCACGAAGAATCCACCGCAACCGCCACTGGGATCGATGAACGTCGCGCGCGTTGCCGTCCTCGGCCTCGGCAATCTCATGCGCGCCGACGACGCCCTCGGCATGCTCGCTGTCCATCGCCTGCGCTCCCACCCGCGCCTCCCTCCCTCCGTCCTGCTCATCGAAGGCGGCACCCTCGGCCTCGAACTCCTGCACCCCCTCGAGGGCATCACCCACCTCCTCGCTCTCGACGCAGTCGAAGCGGGCGTCCCTCCCGGCACCCTCCTCCGCTTTGCCGGCAGCGACGTCGACATGATTCCCGTGGGCAAAAGCGTCCATCTCCTCGGCTTCTCCGATTTGATCGGCGCCCTGCGTCTGACCGGCTCCGCCCCCCGCGAAATTGTCGTGCTCGGCGTTCAGCCCCAGGTCATCGGCTGGAGCACCGAGCTCTCTCCCTCCGTAGCTGCCGCTCTTCCCGAGCTGCTCGACGCCGCCCTCGATCAGATCGCGGCGTGGACCCACGGCAAGCCGTCCCTCCCGTTTCACACCCTGCAACAATCCGATCTCCCCCGCTGACCCTTCGGCGCGCTTTCTGCCCTCCACAACCCTCAGAATTCCAGCGCGCAGCTGAACCAAAGTAATGCCCGCATCGGCTGCGCCCAGCCTCGCCCTTCGGAATCGCGCACAGCGTCTTAAACCGCTGCAAACAAAGCGATTGCTCTCCTTCGGCGGTCTCTGCTCCGGCCCTGCCACGGTCCCGGGCGGGGCCGGTTTGGGTACCAATATGTGGGAACTCTCATCATGGCCCGTCCCACCCCGGCCCCTTTGTGACATTCATCACTGAGCCGTTATATTCCCGCCGATATTCTCCCCGTTGTAGATGATGCAGTTATTTCAGCCGGCTGACGGCGCCTTCTGCTTCGTGGCTCCCTCGCAGGCTCCACGAGGTGAAATCGCATGCGTCGTTTCGTCATCAGCACGGCGTGTCTTCTGCTGTTGACCGGGTTCGCAGGAACCAGGCTGGCGCGGGCTGAGGGCCATGGGCCTCAGCAGGCAGCTACTTCACAGAATGGAACCGCACCCGCTCCCGCCGGCTACGTCGGCCAGGACATGTGCGCGACCTGCCACCAGGATGTCGTCAACAGTTTCGCCGGGAATCCGCATTCCCGTCTTGCCCTCCAGCACAATGGCCACGGCGTCACCTGCGAAAGCTGCCATGGTCCTGGCCAGGCCCACGTCGAAGGCGGTGGCGATGTCACCAAAATCCGCCGTTTCGACCATCTCAACGCGCAACAGATCAATGAGACCTGCCTCGGCTGCCATGCCGGCGTCCACCCGAACTACCAGCGCTCGCCACATGCCAAAGCCGGCCTTAGCTGCCTGAGCTGCCACAACGTCCACAAACCCAAAGTTGAGGAGAGCCTCCTCGTCGCCGCCCAGCCGCAGCTCTGCTTCCAGTGCCATTCCGATGTGAAGCCGAACTTCGACATGCCCTTCCACCATCCGGTGAATGAGGGCGTGGTCAAGTGCAGCGACTGCCACGACGTCCACGGCACTTTCGCCGCAAACAACCTCCGCGCTACCGCGGATCAGAACCAGATCTGCACCAAATGCCACATGGATGTGCGCGGCCCGTTCGTTTACGAGCACGCTGCCGTCCGCGCCGAAGGCTGCATGGGCTGCCACTCGCCGCACGGTTCCGAGAACGCGCGAATGCTCAACATGCCGTCGATCAATACGCTCTGCAACCAGTGCCACAGCCGCGTCGCCGGCGGAACGGTGCACAGCATGAGTGCCGGCTCCGACGAACTGGCCCCCTGCACCAGCTGCCACACGTATATCCACGGCTCGAACATCAACGCGGCGTTCCTTCGCTAGCAGGCACGGAACCGGGCCGCTCCTTCGCGTCCCGGCTCCGGAAGGAGTTGATATGCGGACTTTTTTTGAGGAGAGGCTTTTTATGATGAACTCAGGCTGGTTTTCTCCCGCCAAAGCGAAGCTCATCGCCGGGAGCATTGGGGTGCTTCTGATGACCACGAGCGCCGCGATTGCTCAGGATGCGCCTTCGGGTACACAGCCGGTAGCCCCCAATGGCTATACGCTCCACGAATCCATCGATCTCGGCGGCCACGTCGTCGGCATCAACGGGAGCGGCGCCATGTATGACACCATGGTCAATCTGGAGTCCGGCCCGCGCGTCCTTGGCGAGACCTTCGAACTCCATGCTCTGCCCGGCACCAAACATACGCTGGTTGACTCGCTCAGCGCATTCTCCAACGGCTGGGGCGGCGACCCGGACAACTACGCCCGCATGGATTTTTACAAGGGCAATCTGTACGAGTTCTCCGGCAATTTCTTCCGCGATCGCCAGTACTTTGACTACGATCTGCTAGGCAATCCGAACATTCCCTCCGGCCAGTCGCTGCCCATCGGGCCTTCCACGGCGCCCACCGGCTCTTATGCCTGGCCGCAGGTCGAACAGTCGCCCTTCCTCTACAACACCGTTCGCCGCCGCACCAACGCGAACGTCACGTTCTTTCCGGTTTCGAAGCTGTCGTACCAGGCGGGCTATTCGCAGGATGTATTTCAGGGCCCCAGCCTGACGCCCAGCGGCTATCAGGTTGCCGGCTCCTACGACATCCTCCTCCAGGAAATGCAGCGCAACAGCACGGACGACTTCACCGGCGAAGTCGACTGGAAGCCCGTCCCGCTCACCCGCCTCACTTTCGAGGAGGTCGTCGACCACTATAAGAACGATTCGTATTTCACCCTGGACCCGAGCTACTTCCGCCTGCAGGAGGCGAATGGAGCCCGCGTGGCTCTCCTCGCCGACTACGACAGCCTGGCCCCCACCAGCGCCTGCAACTCCACCACCGCGCCTGTTCTTACGGCTCCTCCAACGCCCGGCGGAGAGCCGGTGATCAATCCGTCCTGCGGCGTCATCACCAGCTATTTCCGTTCTGCGCCCACGCGCATTCTCTACCCCACTGAGATCTTCCGCTTCCAGAGTTCCAGCATTCGGAATATCTCCATGAACGGCGACATTCGTTACACCAAAGCTAATATGAGTCTGCCCCTCTACCAGGACGTCTTTCAGGGGCTGACGAAATACTCGGTCTCCTCCTCGGGCGCCGTCACTCCTGCCTATCGCGCCGAGGACTACACGGCCACCGCCACCGCGTCGCGCCAGGTCACCGCCGTTGACTACGCAGCGGAATGGCAGGCCACTCGCAATGTCAGCTTCGACGACCAGTTCACGTTCTCGAACGAGCAGGAGCCGGGCATCTCCACCATGACCAGCCTGAATACGACCGCGCTGAATATCGGCACCGCCGCAGCGCCCGGACCCTGTTACGGGCCCAATAACGAGACCATCAACTGTCCCAACCAGACCTCCGCCACCGCTGCTGCCGGCACCGGCACCTTTGAAGGCAGCGGCGCCATCGGCACCCCCGTGCATGACTTCTTCGGCCAGCGCTTCATCACCAATGACCTCACCGGTACCTGGGACGGCTGGTCTCGCGCTACCCTCTCCCTCACCTGGCGCCACGTCAACCACGTCATCGAAGAAGGCATCCCCCACAACACTCCTCTGGCCCTCGGCGCGACCAACGACGGCACCGTCACCATCAATCAGAACGGCGGCGTCTTCAACGCGGCGTTGCGTCCCAACGATCAGTGGAATATCGACGGCAGCGCCGAGGTCCTCTACGCCGACAACGTCTTCACGCCCGTCGCCCCACGGCAACAGCAGCACTATCGCATTCATGCGCTCTACCGTCCGAAGACGTGGGCCACGCTCTCCGGCGCCTTCAACGATATGGAGCTGCACAACAACACCAACAACAACCAGGCCGATATCACGCCTCCGTTCGTGGGTGCTCCGGCCAGCAATCCGAGCGCTGTCGCCTATGCCGGCCCCCTCGATCACGTGGCCCATACCCGCGTGGCCTCGGTCGGCGCGCAGCTCTCACCCACCCAGCACTACGCACTCGATCTGAACTACGCCTACAGCGACGTCTACACCGCGACGAACATCTGCTATCTCGCCGGTGCCAGCGCCACGTTGCCCGGAGCGGCCACGCCTGCCGGCACCGTCTGCCCGGCGACCGCTGCCAACCGCGGCGGCACCTGGGACTTCGGTCCCGCGAAGGATTTCGAGGATGCTCCCACGAATTCCCTCCAGGCTGCCCTCACCTACTCCGGCAAGACCTTCCACTCCAACGTCGGCGGAAACCTCAACGCCATCGACGGCACCCGCTTCTACAACGATGCCCGCGACGTTGCCGGCTCGCTGAACTCCAATTACCAGTCGCCTTTCTTCGGAGTCTCCTGGACCCTCCACCCCGGCTTCGTGTGGAGCGCCCGGTATAACTACTATCGCTATCGGGAGGGTGGTCCCTCCGGCGCGCCCTTCTGCACTACCGCTGGGCCCACGCCTACCACTCCCTCTGCCGTCGTTCCCTGCAACTCCCCGACGCTCGCAGGTCTGCAGACCGGTCTCACCCTGCCGAACTCCGGTGAAACCGCTGCGCGCGATTTCCACGCCAACATTCTCACCCTCGGATTTCATTACGAGTTCTGAGGCGGCTCAATCCGGAACGGCATGGCCGGGGTTCGCCCCGGCCATTTCTTTGTCCGTTCCCACGGTAACCCCGGCGGGCTGCTCCTGTGCCGGTCGTCACTGACCGCCGCCTTCGCGGGATTTCATATGGTGACGGGAACTTCCCGACTGTCTTACATTCGGAGGTCATCATTATGAAGTTTCGTTTGGCTGCGACGGCTGTGTTCCTGGCAGCCTCCCTGCCTCTGCTGGCACAACAGCCCGGTCAGGCCACCTACACTGCCAAATGCGCCATGTGCCATGGCGCCGATGGAACCGGCAACACCCCCGTCGGCAAAGCCATGAAGGTGCGTTCCCTCAAATCTTCCGAAGACGTGAAAGCCACCGACGCCGAGTTGTTCAAACAAACCAAAGACGGCGTCGGCAAGATGCAGGGTTACGCAGGCAAGCTGACGGACGCCCAGATCCAGGAAGTCGTGGCGTACATCCGCGCCCTGCAGAAGTAGCCTCACGTCTCGCTCATTTCCTCTCCGGCCGGCGCCCTCGGCTGAGGAGGTGCTTCCGGCGCGCCGAGTCTTCCTTACCCGGCCGCCGCCACCGGCCTCGGCATATCGCCGGGTCCGGAACGCTCCCGCCCGAACTGGGACCAGGCGCGGAGCCGAGGGAAGAAGGCACATATGGGGACCCGCGCGGAGTTGCAGCTCGCGAAGCACTCGCGTTTCGCCGATCGAACCGGAACATGCTACTCGGCCCTTCCGGTTCTTTTTCTTTCTTTGCTCGCCGCGTTTCTCCTCCCTCGCGCGCAGGCCCAGCAACCCCCTGACTGTCTCACCTGCCATGCCGCCTCAGTTGGCCTGAAGAACGCTGCCGGCAAAGATATCAGCGTCAACCCCGCCACGCACATGCGCGGCCCGCACGCGAACCTCGGCTGCCTCGACTGCCACACCGGCGCGGCGGCCCAGGCGCACGACGCCAAGACTGCGTCCGCCTCCTGCGTCACCTGCCATGCCGATGCCGCCCAGGCCCTCGCCGCCAGCGCTCACGCCGCTCTCGGCAACCCCAACAGCTCCGCAACCTGCATTGCGTGCCACGGCACGACCAACACGCAGCGAGCCGTCGCCGGCACCCAGTTCTGCGCCACCTGCCATTCCACTGAGGTCGAGCAATATCAGGCCAGCGTGCACGGCCGCGCCCGCATTCACGGCAATGGCGACGTGCCCACCTGCCAAAGCTGTCACGGCTCCGCCCACACCGTCCTCCCCGCCACCGATCCCCGATCGCCGGTCAGCAAGCAGCACCTGCCGGATACCTGCGGCGCCTGCCACTCCGATCCCAGGCTCGCCGCCAAATACATGTTTGCCGAGGTTCGCCCCGTCGATGCCTGGCGTCAGGGTGTGCATGGCCGCGCCATCGCCCAGGGCAATCTGAACGCCGCCTCCTGCAGCGATTGTCACGGCACGCACGACATCCTGCCCCCCTCCGATCCGCACTCGAAGATATGGAAGCAGAACGTCGCCGCCACCTGCGGCCGCTGCCACGCGGGCGTCTACCAGACCTACGCCTCCAGCATTCACGGCCAGGCCGTCGCCCGCGGCGTTCTCCAGGCCGCCACCTGCACGGACTGCCACAGCGAGCACAAAATCCTCGCGCCCGGCAATCCCGGCTCGCCCGTCTACATGGCCAACATCTCGCAGGAAGCCTGCTCCCGCTGCCACGCCGACACCCAGCTCATGGCCGGCTTCAACCTGCCCCAGGACCGCGTCCCCACCTACGAGGACAGCTACCACGGCCTCGCCGCCCGCGAGGGCGGCCAGACCGTCGCCAACTGCGCCAGTTGCCACGGCGTCCACAACATCTACCCCTCCAGCGATCCGCGCTCCACCGTCAACCGCGCCAACCTTGGCAAAACCTGTGGCCAGTGCCACGCCGATGCCGGTAGCCGCTTCGCCATCGGTCCCGTCCACGTCCTCGCCTCCACCACCCCCGGCGGGCGCGTTCTCGCCTTCGTCAGGCTTTTCTACTTCATCGTCATCCCCGTCACCCTCGGCCTCATGTTCCTCCACAATTTCATTGACTGGCGCCGCAAAGCTCTCGCCGCGCTGGCCCACTACCGCCGCGCACCCGGCCAGCTCCGCCTCAACCGCAGCGAGCGCATCCAGCACGTTCTCCTGCTCTCCAGCTTCATCGTCCTCGTCATCACCGGCTTCGCGCTCAAGTTCCCCCACGCCTTCTGGGTCGTCCCCATCGTGCGCTGGGAGCATCATGTTCCCGTCCGCGGCTGGGTCCATCGCATTGCCGGCGTCGTCCTCATCGGTGCCTCCGTCTGGCACATCCTGTATCTCTCCGCCAAAAAGTCCGGCCGCCGCTGGCTCCGCGACATGGTTCCCGACCTCCGCGACGCGAAAGAGGCCGTCCAGACGGTCGAGTACAACCTCGGCCGCCGCGGCCAGCTGCCCACCTACCGCCGCTTCAACTACGCCGAGAAAGCCGAATATTGGGCGCTGGTCTGGGGCACCATTGTCATGGCCATTACCGGCATCCTGCTCTGGCTTACCAGCTGGATCCTCGCCCACCTGCCTCACCCCGCCGCGATCCTCGCCGTTTCCACCGCCATCCATTTCTACGAGGCCATCCTCGCTACGGCGGCCATCGTCATCTGGCATTTCTACGCTGTCTTCTTCGACCCCGACATTTACCCCGTCAAATGGACTTTCCTCACCGGCCGCGCGCCCGAGCATGAACTTCGCGAGTCCGGCGCCGACGCACCCACCGATCCCGCATCGCCGGCTGAACCCGCTCCTGGCCCCGCGCCCGGCAGCCCCTCCAAGGCCCCGCCCGGCCGTGCGTGACCCCGCTCACCGCGGCCTCGCCCGCGCCGTTACCGTCGTTTGGGTTCATTGTGCCCGGCATCACAGACCGCTCGCCCGCGCCCGATTTATCTCAAAGGAGTGCCTGGGATCCGAAGCCCCCGGGCCAGGAGCCAACTCATGAAGAACCGCATCCGTGCCGCGGCAATCGTCCTGCTCGCCGCCAGCGTCGCGGCGCCTGTCTTTGCGCAGAGCGCCGGCGAAGCCACCTACAAAGCCAAGTGCGCGATGTGCCACGGTCCTGACGGCGCCGCGGCCACCCCCGTCGGCAAGATGATGAAGGTCCCTTCCTTCAAGGACCCCGCCTCGAAGGCTGCCTCCGACGCAGCCTACATCGCCATCACCAAAAATGGCAAAGGCAAGATGCCTGCCTATAACGGCAAGCTCACCGATGCCCAGATCAGGGAAGTCGTTTCCTACATCCGCACCCTCCAGTAATCGCGGAAGGGAAGCGCAAGCTGCCACGGCGCGGCTGGGAAAGGCGCACGTCTTTCCCACCGCTGCGGTGCGGCCCAAAAGCAGAAATGGAGCTGCCATGAAGAAGCTTTTCTCCATCGGCCTGAGTTTTGTTGTGCCCGCCCTCTTGTTTGCCTGGCCCGCGCATCCGCTGCACGCGCAAACCGACTGCCTCTCCTGCCACGGCACGCCCGGCATGACGGACTCCTCCGGCAAGAGCATCTCGATCGACGCCGACAAATTCCACGCCAGCATTCACGGTAGCCTCACCTGTACGAATTGCCATACCAACGTCAAAGGCTACCCACATCCGGCCAATGCCGCCCAGGTCGACTGCTCCACCTGCCACGCCGATGAAGCCACCGGCCTCGCGGGCAGCGTCCACGCCAACGCCAGTGAACATCCCTGCCTAAGTTGTCACGGCGATCCCCATCAGATCGTCGCCAAAACCGACGCCGCCTCACCCGTCTATCCCCTCAATATCCCGAAAACCTGCGGCACCTGCCACGGCAACCCCGCGCTCGCGAAGCAGCACGGCCTCGCCAACGTCTACGGCTCCTACATGGATTCCATCCACGGCTTCGCCGTCAGCAAAGAGGGCCTGCTCGTCGCCGCCAACTGCACCAGTTGCCATGGATCCCACGGCATTCTCAGCCACAAAGATCCGAAAAGCGCGACCTACCGCGCCAACATTCCCGGCACCTGCGGCAAATGCCACGTCGGCATCAACGAACAGTATCAGCAGGGCATCCACGGCAAGGCCGTCGCCGCCGGCAACCCCAACGCGCCGGTCTGCACCGACTGCCACACCGCGCACGCCATTATGGAGCCCACCTCCTCTGATTTCCGCATGCAGTCCACCCCTATCTGCGGTTCCTGCCACAAGGACAAGCTCTCCACCTACCGCGATACCTTCCACTCCCAGCTCGGCCTGCTCGGCGGGTACGTGCAAACGGCTCGCTGCTGGGACTGCCACGAGGCGCACCAGGTCCTGCCCGCCTCCGATCCCCGCTCGCCCATCGCGCCGGCGAACCTGGTCGTGACCTGCGGCAAGTGCCATACCGGCGCCAACGCCAGCTTCGTGCAGTATCAGCCGCA
>Ga0335075_10012122_pt1 | contig 13029 bp, 15 predicted proteins | sample Lox_Sample_24_FD_206723 | JGI IMG/M metagenome (GOLD analysis project Ga0335075, IMG submission 206723) | Soil microbial communities from Loxahatchee National Wildlife Refuge, Florida, United States - Lox_Sample_2.4 | ecosystem: Environmental > Terrestrial > Soil > Wetlands | place: USA... | reverse complement strand
GCACATTTTCTTGGGCACGGCTTCGGGCTAATTCCTGCGCCCGGCAGCTTCGCGTCTTCTGCTTTCCCGGTTCCTCCCTCGAACCACTGGGTCCCTCCCAGAATGCAGCCGCTCGCCTTGGGAGCAGAAGCCCTCGCTTTTGGGTGCCTCAAGAAAATGGGGCAGAAAAAGGAGAAATACCATGTATTTGAACTCAGCGACAATCGTAGGATTCGTTGGAGCAGACCCCGAACAGCGTCAAGCGCGGAGCAACGGCGCAAAATTCACCGTTCTTTCGGTCGCGACGCAGCGGTCCTGGAAGAACGCGCAGGACGAGTGGTCCTCGAAGACCGAGTGGCACCGTATCTGCATCTTCCGCCCGCGACTCGCCGAATACGTCCTGCAATCCATCAAGAAAGGCTCGCACGTCCTGATCGAGGGCAGCCTGATCAGCTCGACCTACGAAAAGCCCAACGGCAAGGGCAAGAAAGCGGCAACCGCGAAGATCACGTCGTGGTCGATTCGCGCCGATGTCGTCCGAAAGCTCGACCGCGGCGAACCTGAACCCGAAGCGATCACTTCTACGTCGCAGGCTTCGGACGAAGCTCCGGAGACAACCGAGCGGGCACCCTTCTAGAACGGCAATGCACGGGCCCCGGCGATCTGCCGGGGCCCTTTTTTATGCTGGCCGCGACTCCGACCGAATCGAACAAATTCTCCGCAACGTCCGCACAACATAGCAGCATTCGTTTACGGCACGTGGTCCGCTTTTCCGACCGCGCGTGCTAGGGATTCGGACCCGCTCGAAGAACGTCAGGGCGCGAATCCCGAAACGCCAGGCGTCGTCCCCCGGCCGGCGTGAAACCAGAACCATGTCTGGAAATTAAAAGACAGCGCCATTCCCATCTTCGCCGAGACAGGGAAGCGCCTGAGACGCCGGAGCATCCCATGATGACCGCGTCATATTGCGACTGTCTCATTTGCCGGCTGGAAGCGAGCTTCATCGCCGAACTCAGCGATGACCGAAACGACGATGACTTTCGGCTCTTTGCCGTTTCCAGCCCGATACTGTCCGGGTTTCCCGGCGCCTTAGAACTCGTCCGCAAACTGCAGGACCATGACAACCATCAACAGAACCCGTCTTCCGACGAAATCCTTCTCGATCTTCTGGGACGCGGCAACGACGCTCAGTTTCGACCGATGTGGCAGCGGCTCCTCCTGCTGGTCTTTATTCCGACCGTTCATCGCACGACGAGCCAGATCGTCATGGCGTTTCCGTCGCTGACCCGCGAGGACATCGCTCAGTGCCTCTTTGCCGCTCTTCTCGAATTCCTTCACTCCAAGGATTTACGTTCGCGCCGCTCGCACCTTGGCTTTACCATCGCCAGAAAAATACGCCGCAGCGCATTCCGGTGGGCGATTCGTGAGTCGCATAGATCTCTGCGCGATGAAACGGACGGAACGTCGGCCGCGGCCCTTGAAACGGATGCAGGCCATGACGATCCCTATGCCAATATCCTGCTCCGGCAGTTTCTTGATAACTGCCAGCGCAGGGGATGGCTCTCTTTCGCGGAGCGGGAGTTATTGACTCAGTTCAAACTCGAAGGAATCTCTGGCCCGGAGCTCGCCCGTCGCAACGGGCATTCAGCCATAGCGATCAGGCATCGCATCCAACGTCTGCTCGATCGGCTACGCCGCATCGCCCAAACATCGGATAACGGAACTCCGCAGCAACTCGATCTCTTCGTCCCATGAGTCCTGTTCCTGTGGCGCTCGTCATTCGGCGCGTGCCAGGCATTTTGGTACCAGCGAAAAAATATTCCGCTGGTACTCGGTCTGTTTTCATTTTCGTTGGCTGATAAGTATAGTGAGGGGAGTTCTCGCCGGTTAACTCCCGCGGACGGGGCCGCACCGATTCCTTCGGTGTTTGCTCTGTGTCGCGTACGGCCTCGAAGAGGGGCGGACGCGATTGTGGGACAACGCTGTACTCGGGGCATACGCTCCAAGTGTGCCTGGACGGGGGGAAGTCCAGGAACCGGCGCATACAGCCGTCCCATCAGTCGCCCTCCGCCTTCGTTCCTGCCGCCGTAGCCGGGAACTCCCTCTCAACGGACCGTTTCCAGAACTCGGAAAAAGACAGGGAGAACCTCATGAAGCAATTTGTTCGCAATTGTGCGCGCAGCCCTTGGCTGCGCTCACCTCTCGTTACGCTCGGTTTCACGCTGCTTCTCGCGGCTCCGGCCTTCGCTCAGGGAACTTCCCCCTGGGAAAACGCCGTCAACGTCTTGGAGACGGCCTTCACCAGCACCATCGCTCGCGGCCTCTCGCTCGTTGCCATCGTCGTGGCCGGTCTCACCTTCGCCTTTGGCGAAGGCGGCTCGAAGCGTGTCCTTGCCGGCGTTCTTTTCGGAGTCGGTATGGCCATCGCCGCGGTGAACTTCCTGGCGTGGCTGTTCCCTGGAAACTGAGTCTTCCTGCTCGAAGAATGGAGACACGTATGGCTGAATCCAGGCGAATCAACAGGGTGCATCGGTCGCTATCCCGGCCACTGACCATCCTCGGGGCCGAGCGGAAACTCTTTTTCTTCGCGATGTGCCTCGGCGCCGCCACGTTCAACCTCCTCAACAGCTTGTTTGGCGGCTTGCTGATGTTTCTCGCCCTCTACTTCCTGGCCCGCTGGGCCACGCAGACCGATCCGCAAATCCTGCGATTTCTCCTGACGGCGGCAAGACTGCGTGCGCAGTACGACCCGATGAAGTTCAGTCCCGTCGCGGTCCGAAGGGATGGCCATGCTCAGGCTTAGCCGAATCTTCAAGAACTACAACGAGACCGGCTCTCTCTCGGAGCAAATCAATCTCTACGGTTTCATCGGTCCGCACGCATTTCTCACCAAGAGCGGGGAGGTCGGCATCGTCCTTGAAGTGCGCGGGGTCGACTACGAATGTCTCGATGCCGCGGCCATCGATGGCTTCACGAAACGCCTGGAATCGGCTTTGAAACTGTTCGATGAAAGCTATCGCGTCTACCAATACCTCTTCAAACGCAACAACGAAACCATCCCCTACAAGCTCTACGACAATCCGATCGTAGACACGGCGATCAAGAATCGCATTGCCTACCTCGCGAGCAAAGCCGACACACTCTTTTCGCTGTCGGCGTACTACGTCGTCTTGTACCGGGGATTGCAAACCTCGGCCAAGCTCGGAAGCGCCCTCATCGAGTTACCCAGGAATCCCAAAAAAGCCCTGTCCGATCTCCGGACGCAGTTTTCTGGCCGACAGCAGACAATTGTTCTCGGGCAACACGTCAGCAATGCCCAGACCGCGCTGCTGCAAAAGGCTCGCAGCTTCATTCTGCAAGTCAGCGACTTCCTTCCGGTGCGAATGCTCGACAAACAGGAGGCTTTCTGCGTTCTCAAGAAAACGCTCAACTTTCATCCCGACAAACTCGATTCCGCGAGGCTCAAGTACGACACCTTCCTCGATTACTACCTCCCCGAATCTTCTCTTGAGTGTCACCGCGGGTATCTGCGCGTCGACGACTACTACGTCAAGGTCCTAACGCTCAAGGAGCCCTCCGCCCAAAGCTTTCCCCTTATCTTCAAACGCCTGCTCGAAGTCGAGGCGAACTACTACGTCGTCACGGAGTGGAAAAAGCAAGACTCCGGCAAAATGCGCCGGGTCATCCAGGCCAAGCGCCGCCATTTTCACAACACCAAGCGCTCCTTCGCGAGCCAGGTCAGTCTCAACGACGCTCCCACACAAGATGTGCTGCTCGATGATTCCAAGGAATCACAGGTCCGCGAACTGGGCGAAGGCATCAAGGAGATCGAGTTACACGGAAACTACTTTGGCCAGTTTTCGCTCACCATCGTGATTTACGACCTCGACATGGCCAGGGTGGACCGGGCGTGCGCCGACTTCTATAAAGTCTTCAGCGTCCACGACGCCCAGCTCTATGAAGAAAAATACAACCTGCTGAATGCGTTTCTTGCCGCAGTTCCCGGCAATCACGTCTTCAACCTGCGCTTCCTGTATCTGCTCAACACCAACTATGCGGATTTCTCGTTTCTCTTCACCCTTCACTGTGGCGAGCCTCGGAATCACCATCTCCGGCAAGAGTATCTCGCCGTCCTCGAAACCAACCACCACACCCCGTACTTCCTGAACCTTCACTACCGCGATGTGGCCCACACCATGATTCTCGGGCGGACCGGCGCCGGGAAGTCGTTCTTGCTGAATTTTCTAATTACCAATCTCCAGAAATACGATCCCCACACAGTCATCTTCGATCTCGGAGGTAGCTTCGAGAGCCTCACGCAACTGTTCGGGGGTTCGTATGTTCGCGTGGGGCTCGAATCCGCAGATTTCAAGATCAATCCTTTCTGTTTGCTGCCGACAAAGGAGAATCTCGATTTCCTTGCTCTCTTTCTCAAAGTCTTGATTCAGGGCCAGCGGCCGGGTGAGCTCGACCCCGCCACCGAGCGCGATCTCTTCCACCAGGTCGAAAACCTGTATGCCGTAGACCCGGCGCTACGCACGCTGGGAGTACTGGCGAATACACTCGGCCACGACATTGCGAGCCGCCTCTCCAAATGGACCAGCGGCGGCCAGTTCGGATTCCTGTTCGACAACGTCGAAGACAATATTTCGTTCTCCCGCTTTCAGTGCTTCGACTTCCAGCGCATGAGCCAGTACCCAGAACTTCTCGAACCGTTGCTCTTCTACATCCTCCATCGCGCCAACGGCGTCATTGCCGACCGCCAAATGACTTCCGTTTTCAAAGCATTCTTCATCGACGAAGCATGGGTGTTCTTGAAGAACCCAGCCATTCAGCGATACGTTGTCGAGGCCCTCAAGACCTGGCGGAAACACAATGCCGCCATGGTCCTCTCGACCCAATCCCTGGACGAGCTGAAGCGCTCCGATATCCTCGACGTAATCATCGAGAGCTGCGCCACCAAAATCTTCCTGGCCAACCCCGACATGGACCGCGACCTCTACCGTCGCCAGTTTCACCTGAACGAAAACGAAGTCGAGCTGATCTCAGGTCTTATCCCCAAGCAACAATTCCTGATCAAGACGCCGGAACTCGCGAAGGTTGCCAATCTGAACGTCGATCCCAAGAGCTATTGGCTGTACACCAACGATCCCTACGACAACAAGAAACGGAAAGAGGCGTTCGAGACATACGGCTTCGAAAAAGGTCTCGAAGTGCTGGCAGGAGCACACCCATGAATATGCCCCTGAATATGATTCCGCCTCTTGTACCGCCCTTTGGGTGCCGGGTGCTCGAAGATGGCCTGCTCTACGTCTTTTTTCTCCTCGCGCTCGCAGGATTCTTGACGGCGTGCTTCTTGGCGCTCAATTGGTTTCTGCACTCGTTGTCCGGTGGCAATTCGAGTTCCCAGAAGCAAAAACCGTACTCAAAAGGAGCATCTCGATGAAACACATGTTTCAGATACAGCGGCACGGCCTTTTCCTCCGAGTCCTCGCATTCTCTCTTCTTGGCGTGGCCGCGTTCCATCCGTCACCTGCGCGCGCCACCACGGAAGCCGAGGCCCGCGTCGTGAAATATTCGAAGGAAGACATTATCCCCGTTCGCGCCAAACTGCGTTTTTCAACGCTCATCGTCTTACCCGACGACGAAGAGATCCTCGACTTCACTACCGGCGACAAGGAATTCTGGATCATCAACGGCGCGCACAACCTCTGCTACGTGCATCCGGCCCAGGCGGGCATTCGCAGCAATCTCAACCTCATCACCGCCAGCGGCCATGTCTATTCGTTCCTGCTCACGGAAATCAGCAACCAGCCGAACGTCGAGCCCGATCTCAAAATCTTCGTTGAACCGAAAGATGGATCCACTGTCGGAGCAAACACCGGACTGCGCGGTTACGTGAGCGCTGGGGAAGTCCAGGCATACGCCAAAGAACTCGAAACGCTCCGCACTCAAACAACCGGGCAAATCCAGGCGATCGAAGCCCAGGCTGCCGAGCAGGTGAGCCATTTCCGCTCCAGCTACGCAAGCAAACTCCAATTCGACTATCCTCTGGACACGAAAGCGGCGCGGGAGCCCTTCCTGGTCTCCGCCATCTACCACGACGACGCCTTCACCTACATCAAGTGCGCCGCGCGTGAAAAACCCGCTCTATACGAAATCAAAGACGGCAAGCCAAACCTGATCCCGTTCCAAGTCGAGAACGGCGTGTACATCGCGCCCAAGATCATCGACTCGGGCTACCTCGCGATCGGCAAAAAGAAACTGCGCTTTACGCGTCGCATTTCCTCGAACTGAGGAACAACCATGACCCAACCAACCCCAACCGCGCAGGTCCAGGAGAAAGCGCCCAAACCACAAGGTCTTTTGCCCAAGAACGTCCAGTCCTGGCTTCTCATCGGATTGGCCTTCCTCATGGTCGCCATCATGTGGCTGACCGGGGGTAAGAAACCCCCGAGCCCCACGAAGACGGCCTCCGCCGCAACTTCGTCCCCGGCGCCTCTCGAAGTCAACGAAGCCAAGATCAACGATTTACAAAACCGCATCGAGCAGTTGCAGCGCGATCAACTGGTCGCCCAGAGCGCCTTGGCCCAGCAGACTCGCTTGCTCGGCGGCGACTCGCAAGCTTCGCAGCAAGCCCAGCAGCAGGGCGCGTCCGGCAATGCGCCCGACCAGCGAACGGAGGACCCCATCGAAGCGGAACGCAAGCGGCGCGCCTATGTATCGCTTTTTGCTTCGAATGTCGCTCTGACGTACCGCAAAACTCCCTCAACTCCGCAACCCACACCGCCACCGCAATCTGAACCCACACCTCCCACTTCGAGTTTGGTTCCCGCGGGGCCCGACTCGCCGCAGGTGACGCAACTACTGAAACAAATGCAAACAGCTCAGGCTTCGCCCGACTCACCACATACGAATTCCCCGGAAACAACCCACGACCGAAAGGAGGAAGCCAGAACCCCTGCCGCTGCGTCGGCCCCCTCCGCCAATGCGGCGGCAGGAAAAACCTACGTGCTCTTTGAAGGAACCATCCTTGAAACCGTTCTCATCAACCGCCTCGACGGGGGCTTCGCCGGCCCCGTCGAGTGCTTGCTCTCAACCGATGTCTATTCCAATGACCGCCAGCACCTGCTGATTCCCGCAGGCTCCAAACTGCTCGGTGAAACCAAGAAGGTCGATGCCCTCGGCCAGACACGTCTGGCCGTCGTGTTCCATCGCTTGCTCATGCCCGATGGATATTCCGTCAACCTCGATCAATTCAAGGGGCTCAATCAAATCGGCGATACGGGGCTGCGGGATCAGGTCAACAACCACTATCTCCGCATCTTCGGAGTCTCGCTCGCCATCGGCGCGCTCGGAGCCGTCGCCGAAGGGGGAACCGCTGGTTCTCTCAACGCATCGAGCACGGACCTCATGCGCCAGGGATTCGCGCAAAGCACCGCGCAGTCTTCAGCGCAGATCCTCGACAAGTTTCTGAACATCCTGCCCACGGTGACCATCCGCGAAGGCCACCGGGTCAAGGTGTATCTCGCGGGCGATCTCGTGTTGCCCGATTACTCGAACCACAAAATGCCTTCCGATTTCTGAAGGCACCAAGGAGAGCTGTCCGATGAAAAAAACGATTTTGATTTGCTTGCTTGTGTTGGGATTGGGAGTCGGCACCGCCACCGCGCAATTCGGCAGCGGGATCGTCTTCGACCCAACCAACTACAACAATGCGCTGCTGCGCTACTACCAGCTCCAGCAGCACCTGATCGAACTGCAGAAGAGCTATACCCAGATCACCAACCATCTCAACCTTGCCCTCCAAATGGCGCAGTTCATCAAGAACATGCCGGCTCGTTACCGCGCGATCTTTTCCCAGTGGCGAAATGTGACCTCGCTCAACACCTTTGGGAACACGGTCTCGTGGATTAACGGCATCAACACCGGCGTGCTGCCCAACATCAACACCGGCTATCTCAAGGCCACGACCCCGCTATCGCAGTACGACCCGTACGAACTCTCGGGGATGGATGCCTCGGAACTCGGACGCGTCCAGTCGCAGTACGCGTCCGTCGAGCTCGCGGACGGCGCAAACATCAATGCGATGGCCACCATCGGCGCGATTCGCGGTAGCGCCGATGACATCCAGACACAGATCGCGAATTTGGAACAGGATTCGTTCTCGGACGACGCAAGCCTCAATAGCGAAGTTTCCGTCCTCAACAAGATCAACGCGGCGGGCATCCTGACCCTCCGCACCGTCCAGGACTCGAACAAGCTCCTCGCGTCGCTTCTCGAACAGCAAACCATCCTTGCCAAGCAACAGCGCGACGCTACCAGCAACGCCATCAACACCGACATCGGTCGTGAAGCCAGCATGTCCGGCAATCTGTCCCAGGTAACCGGAACGATCACCGATTCACTTCAAAACTTCCGCATGCCGTAGGCGTGCGCGTAGGAACCTCGGCGTCGAAGGAGCTGACGGCAATGCAAACCGATTTCCTGCAGTACATCTTTCAGGCGATCAACAATTTGCTCACCCAGAACCTCGGCTTCTTCGACTCCATGGGCCAGAATCTTTTCCGCTCGTTCGCGACGATCCTCGTCGCTTGGTTTGGAATCAAGTCCGCTCTTTCCTCCGCCAGCGGCAGGCCCTCCTTCCAGTTCGATCATTTCGCAAGTCTGCTTCTCACGATCAGCTTTGGCTTCGCGATGGTCAATTACTACAGCACGCCCATCCCCGGCGTGGGAACGAGCTTTCATAACCTCGTTACCAACGAGGCGCAGTTTCTTTCGAATCAGATCGATCAAGCGCAACTGCAAACCGTGGTCACGCAGGTTGCCGACTTCGAGTCACGCATGGACTCGCCCAGCTGGGGAGATTTCTTCGGGACCGCAATCTACGTCATCGTCACGATCCTACTGGCCGCGGCGCAGGCCATCGCGATCGTTGTCATCGCGTACGGATTTATCGCCACCGCCGTTTGCGTACTGGTAGGACCCGTATTTGTGCCCTTTTTCATCGTTCCGAAGATGGAATGGCTCTTCTGGGGTTGGTTCCGCTGCTTCATCCAATACGCCTTCTACCAAGTCATCGCCGCAGCCGTCGTGTACGTCATCGGAAACCTCATGCTCGGCGCTTTGCGTCTGCCGCCCGCAGGCACCCTTTCGACTGTGCAGCTTGTTGCCTGGTTTCCTGTTCTCTTCATAACGTTTCTCGCGTCGATCTACGTCCTCCTGAAAATACCGTCCCTTACGAACCATATCTTCAGCGGCACGGCGGGAGGATCGTCTGCCGGCCTACTGGATGCGCCGGCCGCAGTGCTCAACAGGGTGATGTGATGGACCGCGATGCGACCTTCCACGATGCCAAACGCTTGTATCTCGAATCCTGCGGTGATCCGATGGTGACAAATACCTATCTCAAGATCGCTCTCGCCCTGCTATCCATCGTTTGTGTGGCCCTCGCACTCATCGACCTCAGGACCATTCGCACCTTCCGGGATTTCCGTCCGCTCGTCATCCGCATCGATGATGTCGGCCGGGCCGAAGCGATCAACTATCACAACTTCGAATACAAGCCCCAGGACGCCGAAGCGAAGTATTTTCTCTCCGAGTTTTGCTCCCTCTACTACCGCCGCAATCGCTACACCATTCAGGACGACTTCTCGAAGTCCTTGTACTTCCTCGACGGCAAGCTCGCGAACGGTATTTTCGACGCCTACCGCAAGGACGACATCATCAAGAAATTCATCACGAACACGGCAGCTCCCGAGATCGATGTGGACGTCGAGAAAGTCTCGCTCGAGGGGATGCAAACGCCGCCCTATCGGGCGACCGTCGACTTCTACATGGTCTATTACTCGCCCGCCGACCATAGCGAGCTGAAACGCGATCTCTACACCGCCAGCTTTGTGTTCGTTTTCAAGTCTCAGGTGCCCAATGAATTGATCCCGATTAACCCTCTCGGACTGACCATCACCTACTTCCGCGAGGACCAGGCGTTCAAATGAGAATCCAAGTCCAGAGCGAAACCCAAGAGGTCGCGGGCGGACGCAGGGCACACTCGGCCCAACCTCGGCACGCCACCTCTGACCTGACGCCGCAGCTTTACTCCTCCGCACGGCCACATCCCAACTCACGGGCTTCTGCCTCTGGAACAAACGGCGCGCCTCAGGAGGGCCTCCTTTTCGCCCCGCTTTCCGCCCGCTCCCCGAACCACACAAGGTTTATCAGGAAAGCCCAACCCAACACGAGGCATACACGATGATCGCCAACGCACTGCTGTTCACCGTCGTGATCTTGTTGGGGTATGGATTCTGGCTGCTCGACCAGTTGGAGTTTATGGCCCGCTACAAGGTGGTCCTGTACCACGCCTACGGAACACCCATTCTCATCTTCGTAGCGGTCCTCTCAGTGAACCTGTTCGGAGCGGCACTGGCTATCGGTCGGCGCTTTTTCCTGAAGAATACCGGACGCAAACTCTCCCACCTCGACAAGCAGTTCAACGTGAGCCATGCGGACCTGCCAGTTCCTCCGACCGATGAGGAATTCAACTAATGTCGCGCGACGCCCATTCCTACGATCCGCACGACGGCGGCGAGACGCGCGGTACGTCCACACGCCGAACCGTCCGTCGGTACCCACCAATATCTTCTGATACGCGGGACGGTAGGAACCCGGGACCAGAAGCGCTCAGTCGTGGAGATAGCTCCGCGGCTCGGGAGCAGCATCCGGCTCGCGAGGGACGCAATGATTCTCCGCGCGCCTATTACGTCCGGGACCGAGCCTTTCTACTCCGCGATTCCGAGATGAACTCCCTGAAGGAAATCGGCAAGTTCCGCGTGATCCCCGTGTCCGACCTCGCGAAGTTTGCCTACGGCGCAAATCGCGAGCGAACGGAGAAGGATATCCGCGCGCTCGCGCGCCAGTCCTTGCTCAAAGACACGACCCTTGAAATCTCACGGAAGAAGACGCTGCGCGTTGTCACTCTTACGAAAGCTGGACACCGCCTTCTCACAAATACGAATCAAGTGCCCGACGACCAGCCCATCTACCACGGTTTGGTCAAAGCCCGCGAAGTCAAACACGATGCCGATCTCTACCGGCTCTATCAGAAAGAGGCTGCCCGCATCGAGCGCGCCGGAGGCCGGCCGGTCCGCGTGCTCCTCGACTACGAACTCAAACGGAATCTCAATCGTGATCTCGCTCTCCTCGGCCCCAACAAAGACAACCTGGACAGCAAGAGAGAAGTCGCCCAAAAGCACGGCCTCCAAGTGGTCAACGGCAAGATTCCTGTTCCCGATCTGCGTGTCGAGTACGAGAGCCCGGAACTCGAACTACGCCATGTCGATCTAGAGCTAGCGACGCGCGACTACCGGCCGCGCGCGATGGCCGAAAAGGCGTCGGCGGGCTTCTCGCTCTACGGACGTTCCGAAGACGCGTCGCGTTTGCGCCGCGTTCTCGATGAGCGCGAAATCACCGCAGGAATCCTCTCGCTATGAACATTGCGCCTGCCCATCTCGATGCTTTGAAAGCTCTCGGATACACCGAAACCGAGGCGCGGTTTCTCTACATCGTCGCGACGCATTCCGGTTACTTCGTCGCGCGTCAGTTCCTCGCCTTTGCCGACGCCCATTGGGGCTACCGAACCAATACCCTCTGGACCAAGCTTCACACCAGGAAACACGCGCGGACCGAATGCTTTCCAAAGAGCGGAACCGTCTATCACCTCTTCTCCCGACGCCTTTATCGACAGATCGACCGCGAGAACATTCGCAATCGCCGCGAACACGAAATCGAATACATCCAGCGGCGCATCGCGATGCTCGATTTCGTTCTCCTGAATCAGGGGCATCAGTACCTCGAAACCGAGCCTGAGAAAATCGCATTTTTCTGCGACCAACTGAAGGTACCGAATCACTTCCTGCCTTCGAAGATCTACCACGGACAAAGAACCTCGCAGCCCACGGTTCGCTATTTCGTCGATAAGTTTCCGATGTTTGTTGCGGGTGATCCTTCCTCACCTCTGGTGACGTTCACCTACCTCCAAGGGCAGGAAGCGCACCTCACGGAATTTGTCCGCCATCTCGAAGCGTATCTCCCGCTGTTCCGGCAGCTATCTGAATTTCGATTTCTTTATCTGGCGCGGCTCGACTTCCATTTCGAAAAGGCCAAAGAACTTTTCAATTCTCTCGTGGCCATTCCGCTTGGCTCGGACGTATCGGCGGAACTGCTCCGCTACTTCCAAATTCGCAAGGCTTGGGATTTGGGCCGCTACACGGCGCTGTCCGAAGCGGACCTGATTTTCCGCAACCAAGCCAAAGCCAGGTTCGCTGGGCAACGCTTCGAACATCTTTACCGCGGCTGGAAGGTCGGACGAGTGACTGAATCGGATATTTGCCGGGACTTTGCCGGTAGCCAGCGTCAAGCCACGGTGCACTTCGCAGCCGAACTGCTTTGCAGGTTTGCGGTTCCTGAGCAGGAACCGGGAGGAAAAAACTGAAGAGTGTAAGAAGTACGGACTTCAGCTTCGTCTTCTGCAAGCTCTTCAGCCTGTGGCGCGAGCAATTTCTTCGGAATGTATTAGGCAACGAACCCATGCAAACGAAAGTCATCGCGGAAAAAACAGCAAAACGGGCGGGAGCGACCCCACTTTTTCGGCTTTCAGCCGCCCAAAAAGTGCGTGGGGTCGCTCCCGCCCTGCGGCACGGTAATTCGTGCCGGCTGTTTTTTCCGCGGTGACTCGGAGTTCGAAAGAAACACACGTCAACAGAGGAGAGATGCAATGCCAATCGTCAAGAAAGCACCAGGAATCACGACTCGGGAAATAAAGCTCGAAGAGCCCGTCAACGAGCTTCTCGAAGACTATGCCCGGTTCATCGAGAGCAACGCCGACCACGTCGTCAACGCCGTACTGAAGAAAGTCCTGTGGCGCGATCAGGACTATCGCAAGTGGCGCGAAGCGCGGCGCAACTCACAGCCCGGCTCCGAAAAAGCACAGCCGGTTGAGGCGCGGGGAAGGGCCTGATGCAACGAGCTCTCGAATCACGCGCGTTCATTTCG
>Ga0335075_10012121_pt1 | contig 13030 bp, 10 predicted proteins | sample Lox_Sample_24_FD_206723 | JGI IMG/M metagenome (GOLD analysis project Ga0335075, IMG submission 206723) | Soil microbial communities from Loxahatchee National Wildlife Refuge, Florida, United States - Lox_Sample_2.4 | ecosystem: Environmental > Terrestrial > Soil > Wetlands | place: USA... | reverse complement strand
AACTCAAATGGGAACCAGAGGACATCCGGGAGCTTTAAGATCGGATCACATCGAATGTTATACTGCTTAATACATATATTGCACGGATATCTAGGTCCTTATCCATCTCTCTCTTTAGCTAAGTGTCAAAGCTGAATTAGAGTAGTCAAGCAGCCTTTGCAGCAAAGAAGGGAGTGGATCGTCTTAATGAGCGGCAAGACGACTAAGAGCGACTTGGCAATCTCGACTGGCTCACTCCAATCGATTATGCCCCTTAGTAAAGCGACTTTATCAACTAGCAACAGGCTGGAACTGGACAGTGGCTTCTAGATTCGCCTAAGTTCCACGCATAGCTACAGGCCGACAAGCAGACACTCTTTTGCCTAGGAATTCCAGGAGCTGGAAAGACGATACTCACATCAATTGTGGTCAACGAGCTTATCACTTGCTTTGGAAATGACAAGAGCATCAGCATTGCATACATTTATTGCAATTTCTAGCGGCAGGACGAGCAGAAGGCTAGCGACCTCCTTGCAAATCTGCTTAGGCAGCTGGTTCAAGGCCGGCCATCTCTGCTAGAGGATGTGAAATCACTCTACAACAAGCATAAAGACAAGCATAAACGACTATCATTTGACGAAAGCTTGAAAGCTCTCTACTCTGTGACTGCTATGTATTCGAGGGCCTTTATCGTTGTTGACGCACTTGATGAATGCCGAGCATCTAATGGGTGCCGCTCTAGATTCCTCTCAGAGATCTTCAACCTTCAGGCTAAGTCTAAAGCAAACATCTTTGCAACCTCAAGGTTCATTCCAGAGATCACAGAGAGATTTGAAGGGAGCATGTTATTAGAGATACGTGCTAGCGAACATGATGTACGAAGATACGTAGACGGCCACATGTCGCACCTACCATCCTTTGTCGGACGCAGTCTAGATCTACAAGAGGAAATCAAGGCTGAGATCGTCAAAGCCGTCGACGGAATGTATGTGAGTGGTCAACTACTCGAGGATGCATACTGACTTGCTAGGTTCCTCCTTGCACAACTACATCTTAATTCATTAATTGGAAAGAGGGCACCCAAAGCCATCCGTACAACTTTACAAAAGCTGCCAACTAGATCCGATGCATACGACCATACGTATAGGGACGCAATAGAACGAATTGGAGGTCAGGTTAAAGACCAAGAAGAACTTGCCAAGCAGGTTCTGTCGTAGATTACCTACGCAAAGAGACCACTTACTACGTTAGAACTTCAACACGCTCTTGCAGTTGAAGTAGGAGAGACTGCACTTGACGAAGAGAATCTCCCACAAATAGAAGATATGGTATCTGTGTGCGCTAGATTGGTCGCAGTTGATAGAGAGAGCAACATTATCAGACTAGTCCACTATACAACACAAGAATACTTCAAACGAACACAGAAGGATTGGTTCCCAGATGCTGAAACTAATATCACAAGGATTTGGGTTACTTACCTCTCATTTAGTATTTTTGAGAGTGGGTTTTGTCGAACGGACGACCAGTTTAAAGAGCAGCTGCAGCTGAATCCACTTTATAACTATACGGCGCGAAACTGGGGACATCATGCTTACGCAGCTTTAGTAGAAGTCGAACAGTTAGTTATAAATCTTCTTATGAGTGAAACAAAAGTCTCTGGCTGTAGCCAGGCGATGATGGCTTCTAGAAGCTATTCTGGCTATAGTCAAGGGGTGCCAAAGCAAGTGACAAGTGTACACCTTGCAGCATACTTCGGACTAGGAGAAGTAATAGTAGTCTTACTTGAGGGTGGATATGACTTAGACTCCAAAGACAGCGATGATCGGACGCCGCTGTCATATGCTGCAGAGAAGGGGCACGAGGCGGTAGTAAAGCTGCTGCTGGAGAAAGGCGCTGAGCTGGACTCCAAGAACAGTAATGGTCGAACGCCGCTGTCATATGCTGCAGGGAACGGTCATGAGGCGGTAGTGAAGCTGCTGCTAGAGAAAGGCGCTAAGCTGGAGACTAAGGATAAGAATGGTGGTCCTACGCCGCTGTCATATGCTGCAGGGAATGGCCACGAGGCGGTAGTGAAGCTGCTGCTAGAGAAAGGCGCTGAGCTGGAGACTATAGTTAACTTTGGTCAGACGCCGCTGTCATGGGCTGCATGGAACGGTCACGAGGCGGTAGTGAAGCTGCTGCTAGGGAAAGGCGCTGAGCTGGAGACTAAAGATGAGGATGGTCGGACGCCGCTGTTATGGGCTGCATCTAGGGGGCACGAGGCAGTGGTGAAGCTGCTGCTGGAGGAAGGCGCTGAGCTGGAGACTAAAGCAAACTTTTATTGGACGCCGCTGTCATGGGCTGCAGAGAAGGGGCATGAGGCGGTGGTGAAGCTGCTGCTGGAGAAAGGCGCTGAGCTGGAGACTAAGGATAAGGTTGGTCTGACGCCGCTGTCATGTGCTGCAGAGAACGGGCGTGAGGCGGTGGTGAAGCTGCTGCTAGACGAAGGCGCTGAGCTGGAGACCGAATCGTATAATGGTCGGACGCCGCTTTCATGTGCTGCAGAGAAGGGGCGCGAGGCGGTGGTGAAGCTGCTGCTAGAGGAAGGCGCTGAGCTGGAGACCAAGGATAAGTATGGTCGGACGCCGCTGTCATGTGCTGTAGAGAACGGTCACGAGGCAGTGGTGGAGCTGCTGCTAGAGAAAGGCGCTGAGCTGGAGACTAAAGATAGCTAGGGTCGGACGCCGCTGTCATAGGCTGCATCTAGGAAGTGCAAGGCGGAGGTGAAGCTGCTGCTAGAGAAAGGCGCTGAGCTGGAGACCAAATCTAATAGTGGTCAGACGCCGCTATCATATGCTGCAGAGTATGGGCACGAGGCGGTGGTGAAGCTGCTGCTGGAGAAAGGGGCTGAGCTGGAGACTATAGTTAACTTTGGTCAGACGCCGCTGTCGTGGGCTGCATCTAGGGGGCACGAGGCGGTGGTGAAGCTGCTGCTAGAGAACGGTGCTGAGCTGGAGACTAAGGACTATATCGGCCGAACTCCATTGTTGTTAGCCGCAGAGAATGGACATAAGGCGGTGGTGAGGCTGCTGCTCACAAAGGATGGTATCAACCAGAACATTGAAGACGAAGATGATCGGACGATGTTATCACAGGCTGTAGCAAATGGGCTTAAATTAGTTATACAGCTACTGTTCACAAAGGATGACGTCGATCTGAACATTAAAGATGTATATGGTCAGATGCCGCTGTCATGGGCTGCATCTAGGGGGCACGAGGCGGTGGTGAAGCTGCTGCTGGAGAAAGGCGCTGAGCTGGAGACCAAATCTAATAGTGGTCGGACGCTATTGTTAGATGCTGTAGAGAAGGGGCACAAGGCGGTGGTGAATCTGCTGCTGGAGAAGGCGCTGAGCTGGAGACTAAGGATAAGGTTGGTCGGACGCCGCTGTCATGTGCTGCAGAGAAGGGGCGCGAGGCGGTGGTGAAGCTGCTGCTAGAGGAAGGCGCTGAGCTGGAGACCAAGGATAAGTATGGTCGGACGCCGCTGTTATGTGCTGTTGAGAACGGTCACGAGGCAGTGGTGGAGCTGCTGCTAGAGAAAGGCGCTGAGCTGGAGACTAAAGATAGCTATAGTCTGACGCCGCTGTCATAGGCTGTAGTTAAGGGGCACAAGGCGGTTGTGAAGCTGCTAGAGAAGGGCGCTAAGAAAGTACAATAATCCATAATTACGAAATCTTTATAGTACATTAATGTATACAGTATGTATGTTCGACAATTGTCGAACATAACCTTTATCGGGAAATTCCCTGTGAAATAGCCGAGCTAACCTAAATCAAAGCGGGGGGGGGGAATGAGCTATTCGGCTGTCTGGACCCACAATTCTTCTATAAAACCCAGCCATTTCATCGGCGATGCCAACCTCGCTAAAGTCGACTTAAGTTGTCAACGGTACTTTCAGCGGTACTTTCAGCATCTTTTGAAACCCGCAAAACTGCTCAACACAATCGCTTTCAAAAACCATGGCTACGAACGTTAGGACCTCAATGCGTATGACTGTCTCTGCCTTCTCTAGCAGACCTGCAGCCTCTCCACAGCCAGACACAATCTACTTCCTCAAAACCGAGACACCGCACCTTCATGATTTCTCTGTGTTCGGGCCCTTCCACTGTCTTGAAGCAATTGTGCCTTCAATTAAAGCTAAGCTCCGACAGGAAAGCCCTATGGGGCTTGCTATGTTTGAGGAAATGATGTCTACAGGCCCTAACGCACTGCCGTCCTTTGAACACATTGTTGTACCTTTGTCAGGCAACCTTACTATGACGATCCGTCTAGTTAAGGAGCAGAACGCTGAGGTCGCAGCAACCCTCCCTGGTCCAACATGGGTTGTATTTTGTGCTGAATTACTCTCTTCTACACCAGAACCTCAGGATGGAAACGAGAGGATGAAGTTAAAGGATATGTCCATTTGTGGAGCGTTCGTATCTGCCCAGAAGGCGAATCAAGCTTTGCGGCAGGTTGTAGCAGATAAGCTACAAGGAAAGTCAGGGGGAAGGAAGCTTGAGTTGCCGAAAGAGGATGGTACACTAGCTTGTATGGCTAAATTAGGGAGCAAGTCTTGGCTAGTAGAATCTAGGTTTGAGTCGGGGGCTGAGATCTTTGAGGAATAGGAATCTGTTGAACGAAGAGGTAGCGTGGGTACGAATGCGGAAGGTACTGTAAGACAGTTTTGGGGTCGTCTTATTAAAGGAGGAATTAATTGACTGTTACGAGAGTGCTAAACTACCGCTCTATATAACCAAATGAAAGTAGAGGCTCAACCTTATATTCGGAGTCTCCGGTCCGGGCTCTCTATCAGCTGAATTTGGTATCCAAAGCCGAGTCGGGGTTACCTAACGTTCAACATCGCGTAGTCTCAAGTTTTACAGGTACAGTCATGCTGCCTGAGTACCGCATCATTTGCCATATAAGATCCTAGTAATGGTCCGAGCGTTGGACTTCGGGGGCATTTTGGACTGGCCTTATAGCGAGGAGGATCTTACATGTAAACCGAACCATGATTTTCCCAAACCCCCCAATTTTGTGTGTTGGGCATGTGCCCACCACCCAATTTTACGTCTGTTCCTGCATATCTAAGGGCCTGTTTGGTTGCGTGGTCCCATTTGAAATGGGGCAAATGGAATCGATCCCTCGATAGAGCCAGTCCTAATTAGTGATTGGACTTGGCGCAAATGGGGAAAATCTCATGCAAAAGGACCTCCGGAGGTCCTTTTGCCAAGACCGCCGATTTGTATGGCTCATTTGAACTGGCCCATTTGACAAAAGTGGTGTTCATTTCGGCAACCAAACAGGCCCTAACCCATTCTATTCAATCCCCTGCTTAAACTATTTTTACAATTTGCCTAATTAGTCACCAAAATGCCAAAGACAGGCCCAAAACCAAAGGCCATCGCTTATAAACGCTATAATTCACTTGGGTATCGCATTAGAACACAATTGCTAGCTAAGACTATTGTCAGATATGAAAGGTAGATTGAAAGCACCATATACGGTAGATGCCGAGACGTCGCCTGATTCTAAGAATCCTACGAACTTCTCTGGATCCTACGGATCCTACGGATCCTATAGAGATCTGGAAGTAGAAACTATGATTGTATATAGATACAGGACTTACGTCCCACTTGGTGGATCATGACGATCTTCAACTATAATTAACAATATACATTTTATTCATCGCTGATTGAAAACCCCTTTATATCTTTCAACTATATTCAATCAGGTTGCAACCAACTTGCTTTAGCGTGCCTGTGGCGAAGATTCAGACGAGGTTTGAGACAGCGATTCTAACAATTGGAAAGATGATGACGCTAGTCGCCGTCTGTGGCGGCTCAGGCATTTGAGGAACGAGGACGCGTCAACAATGGAGCGAAACCCGTTCAATTGGTAGCCTAATATATAGGAATCTAAAGCTAGAGAGGGAAGAAGAGAAGAAGAGAAGCGGTGTTGAGAGGAAGTACTACAAATAATACGAGACTCCCCAACAGCACAAAACAGTAACTTCCTGAAAGTCGCTACAAAGACCACAACTTAGTAACCTTTAGCTGCTTCACAAATTGGGCTCGTGCGGATGAGGCTACTAAGTTGGTAGGGAGCACCACCCTATACTGTGCCTTTTGCAGATAACATGACGAAGATGCTAGCACGCTAAAGTGCAATAAGATATTCATTCGCGTCAGCAATCTCGGGAGGCATGTCTGGGGAATACACCTTGATTATATAGTAACGTACGAAGGATTTACCTTGCTATATTAAGGCTGCACGGCTTTCTTAGATAGAATGATGCGCTTCTTGAATCATACAATACGTGAGCATGGGTTGCGTCTCTAATCTGCGTCGTCACTCTATCATACAGTGTATATTAGGGGAAGGAAAGCATCTCATAACTGAAGCCATGCAAAGAGTGGAGGTAGTTACTAACTGAATGCCGATCTAGGAGGGGATATTGCAGTAAAAAATTAGAAATGCAATTAACTGCAGCCCGTACTCAGTCGACAACTTCATGGTGTTGGAGGCTAAGTGTAAGACGGTCGGTTGTCTTGTAGTAAAGAGTGGAATTATTTTTGTTATAACTAATAGAGAGCTATAGAACTAATACAGGGATTCCGTACACTCGCAGTATTAATGCCTCACAAATGTCGATGCATGAGAATATTACTCATACAGGTAGGAAATGTAAAGCTGATTCGTTAGTAAGGGAGGGTCTGTGAGTTATATAGCATCAGGATTTGCTTCCTCTTTGGTTATAGCGCCTAATCTCATTTGACCAGTTTTTCATACTAATATCGCAAGACGAAGTAAAGTCACACCCCAAAATTAAAGGATACCGCCCGTTTCCAGAGTACTTCTCCAGTGATCTTTGCACTGAATGATGTTCGAAAAGTTTCCAGCGGGCGGTGGGACATCCTGGGAACTGGAGATAAACACAATGATGGAGGGCTTCTCACTAGTCAAGAATTCGAGTCTCAGAATATTATAAGTAGCTACATTAAATTGCATTCATATTACCAATCTTGGAGAGCTTGACATGATCCACTGCCTTCTAAGTCTAAGTATATAATTAGCTAATGATCTATTCTACCCGGCAATAGCCTTTCATTGGTGGGTGGACTAGGACAATACTTCTTACACATTTTTATCTCTCGTCGTAAATACCACGACAATTTGATGTTAGGGGTAAAAATTTCTCGAATGGCATTTCCGGGAGCTAATAAGTCGACATTACAGCAGAGCCCCTATCAATCCAACCACAAAGGCTACCGCATGAGTTTCCTTGGACACTGCCACTGCTTTCGAGGTTGAATTTGAGATTGCCGAGCTTTGCGCAGAGCTAGATGAACCAGCTACTACAAAAAAGCTGGTTGAGCTGCTCAAAAGCTGTGGTGTTCCTGTGCTGCTTGCATCACTCCGGTTAAAACTGCAGCCCTATCCCCTCTAGATCAGCATACAACTCCTTTCTTGGAAAGTTATCGGGGAAATTACCATTGGATAGAAGGTAGTTCCGTTGGCGGCTGTTACGGATACGCAGTCATTAGTGCACTGAGCATCACTAGAAGTGCTGTTTGTTTGACAGCACTTTGCATTTGTCTTAAAGCCCGCTGGAGGATCTCCAGCGAGACTGCGCAGCATTTAATTAGTCCCCTATTCCTTACAGTTGAGAAATGGATGTCCTAACTGCCATCGCAATTCCTTGCATATCCAGTGCCGTTCGCACATTGAATTAGTATGTTCGTGCCCGATAGTCCATCACCTGCTCCGCAGAAACCCCCGGATAAATTGCAGACTAGGCTGCCATTCTTGTAACTGGGTCCCAAGTCAGCGCCCAAAATAGATTTAAATGATAAGGTAGTTGCAGTGAGAGGAAATGGAATTGCATACCTAAACACTTAGCCTTGCACCAATACAGCCCGCTTAGTCAGCGAACTAAGAACCAAGGAAGAGAGAGTCTTTATAATAAAGTCTCAACTTAAATTCAATCTAAGCAACGCCAAATTTCGAGGGAAGCCCTTCTTATGCAATAAGAGATGCTTTTTAGTGAGGTTCCGTGTCATCTTTCTGGATGTTACCTCTCCTGCAGCACGCGGGATTGTGGCTGCATGTAGTAGGCTACTGAATTCATTTCACTCGTTATCACTAGGTGAGGTGGAGCTTCTTTTGCCATAAATAGCAACCTCACCGATAATACCTATGTGGGTGGTTCTGAAATTCTAATCGGGGTGGCTGAAATTCATTTAATGGGGTTTGGGTCACAGTTCTTCTCGGTCTATGATCTAATAAACTAGAGATTTTATGAGGCCTCCCACGCTGAAGATGAGTTATCACGAGAAAGAAGCAGTGGACTAGTTAATCTGGTAGTCTTATATCAAGTTGAATAGTATAATATAATGTTAATTGATTGATTATTCTGAGTAAAAATGTACGAAATCTCTCTGGAACATTATTAATCTCTACATATTACGCTACCATGTGACTTGCCGTTCAACACTTACTACTAACAAAGAGGCTTGTGTGCCTAGGGAGTGCACTGTAGGCGAAAAATGTAAGGCTGCAGAAACTATGCAGTAGGACGATAGGCGCGATGCTTGCTTTTCCTTGGCGGCCCCTTCTTTTAAAAGGGAGCCTCTTTCTCGTACTACCCTTAAGCGAAATGACCTATAGGGCAGCTCTAGGGCTCATAAAATCATCCTAACTATTAGGAAGTATGTATAACTATTTCGACCTCTTTGATATTAACAGATTTGATAAAGTGATGTATTCTAGAGACGATGCCTCCGATGAACATGAGGAGGGCATCCTAGTACCGGAGTTGAATGGGCGCAATTCTCCCTTAGCACACCATAACCAGACATCCCCAAATGATCCATCGCCGTCAATTCGCACTGATTCCACGAGTGCCTAGAGCATATCTCCCGCAGATGGCGATGATACTATGAGTCCTCAGGAAAGTTGGAGAGAAACTCAATTGGGAAACGATGACCCCCACCGGAGAACGTGCATTCTTTTCGAAGTGGAAGAGACAAATCAGTCTCCTTTAGCACTAGTTGCAACCGGCGCTTCCCGACCCAGCTCCCCTTTATCATTATCAGAATATAGCAGTAGAAACTCCCCAAAGTCTGCTACAAGAAAACCTCGGCCAACCTAGTCATATTGCAGAATCTGATAGGGAGTCTGCAGCGAGTAGAGGGAGAATCAACGACCCAATTTCAAATACAACTTGAAATTCGGAAATTGGGCTGGTTATCAATATTTATTCTTGGTTTTGGGACTTTAGTAATCCTTATGGCGGCTGCGTTCCTATCGTACCTCTGGTTTGGTAGCCCGGATAATACCCGGTGGCAACAACTCATGGCAGCAAACTGGTCACCAAGATTGATATCGTTAAGCTCGTTAGTTCTTAGAACAGCCGTAGGATTTTAAGTTGGCATTTGCACTTCTATGTTGGCTTCCTTAGCGATTGAACATTTCATTATTCGACTCTCTTGTACAGCAGCTGTGTTTACCATGCGATGGAACCAGACAGCTGTGTTTAACCTCATCCTGCCGCTTTATATGTCTATGTTCTGGCATAACATTTAGTAAAGGATTTAGACGGTCACAATCCTAATTCTTATGGTTGCTTTAACTACTACAACCCTCTTGCTTCAATTTTCTTCTACAGTTCTCCTTTTGGATTTACAGACGAATTCCGTACTGGGGTTCAATGAGACCACCACATCTGCTTTTGATTTTATATATAGCAATGATAACTATCCGATTTTCTTTCCAACTCTGGGTTAAAGTTCTTGGCAAGTTAACCAGTGGCCTATCCAACCTCTGCAGAGTACTCTGAACAACCTTTTGTGGCTCCTGGCGTCAGCGACACAGGCTTAACCCTTAGGGCTTTCCTGCCATTTAGTTCAGCTCGACTACGAGAAAATGTCTGGAATTATACTGGAAAGGCATATGTCCTGGATTCATGAGTCATGTGCCAGCAACCAATTCTTTACAATGAGACTATGGCTTACAACAGCAATGCCCTTACAATTAATGGGAGTCTACTTGCTTTAGTCAATACGCCCCAGCTTATGAATGCTATGTCCCCGAACGCCAATGGGAATTATGGACTAGCCAACTTTAGCTGTATTGCTAGAGTAGACATGGGATATCCTAATGAGTGGCCTATTACATTGTGCCAGCTTAGCGGAGGCAGCGATTCAGAAGAATTCACTAGCGATACTGGGAATGAATACGAGAGATTTACAGGTGGACTTGTTGTCACGATATAACCCTGTCAAGGGGTTGTTTGATAGCTGGCTTACCCCTAATCCTTGCTGAGGGGGCGGGGCACCACTATAAGTCTATGGGCTGGTCCCTCTTGTATGAGATAACCTAGAATCAATACATTCAATAATCCTCATGTTCATGTGCTCAGCCTATAAAACTTGACACTTGTCAGCGAGTTCACTGAATATCCAGTTAGTGAGCTGAGGCCGGACGGCGCTCCATCTACAACCAAGGCTGGCCAAGCATATCTCATTAGCAATGCAACATTGGGCACGTCCTATTAATGGGATAGTGCAATTGGAAGACTTAGTGCCATCTCTCCACCTTACTACACTCTACTTGACGAATGGATGGATCTGGTGTTTTCTAAAGGGGAGGTTAAGATCTGTTTGTCTATTTGCTATGCAGCATTCGACACAGCTGATTTATAGATACAACTCTACTGCGATGTTAATCGTACAGAGCCGGCGCCAACATATGATTTGCAAACCTTGAGTTTTAGTTATGGCTCTATTGTTGGACAACTTTGTCTAACGGATCTAAAGGCTTCAATTGAAAATCGAGGCATAATGGCACTACAACGCAAGGACTCCTGGATTCCTGACGAAAGTGATGCTCGTGGGCCAGACTTGTCCGAACCGGCATTTGCTCCCTTTCAAGCCACAGTAGGCAGTAATACAGGATTTATGGCTTCTCTTACGAACTCGGCCTGTGGAGTAAACAATTTCACCTGTGGCCTCTTCCAAGAGATTTTGATGACCCATAGCGTAGGTGGATTATCAGTCGCTTTACAGTCCACGATAACGATACTTACAAGCCTAACATACTATTATCTCATGCCGACCTTCACTAAATTCACCAACAACTCCCAGGTTATGTTCGTTCAAAGTCTGACTCCAAGCTTGCGCCATGGATTTATAGCAGTCACCACCGTCGTCTCCGTCCACTTAATCCTTGTCACGGTCATTACTGTCACATTTCTGATGCACTCCAACTTCTAAATGTTGGATAATGCATGGTAAGCTATCGCGCAACTTCAAAGCGATGAGATTAACAAAATCTTGTCCATGGCATCGATGGTTGAGGGTAAAAAAGTCAAGGAGTGGATTGAGAAGAAAGGGGATGCGAGACAGCTCGTCAGTTCCAATACTAATCAAGAGAGCCTCTCGGCCTGGTGAAATATTTTCGGCCTCGCGATGGACAAGCTGGACTGGGTTGTTATATAGAATACCTCTATCAATGAAAGTCTAGGCATATTTCCCAATCGTGATAGGATCGCAAAATGTCGTGGTGGCCGATGTAGCACGGCAAGCTTCCTAAATTTTGCACTCGTCATACAAGAGTTGTTGAACGTGGAAAGCCACCACTCGTCTGCCTAGCTGATGCCTACTGTGTACGGTCATTATCATTTCATTGATCTGTTGCCTACTTAAATTCGTTACCTATTCGGTGCCTATCGGCACCTTAATGTACGGTATATCTATATTAGTTCCATAGCTCTATACTAGTTACAGCAATCAATCTATTCTTCATGCAATACGACAATAACTGTCTTACAAGAGCTTTGACATCTTCGGATTCTTGTAGGATCGTATGATGGCAGGTTCAGAATTATTAGCACGTGTAGCAACAACAAACCTTAATACCGTGAGAAATGTCAGCTGGATCTCCAAGTAGTGATCAGACTTGGGAAAAAGAGGCATACACCTTGCAAGATGAGTTCTGATTCTTTAACAATACGTCTTCAGAAAACTTGACCTTAATGGTCTCTATGATAGCGGTCTCTAATACCTTTGCGTCGAATTTACGGTTTGCTAACATGAAGTCCTTGGTCTGTCCAAGAAGATTCGATTTCTCGCGTCTAGGCGCGAAGATCCTCTTGGACAGCTTCAAATATGCGTCTTCGCAATCCTCAAGCGTCATACGAAGACGGCCTAGCATAATAGCAATAATACTAGACTGGGGCATTAGCAGAGTAGCATGAATAGAGTAAAGACAAGTAATTTCAAGCTACTCACCCGCCAGTGCTTGTCCCTCCTATCATATCAAATACCTGCCACAGCTCCAATTCCTCCCCAGGTGCACGCATCTCATTTACTCCATACATAATGTGTTTGAGGATCATGATAGACGATAAACCTCGAACGCCACCGCCATCTGTCATGATTTTGTCAATTGATATGACTACACGGTGTCTCTGAGTGCTACTGACCAAGGGAGAGCAGGCGAAGCGGTCGCTGTGATTCCTCCATGGTAGAAGCAGTTATTGGATAGGTGAAGGAAAGCGACAATCCTATTTCGAGGACTTTCTGCCTTGAGTATAAGAAGTTTGCAAGCTAAATCATCTGTATCGTGGACCTTAAAGAACGTGCCGTCAAATCCGTACTAGAGATTTCCCACCAATTACTACCTAAACGCCCTGACAACAACACGTCTCTAGGCGATGTGTGCTAGAAGCAACCCGGGTTTATAACTGTTGCATGCACAGAGGACACTTTTTAGGAGGCAATTGGATTGAATTGAGTCTGAAGAATAGCTATCTACGTAAAAGGTACTGTATAGGGTAGCTAACCGTAGTAGTTGCCAGAGTGATTCTTGTTGCTACAGTAATGCCTGTACACGTGACATTTAGGTACTAGCTAATACAACGTAATTGCTGTACACTTAGCCGCAATTGAACTGAACTGGATTGAATTGAACTGAGTTCCTACTTTTATTTATAAGCTAAGCCGCAATCTAATCCATAGATTAATTA
>Ga0335075_10012120_pt1 | contig 13030 bp, 14 predicted proteins | sample Lox_Sample_24_FD_206723 | JGI IMG/M metagenome (GOLD analysis project Ga0335075, IMG submission 206723) | Soil microbial communities from Loxahatchee National Wildlife Refuge, Florida, United States - Lox_Sample_2.4 | ecosystem: Environmental > Terrestrial > Soil > Wetlands | place: USA... | reverse complement strand
GGGGCACCGACGAACGCTCCGATCAGCGCGGGGATCAGCTGGAACAGGGCCGCGGTTACCGACATCCCGCTCCTGGCCGCGATGAGGTCGGAGTCGGCGCGTATCTGCCCGCCCGTGGCGTACAGGTACAGGCTCACCGCGCCGAGCACGACGATGACGGCGCCCAGCGTGAGCCGGTGCTGGCGCCAGGTGACCCAGGCCATTGCCCGCCACGGCACCGGCCGTGCCCTGGCCTCCCGTCCCGGCTGCGAGCGCCTGGTCAGCGTGGTCAACGTGCCACCTCCGTGGGTTCGGCCTGCCCGGTGGGCGATGGTCCTGGCAGCGATGTGGCCCCGGGCTCGCGCAGGTAGGCCAGGACGAGGTCTTCGAGGCCCACCGGGTGCGCCTCCCAGCCCGGCGGCACCGGGCCAGCGCTTGCGCCCGTCCTGATCAGCAGGCGAGCCCGGGCGTCCTCACGCCGGATGTGCACCACGCCCGGCCGTCCGGCGCAACGGTCGGCCTCGGCGGCCGGGCCTGTCAGCGCGAGGTGGCAGGCGAGCAGGTCAGCGGCCTCCCCGGCCAGCTGGACGCGGCCGCGCGACAGCAGGATGAGGTAGTCGGCTACCCGCTCAAGCTCGACCAGGACGTGCGAGGAAAGCAGCACCGACAGGCCGTCGCCGGCCATCGCCCTCGTCACCGCGGCCATGAAGTCCACGCGGGCGAGCGGGTCGAGCGACGCCATCGGCTCGTCCAGCACGAGGAGCCGCGGGTGCCTGCCCAGCGCGAGGGTCAGCGCGAGCTGCGCCTGCTGCCCGCCGGACAGCTTGCCGGCCTTACGGGCCAGCGGGATGCCCAGTTCGCCGAGCCGCGCCCGGGCATAGCCCTGATCGAAGCGCCGGTTCAGGTTACGGGTCAGGTGCAGTAGGTCGGCGACAGGCAGGTTCTTGTGCAGTGGCGCGTTCTGGGCGACGAACGCGATGCCATCGAGGGCCGACCACGACCCGGCCCGTGTGCCGCCGAGGACGGTGACGGTGCCCGCAGTTGGCGCCGTCAAGCCGACCACCAGGTTCAGCAGGGTGGTCTTGCCGGCCCCGTTCGGGCCGACCAGGGCGGCCAGGCGCCCCTCGGGAATCGCCAGCGTGCACTCGCGCAGTGCCCAGCCGCTGCCGTAGCGCTTACCCAGGCCGCTGGCCTCGGTGACGTTCACCGGGTCGCTTCAGTGATTGGGTCCATGGGCACTGTTGTACGGACCTGGCGGTAACACCGGCCTAACGCTGCCCGTTATCTCGTTGTTAGGCCTGGTGAGGCATGCTGTGGGGATGGAACTGCTGCGGCACCGGACGGTGCGGATGCGGCTCACCGCCGTGTACGGGGGCCTGGGCGTGCTGATGAGCGCGGGGCTGCTGGCGATCTTCAACGGGATGTTCGCGACGCAGGTCCCGAGTGAGTTTCCCGCCGCGCAAGCCTCCTACGCCAGCATGCTGAAGGTCTCGGTCATCGCGCTCGGCCTGATAACCGTGGTGTCCGTCACACTGGCCTGGCTGATCGCCGGGCGGGCGCTGCGGCCGCTGCGGGTGATGACCGAGGCGACGCGGCGGATCTCGGCGGAGAGCCTGGACGAGCGGCTGGCCATGGCCGGGCCGCGCGACGAGCTGACCGGCCTGGCCGGAACGATCAATGACCTGCTTGAACGGCTGGAGAGGTCGTTCGCGACGCAGCAGCGGTTCGCCGCCAACGCGGCGCACGAGCTGCGCACGCCGCTGGCCACCATCCGCGCGTCGCTCGACGTGGCCGTCGCGAAGCCCGCGCCACTGCCGGTGGCCGTGGTGGCGGACCGGCTGTATGAGCAGCTCGACCAGGTGGAGCGGCTGCTGGACGGGCTGCTCGTGCTGGCCCGGGTACAGCACGGGGACCTGCCGGGAACCACGGTGCTCTCGCTCGACAGCGTCGTGGCCGCGTCGCTGGCTGCCCGCGCCGATGCGATCGCCGCACGGAACCTGACGGTCTCCCGCGCCAGTGACCCGGCGGGCTCGCCGGTGGCCGGCAGCGCGGAGCTGATCCGGCGGATGGTGGACAACGTCTTGGACAACGCCATTATTCATAACGAGACTGGCGGCTGGATCCAGGTCAGCACCACGTCGCACGAGGCAGTGGCGTGCCTTGTCGTGGACAACGGCGGCAGCGTCCTTGATCCCGTGCTGGCACGGGAGCTGGCACAGCCGTTCCGCCGCCTCGGGGCCGACCGCACCAGGTCCGATCACGGCGCCGGGCTCGGCCTGTCGATCGTCGCCGCGATCGCCGCCGCGCACCACGGCGCCCTGGAACTGCTGGCACGGCCCGAGGGCGGCCTGCGGGTCCGCATCGGGCTCCCGCCAGCATGAGGGTCCTGGTAGCCGAGGACGCACGGCCCCTGGCCGAGGTGCTGGCCGAGGGCCTGCGCGACCAGGGCATGGCGGTAGACGTCGCCCTCGACGGGCTGTCCGCCGCGGCAAAGCTCGACATGAACTCCTACGACGTCGTGGTGCTGGACCGCGACCTGCCGGGGCTTCACGGCGACACGCTCTGCCAGATGATCACCTCGCGGGACGACCGGGTGATGGTGCTCATGCTGACCGCAGCGGGACTGCCCGGCGACCGGGTCAGCGGGCTCGGGCTTGGCGCCGATGACTACCTCGCCAAGCCATTCCACTTCCCCGAGCTGGTCCTGCGCATCCGGGCGCTCGCCCGGCGCCAGCCCTCAGCCCGGGCGGTTACGCTGCGAGCCGGCGGCCTCGTCCTTGACCCGATCCGGCGCGCCGTCAGCCGGGACGGGAGGCAGCTGGACCTGTCAGTCAAGGAATTCGGCGTGCTCGAGGCGCTGCTGAGGGCCAGTCCGGCGTCCCTGTCCGCCGAGTCGCTCCTCGAGCAGGTATGGGACGAGCAGGCCGACCCCTTCACCAATACGGTCGCCGTCACCATCGGCCGCCTACGCCGCAAGCTCGGCGACCCGCCCGTGATCCGCACAACCCCCTCCGTCGGCTACCGGATCAGCCCCGACGGGTAGGCCTGCCTCCCCGGCGATCCAGGGGGCAACTACCAGTCCGCCCGGCCAAAGCCGGCCAGTATCAGCAGACCGCTTCGACGATGTCCTGGGAGCTGCCGAAGTGGCGTTCGCAGATCTCTTCAACGGCCTCCATGACCAGCCGGCCGCCGTGACCGGGGTATGGTGCTTTGTCGCTGAACCACCAGGCTGCGGCGCCGGTGGCCGCAGCGACGCCTGCAGCGCAGGTCAGGCGGCGTCGCGACGGGCTCGCGGGCGGGAATTTCATGACGTTCCTCCTGTCGCCGCGCGGGGCAGAGCCAGCCGGGCGCACACCGCTGCTAGCGGAAGCTCCGCGCACAGGGCCATGACCAGAGCCGCGCGGAAGTCGCTCTGGCTGGCCGCGGTCATCGTGTCGAACCACGCGTCGACTGTGAGCAAGGTCGCCGTGGCGGCCGCCGCCTGCGGCATTCCCTGGCAAGTCAATGTGTCGAAGCCCTGGACGCTATTTTCGAGGACGGAGACACGGATGCCGGAGGACGCGGTGCTGGTGGAGATTAGCGTCCGGTCCCCTCGGATTGGCGACCCCGGCGCTATCAGCGGCCCTCAACGACGTTGACAACGCCCGCGCCATCGCCGCAGGGCTCACCCTCGCCAGGTGATCGAGATGATCCGCAGCCGCTCACATGGGAGCATCGCCCGCAGCGGTCCCGAGAAGGGCAGGGAGGGACTGGCCGCTGAGGAAGCGTGGCGACTGTCCTGCTGTCGGCCAGCCTGGCCGGCGTGCCGGCGCTCGCGCTGCCCATCCCGGCGCAGGCCCCTGCCGGCCAGCGTTCAGCTGGTGTCTTCGTGGGGCGAGGAGCGCCTGCTCGCCGCCTTTGGCGGCTGTCGAGGCCGCCGTCGCCGCCCGGTAGCGGGGCCGCGCAGCCCGACAATTCTGCAGGCGCGCCGGGTGGCGGCCGGACGATGACCCGGAAGGCTGGGCCGTCCGCCGGCTTCCGCGGCCGATCCTGGGTCCCGCTCGCGCCGCCACGCGGCCCGGGCAGGCCCGCTTGACGCCCGCGGCCTCTTCTTCTACAGTTCACTAGGTGACTAGAGAAGTATTGAGGCAGTCGATCAGCTTCCAGCTCAGCCAGGACTCCGGGGTGCCCCCCTACCTGCAGCTCGCGCAGCAGGTGAAGCAGGCCATCCGGATGGGAGTCCTGGACGTCGGCGACAAGCTGCCCACGGTCAAGGAGGTGGTGGCCGAGGTGACCGTCAACCCCAACACCGTGATGAAGGCCTACTGGCAACTCGAGCACGAGGGCCTGGTGGAGGGGCGCCAGGGCGTCGGCACCTTCGTCGCCAGCCGTCCCGCGGGCCCTCCGCCGGCCACCCAGCACCGGCTGGCCCGCAGCCTGGAGCGCTGGGTGCGGGCGGCCCGCGAGGCGGGGCTCGACGACGACGGCATCGAGTCCATGGTCCGCGCGACGCTGGCCAGGCAGAGGAACGAGGAAACCGCATGAACGCGCAGGACGCGCCCGCGATCCGCACGGCCGGGCTGGGCAAGCGTTACGGGTCCTTGTGGGCGCTGCAGGACTGCTCGGTGTCCGTGCCGCGCGGCCGGGTCAGCGCCCTGGTCGGGCCCAACGGTGCCGGGAAGACCACGCTGCTGAAGATCCTCGCCGGGCTGAGCGCCCCCAGCGCGGGCGAGGCGGCGGTGCTGGGACGGGCACCCGGGCAGAGCGCGGAGTTCCTGAACAGCGTCGGCTACCTGGCCCAGCACGTGCCGCTGTACAAGCGGCTAAGCGCTGGCGACCACCTCGACATCGGCGCGCGCCTCAACCGCCACTGGGACGCGGGCGCGGCGCGGGCACGGCTGGCCGCGCTGAAGATCCCGCTCGGCCGGCCGGTGGCCACGCTGTCGGGCGGGCAGCGGGCCCAGGTGGGCCTCAGCCTGGCCCTGGCCAAGCGGCCGCGGCTGCTGCTGCTCGACGAGCCGGTGGCCGCCCTGGACCCGCTGGCCCGCCGGGAGTTCCTGACCTCGCTGACCGGGGCGGTCGCGGACGGCGACCTGTCGGTCATCTTGTCGTCGCACCTGCTGCACGACCTCGAGCGCGTCTGCGACCACCTGATCCTGCTGGCAGCGTCGCGCACGCAACTGGTCGGCGACATCGACGACGTGCTCGCCACGCACCGGATCCTGGTCGGCCCGCGCCGCCGCATCGGCGAGGTCGAACCGGGCCTCACGGTCATCAAGTCGACGCAGACCGCCCGGCAGACGCGCCTGCTGGCCCGCCTGACCGGGCCGGTCCTCGACCCGTCCTGGGAAGTCACCGAGGTCGGCCTGGAGGACATCGTGGTGGCCTACATGGGACTGGAGGCCTCCCCGGCCGACGGCCAGCTCACCGAGATCGGAGCAGCTCAGTGAACACCCTGGTATGGCGGCTACACCGCAGTCAGGCATACGTAACCGGAGCCGCCCTCATCGTGCTGGCCGCAGTGCTGCTCATCACCGGCATCGCGGTGTCCGGGACTTATCACGACTTCGTCGTCGGCTGCGCGGCGGCGCACGACTGCGGCGACCCCAGCCCGGTGCTCGGCCGCGACGGCCTCATCACGGACTGGCTGCTGGCCACCATGGCGATCCCGCTGCTGTTCGGGATGTTCTGGGGCGCGCCGCTGCTGGCCACGGAATTCGAGGACGGCACCCACGGCCTGGCCTGGACCCAGGGCGTCACCCGCGGCCGCTGGCTGAGCCGCACCGTCGCGTGGCCGCTGCTGGCCGCGCTCGTGTGGGGCGGGGCCCTGGCAGCCCTCGTCACCTGGTGGCGGGCGCCCGCCAACGCCCTGGGCTTCCCCGGCGTCCGGTTCGACACCGGGATCTTCGACATCCAGGGGATAATGCCCGTGGCCTACTCGGTTTTCGCGGTGGCCCTGGGAATCGCCATGGGCACGGCGTTCCGGCGAGTACTGCCGGCCATGGCCACCACGCTGGCAGTCTTCACCGGCGTACGCTTCCTCATCACCGAATTCGCCCGGCCGCACTACCTGACCCCGGCATCCGCGCTGGTTCCGATCGGTGGCGACAATGGGCCGTCAGGCTCCTGGGTCCTCTCGAACGTCACCGTCGGACCCGGCGGGCAGCGCTACGGCAACTTCACCTTCCAGGACGAACCCGCAGCCTGCCGCAGCCTGCCGCCGGGGCCGAAGGAGCCGGCGTGCCTAGCGGCTCACGGGTTCCATGTTTTGATCACTTACCAGCCCGCAGGCAGGTTCTGGGCCTTCCAGGGCATCGAGGCGGCCATCTTCCTCGTGCTGGCCGCGGCGCTGATCGCCATGACCTTCCGGCTCGTCCTGGCCCGCGACGCGTAAACCGCCGGTGAAGACGGCCGCCCAACCCGGCCGACCCCGGCCCGCGGCGGCCCTGCGGGATATGCAACCTCCAGCCATGCCGCCGACGAGTGCACCGGTGGGCAGTTCCTTCGCCACACTCAGCGAGGTGGCCCGCCGCCTCGACAAGGCCGTCGTCAGGCAGACGGTGCCCCGATCTGCTCGAGGATGGTCCCGGCCTGGGCTGGCGACAGGGCCGCCGGTTCAGCCGTGTCCTTGTCCACTCCGACGATGACGACCGGCCCGAGGAAGCTGAACTCGAAGCCGAAGGACCGCGCGACCAGGGTGGCGGCATGGTTGACCGGCTTTCCCGCGGCCGCGCCATCCTCGTCCAGCCAGGCTTCCCAGCGGCTGGTGATCTGGATCCGCTCGGCGCACTGCGTGCCGATGAGCGCCTTGAGGGAGCGCATGAACCGCATGCCGCCGCCGGGCAGGTCAACTTCCCTGGGCGGCCCGGCAACGGAGATGAGCAGGGCTTTCACTGCTCGCCCTCGGGCCGGGCGGGAACACGCCGGCTGTCGAGCCGGGTGACATTGCCGAGCGCGGCGAGCTCGGCCCTGGTTTCCTGCAGTTCCAGGGTGAGCGTGTTGACGGCGCGGACGAGGGCAGGGACGTCGGCGCGGAAGTGGGCGAGTTCCCTGTTCTTGTTGGCGATTGTCTGACGGAGCTTCGCGATGGTGGCACGGAGCCGGGCCTCGTCTTCGTTGTCGGCGCCGCATTCCCGGATGCGCTGGTAGAACTCGTCTTTCAGGTCGGTGTGGCGCTGGGTGAGCGCGTTGCGCGGGACGCCGGCCTCGATGGCGAGCGCGACCACGGTCAGCGCGCCGTTGGAGCGCTGGGGGGTTCCGGCCAGGATGCGGTCCATCGCGGTGCGGATCCGGTCGCGCTCGTCGGGTTCGGTGGTCATCCGTCGGCCCTGCCGGGGGTGATGCGGTCCCGGTCGTGCTTGCCGGCCTGCTCGCGGAGCTTGGCCGCGGTGGCACGGAGCCGGTCGCCGACGGGCTGGGGGACGTGCTGTGCTTGGGTTTCCAGGGCGGCGGCGCGCTCGCGGAGCTGGGCGGCCTGGGCGTCGGTCCGTGCGATGTTGCCGCAGCCGGGGACGCACCGGTCGAGGCTGGGGGTGTCCCTCACCCCGTCCCTGTGGCACAGGGCCTTGTCGCGCTTGTAATGGCACAGGACGAGGGCGTGCGGGTTGTCGTAGATCATGGCGTCCTCGTTCTTCAGCAGCTTGCGGGCGCTGGCGAGGGTGATCGGGGTGCCGACGAACCGGGGCGCCGCGGCGGCGGCCCTGATGGCGCGGCGGGCGGCAGGCCCGGAGATGCCGCTGTCGGCTTCGAGGCTGTCGTGCAGCCCGGCGACGGTATCGGCGACCGCGCGGGCGGTCTCCAGGTCGATGAGGTCGTGGATGCCGTCGCGGCCACGGGAAGCGTACCCTTCGGTTGTCCAGTCGGACAAGCCGGTTCGCAGGTGGCCGTACTGGATGGCCAGCGCGACCAGGCCGTTGGGGCGGCGGGCGATGTGCCAGGCCAGACTCCGCCTGAAGCGCGCGGTTCCTATGCTGCCGTGAGGGTCGGCGGGGATGACTTCTCCAGGCAGCCCTTGGCGGGCTGCCTCGCGGTTCGCCCAGGCTGCGAAGTCCTCGATCCGCTGCCCGAGCGTGCGTGTCTTCAGGGAGCCGTGGCCCGCCCGGCCGCGCTGGTCGTGGGCCTGCTGGCTGAACAGCAGGTCACCGTCGGGGACCATGCGCTCCAGGACGCGGATGGCGTTGACGACCGGCGTGATGGCCACCCAGGGGACCTCGCGCTCGGCGCCGCCTGCGGCAGGACGACGGGGCTCCCCGCGGCCGGCAGCGGCAGCAGGTAGGGGTCGAGGTCGGGGGCGGCGGTCACGCGTCAAGGCTCCCGGTTAGCAGATGGCTGACGAGGTCGCGGTCAGCGCCGGTGGCACCGGCCAGCGCCTGGCTCCACAGACCGGTGCCGATGCGGTCCCGGAGGTCTTCCAGGCGGTCGCAGACGTCTCGCCAGTCCGCAGCCCACGCGGCGGGCGGCAGGACGGAGTGCAGGCCGGACAGCGCCTCGTGCAGGCAGGCGAGGCGGGGGTGGTGCCCGGGGTGAACCCGTGCGTTCGGGCAGGCCAGGCACATCAGGAACGAGGCGCCGCATCTGCCGTCCGCCGCCGGCCACGGGCTGCCTGCGGGGTCAGCGCAGTCCGCGGTCGCCGTCTCGGCGGCGCCGGGATCACGGGCTGCCCGCAGTTCAGCGACCAGGACGGCCCTGCGCGCCCGGTCGGCGGCGTCCTCCGCGCCGGCCGCGATCACCTCCACCGCCTCGGCCCGGACGCGTTCGTCCGGCAGGACGTAGCGCCGGTCGTGGGTGTCCTGGGAGTGCTGGGCCGGTTCCCGGCGGTCGAGCGCGATCACCGTGCGCCGCCCCCGCAGGAACGGGCTGCCGTCCAGCCCCTCGGACTTCGCCCAGCTCACCGCCGCCTCCGAGGTGACGCCGATCCGGAACGGGCCGACTGGGGGGTGAGCGTCCTGGTCTGCCTGCGTCCGGCCGCTCAGGCTCGTGCGCCATGTGAACAGCCGCCCGGTTCCGGGGGCGAGGTCCTCGACGACGGCGCGGGCGAACCGCGTGGCCTCCAGGGCCTGCGTGATCAGCCGCCCGGGCGAGCCGGCCCCGTGGTCGGTGACGTTGCGGGTCTCATGGTGAAGGCCCGTTCCCCGGCGCGGCTTCACCAGTTCGACCCGGTAGACCGGGTGGCCGTCCTCGCCCTGGTCAGGAGTGGCCAGGGGCACCTTGAGGCGGCTGATGACTGACAGGTTCCACCCGAACTCCGCCAGGAACAGGACGCCCATCGCGGTCGCTTCCGCGCGCGTCAGGAACAGCCGCTGCCACGTCGCCAGATCGCCGGACCTGGTGATCGCGGCCTTGTACCGGTAGAGCATCGTGCCGGGCTGGCCGTCATTGCGCGTGTACCGGGGCATGTCCCCGGTACGGGCGAGGATGTCAAGGAACTCCCCGAGGGTCCGCTCGGAGCTGCCCTCCGCGACACCGCCCTCCCGCCACCGCCGCAGAAGCCTGCCGTTTTCGCCGATCCGGTGCAGCGCCGCGCGGAAGCGGCGCCTGGCCGCTGCCGTGATCCGGGCGAAGTCAGCCTCGCTGTAGGACTGGGTCCCGCTGCGCGGTTCGACGGCGCGGCGGGCTAGTTCCTCGGCCACCGGCCCGCACTGGAGCCTGGCGTCGTCGCGCAGCAGGGCGCTGACCATCGTGAGGGTGTTGAAGCCGCCGGTGCCCGCCGGGAGGCCGGCGCGCCACCGGCGGATCATCGCCGGCGTCAGATTATCGAGGTCGCGCGGGGCCGTGTCCTGGGCGGCGAGGAACGCCGCGAACCGCCGCAGCTGGAACCAGCCTGTCTGCGACGAACGGTGCGCCGACCAGCGGCCCGGCGCGCACCGGGCGGCGAACAGCGCCGCCAGCGATGCCTGCATGGGCGCGGCGACCGGCAGCACCGCGAAGTCGTACTCGCGGACCCTGCCCTCCCGGTTGCGGTGGCGCACCGTCAGGCCGCCCTGTTCGTTCCCGGCCAGGTACTCCGGGCGGGCATGCCCGGTGGCGGGCAGCGCCGCCCGGCGCCCGCGCCCGCTCACGCCCCGCTCCCGGCAAGGTGTTGCCCGAGGGCGTCGATGTCCTGGATGCCGTCTGACTCGCTCGCTATCCTGGCGAACACCGCGTCCAGCTCCGGCATCGGAGCGGCGGCCGGCTCGCCGGCGCCGGCGAGCATCGAGCGCAGGTTCAGGTCGGCGACCGGCGCGAGGTACCAGTTGACGGTGGTCCCCCGTGAGGCGTGCCCGAGCAGCTGCTGGACCATGAACCAGGGGTCGCCGTAGAGCTGCCGGAAGTCGCGCCGCTCTTCCTCGGTCAGGCCGTACCGCTGGTCCATCAGCCCGTTCAGCACGACCAGCATGTAAAGCGCGAAGGAATGACGCGCGGCGTGGGGCGTGGCGTAGGGGGCGAACACCCGGTGGGGGTCCAGGCCGGCCCGGGAAGGCGGGGTCAGGACCCGTGCGCAGCGCCCGTTGGCCTCCCGGAACACGCCCTCCCACGAGTGAACCCCGAACGGCATGCCCCGCTCGTTCAGCCACAGCCACAGCGGCTCCGGCCCGTGCGGCCCCTCGGTGAACAGCAGCATCCGCTCGGCCACCGTCAGCTCGTGCAACGGGCACTCCCCGGAGGTCCCGTCCTGCTCGCGCCACCGCACCGCGGGGACCGCCCGCCGGGTTACCCCGGTGACCAGCCGCAACCCGGGCAGCTTCTCGTACAGGCCCTGGCGCTGAGCCTGCCGCACCGCGTGCGCCCGCGAGGAGTCGGTGTAGGCCTCGATCTGCGCGACCGCGTCCGCCGCGACGTAGAACGCCCTGCTCTTCTTCGACCGCGTCACCTTCGCCGCCACCTGCCCCCTGTAGTAACGACCCCCGTCGAGGCGCAGCGCGGGCACCTCGAACGTCAGCAGAGACCCGCCCTCCGACCGGCGCAGGCCCGAGCTGACCAGCAGCCGGGTGAACGCCACGTTGCGGTCTTCCAGCCGCCCGGCCCACCCCGCTTCCGGGGTTCCGCCTGCGCCGTGGCCGCGCAGCCCAACGTCGGTCCACCGGCGCCACGCCCGCGGCGTCAGCCACAGCACGTTACTGCGCCGGGCGTCCTTCGCGCGGGCGGCGGCCACCGTCACCATGTCCCCGCTGCGGCTCCGGACCTGCCGCATCGCCACCGGGTTCCTGGCCACGTGCCCGTTCTCCGGCCGGGCCGCCCACCGGTAGAGGCTGGTGAACGCGGCCAGCTCCCGGTCCCACTTCGCCCCGCCGACACGGGCTGGGTTCTCCCGCGCGAACCGCCGCCAGTGCTCGTAGTCCTCCAGGTCCCGCTCCACGGCGTCCGTCCACGACTTGCCCCGCGCCCACAGGAACGTCAGCAGCAGCGCGATGTCGGTCGCGTAGTTCCGCCGGGTCTCCGCCGTGTACCGGCGGAACACCGCCGACTGGGCGTACAGGCCCAGCAGCGGGTCTACCCGGTAATCCGGTGCCAGGAAGACCGGATCGCCAGCCCGCGTGCCGACCGCTTCCTCACGAGCTGCAAGGTCTTCCCAGCCGGGCAGCACCCGCCGCCGGACCCCCGCTCTCACCGCGTCCGGCGGCACCCAGAACACACGCCACACAACCGTTCCCCTGTCCCGTTACCACCTGCGGCAACACGACTATTTAATAGGGAACTGCCCGTCGCCGGTGGCGGTGAACGGCCAGCAGCCCCGTCGTGATGAGGCCGGCCGCCTCCATCGCGTCCAGGCCAACCCAGGCGGTGGCCCAGTGTGCGGCCTGATAGCCGGCGGGCAGGGCGGTAGCCAACACGACGACCCAGGGCAGCAGCACCGCCCCACATCCGACCAGCGCAATCGCCGTCCTGCGCTGGGTGTTGCGCCGTCGTTCCGGCAAGCGGAGGGCGGCGTCGGTATCGGGCTCCTGGCGTATTCCGACGATTTCCGGCACGTCTTCAAGCCTGCCGATCGTGCCGGCTTTAGTCAGTAGCGCCTGCTACCGGTTCCGGGGTGGGGGGAACCCACGGCTGATCGTGAACCTTCCTGCCCCGCGCGGAGGGCGAGGATGACGAGCCGCGCCCCGGTCACGTGCTGCGAGTGGCACTGTGCGGGAGCTTCGCGTTCCTGCCCGACGGTCGGAGGCCTCGTTTAGCCTGCCGGTGCGCGGTCACGTTCGGCCACTGCGACGAGTCGACGTCCCTCGGCGGTGCGATGTAGGTAGGCACCCAGGTGAGGCCCGGTGCTGATGAGCACGAGCGCGTCCACCAGGTCGGTTCGCTGCCCAGCGAGGGCGCTATTGTCGCAGCCGGTGGACGCCGTAGCACGGAGGTGCGGCACCTTGCGCGCGAGAACCTCCGCTATGCGCGGTGGCGCCCGATCACGCGGTCGAGCCATTCGCCCAGCATCTGCCGCTCGGCCTGGGTCAGCGCATCGAGTCGTGGTGCCATGGCCCGGAGAGCGACCGCTGTCGCGATCGCGTCGCCGTCCGCGGGCGCGGATGCCGGCGGGTCGGTGATGATCTGCCCGAGAACGGCGTCGCGCATGCCCTGGGCAAGGCCGGGATCGCGGTCTTCTGGCGGTGTCGCCAGCAGTGTCTGGATGGCGCCGATCGCGGCCGCCTGCAGGAGGCTGGTGGCGCGCTGCTCGCTGACCCGGAGCCGGCCGGTGGCAGCGACCCGGTGGATCTGCGCTTGCAGGACCTCCCGGCCGGCCCGGGCCGCGGGTGACTGCCGGACCCGGTCGGGGTCACTCAGGAGCCGAAACAGCGATGGGTTGCCGACGCCGAAGTCGATCTGCGTCTGCCACGCCGCACGCAGGTCAGTCAGCGGATCGGTGCCCGCCGCCGATGCCGCCTCTGCGATCTCGGTCTTGGCCGCGACGTAACCGGCCATCACGTGCTCGGCCACGGCCTCCAGCAGGCCGTCCTTGTCGCCGAACAGGCGGTAGATGATCGGCGCCTGGACACCGGCCTGTTCGGCGACCCCTCGCGTCGTGACCGCCGTCGGCCCCTCGTCACGGAGCAGCTGCGCCGCGACGTCGATGATGCGTGACCGCACATCGGCGCGGCGAGCGGCT
>Ga0335075_10012119_pt1 | contig 13031 bp, 7 predicted proteins | sample Lox_Sample_24_FD_206723 | JGI IMG/M metagenome (GOLD analysis project Ga0335075, IMG submission 206723) | Soil microbial communities from Loxahatchee National Wildlife Refuge, Florida, United States - Lox_Sample_2.4 | ecosystem: Environmental > Terrestrial > Soil > Wetlands | place: USA: Florida... | reverse complement strand
TCGGTCAGGGATTCGAGATTGCGCGTTGTCACGCAGCCGAATCGCGGCCTCACCTTCACGCTGAATCGGATGCTGAGGGAAGTAGACACTCCATGGCTGATGCGCCACGATGCTGACGATGTCGCCCTTCCAGATCGCGTAGCAGTCACCAGGAGAGCGATTGCTCAATTTCCGAACGCAGGAATGCTCTACGCCGAAGCCCGCTACTACCAGAATGGACACAGCGTGGGAACATTCCGAACGACACGCGCAACGCCACGCGAACTACGCGAAGTAACCAGAAGAGGTTATCTGCTTGCGATATGCCACCCAACGGTTACCCTAAATGTAAAGAAGGCTGTCGCGCTCGGTGGATATCGATTCAATCTACACGTCGAGGATGTCGACCTGTGGTGGCGGATGGCGCTTCATTATGACATCAATTACCATCCCGGAGTAACAACATACTTTAGACATAACTCCAGTAGTGTTTCGGCAGCACATCTCGAATACCAATCCGTCAATACCTTATATATACAGTATCTCCTCTTATCTCATCTGCACGGATGGTCGCCCCAGGATTGTGAGACCGTTCGTGAACACCTCACCAAGAGTCTGGATAGGCCCAAACTGGCGTGTCGTGACGCCATGCGTAGAGCTAACATCTCCTACAGTCAAAAGGATTACCTCACGAGTTGCAAGCAACTGATGAAGGCCATCCAAGCCAGTCCCATGTATTTTGCTAGTCGAGTCTTTTATGAAACGCGCGCTGCCGAGATCGCTCTGAACGGTGAGGATCCGGAACAATTCCTTCGCCAGCGTGATGCTCTGTGGCCCGACTCAGACAAGCCAGATCCTCGCTCCCAGCCTGAAAGCAAGATGATCCCCGCCCTGCAGGGTGTATTGGACGAGCATGGCAACTAACGTCGCAAACCCGGCAAAGACTCGTGAAGAGTTAGGACGAGCCTACTTTCTGGGTATTCAAGTCGAAGCGTTAAGCTTGTCTGATCTCAACGCCATCGTAGCGGAGGCGATCGAGAACAGAAGGCGCGTCATCGTTGCCAACCACAATCTGCACAGCATCTATTTGTATCATCACGATCCGAAAATGCAGGCGTTCTATAAAGCTGCTGACCACATTCACATAGACGGAATGGCGGTCGTTGCTCTGGCTCGCCTTTTGGGCATAGCACTCAGGCGGGAACATCGGGTCACATTTGTTGATTGGATCGGCCCTTTGGCGAGTGCGGCAGCGAATCACGGTTGGAGGGTGTTTTATCTGGGTTCACGACCGGGTATTGCGGAGCGAGGAGCCGAAGTCCTGCGTCGCCGTTATCCTGGATTACAGATTGAGACCGCGCATGGCTTCTTCGATTCAACCCCCACTTCGGCCGAAGCCCAGGCAATCGTAACGAAAATTGAAGCGTGGCGGCCGCACCTCCTGATCACAGGAATGGGAATGCCACGTCAGGAGCACTGGATCGTGGACCACGTGGAAAAGTTATCCACGTGCGTAATCTTAAATGGGGGTGCAGCTCTGGATTACTTTGCTGGTGCCATCCCAACCCCTCCACGCTGGGCGGGACGCTGCGGAGTCGAGTGGTTGTTCCGCCTTCTGGCGGAGCCGCGACGTCTGTGGTCGCGTTATCTAGTCGAGCCATGGTTCATCGCCTACAAGCTGGTGGCTGAAGTGATTTCGAAATGACCATCTATTCGAGGACTTATGAACAGATCTGAGCAGGGTCGACATAAGAAGGTAAATGTCAGCCGTCGACAAACGCCGGCACCACCAATTGGGTTTGAGAAATATGGACGTAAGTCGCGTAAGGAGCTGTTCCTAGATGCGATGAACGAGGTTGTCCCATGGGCTGAGCTTGAGGCCTTGGTAGAGCCGTACTATCCAAGGCCTGTCCACGGTGGCCGGCCGGCGGCGCTATCGATCATGTTGCGAATCTTCTTCGTGCAACAGTGGTTCAAGGTATCCGACTTGGGCATCGAAGAGGCGTTGTACGATTCGGCCGCGATTCGACGGTTCGCCGGAGTGGATCTGGCGCGTGCGCCAGCCCCTGATGTGATTTCAGTCAACCGCTTTCGCCAGCTGCTGGAGGCGCATGAACTCGGCGAGAAGATGATAGATACGGTAGCGCGCCACTTAGATGAAAAGGGAATTCGCATCACTGCGGGTACGATCGCTGACGCAAGCATCGTCTATGCGCCTAGCTGACGCTGATACCCCCCCGAAATGATCCTGCTAGACTGTGCCCCTCACTAACCGCCCATCAAACAGCGCGCGCCGAGTCATCTGACGATTGTGTCGATTACGCCGGCCCACTGACTATGGGGGAACAACCTTTCCTCAACAAGCCCGCATTCCAGACGTTCTTCGCTCCATCCATCCCAATTCGAGTTGTTTAATGCTGTGAATCTGTAAGCTGTGAGGCCTTATGTCTCAAAATGTGACGAAGATGTTGTCAGTTTACCGTTGGCCAATCCCCACGAAGGGGATGTGGATACTTCTTGCGATCCTCGTGGTTGGACTAACTGGCTGTGGAGTGACCACCGGCGTTCCCAGTTCCGGTTCCGAGGGCTCCACACCCGGGGGGCCGGGGACGACGTCGCCGTCGGGGCCCGCCCCGACTTTGATCTCTATTAGTCCGCAGTCGGGAACCGTTGATGGGGGCACTGCGGTAAAGCTCACTGGAACCAACTTCGTCAGCGGCGCGACAGTGACATTTGGGGGGATGGCCGCGACCGGGGTTGATGTCGTCGACTCTTCAACGATCACGACATTAACTCCTGCTCACTCGCCGGGTGAGACGCAGGTGACTGTGACCAATCCGGATGGGCAGAGCGCCAGTCTGTCCGGGGCACTGATGCCATTATCGAACGCGGGATTTGAGTCTGGGGGCTCTGGCTGGGTCCTACTGGGCTCAGGAGGCTCGGTGACCTTTCCCAGCAACTCCGCCAATGCACATAGCGGGAGCGGCTACGCGGAGATAAGTGCGAACGCCGGAGACCATCCCGTCCTCTATGCAGCCGATTCGAGCAATTCCGCAGAGTATTTTGCGGTTACCCCGGGTGAGGTGATTACCTTCGGCGGGTGGGGTTACCACGTGTCGGGCGATGGCAAGGCTCGGTGGGGACTTGAGGTCTCCGATGTAAATAAAGAAAACAAAATTTACTATTCGGCTGAGCCATTCAACGTAAAAGTATCATCCTGGGTTAATTTCCAGAGCAGCTATACCGTACCTATAGGTGTCGCATTTGTACGTTTTTACTGTGAGGTCGGTACGAGCACCGAGCCTACCGTAGATCGGTTCGACGACGCGTATTTACAAATAGACATCCCGGATGCTGGTTTTAACTACGTCGCCGAAACCACTCCCAGCGGACCACCTCCGATTCTTAGCTCCATCATTCCACAGTCCGGACCCATCGCAGGCGGCACGTCCGTCACCCTTGGGGGCCAGAATTTCCTCAGTGGTGCGACCGTCACATTTGACGGAAGCGCCGCTACCAGCGTCCAGGTGGTGGATTCGACCACGATTACAGCTCTTACTCCGCCTCACGCTCTAGGAGAGTCGAATGTGACGGTCACCAATCCGGACGGCCAAAGCTCTACTCTGATCGGCAATGTAAGCCCCTTGTTGAATCCGGGATTTGAGCTAGGTTCAGTCAACTGGCAGTTACTAGGCTCCGGAGGAACAGCTACCATTCAGAACAACGCAGCCAATGCTCACAGTGGCAGCTACTACGCTGAGCTGACCACGTCATCTGCCACCGACCACCCGGTCTTCTACGCTGCTGACACCAACAACGTCGCGCAGTACGTTTCCGTGAACCCGGGCGATGTAATCACTTTCGGTGGATGGGGCTACCACGCATCAGGCGATGGCAAGGCGCGCTGGGGATTGGAGGTGTCCGATGCCAATAAGCAGCATGCGTCCTACATCTCCGCGGCTCCTTACAATGTAACGACGTCGACATGGACTTACTTCCAGTCAAGCTATACCGTGCCGGCCGGGATGGCTTTTGTCCGCTTCTACTGCGAAATTGTGGGCAGCAGCGGTGCCAGCGACGATCGCTTCGATGACGCCTTCCTGCAGGTGGATATCACGGGTGGTGGATATGACTATGTCAGCGAGACTCAGTCTTCGGATCCGCCGCCCACGCTGACTTCCATCACACCGCAATCCGGCACTACGGCGGGTGGAACTTCGGTTAGCCTCAGCGGCAGTAACTTCGCGTCCGGAGCGACCGTCAGCTTCAACGGTACGGCCGCCACGAGCGTAAGCGTCGTGAATGCATCGACGATTACTGCGGTTACGCCGCCACAAGCGGCGGGCGAGGCGAACGTGACGGTAACAAACCCCGGTGGGGGGAGCGCGACTTTGATCGGAAATATAACCCCCCTGTCAAATAGCGGCTTCGAATCGGGTGCGGTCGATTGGCAATTGCTCGGTTCGGGTGGGACTGCAACCATAGTGGACAACCCAACCAATGCGCATAGCGGAAACTTCTACGCTGAACTGACTACGTCCTCCTCCACTGATCACCCGGTCTTTTACGCCGCTAATTCAAGCAATGTGGCGGAGTACTTCGCCGTAAGCCCTGGCGACGTGCTCGTTTTCGGAGGATGGGGCTACCATGTGTCCGGTGACGGTAAGGCACGTTGGGGAATCGAAGTCTCCAACTCGAGCAAGCAAAACGCAGTCTACGTGTCTGCTTCGCCATACAACGTGACTACCGCATCATGGACGAACTTCCAAGGTACTTATACTGTTCCCACCGGCATGGCCTATGTCCGTTTCTATTGCGAGATCGTGGGCAGCAGCGGGGCGGCGGATGACCGTTTCGACGACGCGTTTCTCCAGATAAATGTTCCTGGTGGCGGCTTCGACTACGTTACGCCAGCGTCTCCGCCTGCCATCTCTTCACTCTCAGAGACTACGGGGCCGACCAGCGGCGGAGATTCGATGACGATCTCGGGCGCTAATTTTGAACCCGGCGCCACAGTGACATTTGGCGGGGTCTCCACCTCTACGACCGTAGTAAATAGCAGCCTGATCAGTCTAGTGACCCCGGCATCCACAGCAGGTTCAGCGGATGTCACTGTTACGAACCCCGATGGCACGAGCGCAACGTTAGCCAGCCTGCTCCACAACCAGTCATTCGAATCCGGCATGTCTTACTGGGCTTCGACAGGGACCGCAGGCACAGCGTCGATCGGCACGGTTGCCGCGAACGCACACGTGGGAACGAGTTATCTTCAAATGGCCTCTAACGGAGGCTCAACTCACCCGGTAGTATATGCAACCACGGCAAACGGAGGGCCGCTATATTTCCCCGTTCAGGCCTCACAGACGGTAACCTTCGGTGGATATGCATATCGCGTATCGGGAGGATCGAACGTTCGGTGGGGCCTCGAAGTATCAGACGCGAATAAGGCGAATGCAATTTATGTGTCGGCCCCTCCTTATAGCGCCTACGATCCTCTCTGGACTCTTGAGCAGGATACCTATACTGTTCCGTCTGGAAAGAGCTTTGTCAGACTATATGCAGAGGTCGAAGTGGGAAGCACTGCAACCGTAGGACGCTTCGACGATGCATTTCTTTCAATTGGTTCCGGAAACTCGAGTGCTTATCTGTATTATCCGCCGCCAATTGTGACCGCGGTATCACCAAACTGGGGCGCGCCTCCTGGCGGCACTACTCGGACTATCTACGGAACCGGCTTTCGTTCGAATGCAACAGTAGCATTCGGTAGCGCAGCCGGTTCCAACGTTCAGGTTGTGAATGCGAACGCCATCGAGGTCTTTGCTCCCCCTGAACCGGCCGGAGCGGTGAACGTCACGGTCGCACAGGGTACACAGAGCGCATCACTCCTGAACGCTTATACCTATGAAGCCCCACCCGCTCCTCCAGCGGCATTGTTGAGCATGAAACACATCATTATCGAGCTTCAGGAGAACCGGTCCTTCGACAACTACTTCAGCAAGATGGACGAATATCGGCAGATGAACGGCGTCGATGACAATGCGGTAGACGAACGGAGCAGTACCGTGGGCCTGCCGGACGTTGCGGGACAACTAATCACTCCGTTCCACGCGCAGACCGGTTGCCAGGAGAATCTGTCGCCAAGCTGGGATTCGGAGCACTACGACTACGACAATGGGCTGTTGGATAACTTCCTGAGATCCGGGAATCAAATCGGCTATTCCTCAGACGATCCAAACGGCACGCGAGCAATTAGCTACTATGACTGGACCGATCTGCCTTACTATTACAGCCTCGCGTTTCAGTTTGCGACTAGCGACCGATATTTTTCGCCGCTCATTGGCCCAACCGACCCAAACCGGATGTATATATATGGTGCAACGTCGCTCGGATGGACAGCCACTCCGCATCCGCCGACGGGTGGTTTCCCAAACATGACCATATTTGATCTCTTGGATCAGGCTGGAATCTCATGGAAGTATTACTACCAGTTTGCTACCCCGTTGCACATTCCTTACTGGTCCATCTATAAGAAGGACCCGAATAAGTTCGTGCCCATAACTGACTATTTTAGCGACGTACAGAGCGAGAGCACATTGCCCTCCGTTGTGTTTATTGAGGAGGGACAATACGACGAACACCCCGAACCGGATCCAGGTACGGGCACGCAGACGCAGAACATACAGCAGGGAGCTACTGTCATCAAGTCCTTTATCGACGCTCTCATGCAAAGCCCAACATGGCAGACTTCTGCGTTCATCCTCAGCTACGACGAAGCCGGAGGTTTTGATGATCACGTAGTTCCTCCGGCCGCCGTCCAGCCTGATGGCATTCCTCCGATTGTCACTATCGGCACGGATGCATCGGGCCTGTTCAATCAGTACGGTTTCAGGCTTCCGCTGGTAGTTGTGTCGCCGTGGACAATCCCGCACTTCGTCTCTCATGTTGTTCGCGATCACACGGCCATTCTCAAACTCATCGAGACTCGCTTTAGCCTACCGCCACTGACCGCACGCGATGCAGCTAGTGACAACATGACGGAATTCTTTAACTTCGCTTCGCCTGCATATATGACACCTCCGTCAATGCCGGCGCAGCCCACTTCCGATCCCTGCAGCTTGACCTTGGAGGCCGCACCGAACCAGTGATGTCCCGGTGATGGTAATGAAATGAGACAGACCGTTTAGGTAAATGGCGGTCGGGATGGTCAGTGGTAACGAGGAGACAGATGTGCCTGTTTGGGATTACCGCACGGCTTGCACGAGACGCGACTTTATGGCGGGTGTTAGCGCTTTGGCAGCGGGGAAACTCGCGTTGTCTGCCTCAGGCCCGCTGAGCGCGGTTTTGGCAGCGGAAAACACTTTGCGTGAAATCGCCGCTCAGAAAGGACTACTTTACGGATGTGCAACGGCTCAGGATTACTTAGTGGCCGACCCCGCTTTCGAGCGTTTGGTAGTAGAACAATGCAGTCTCTTGGTGCCGGAAAATGCCTTGAATTGGAAGTATGTAGAGCCGACCCCCGGTAAGTTCGACTTTCACCTGGGTGACTGGTTGGCAAACTTTGCAAAAAGTCACAACATGAAGTTTGGCGGCGGCACACTTGTCTGGCATCAGGGATTGCCTGCATGGGTCAGCAGCCTTGCTCCAGCCGACGCTCGGCGAGTGATGGTGCAGCACGTCACGGAAACCATAAGCCATTTTCGTGGCCGGGCGTTTTCTTGGACCGTAGTCAACGAGGCCATAACATTCCCGGGGGCGGGTACGGAGTTGAAGGATACACCGTTCCTGCGGCTCGTGGGCCCGGACTACATAAGCGCAGCGTTTCAGGCTGCATCTGCAGCTGACCCTGGCGCTCTTCTGATCTACAACGACAATCATCTGGAATACGACATTCCCCGGGACGAATTCGGTCGCAAGACCCTCCTGAAGGTATTGAGACGCCTCCTTGATGCAAAGGTTCCCATCGGCGCCCTCGGCATTCAATCGCATCTCAATACGGGCGGAGTTCCTTTCGACGCCGGAAAACTGAAAGACTTTCTTAGTCAGGTGAGCGACCTCGGTCTTAAAATCATCGTTTCCGAACTGGACGTTACGGAGAAAGGGCCGGAAACGACAGTGGCCGATCGCGATCGTGCGATCGCAAACGAAATCAGTCGTTATCTGAACGTGGTGTTACAGGAGAAATCGGTGATCGCAGTGGTGACATGGGGCTTAAGTGCGCGTTACACATGGCTGGCGAAATATGCACCCCGGCCTGATGGCCAACCGCTCCGCCCTCTTCCGTATGATTCTGATCTACACCCAACACAAGCTTGGCAGGCTCTGGCAACAGCATTTGAGCATGCTCCCCAGCGCTAAAACCCGCCCAGGATACCATTCCGCGTCGACAGGAGTTGCTTCGGTGAAACTCAAACAGATTTACGCCGCGATCTATCAGCCATTCTTTCGAAAGTTTCGGTCGGAGCGACTTCGACGTATGTGCGAAGTATGCGGTATCTCCGAAACCAGTAAAATCCTGGATGTCGGTGGCAGCTACTACACCTTCTGGGTATATTCGCCGGTAAAACCCAAGGTGACGATCCTCAACCCGAAGACCTCCTGGCTTCGATGTGACGAGCCCGGTTTCACCACAATGGTCGGGGATGGTCGGGCCCTTCCTTTCGAAGATGAGAGCTTTGACATCGTGGTCAGTAATTCCGTGATCGAGCATTTAGGTGAATGGCAGCAGCAGAAGAAGTTTGCGGAGGAAATCAGAAGAGTTGGCCGCAGTTATTGGGTGCAGACTCCCAGTCGTACGTTCTTCATGGAGCCCCATTTCCTCGCGCCGCTCATACACTTCTTGCCGAAAAAATACAGAAAGCTCTTGGCCCGGCACTTCACCGTATGGGGACTTACAGTTCGGCCGACCCGCCGACAGGTAGATGAGATGGTGGAAGAAATAAGCCTGTTGAATAAGCCCGAGGTGGAGAAGCTATTTCCCGACGCCAGGATTATACGTGAAAAATGGTGCGGAATGACCAAATCCATCATCGCCTGCAGACTCCAGTCGTAGGTGTGGCAGTTACCCACAGAAAGCATAGAGCTATTGCGAATCGGATGAGGGCCTCTAAGCGCTATTGCGCTGAAATCGGAACGCCAGTCTCGAAATCGCGAGCAGAAAGGTGCTCCGGGACTAAAGCCGTGCAGAGATCAAACAACCTTTACCTTATTTGTGTACTTTCGGAGCTTGGGCCCGAGCCTCTGTTGAACGCGGCCGGCCTGAGATCGTCCCTGCCTAAGGGTTCCAAGGTATACGTGCGCGCGCTCAACGAGCCGGGCGTTCACCCAGCTGGCGTGGTGCATTTGAGTGACGGAAAGCTCACGACGTTACTGTTTGCCAAAGTTCAAAAGGCGGATTACGCGGGCGTGCAAAACCTCGAAAGGGAATTGCACTTCCTATCCAACGTGGCGCCGCTCATCACGGCTGAAAACCCCGTGCTTCGCTCTCCGTTGCCGATTGCCTACTATCCGGAGAACCGTCTCCTCCTCATGGAATTTGTACCCGGAGATTCACTCAAACACCACTTGTTCGACGTGATTTTCAATCCGGCGCCCAGGCGCAATCTGGCAGAACTGTTGCAATGTGCCGGTCAATGGCTGGGAAGCCTCCACAGATTGACGCGAAAGAGCGCCACCGGGAATCCGCTGGAGTGGCTCCTGCAGGAGTTCGACAACCCGCGAACACTGGAAGCCTTCCGCCTCTTTTCATTGAAAGACAGCTACACCGAACTTCACCGACTTTTAGAAAAGTGCCTGATCGCCAATCCTTCATTTCGGCGGAATCGTTGCGACGTACACGGTGAATTTACACCTATTCATGTCATGGTCGCCGGCGATGCCATATATATAGTCGATTTCGGGAATAGTAGAGAAGGCTATGCCTACGAAGACGTCGGATTGTTTGAAAGTTTCTACGACTGCCTCTTGCCATGGCGGGCTGCCGCCGGATCATATCGAATGAACCTTCAAACACAAAAGGAGCTGTTTCTCCGCGGATACTTCGACGAGTCCGCTGCGACTTTTTGCCCTGCAGATAACGCAATTATGAGGTGGGTACGACTCGTCTCGTTCGCTCGCATGCTCAACGGAGGCCTGCGCAGATACCATGGCTGGAGCAAATGGGCCTATTCGCGGATAGCGTTGGGTGCACTCCGCACCAGATTTGCCCGACTGTGTTCCGCCGAGTTGACCGCCCTGAGAGAAATTCGCCCGAGTACATTCGAGGAAGAGCCACTCCCAGAGGAGAGCCCCATCTATCCGACTTTCGCACACCCGGGCAATATCGAAAGCTCGGCTCGAGCATAAACACGATCCACCACCTGCATTAACAAACAAGTCCTTGCCCCGAACAAGCTCGCACTAGGGGCATTCTCTCTTTCGTGACCGTTACTCGCACCCTGTAAGAGCTGACTTGGAGCAATAAATGACGTCATATCGGCGTAAGTTCTTATTAAACTCCCTGAAGGCATTCGACCTTCTTCTCGCAATGACGATGCTGCTCCTTGCGACATATCTCGCCCTGCCAGACCGATCAGCTCTATCTCTTGCAGAATTCCTGTCGATGCGAGTCAAGGTTGGAAACTTCATCTTATTTGCCGTCTTCCTTTTCATGTGGCATTTCTCCTACGCATCGTGCGGACTGTATAACTCCCGTCGCATGCTTGATTGTCTTGCCGACATTCGTGATCTTGTTAAAGCCACCATCGCAGGAACCGCATTGATCGGCTTAACAGGACTGATCTTCCATGTCCGAATGTTTTCAGCGAAATTTATCGTGCTCTTTTGGGTCATCGCGGCCACCGTGTCAATCGCAAGCCGCCTCCTTATGCGCATTGCTTTAAGGGCGGCCAGAAAGCAAGGCCGCAATCTTCGAAATATGGTGATTGTCGGCACCGGGCCGCGCGCAAGCCAATTTGCTGGCCTCATCGAGTCGAAACCAGAGCTCGGATATCGAATCTTGGGGTTCGTAGATCAGCCGTGGGCCGGCTTACAGGATTTTGTGGACGGCGGATACTCGATCTGCGATTTCGATGAACTGGAACAATTGCTCAGGTCCAACGTTGTTGATGAAGTCGTGATCGCGTTACCAATTCGGACCCTTCACGCGCAAGCAGCAAAAGTAGCCGCAATGTGTGAGTTGCAAGGAATTAAGATGCGAGTGTTCTCAGATCTCTTTGATCTCACACTCGCCAGTGCGCGGGCCGATGATGTCCTGGGTGGATTGCTCATCAGTCATTATAGGGGCATGGAAGAGGGCTGGCGGGCCGACGCCAAGCGGGTGTTCGATGTAGCGATCTCTTCGTTCTTGTTGTTCCTGCTATCGCCCCTGCTGCTTGTAGTCGCCGTCATGATCAAACTGACAAGCCCTGGACCGGTATTCTTCAAACAGAGCAGGGTAGGGCTAAGTAAGCGTCGGTTTCAGATGTACAAGTTCCGGACCATGGTGGCGAACGCCGAGCAGCAAATCCGACAATTGGAACATCTGAACGAAGCGTCCGGCCCTGTATTCAAGCTGAGGAACGATCCCCGGATAACTCCCCTCGGCAAGTTTCTTAGAAAGACGAGCCTCGACGAGTTACCACAGCTCATCAATGTGCTCCGAGGAGAGATGAGTCTGGTCGGTCCGCGACCCCTTCCCGTCCGCGATTTCGAAGGGTTCAACGAAGATTGGCAGCGCCGCCGCTTCAGTGTTCGTCCGGGGCTGACCTGTTTGTGGCAGATCGCGGGACGAAGCTCGATTCCCTTCGAAAAGTGGATGCAACTAGACCTCCAGTACATTGACGGGTGGTCTTTCTGGCTCGATTTACAAATCCTGATGCGCACAATCCCCGCTGTGATAAGAGGCCTCGGGGCCTTTTAGTTCGCTCTGAATAAACCATGCGCATCACGATAGCATGCAGTGCCTTAACCCCGTAAGCACAAGAGAACAATGAAACTAGGATTCGTAGGTCTGCAAGATCCGCAGAGCATTCATTCATATTCCGGAACGCCCTATTGCATGGCCGCTGCCTTGAAGCGGCAGGGTTGTGAAATACCATTCTTTTTGAAACTAAAGCAACAGGAAGCGGCACTTGTCGGCGTCAAGAATAAGCTCTCCCGTGTTATTAGGGGAAAGCACATTATCTGTGAACGCGATCGAGTGGTAGCACGGCACTATCCCGACCAGATCAATGCGGCAGTTCGCCGCCACGAGGTTGACGCGGTTCTTGGAACGTCCTCTTTCTATATGGTCACCAAAAACTGTCGCATCCCTTCCGTATTTTGGGGGGACACAACATTTGCCGGCGTCTTGAATCGCTATCCCTACTACAAGAATCTAACTAAGCGAAGTATCGACGACTGCCACTCCACCGAGCAGCAGGCGCTTGACTCCTGTGCTTTGGCAGTCTTCTCTAATCAATGGGCAGCAGATGTCGCCTCTGCCAGCTATAAGGTTGATCCCGGCAAGATTCGAGTAATTCCCTACGGCGCTAATCTATTCACAAAACTCAACGCGGTCGACATTGCCTCCTGCCTCAGGCGCCGAGACGAACGTGACTGGGAATTGCTCTTTGTCGGCGTAGACTGGGAGCGTAAAGGGGCTCAGATCGCGGTCGACACTACTGCCGCTGTGCGAGCTCGCGGGATCAACGCCAGGCTTACGTTGGTAGGCTGCGTGCCGCCTCGTACTGTTAACCTCCCGGACTACGTCACGGTAATCGGGAAAATAGACAAATCCACCCTCAAAGGGCAGGCACTACTCTCTGCACTTTATATGCAATCCCATCTATTGATCCTGCCAAGTCGTGCAGAATGCGCTGCGGTGTCGCTGGCCGAGGCCAGTGCTCACGGCGTTCCATCTATTAGTACAAATGTGGGGGGAAACAGCACACTTGTCGAAGATGGCGTCAACGGTTACTTGCTTCCGCTGGAAGCCGGGCCGACGGACTATGCGAATTGTGCGCTTCAGTTGTTGGCTGACCCCAGTAAATATGCGGCCCTGTGCTGGAGCTCGCACCAGCGATTTCAGGCCGAGC
>Ga0335075_10012118_pt1 | contig 13031 bp, 10 predicted proteins | sample Lox_Sample_24_FD_206723 | JGI IMG/M metagenome (GOLD analysis project Ga0335075, IMG submission 206723) | Soil microbial communities from Loxahatchee National Wildlife Refuge, Florida, United States - Lox_Sample_2.4 | ecosystem: Environmental > Terrestrial > Soil > Wetlands | place: USA... | reverse complement strand
AGCACCAGCCTGGTCACCGCGATCGTCGCGGCCAGGTCGGCCAGGTCCGCGTCGGGCGTACCGCGCATCTTCGTATCGGGCTTGGCGCGGAAGTTCTGCACAATGACTTCCTGGATCCCGCCATACTCGCGCGTTACCTGACGTATGGCGAAGATCGAGTCGGCGCGCTCGGCGAGCGTCTCGCCAATCCCGATCAGTATCCCGGTAGTGAACGGGACGCTGCTGCGCCCGGCATCTTGCAGAACCCGCAGCCTGACTGCCGGGTCCTTGTCCGGGCTGCCGAAATGCGGGCCGCCGCGCTCAGTGAACAGGCGCTCCGACGTCGTCTCCAGCATCATGCCCATTGAGGGCGCAACCGGCTTAAGCCGCTGAAAATCCTGCCAGGTCAGGACACCGGGATTCAGGTGCGGCAGCAGGCCGGTCTCCTCCAGCACGCGGATCGCCATGGCGCGCAGGTAAGACAGCGTGTCGTCGTAACCGGCCGCCTCTAGCCACTCGCGAGCCTGCTTCCAGCGCGCCTCCGGGCGATCGCCCAGGGTGAAGAGCGCTTCCTTGCAACCCAGCTTCGCGCCGTCGCGGGCAATCTGAAGGACTTCGTCCGGGGTCAGGAACGGGGCGGCCAGCCGACCCGGCACCGTGACAAACGTGCAGTAGGCACAGCGATCCCGGCACAGCCGCGTCAGCGGGATGAAGACCTTGCGCGAATAGGTGATAACGCCGGGCCGACCGGCCGCGGCAAGGCCGGAGTCGCGCACGCGCGCAGCGTGCCCGAGCAACGCCGTCAAGTCGTCGCCACGCGCCTGCAGCAGCACGGCGGCCTCGGCCGGATCCAGCGTCTTGCCATCCCTGGCCCTGGCAAGCGCGCGGCGGATTGCGCTAGGACTCGCCTGCACGCTCGCGGCTGGCTCCCGGGTGCTTGGCTCGTGGGGGCTTATGGCACTACCTCTTTCTTCAGCAGGCATACGCCTTGTCTCCACCCTAGGCAGCGGCACTGACATCGCTGTGGCCGAGGCCGGTTGCATCGATAACCGGGGCGTGCCCAGCGGGCTTCCCGCGGCAGCGGCTGAAGTTTCCGGCGCTGCCGCGGGAACCGGTAACCGAGCCGCAAGTCACAGGTCGCGGTAGTCACGCACGCTCATGCGCGGCCCGCGGCGCGGCGGCCCGCCGCCGGAAAGCTCAATGAGCCGCGTGACGCGGTATCGCTGGCCGGCGTATGGCGCGAGCAATTCCAGCATGCCGGCATCGTCGGTGGCCACGCCGGCCAGCGTCCAGCCGACGAGAGCGGGGATGTGGTAATCGCCGACGCTCACCGCATCCGGATCTCCCGCCGCCCGCTGGCGGATCTCCGCCGAGGTCCACGGGCCGATGCCGGGCAGCGACTGCAACATGCGGTCTGCCGCGGCTGCAGGCAGCGTGCTCGCTTCCTCGAGCCGGTCCGCCTGCGCGGCGGCGCCCGCTATGGTCTGCGCGCGTACCGGCTCGGCCCCGGCCCGGTGCCAGTCCCACGACGGGATCGCTTGCCAGACCGCGGGCGGCGGGAAGACGCGCATTCCGGCCGGTGCCGGACCCGGTGCTGGCAACCCGTGCCGTGCGAGCAGCAGCCGCCAGGCACGCCGCGCCTCTGCGCCCACCACTTTCTGCTCGAGCACCGCTGGAACGAGCGCCTCAAGCACCCTGCCGCTCCGGCTGATCCGCAGGCCGCTGAACCGCTGCACCAGCCTCCGCAGGCCCGGATGAAGCGGCCGGAGCGCAGCCGGATCGTCCCTGGCGCCGAGCAGGTCCGGCACGCTCGCCAGCAGCAAGCGGGCGCCGGGCCCCCACGCCGCGGCCCGGACGCAGGTACCTGCCTGACGGCCGTCAGGGCGGCCTCCCGCACTCGCGGCGAGCCGGAGCGTTGCCGGGCCGGCCGGAGTCAGCGAGGTCCGCCAGATGGCGCCTGCAGGATCCACCAGGAAGGTAGGGTCACGCCGGCCGCGCCGGTGCACGACCATGGTGAGCCGCACATCGACACTGAACGGGGCAAGCCACTCACACCCCAGACCGCCGTCGTCCAGCTGCCTGATTGCGAGTTCGGCGCCGCCATCGCGGTCCTGCGCCGGCCTGCTGACAGCCGGATCCGATGGACTCGCCGCCGGATCCGATGGACTCGCCGCCGGATCCGATGGGCTCGCCACCGGGTCCGGTGGGCTGGCCGGTAGGTCCGGTGGGCTGGCCGGTAGGTCCGGTGGGCTGGCCGGTAGGTCCGTCATCGTGCCTTTCGCGCTGCCGGCCGGGACTGCCGCGCAAAGCGGTCCCGCAGTCGGGCATAGTTGCTAGATGCTTTACTCCACGATTCTGGCAGGTGGCAGCGGCACACGGCTGTGGCCACTGTCACGTGCCAGCGAGCCGAAGTTCCTGCACCCGCTGACCGGCACTGACCGCTCCCTGCTGCAAGCAACTATCGACCGGATAGGTCCGCTGTCCGCGGCCGACCACATCTACGTCGTCACCGGTACCGCGCACGCCGAGGCGATCTCCGCCCAGCTGCCCGAGGTTCCGGCCGCCAACATCCTCGTCGAGCCCTCTCCCAAAGACTCCTGCGCGGCGGTCAGCCTCGCGTGCGCGGTCCTGGCCAGGCGTGATCCTGACGCGGTCATGGCCGCTTTCTCCGCCGATCACCTGATCGGTGACCCGGAGCGCTTCACCGAGATCATCAGGCAGGCAGCGGCCGCCGCCGAGGACGGGTACCTGACGACAGTCGGCATCAGGCCAGGACATGCGGAGGTCAGGTTCGGCTACCTGAAGCTTGGCGAGGCGTTGCCCGGTGAGGCCAGGAAGGTGGCCGAGTTCAAGGAGAAGCCCTCCCTCGAGGTAGCCGCCAGCTACCTGGAATCGGGGCAGTACCTGTGGAATGCCGGGATCTTCGTGTTTGGCGTCCAGGCCTTCCTCGCCGAACTCGCCAGGCAGCGGCCGGTGCTACACGCCGGCATCCAGCAGATCGCGGCCGCCTGGGGCAGCCCCGGCGCCGCCAGCGTGCTTGCCGAAGTCTGGCCTGGCCTGGAGAAGATCTCCGTCGACTACGGCGTGCTCGAGGGCGCGGCCGCCGCCGGAAAGGTGGCCACGGTGCCGGCCGACTTCCCGTGGACCGACGTCGGCGATTTCGACTCGCTTGGCGAGTCCCTGCCGGTCGACGAGTCCGGCAACCTGCTGATTGCCCCTGAGGCGGAGCTGATCGTCCGCGACGTGAAGGACGCGGTGATCGTGTCGACGACCGACCGGGTCGTGGCCGTGGTCGGCCTCGACGACGTGATTATCGTCGACACTCCGGACGCCACGCTGGTGTGCTCGCGCTCACGCGCTCAGGAGGTTAAGCAGGTAGTCGAGGAGCTCAAGCAGCGCGGCCAGCACGACAGGCTCTGACGCGGCGGGCAGCCAGCGCAACGCGGGCGGGTTATTCGGCGCCCTGCCCGGCCGCGCGCTCGTAGCTGATCATGTGCGCCTCAGCCGAGGCGGCCCAGCTGAACTCCGTCGCCCTGGAGTAGCCAGAGTCGCCGAGCGCGGTCCGCCGGCCCGGATCCTCAAGCAGCGCACGCAGCGCAGTGCGGATGCTCTCCGCGTCTGGCTCGGTGTAGGCCACCGCGTCTCCGCCCACCTCGGGCAGCGCGGTGCGATGTGTGGTCAGCACTGGCGCTCCGCACGCCATTGCCTCCAGGGCGGGCAGCCCGAAGCCCTCTCCTGTGCTAGGGAACGCGACGACCAGCGCGCCGCCGAAGAATCCTGGCAGGTCGTTGAAGTGCAGGTAGCCAGGCCGGACCAGATGCAGGTGAGCGGGCACCCTGGCGACCGCCTCGTCAACTTCCTCGCTCCAGCCGCTGGCGCCGGCCAGCACTAGCGCAGGCGGGTCGGGCAGGTCGGTTACTGCCCCGGCCCAGCCGGTAATCAGGGCCGGCACGTTCTTGCGTGGCTCCAGCGTGCCGAGATAGGCCACGTAACCCTTGCCGTGCAGGCCGAGCCTGTCCGATACCTGGCGCCGCTGCTGCTCATCCGGCCGGTGGAACAGGTTGTGATCCACGCCGTGATACGCCACGTCGATCCGGGTCGGATCGGCTGCCAGCACACGCACCAGTTCGTCCCTGGTGGCCTTGGACGGCACGATCAGGCGCGTCGCGCGCCTGGCCGAGGTGCGGATAGCCGCCTTATAGAAGGTCGCGATGACCGGGCTGTGCGCGTCAGGCTCGGTGAAGAAAGTCAGGTCGTGGATCGTGACCACGACCGGGATGCTTGGCCGCAGCGGCATCGAGTAGTGCGGCGAATGGATGACACCAGCCTCGACTTGCTGAGCAACGAGCGGCAGCCCGCTTTGCTCCCAGGCCAGCCTGGCCGGCCGGTGGGCGATCGCAGGCGGCCCGGCCACGACCCTGGCGTTCGGTACCAGGCGGCCGTATCGCTCCTCGTCAGCCCGCTGACAGGCCACAGCGAGATCGGCCCCGGCCGCATCGAGCGCGCTGACCAGGCCGTCTACATATCGGCCAAGCGCACCACGGTCGGCAGGCACCGCGGTCGCGTCAACCAGCACACGAGGCGCCACGACCAGTCCCGCTCCTTTCCTCAGCTGTTTCAGCCCACATAGTCAAACCCGGTTCTCCGCTCCGGTTCATCCCGGTCGCGCTACCCGGTTCAGTTTTCTGTCCCTCGACCGATCCTGGCTGGCCGCGCAGCGCGCCGGTGCCAGCCGACGCAGTGCCAGCACATGATGTGCCGACGCAGCCATGCCGACAGCCCCGCCCAGGATGTCCCTCTGCTCCGAGCGTACGCCCTCAGCGACGGCATCGTGCCTCAGCGGGAACGCGTGTGCCCGCCGGCAGCGGCTAGTTCAGGCGAGGCAGGCCAAGAGTTCAACCCAAGCCCGCCGGACGTTCAGCCGACCCGCCGGCAAGGCCGACCAGGTCCGCGCTAAGGCTAACCACCTGCGGCCACCAGGGCAGCCAGGCGCGCCCTAACCGGCCCGATTTCACTGGCCGGCAGGCGGCCGCTCAGCAGGATGGCACTGGCTGCCCGTGGTTAATCGCCATCAGTTCGCTAACAGCGTTTGCGAGCGAGGTAACCCGCACCAGGCGCAGCCCCGCAGGCACTGCTCCGGTGGTGTTGGAGCAGTTCCCGGCCGGTGTCAGGAAGATCGTGGCGCCTGCCGCCCGCGCCCCGGCCATCTTCTGCTGGATGCCGCCGATCGGCTCGACCGTGCCATTGGGCTCGATCTCTCCCGTCCCTGCGATGAATTTGCCGCCGGTGAGGTTGTCAGGCGTGACCTTGTCGATGATCCCGAGCGCGAACATCAGCCCGGCGCTAGGGCCGCCAATATCAGACAGGTTGATCTTGACGCCGAACGGGAACTTGTAGGCCGGCGAGGCCAGCTCGACACCAACGACCGGCACGCCGCCCTCATCCTTGGTCGCCAGCGTCAGGGTCTTGGTGACGCCGTCGCGCACGATGGTGAGCTTCACGTCTGCGCCCGGCTTACGATCCCTGATCATGGTGACCACGTCGTTGTCACACCCGATTGGTGTGCCGTCGATGGCAGTGATGTCATCTCCCGGGCGCAGCACGCCATAGGCTGGCGTGCCCTTGACGGTGGCCTGCACCTTGTTGATGGTGGCGAACTTGATGTCGAGGTAGCACAGCGCAGCCGCCGTCGCGTCTTGCTGCGAGCCCAGCATTTCCTGGGTGTCCTGCTGTACCACCTGCTGCTGGGTCTGGCCGGTCCCGTAGATCTCGCTCTCCGGCACGACCGCGTCATTTGGGGTCAGCCACGCTCGGAGCGCGCTGAAAATGTTGAAATCGGTGCCCGGGCCGCCGGTATACGACACTGTCACCATGTTGAGATTGCCACTTGTCGGATATATCCGATGACCGGTGATCTGGATGAGCTCTGTGCCGGCCGGCTTGCCGAGCGTATTCAAGGTAGGGCCGGGAGTGAGCGCCACGTAGGGCACCGACACGATGGCAGCCACCGCCAGGGCGGCGAGCACGCAGACCCCTGCTATCACCAGCGTCGTCACCCGGCGCGGACCGCTACGCACCATCCACCCACTCGCTGTCGCCCGCGGTGAAGAACTGATGCTTCCAGATCGGCACCGTCGCCTTCAGCTCGTCGATCAGAGCGTGGCACGCGGCAAAAGCAACATCCCGGTGCTGTGCGCCAACGGCCGCGACGACAGCAAGGTCGCCAATCTGCAGGTCACCGGTGCGGTGGGTGACAGCCAGAGAGAGGACCGGGTAGCTGGAAGCGACCTTCTCAGCGACACGACCGAGCTCTGCGGCAGCCGAGGGGTGGGCGCTGTAGGAGAGGGCAGTCACGCCGCGCCCGTGATCCTGATCGCGCACCGTGCCGATGAACAGCGCGAGAGCGCCTGCCGCTGGATCGGCGGCAGCCGCTTGAACCTCATCGACCGATAGCGGCTCGGAGCGCACCTCGGTCAGCCTGACGACCGTCACCATGCCAAGTTACAGGCAACGACCCGAATACCGGACACCTAGTCAGGTTCCGCGGCGCCGCTTGCGGACCTGGCGAACGATAGCGGCCGTACCGATGACGGCCACCGTCGCGCCGGCGGCAGTAATAGTCGCATCCTTCCTGTCCAGCCTCCGCCCGGCCACCGCATGATGCCCGGCGCGCTGCTCCAGCAGCACCTCGAGCGCATCAGTGTTGTCGTGGCTCGGCTGCCAGCCTGCCTCCCGCAGAGCCTTGCAGTCGACGACCCAGGGGTAGACAACGTAACGGAGGTCGGTAACTGGCGCTGGGGTGATCCCGGCCCGGTGCAGCCGCTGCGCGGTGGCAAATGTGAGCCCGGCAGGTAGCTCTATCCTGCGCAGCCCGGCTAGCTGCTCCAGCTCATCCTGCTCAAGCCAGCCGTCACTGCCAACGGCGAACGCGCCGCCGACCTGCCCGGCTGCCGCCAGCTCCAGAGCCGACACGAGGTCGTCGACGTGGCAGAACTGCCAGTGGGCGGGGCAGCCTTTGACGGCGAGCAGGCGCGGCGCCTCGAAGTGCCTGGTGATCAGCGTGTCGATCCCTACGCCGACCAGCGCTGCCGGGCGGGCGATACACACTTGCAGCCCCAGATGAGCGCGCGAGGATCGCTCAGCCAGGTGCTCGATCTCCATGAGGTCGCCGACCACGCTGCCATCCGAGTCTGCGCGCAGCGGAGCGTCCTCAGGGAGTGGCACAGGGTTGTCAGGCTGGGCGCCGTAGACCATGGCGCTGGTCACTAGCACAACCCGGCTAACACCGCCGGCGGCGGCAGCGGTCAGCACGGTCTGGGCACCGCGCACGTTGAACGCGCGCCTGGCCCTGGCGTCTGAGTCGGGCGACAGGTCGACATCGGTGTGCACAATGACGTCCACGTCGGCGAGCCGGCCCGCAAGCGCGGGATCGCGGACGTCGACGATCCGCCAGGTGACGCCACTTACATCGCCCCTGCTCTCGTCGATCGCCACGACCCGCCCGATCAGGTCGGATTCGGCCAGCCGCGTCGTCAGTGCCAGGCCGAGGCCGCGAGCCGCGCCGGTGACCGCGACAACCGGAGCCCCGGAAGGCGCGCCATGGCTGCGCTCATGGCGAACCTGGGCTACTCGGTTGCTCATTACGGATGACTCCTGGGATAGCTTGGCGAGTGTGGATCCTTCTATCCTGCCTGAGAGGCCGGGCAGATGACTGAACCTCCCTTCGGCTTCGGTCCGGGTGCTGGCTCAGGGGACGACCCGAGCGGACCCGGAGGTACTGGTTCCGGCGGCGCTGGCGGCCCGCTGGGACCCTTCGGCGGCGCCGGACCGCTTGGTCCGATGGGCGATCCGCAGCAGTTCGCGGACGCACTTCGCCAGTTCGCTGACCTGATGTCCTGGCAGGGCGGCCCGGTTAACTGGGACCTGGCCAAGAACATCGCGCGCCAGACGGTCGCGCAGAAGGGCGACGCGAGCGTCCTTGAGAGCGACCGCAGCAAGGTCATCCAAGCGCTGCGGCTAGCTGACCTGTGGCTGGAAGATGCCACCGAGTTCCCTAGCGGCATTCGGACGTCGCAGGCGTGGAGCAGGGCGGAGTGGGTGGAGGCGACCCTGCCGGTCTGGTCGAAGCTATGCGACCCCATCGCCGCCCGCGCGGTCGAGGCCATGAGCGGACTGATCAGCGACCCCGCGGAGCTGTCGGGAGATCTGCCGCCGGAGATGAAAGCGATGCTGGGCGGACTCGGCGGCCCCGGTGGGCTCGGCGGCATGATGCGCCAGATCGGCGGGATGATGGTCGGGGGCCAGACCGGCGCGGCTGTGGGCGCGCTGGCTGAGGAAGTCGTCAGCTCGACCGATGTCGGCCTGCCGCTCGGGCCAGCGGGAACCGCAGCTTTGCTCCCGGCGGGTGTCGCGGCCTTCGGAGCCGGCCTGTCGGTGGATGAGAACGAGGTACGGCTGTTCATTGCATTGCGTGAGGCAGCCCATCACCGCCTCTTCGGGCACGTCCCGTGGCTGCGATCCAGGCTGCTCGGCGCGGTCGAGGACTACGCCCGCGGCATCAAGGTCGACACCTCGGCGCTGCGCGACGCGATGCCGCAGATCGATCCCGCCAATCCCGAGGCCATCAACGAGGTGCTGTCCGGTGCCGCGTTGTTCCAGCCTGAGGACACCCCGGAGCAGAAAGCGGCTCTCGCCCGGCTTGAGACTGTGCTTGCCCTGGTCGAAGGCTGGGTTTCCACGGTTGTCGCGGCGGCTGCGGGTGACCGCCTGCCGCAGGCCGCCGCATTGGCTGAGGCGATCAGGCGACGCAGGGCTACCGGGGGCCCCGCTGAGCGCACGTTCGCGACGCTGGTGGGCCTGGAGCTGCGCCCGCGGCGGCTACGCGAGGCGGCCGCGATCTGGCAGGCCCTGACATCGGAGCGCGGCGTGGCTGGACGCGACAAAGTGTGGTCGCACCCCGATCTGCTGCCAACTGCGGAAGACTTCGACGACCCGGACGGGTTCCTGCGCGGCAGGCCGGAGTTCGATATCTCGGACCTCGGCGATGGGTCAGGCCAGCAGGGCGACCGGGGTACGCCAGATTCTCCGCCTGAGACCGGACCCGACGACGAGACTGGCCCCCAGCCCCCGCTGGCCTAGCGCCTGCCAATCTGCGTCCACACCAGGTGGACACCGTTGTGCCAGTTCAGGTGACTATCCGCCGTTACGGGTCGGCGGAATCCACAGGCGTGCACACAGCTATGCACAGTGACACGCCGAGTGTTCCCCACCCTCTGCACACCCTTGTCCACAGGGTGGCCTTGACCAGCCGACCCGGCGAGCCTAACTTCGCAGGCCTGAGGCTCCCGGGACCGGTGCCTGCCCGCTGCTTCTGGGGAAGGGGGGCGGGCGGCCTGGTCCCGGGATCTTGCCAGCCGGCCCGGGTCGCCGAGAGGGCAGCAGACTGTCAGTGCGTCGTGGCACTCTCGCGCTGTGAAGCCGGCATTGAGACCAGGGTTGCTGCCGTTATGGCGGGATAAGGACACGGTGCAGATCGGCATCGACCCGCGCCGTGCCGTAGCGATCTCCGGCACGAGCGGCGCAGCCGACGTTATCCGGTTGCTGGACGGCAGCCGGGACACCGACCAGCTCATCGCTGAGGCGGCCCAGCGCGGCGTGCCGGCTGCCGTGACGGAACGGATCATCGGACTTCTGGCGGCAGCGGGAGTCATCGTTGACTTCCCGTCGGAGATCCTTCGCATCATGCAGCCGGAGCTGCGCCAGCAACTGACACCCGTGCTCGCGACCGCGTCGCTGTCCGCTCAGGACGGTGACGGTGGCGCCAGCCTCCTGGCCCGGCGTTCGTCTTGCACGGTCGAGGTATCCGGCCGCGGCTCGGTTGCCGCGCTCATCGCTGATCTCCTGACCCGCTCCGGAATGGCGGCAGCCTGGCCATCCGATGGCCTGCGGCGAGCCAGCCCGGCTGACTTACTTGTGCTCGTAGGCCGGCCATCGCTCGATGAGACAACCGAGCTCCTGCGCAAGCGCCAGTCGTACCTGGCCGTCTACGCCGGCGAAGCCATCGGCGTGGTCGGCCCGCTCGTCCGGCCTGGTCTTACCGCCTGCCTGCGCTGCATCGACCTGGCTAGGGCACAGCGCGATCCGGCCTGGCCGCTCATTCTCGCTCAGCTGGCCGCACGCAGCGCCGACCCGCCAGCGTGCGATGCGGTCCTGGCCACGTCGGTGGCCGCCCAGGCGGCGGCGCAGGTTCTCGCCTTCGCTGACCGCGTGCAGCTTCCGCAGGCGACGGTCAATGCGACCCTGGAGCTAGTTTTGCCGTCCTGGCAATGGCGGCGCCGGAGCTGGCCGCCGCATCCGGCGTGCATCTGCGGCAGCCAGCGTGCTGGCTAGTGTGGGCTAGCTAACCAAGTGTGGGCTAGCTAACACTGTGCTGGTTATCACTGCGCCGCTATCACTTCACACCGTTAGCCGCGAGTGCCGCTGGCCGAGCGCCGCCGCCGGACGCCCGCGACAACGGCGACCAGTCCGGCCAGCGCGATGAGCGGCCCGAGTACCGCCCAGAGTGAACTGCCGGACATCGCGCTGCCGCCGACGACACCGAAGCCCTGCAGCGCAAATATGACTCCGGCCACGATCGCCACGGCTCCCACGGCGACGACCACCCGGTTAATCATGACTGTGCTCCTCATCACTTTGTTCCTGCTGGCAGCGGTTGCCGCAGACGGCAGGGGCGTCCAAGGCCGTTAACGGCCCGCTCGCGCGCACGGTTCAGCCGCGCCGCGAACCTGCATGCCGGACAGCAGTGAGGTAGAAGCGCTGCCTCGCTTAGCCGACAATAGAGATCATGAGCGATCTGCCGCAGCGCGCTGTAGTCAGGACGGCCAAGCTGGCCTCGCTGCCGGTGGGTGTGGCCGGCCGGGCCGCGCTCGGGCTCGGCAAGCGGATCGGCGGCCGGCCGGCCGAGATTGTCGCCCAAGAACTGCAGCAGCGGACCGCGGACCAGATCTTCCGCGTGCTCGGTGAGCTGAAGGGCGGGGCACTCAAGCTCGGCCAGGCCCTGTCGATCTTCGAGGCTGCGCTGCCGCCGGAGATCGCGGGCCCGTATCGCGCCACGCTGACCAGGCTGCAGGAATCCGCGCCGCCGCTGCCGATCGCGACGGTACACAAGGTGCTGGCATCCGACCTGGGCGCTGACTGGCGCACGCACTTCGCTGAGTTCAGTGACGAGCCGGCCGCGGCCGCGTCGATCGGCCAGGTGCACCGCGCGGTATGGCATGACGGCCGCCAGGTCGCCGTGAAGATCCAGTATCCCGGTGCAGGGCGCGCGCTCAACAACGACTTCACCCAGCTCAGCCGCGTAGGCAGGCTGTTCGGCGCGCTGATGCCCGGACTCGAGGTGAAGCCGATGCTGGAGGAGCTGCGGGCCAGGGTGGCTGAGGAGCTCGACTACCGGCTCGAGGGCGAATCGCAGCAGGCCTTCGCCGATGCGTTCGCCGGAGATGCGGACATCGCGATTCCGCAGGTCCTCATGGCGACCGATCACATACTGGTCAGCGAATGGATGGACGGCACTCCGCTAGCAGAGGTCATCGCTTCCGGCACCAAGGAACAGCGGGACACCGCCGGGATCCTGCTGGCCAGGTTCTTGTTCTCCGGGCCGGCCAGAGCCGGTCTCCTGCACGCCGACCCGCACCCGGGCAACTTCAGGCTGCTGCCGGACGGCCGGCTGGGCGTGCTCGATTTCGGGGCCGTGGACAGGCTGCCCGACGGCTTGCCACTGATCTTTGGCCGGCTCCTCTGGCTTATGCACAACGATGGCGAGATCGAGGAAGTCGAGGAGGACCTGCGCGAGCACGGCTTCCTGCGACCGGGGATGACGATTGATCTCGGTGAGCTGCACACGTTTCTTGCGCCGCTAGCCGAGCCATCGCGGGACGACACGTTCGCCTTCAGCCGGGACTGGATGCGCGACGAAGCTGCCCGGATGACCGACATCCGCACAGCCGGCGTGGCCCGGCGGTTTAACCTGCCGCCCTCGTACGTGCTAATCCACCGGGTCTCAACCGCGGGGATTGGCGTGCTGTGCCAGCTGGAGTGCACAGGGGCGTTCCGGGCCGAGGTACTTCGCTGGGTACCGGGTTACGGGCCAGCCGCCGAACCGGCCCTGAACGGCAGGGCCATCAACGCCACCGACATTGACAGCGCCAGGGCTGCGGACGCGGTCGGGGCCAGGGAAGCCTGTTAGCTCCCCCGGCCCGCCCGATGCCATGTTGGGGCCCCGAAAGCCTGCCAGCTCCCACGGCCCGCCCGACGCCATGTCGGCTAAACAGCGAGGCCAGGGAAGCCCGTCAGCTCCCCCGGCCCGCCCGACGCCATGTCGGCTAGACAGCAAGGCCAGGGAAGCCTGTTAGCTCCCCCGGCCCGCCCGACACCACGTCGGCTAGACAGCGAGGCCAGGGAAGCCCGTCAGCTCCCCTGGCCCCGGATGCCATGTTGGCTAGATGGCCGAATGCAGCCTCTCCAGCCGGCCCCTCAGCCGTATTGCCTGATCACGCCGGCTGAGCTGCCGACGCTCGGCACGCTCAGCCTGCCGGGCGATCCTGCTGTAGAGCAGAGCCCGCTGCGCCTGCCGCTGCGCGGCGGCGCTCGCGAGCAACAGCTGGTGTCGCTCGCGTGCGAGTTCCGTTTGTATATACACCGTCGCACCTTCCCATCGTCATTGTCGGTTCAGTGCGGCACCGGCCCTGGTCAGGCCGCAACCGCGTCCTTGCGCGGACGTCCGCGCGGCCGCTTGCGCGGGACGATCTCGCCCCGCAGGAACAGCTCGCCACCCCAGACGCCCCATGGCTCAGCGCGGGCGATTGCCCCGGCAAGGCAGGACATCCTTACCGGGCAGCTCCCGCAGAGCGACTTCGCGAATTCGACATCATCCGGTGACTCCGCGAAGAACAGCTCCGGGTCATCCCTGCACGGGAGCTCAGCGCTCGCGAACGCCTGGCTGTCGAATGCCTGGCTGCTGAGCTCCGCGCCACTAGGAACGTCGGCTAGTCCCT
>Ga0335075_10012117_pt1 | contig 13031 bp, 12 predicted proteins | sample Lox_Sample_24_FD_206723 | JGI IMG/M metagenome (GOLD analysis project Ga0335075, IMG submission 206723) | Soil microbial communities from Loxahatchee National Wildlife Refuge, Florida, United States - Lox_Sample_2.4 | ecosystem: Environmental > Terrestrial > Soil > Wetlands | place: USA... | reverse complement strand
TCGAAGCACGTGATGTCGCGGATGCTGCCCACCCGCTCGTCCGCCCACCGCGGCTGTACCCGCATCCCGGTCCGCATCGCGGCGGCCGATCCGGCGTCGACCGCGTGCAGCAGCGCCGTGTCCGCCCGGTCGAGCCTGATCAGCGCCCACCCGAACGGCCGGCCGAGCGGCTGCCCGGCCAGCGGCGTCGGCTGCCACGACCAGCTCAGCACCGTCCCGGCCGGCCCGACCACGACCAGCTCCCGCGGCGGCAGGCTGGTCGCCGGGTCATACTCGAACGGCGGCGCGTGCACCCGGCCGTCGCCGCCGCGCGCCCCCAGGATGCGCCGGTCCCGCAGTCCGGTCATGAACTGACCGAGCACCGGCCCGAGCGACCGGGTGTAGTCGAACGCGATCTCCATCGGCGCGTGCAGCTGCGTCTCCGTCACATCATCCATAGTAGAACGTGTTCTAGTAATTGCTTGTCCAGACTGAGAACGCGTTCTAGATTGGGCCCGTGAGCGACATCGGCTTGTGGACCATCGCAGCGCAGGCCCCGGACCGGACCGCGGCGATCGAGCCGGACGGCACGGCGGTCAGCTACGCCGAGCTCGCGGCCCGGGCCGACCGGCTCGGCCGGGGCCTGCAGGCGCTCGGGCTCGCCCCGGGCGCGACCGTGGCCGGGATGCTGCCGAACGGCGCCGACGCGCTCGCCCTGTTCTTCGCCGCGCTGCAGACCGGGCTCTACGTGGTCCCGGTCAACTGGCACCTGACCGCGGCCGAGGTCGGCTACATCCTCGGCGACAGCGAGGCGGCGGCGTTCATCGCCCACCACCGGTTCGCCGGCGTCGCCGCGGCCGCCGCCGACCAGGCCGGCATCGCGCCGGGCGCGCGGTTCGCGGCCGGCCCCGTTGACGGCTTCGCACCCCTGGCCGGCCTCGGCGCGGACGGCGAGGGCCGTCCCAGGCACCGCACAACCGGCGCCCCGATGCTCTACACCTCCGGCACCTCGGGCCGCCCCAAGGGCGTGCGCCGGGCGCTGACCGGCGAGGATCCCGACGCGGTGCCGCCGTTCACCACCTGGTTCTTCGCCATCTTCGGTCTCCGGCCATACGACGGCCACGTGCACCTGTGCTGCTCGCCGCTGTACCACACGGCGGTGCTGAACTTCGCGACGATCTCCATCACCCTCGGTCACCCGGTCGTGCTGATGGACCGCTTCGATCCCGAAGCCCTGCTCGGCCTGGTCGAGCGGCACCGGGTGACCAGCAGCCACATGGTGCCCACGCAGTTCAAACGGCTGCTCGCGCTGCCCGAGCGGGTCCGTTCCCGGTACGACGTGAGCTCGCTGCGCTGCATGATCCACGCCGCCGCCCCGTGCCCGCCCGAGGTCAAGCGGCGGATGCTCGACTGGTGGGGCCCGGTGGTGACCGAGTACTACGCGGCCACCGAAGGCGGCGGCAGCGTCATCACCGCGCGGGAATGGCTCGCCAGGCCCGGGTCGGTCGGCGCCGCCTGGCCCGGTTCCGAAGTCCGGGTCCTCGACGACAACGGGGACGACGCGCCGACCGGGCAGCCCGGCCTCGTGTACATGCGGATGGGCACCTCCACCTTCGACTACTACAAGGACGAGGAGAAGACGCTCGCGTCCCGCTCCGGGGGCATGTTCACCGTCGGCGACATCGGCTACCTGGACGCCGACGGCTACCTCTACCTGTGTGATCGCAAGGGCGACATGATCATCTCGGGCGGGGTCAACATCTACCCGGCCGAGATCGAATCGGAGCTCTCCTGCCACCCGGCGGTCGACGACGTCGCCGTCTTCGGCATCCCGCACGACGAGTGGGGCGAGGAGATCAAGGCGGTGGTGCAGCCGGCCAGCGGGATCGCCCCCGGCCCCGGGCTGACCGCGGAGCTGCTCGGCTTCCTCGACGGCCGGCTCGCCTCGTTCAAGCGGCCGAGGACCATCGACTACGTCGCCGAGCTGCCGCGCGACCCCAACGGCAAGCTCTACAAGCGGCGGCTCCGCGATCCCTACTGGGCCGCGCGTGATAAGTCGATATAAAGACAAATCTCTATTTCGAACGGACCCGGGCGACTGTCCAGGCTTCACGCGTCGCGGAACTGCGGGCGACGCTTCTGCGTGAACGCGCGCGGCCCCTCCCGCGCGTCGTCGCTCGCGAACACCGAGGCGCCCAGCTTGGCCTCGATCGCGAACGCGTCGTTCTCGGCCATGCCCTCGGTCTCCCGCATCGCGGCCAGGATCGCCCGCACCGCCACCGGGCCGTTGGCGGCGATCGCGCCGGCGATCTCAAGCGCCTTGGCCAGGGCCTGCCCGTCCGGCACGACGTGGCCGATCAGCCCCATCGACAGCGCCTCCGCCGCCCGGATGTGCCGCCCGGTCAGCAGCAGGTCGGCGGCGAGGGTGTAGGGGATCTGCCGCGGCAGCCGCACCGCCGAACCGCCGAGCGGGAACAGCCCCCAGCGCGCCTCGGAGACGCCGAACCGCGCGCTCTCGCCCGCCACCCGGATGTCGCACGCCTGCAGGATCTCGGTCCCGCCGGCGATGGCCGGCCCCTCCACCGCCGCGATCAGCGGCTTGCTGAGCCTGCGCCCCTTGAGCAGCGGCTCGATCACCGTCAGGTCGACGTCGCCCAGCCGCGAGCCGGGATGGTCCGTGGTCATCGCCTTGAGATCGGCGCCCGCGCAGAACGCCCCGCCCGCCCCGGTCAGCACGCAGACCCGGATGCCGGGGTCGGCGTCGACCTGATCCCACGCCTGCCGCATCAGCGCCATCATCGAAGGGCTGAGCGCGTTGCGCGCCTCCGGCCGGTTCATGGTGACGATGAGAACGTGTCCGCGCTGCTCAATCACCGCATCTGGTGAGTCGGTCATCATGTCATCCCCTCTTGCCCCGAACAGTAACACGTTCTAGTTTCTACCCATGGCACTGAATATGGCCGACATCTTCGAGCACGCGGCCGACACGTTCCCCGACCGGATCGCGCTGATCTGCGGCGACCTGAAGGTCACCTACCGCGAGCTCGAGGACGAGGCCAACCGGCTGGCCCACCACCTGGCCGCCCAGGGAGTCGGGCCCGGCGGGCACGTCGGCCTCTACGCCCGTAACTCGGTCGAGACCGTGGCGACGCTGCTGGCCGCGGTCAAGCTCCGCGCGGTCGCCATCAACATCAACTTCCGCTACCTGGTGGGCGAGCTCGCGTACCACCTGCGCGACGCCGACCTGTGCGCGCTCGTCCACGACCGGGAGCTGGCCCCGATCGTCGACGCGGTGGTATCGCCCGGGCTGCCGAGGACGACGATCGGCGGCAACTACGGCGATGCGGTGCTGGCCTGCTCGGCGGTGCGCGACTTCGGCCCGCGCAGCCCCGACGACATCTACATCATCTACACCGGGGGAACGACCGGGCACCCGAAGGGCGTCATGTGGCGGCACGAGGACCTCTGGCGGACGCTCGGCGGCGGCATCGACTTCGTCACCGGCGAGACCCTCGACGACGAGTGGTCGCAGTCTCGGGCCGGCGCCGAGGACGACGGCATGGTCCGGATGGCGCCGGCGCCGCTCATCCACGGCGCCGCGATGGTGGCCACGCTCGCCTGCCTGTTCATCGGGGACACGGCCGTGATCCTGCCGAGGTTCGACCCGCACGCGGTCTGGGCGGCGGTCCAGCGGCACCAGGTCAACGTGCTGTCGATCATCGGCGACGCGATGGCGCGGCCGCTGATGGAGGCGCTCGCGGCCGGCGACTACGACACCTCCTCGCTGATCTCGCTCAACTCCACCGCCGCGCTGTTCTCGCCCGCGGTCAAGGACGCGTGCGCTAAGGCGCTGCCCAACGCGTACATCAGCGAGGCGATCGGCTCGACCGAGACCGGCTTCGCGGGCATCGCGTTCATCAACGCCGACGACGAGCACCGGGGCGGCCCCACCGTCAACGCCGGGCCCGACGTCATCGTGATCGACGAGACCGGCCGGGTGTGCGGCCCCGGCCAGACCGGCAAGCTCGCCCGCGGCGGGCACGTGCCGCTCGGCTATTACAAGGACCCGGTTAAGACGGCCGCGATGTTCACCGAGGTGGACGGCAGGCGCTACGCGGTGCCGGGCGACTGGGCGCGGGTCGAGGACGACGGCGCGATCACCATGCTGGGCCGCGGCAACACGTGCGTGAACACCGGCGGCGAGAAGGTCTACCCGGAAGAGGTCGAGGGCGCGCTGAAGTCGCATCCCGACGTGTTCGACGCGCTGGTCATCGGCGTGCCCGACGACCGCCTGGGCCAGCGGGTGGCGGCGCTGGTCCAGCTCCGCCCCGGCCGCGCCGCCGATCCCGGCGCGCTGCAGGCGCACGTGCACGGCCGGCTGGCCGGCTACAAGGCGCCGCGCACGGTCTGGTTCGTGGACGCGGTCGGCCGGACCGTGTCCGGCAAGGCCGACTACGGCTGGGCCCGCCGGTACGTGGCCGAGCATCCGCCCGCCACCCCGGCCGAGGCGGAGAGGGCGCCCTGACCGTGCGCACGCCCATCTGCGACCTGCTCGGCATCGAGCACCCGATCGTCGGCTTCACCCCGTCCGAGCAGGTCGCCGCGGCGATCAGCCGGGCCGGGGGCCTTGGCGTGCTCGGCTGCGTCCGGTTCAACGACCCGGCCGAGCTCGACGCGGCGCTGGACTGGATGGACGCAAGCACCGGCGGGCGGCCCTACGGCGTAGACGTGGTCATGCCCGCCCGGGTGCCGGCCGAGGGCGCCGTCCGCGACCTGGAAGAGCTGATCCCGCCCGCGCACAGGGAGTTCGTCGAGCAGACGCTGCGCGAGCTCGGCGTGCCCCCGCTGCCGGACGGCGCCCCGGGCGGCGAGGGCGTGATCGGCTGGCTGCACTCGATCGCGCGCAAGCACGTCGAGGTCGCGCTCTCGCATCCCGCCCGGCTGATCGCCAACGCCCTCGGCCCGCCCCCGCCGGACGTCATCGCCCGCGCGCACGAGCGCGGCCTGCTGGTGGCGGCGCTGGCGGGGAAGGCGCAGCACGCCCGCGATCAGGTCGCGGGCGGGGTCGACATCGTCGTCGCCCAGGGGTACGAGGCCGGCGGGCACACCGGCGAGATCGGCAGCATGGTGCTGATCCCGGAGATCGTCGACGCGGTCGGCGACCGGGTGCCGGTGCTGGCCGCGGGCGGGATCGGCTGCGGCCGCCAGATCGCGGCGGCGCTCGCTCTCGGCGCGGCCGGAGTCTGGATGGGCTCGGCCTGGCTGCTGTCCCGCGAGTACGCGCTGACCACCAGCGCCCCCGCCGTCCAGCAGGCGCTGCTGGCGGCCACCTCGTCCGATACCGTCCGATCGCGGATCTACAGCGGGAAGCCCGCCCGGCTGCTGCGGAACCGCTGGACGGCCGCGTGGGAGCAGCCCGGCGCCCCCGCGCCGCTGCCGATGCCACTGCAGAACGTGCTCGTCGCGCGCGCGCATCAGCGCCTCATGCACGCCGGGGCGCCGGACGTGGTGCCGATGCCGGCCGGTCAGATCGTCGGCCGGATGACCGAGATCCGACCGGTCGCGGACATGATCGCGACGCTGGTGCGCGAGACCGCCGACGCGCTGGACCGGCTGCGGTGAGGACCGCCGTCGGCGTCGGCTACTGGGGGACGGGGCCGCCCGCAGGCGCGGCCGGCCTGTTCGACGCGGCCGAGCGCCTGGGTTTCGACCAGGTCTGGACGGCGGAAGCCTACGGCAGCGACGCGTGGACGCCGCTCGCCTGGTGGGGATCGCGGACCAGCCGGGTCAAGCTCGGCACCTCGGTCTCGCAGCTGTCGGCCCGGCCGCCGACCACGCTGGCGATGACCGCGATGACGATGGACCACCTGACCGGGGGGCGGGTCCTGCTCGGCATCGGGACCAGCAACCCGCAGGTCGTGGAGGGCTGGTACGGCCAGCCGTACCGCCGCCCGCTCGAGCGCACCCGGGAGTACATCGACATCGTGCGGTTGGTCATCGCCCGCGGCGAGCCGGTCAGCTACGACGGCAGGCACTACCAGCTCCCGCTGCCGACGGGCAGCGGCCTGGGCAAGCCGCTGCGCTCGATCCTGCACCCGTACCGGACCGAGATCCCGATCTACCTCGGGGCCGAGGGCCCGAAGAACGTGGCCCTGGCGGCCGAGATCGCCGACGGCTGGAACGTCATCTTCTTCTCGCCCGCGATGAACGACTTCTACGCCGACGCCCTGGCCGAGGGCTTCGCCCGCCCCGGCGCCCGGCACACCGCCGACACCTTCGACGTGGTCGGCGGCCCGCTCGCGATCGTCCCCGATGACGACCTCGAGCGCGCCGCCGACCGGCTGCGGCCCACGCTCGCCCTCTACATCGGCGGCATGGGCGCCCGCGGCGTCAACTTCCACCACGAGGTCTTCGCCCGGATGGGCTACGAGGCCGAGGCCGCGACCATCCAGGACGCCTACCTCGCGGGCGATAAGCGCAGCGCGATCGCGGCGGTGCCCACCCGGCTGGTCGAGGACGTCGCCCTGATCGGCTCCTGGGCCAAGCTCGCGGACGACCTCCAGCGCTGGAAGCAGACCGTGCTGACCACGTTCTCGGTCAGCTGCGATCCCCGCGACCTATCCCGCGTGGCCGACCTCGTCCGTTCCTAGCGCGAACGGCGGACGGCCCGGCCCCGCAGGAGGGGGCCGGGCCGTCCGCCGGTCGAGTTCGGTGATCTAGTTTCGCGCCCCGCTGCCAGGCGTCCAGCTCTCGCGCCGGGTGTCGAAGAACGACGACTTCCACACGAACCGCGCGATCAGCAGCAGGATCAGGCCGACGACGACGAAGCCGAGCAGCGAGTAGTTCTGCGCGGCGGGCGCGGACAGGATCGACTTGATCGCGATCCACGCGAGGAACACGATCGAGGCCAGCGGCAGCAGGCCGAGGGTGATCGCGTCGCTGATGTTGCTGAGCACGCGGCGCCGGTAGTAGACGATCGCCGCCAGCGCGGTGATGCAGTAGAAGGTCGCGTAGAGGATGCCGGTGTTGTCGAGCACGTAGCTGAAGGCGTTCTGCACCGAGGTCGTCAGCAGGTACACCCAGCCAAGCGCGAGCAGGATCAGGCTGGCGACGACGGTCGCCACGGCCGGCGTCCGGAACCGCTGCGAAACGTTGGCCAGGCTCTCCGGCAGCGCGTGGTAGCTGGCGATGCCGTAGGCGATCCGGGCGCTGAGCACGATGCCGACCCCGGTCGCGGCGATGACTGACAGGGCCAGCGCGATGGCGGCGACCGTGCCGCCCCAGCTGTGCCCGGTCAGCGTGTCGCCCAGGTAGACGAGGACCGAGGTGCTGCTGTTGTTGAGCTTGTTGTACGACGCCACGCCCTGCAGGCCGATCTGCGCGAGGATGAACAGGACGGCCGCGATGCCGACCGCCATCATCGCCGCCTTGCCCGGGTTCTCGCGGCGGTGCTTGACTTCCTCGTTCACGTAGAGCGTGCCGTCCCAGCCGGTGAACATGAACACCGCGATCAGGAAGCCGCCGACCAGGCTGCCCTGGCCGCCGATGCCGTGCAGGCTGAACCAGCCGGACGTGATGTGAACGGTTCCCGCGTGGTGACCGAGCACCCACGTCAGGCCCCACACCGCCAGGGCGATGAGGATCGCGTACTCGATGACCCCGATGGCGACCTGGGTGCGCGCCGTCATCCTGATGCCGACGACGGAGATGATCGCCATGACCACGACGAGGCCGGTGGCGATGGCGACGTTCGGCCAGGTGCTGTTGCTCGACTGGTTGAATACGGCCAGGACAGACGGGCCGACCGCGGTGACCGGCGTGAGCGTGCCGAACAGCGTCCCGGCCAGCATCAGCCAGCCGGTCATGTAGCCGAGGTACGGGTTGATCGCCCGTCCCACCCATTCGAATGACGCGCCGCAGTTCGCGTTCCACAGGTTCAGCCGCCGGTAGGCGTTCGCGATGATCAGCATCGGAATCGCCGTTATCAACAGGATCAGCGGCGCACCGTAGGCGGTGGCCGAAATAAGCAGGACCAGGCTGAAAGCAATCGACACCGTGGGGGCGGTATCGGCTAGCCCGATCAGCGTGTCCTGCGCGACGCTGATCGCGTCGGGCTCAAGGCGCGCGGGCGCGACTGCCGTCGCGACGGGTGGCATAGTGCGGTCACTCATCACATCTCCGTGCGGTTGGCTTTTGCGAAATCATAGGAGTTCTAGTGCAGTTTCAGGGGTTTCGGGTGACACCGTACAGGAACCGCGCCGCAACGTAAACAGCGGCCACCTGGTGTCACTCCTGACCGAGTCGGAGCAGCAAAGATAGACAATTGACGAAATGGCTCTTGAATAAGGATTCAGCCAGATCTACTGCGCCGCGCTGCCACTGGAGTTGAATTCGAGAATCGGCGATGAGATCGGATGCTGTCGGCGAATCAACGGCGCCTAGTCGTTGACGAGAACGGCCGCCCCGTCGAAGACGCCGGCCTTGAGGTCTTGCAGCGCCTGCTGGGCCTGCGACATGGGGTAGACGTGGGTCGTGGCCCGCACGTGGTACCGGGCGGCGAGCTCCAGGAACTCCCGTCCGTCCTGCCGGGTGTTGGACGTGACGCTGCGCAGTTCCTTCTCGTAGAACAGCTCGCGCTCGTAGTTCAGCGGCGGCGTGTCGCTCAGGTGAATCCCGGCCACGGCGAGGACGCCGCCGCGATCGAGCGCCCGCATCGCGACCGGGACCAGATCCCCGACCGGCGCGAACAAGATCGCGCTGTCGAGCGGTTCCGGCGGCGCGTCGTAGGCGCCGCCGGCCGACGCGGCGCCGAGCTCGAGCGCGAGCCGCCGCGACGACTCGCCCCGGGTCAGGGCGTGCACGGTGGCGCCCTGGGCCAGCGCGACCTGGGCGGTCAGATGGGCGCTGTCGCCGAACCCGTACAGCCCGAGCCGGCCGCGCTCCGGCAGCGACGCGCGCAGCAGCGCCCGGTAGCCGATGATCCCGGCGCACAGCAGCGGCGCCAGCTCGACGTCATCGACGTCGGACGGCAGCCGGTAGGCGAACGGGGCCGGGACGGTCGTGTAGTCGGCGTAGCCGCCGTCGGCGTCCCAGCCGGTGTAGCGCGAGTTGGGGCAGAGGTTCTCGTTCCCCCGGACGCAGTAGCGGCAGGTCCCGTCGGTGTGCCGCAGCCACGCGACGCCGACCCGGTCGCCCTCCGCGTAGCCGTCGGCGCCCTGGCCGAGCGCCGCGACCCTGCCCACCACCATGTGGCCGGGCGTCACGTGCTCCCGGTGGACCGGCAGGTCGCCCTCGATGACATGCAGGTCGGTGCGGCAGACGGCGCAGGCCAGCACCCGGACCAGCAGCTCGCCGGGCGCTGGGGCGGGCACCGGCTTCTGCTCGTACCGCAGCGGATTGGTCTCGACCGGCGCCTGCCGGTCCACCACCCAGGCCCGCATCGTCGCCTCGCTGCCGACATTCATAACCAACGTCTATCACGGCCGCGCCGGCCGGGAGTCGGCCGGTCACGGTCCGCACCTGGTCGCATCCCGAGTCCCGTCGCCGGGTGGGTCTTTCGTACCCTTAGGCCATGTTCTCGCCGCAAGGGCCGTCTCTGCGCGAACTAGCGGTGCAGGCGCTGTCCTCGGTCGAGGGCGGCTACGACCTGCTCGCGCCGAAGTTCGACCGGACGCCGTTCCGTACTTCGGACGGTGTGCTCGACGCGACCGCCGAGGCGCTGCGCCCTTGCGGCCCGTTCGGTTCGGGACTCGACGTCTGCTGCGGCACCGGCGCGGGGATGCGCGTTCTCGAGCCACTGTGCGAGGGGCAGGTCATCGGCGTCGACTTCAGCGCGGGAATGCTCGCGCGGGCGCGCAGCGCCCACCCGGACGCCCGCTGGGTGCGGGCCGACGCCCGGGCGCTGCCTTTCGCCGGGGCGTTCGACCTCGCGGTCAGCTTCGGGGCGCTTGGTCACTTCCTGCCCGCCGAGCGGCCCGCGCTGTTCGCCGGCGTGCACCGCGCGCTGCGGCCCGGCGGGGTCTTCGCCTTCCCGGTCGGCGCACGGCCGTCCGTCAGCTCGGCCCGGTACTGGGCGCTGCTCGGGTTCGACCTGGCCATGCGGGCCCGCAATGCCCTGCGGCGTCCCCCGTTCGTCATGTACTACCTCACCGGCGCGCTGCCCGCGCTTCGCAGCGACCTGGCGGCAGCCGGATTCACCGCGACGGCCATCCCTCTGACGGTCCTCGGCGTGGGCGCGGGTCAAGCCTCCTCGTGTCTGCTCGTCCTGGCCCGCAAGGCCACGGTCTGAGTTCCGGCGGTCGCGCGGCTACAGCGGTTTCCGGGTGCCGACGACCCTGCGTTTGCGCAAGGACTCGAGCCATTCCTGGCCGCTGAGCAGTCGCGTCGTCTTGGCCGACTTGACGTCGCCCCCGGCGGCCACCGCCATCGCCACGCTGGCGGCGGTCATGTCGTCGGGTGCCTCATACACGACGAGCAGGTCATACTCGCCGAACGGAAAGGCGGCCACCACGATCTCGGCCCCCACCTCCTCCAGCGCCGTCCTGATCGCTTCCACCGGGTCTTGCGGGTCCTTGAGCTGAGCCGCCATCGACTTCGCGGTGTACGAGGCTTGGTACATATAGAGCGCCATGGGGATTCTCCACCGGGTGCTAGCGTCTACGGCATCCGGTCGGCCGGCGGAACGATCAGGACCGGAATGTGCGCGTGATGCGCGACCTGGTAACTGACCGAGCCCATCAGCAGCCGGGAGAAGCCGCCCGCACCGCGGGAGCCCACGACGATGAGGTCCGCGTCCTTGGCCGCGTCAAGCAGCGCCTCGGCCGGCAGGCCGCTGACTCCCCGGACGGTGACCGACGAGGGCCGGGCGTCGCCGAGTTTGGCCACGACGCTGTCGACCTCCTCCTGCGCCGCCTGGCGAGCCTTGTCGGCCAGGGCGTCGTCCCCGGGGTAGGCGACCCCGTGGCCCGAGTACCCGGCCACTACCTGATGGACGGTGAGCACGGTCAGCGGGGCGTGACGGAGGGCGGCTTCCCTGATGGCGACTTCGAGGGCGCGCTGCGAGTGGTGCGAGCCGTCTATTCCCACGATAATTCCAGGCACAGTGATCGCTCCTCGTACGGGTCGGTGAACTTCCCTCATACGGTAGTCACTGCACGGCAAAGAGTTAAGAGCCCAGCGCACAGAGTCGCCGGGCGATTGGCCGCAACGATCAGGGGGCAGCAGCCAATGGACGACGCGCACGATGACAGGGCGGCCTTCGCCGCCGCCGAGAGGCTGCTTGGGGCGCCGCTGGTCCTTCCGCTCGGCCCGGGCGAGCCGCCGTCCGGCGCCGACTTCCGGCGGCTCGCCACCCGGCACACATTCGGGGATTCCTGGACCCGGACGGGACTCGACCTGCGCAGCCGGGCGCTCGTCTCGGTCACCATCGCCGCCACGCTCGGCACCCGCGAGCCGTTGCGCGGGCAACTGCGAATCGCCCTCAACAACGGGGTCACCAAGGACGAGATCGTCGAGCTGTTCATTCACCTGGAGGCCTACGCCGGCGCGGCCCGGGCGTTCGACAGCTACCAGGTCGCGCTCGAGGTCTTCGCGGAAACCGCGGGAGGCGAGTAACGGCAGGTAGATGTCCTCGACCTCATACCGGCCGGCCGGCCGTCGGCTTGGCCGCGGGCTGGCTTCCGGTCAGTCGGTGAGGGCGGGATTGCGCGGGTAGGGGCTGTCGGCGACCTGCCGCGAGCCGAGCAGCCTCCCTGCCACCAGCCGCTGGAGCGTGAACACGGCGCGACGGCCGGTCTGCCCGTCGTCGCCCGGCTGGCCCGCCCCGTCCCAGTCGACCTCGGCCGTGCCGGACAGCTGGAGGGTCTGGCCGGTGTCGAAGTCGAAGAAGAGCAGCGCCGCCTCGGGATCGACGGCCAGGTTGCCGAACGAGTTGAAGAGGTTGTTGCCCGGGTAGTCCGGCCACCAGAGCCGGCCGCCCGCGACCCGCACGAATCCCGGCGAACCGCCCCGGTGCGAGGTATCAGAGCCGCGTTCCGGGTTCGTGGTGCCGAGGAAGAACGTGTCCGCCGCGCGGATCAGCGCGGTATCGCCCGGGGAGAGGGCGGTGTCCCGCCTGACCTCTCCGAGGTCGGCCAGGCCGGTATCGTCCCGGGCGAGGACGCGCTGGTGAATGTACTGCGGGCAGTTCCCGTAGGCCTGCTCGACCTCGATCGCGAGGGTGTCGCCGTCGGCGGCGCTGAGGGTGCCGTTCACCCGGACGCGACGTCGCGCCGCGAACTCGACGACCACCAGCCCGGCCTGCTGCCCGGGGGGCAGCCCGCGCAGCGGGTCGCCGTCAGGCAGCCGGGCGTGGATCGCGAGCGTGGTCGGCGCGACCGCCTCGAGGAAGCCGGCCGGGCCGGTCAGGGGCGAGGACCACAGCCGCCCGCCGGCGTCCCTGGCGGTGATGACCGCGAACGTGCGGTCGGCCAGGAACGCGACGATCCCGCCGCGCAACTCGGCCGGGTCAAGCATCGGCGACAGCCGCGCCGCCTCCTGCTGGGTGCCCGCTCGCCGCTGCACGGCCACCTCGCCGGCATGAAAGCCGACGTCGGCGTCGCGGCGCGACTCGCCCGGGGTGGTGGTCTCGCTCATGGGCCCTCCGGATCTCTGCTCATCCAGTCTCGGTCTTCTAACGGATGAAAGCAAATTCATCCGTGATAAGATTCTCTCATGCCCGCGTCAGCCGCCCCCGCCGAGCGCGAATGGGTGCTGCCCGATGAGCCGCTGCCCGTGCGCCTGATGAGCACGATCTGGGCGGACGCCGACGGCCTGCATGACGACCTCCGGACTACCGCCGACGTGACCGAGTGGCTCGATGCGATCGGCGTTGACCGCGCGGGCGCGCACGCGACCGAGCGGGAGCTGTCGACGGCGCGCGCGCTCCGCGACGCCGTCCGGCTGCTCGCCGCCCACGTCACGGCCGACGGCAGACCGGGCCGGCAGGCCGCCGCAACCGCCGATGTCGCCGCCGCCATCGACCAGGTCAACGCGATCGCGGCGGAGCTCCCCGC
>Ga0335075_10012116_pt1 | contig 13032 bp, 11 predicted proteins | sample Lox_Sample_24_FD_206723 | JGI IMG/M metagenome (GOLD analysis project Ga0335075, IMG submission 206723) | Soil microbial communities from Loxahatchee National Wildlife Refuge, Florida, United States - Lox_Sample_2.4 | ecosystem: Environmental > Terrestrial > Soil > Wetlands | place: USA... | reverse complement strand
CACCCCAACAAACCCGCCCGACGACGCGCCCAGCGGCCCTCACCACTACCGCGCAGGCCCCCCCAGCCCCGCTCACCGCCCGATCAGCCGCTTACTGCAAGATCGAGGTGAGTAGAGGCTATTTGTGCCGTCGATATCGTTTGGTGTAGTCCATGTGCTGCCGTTGTAGATAAGCGCGTTGCCTTTCCAGTCTACCGCTGCGCAGAATGAAGTGGATGGACACGAAACCGCGCCAAGCGTGTTTCCGTCGTCAATTTCGGTGAGTGTGCTCCATGTGCTGCCGTTATAGAGCAGTGCACTGTTGTAGGCGACTGCCATGCAGAACGACGCGGACACACATGAGACCGACTGGAGGAAGAAACCGATCGGCGTGGGTGTACTCCATGTGTTGCCGTCATAAGTCAGCGCGTTGCTTTCATCCACTGCGGCACAGAATGACGAGGAGGGGCACGAGACAGACTTGAGCTCGTTCGTGCTGTCGATGTTGGTCGGTGCGCTCCACGAGCTGCCATTGTAAGTCAGTGTATTACCTTTTGAGTCAATCACGGTGCAGAATGAAGCGGAAGGGCACGAGACTGAGGAGAGATCTGCGCTGTCGATGTTGGCAGGTGTGCTCCACGTGGTGCCGTTGTAGGTCAGCGCATTGCCACTGGAGTCCACGGCGCCGCAGAACGACGAGGCGGGACACGAGATGGAGGAAAGGGAGCCGCCGATCGACGTAGGTGCGCTCCACGTGCTGCCGTTGTAGGTCAGCGCATTGCCGCTTTTGTCTACAGCGACGCAGAACGACGAGGACGCGCACGAGACCGACGAGAGAGCGTTCGTGTCGTCGATGTCGATGGGTGTGCTCCATGTGCTGCCGTTGTAGATCAGTGCGTTGCCGGCACCCACGGCGACGCAGAACGACGAGGACGCGCACGAGACCGACTGGGAGAAGCCGATCGACGTGGGTGTGCTCCATGTGCTGCCGTTGTAGATAAGTGCGTTGTCCCTCAAGTCCACCGCGACGCAGAACGAGGAGGACGCGCACGAGACCGAGTAGAGCTCATTGGAGCTGTCGATGTTGGCGGGTGTGCTCCATGTGCTGCCGTTGTAGATAAGCGCGTTACCGTCAAGATCCACAGCCGCGCAGAACGAAGACGACGTACATGAGACCGAGGAGATATAGCCCATGCTGTCGATGTCGGTCGCTGCACTCCACGAGCTGCCGTTGTAGGTCAGCGCAAAGCCTCCGGCTACGGCTACGCAGAATGACGAGGAGCTACACGACAACAAGGGACGAGGAGTGGGTGAACCGATCGATGCGGGCGTGCTCCAGGTGCCGCCGTCGTCGGTCAGTGCGTCTCCGTGTTCGTCCAGGGCGGTACAGAATGAGGTAGACGGACACGAGACGGACGAGAGTTCACTCGTGCCGTCGATATCCGTGGGTGCGCTCCATGTACTGCCGTTATAGGTCAGCGCGTTGCCGTTTTCATCCACGGCGATGCAGAGCGACGAGGAAGCACACGACACCGAGGTGGCAGGCGCCGGCTCGACCTGCGTTGGCGCAGACCATCCCCCGGCCGCGCTTGCTGTCGAGGCTCCCGCAAGCGCCAGGACAGCGGCGAGGCCGAGGCCGACAGCGAGCGCCCCCGCCCGAGCGATCGTGAATATGGTCGGCCGAGCGGCTGTGCGCGTCATCTTGAGATTCATGTCGGTCTCCTCCGGGAAGGTTGCGTTGCGCTCTGCATGCTGAACTGACACGAGCGTCCGCACCAGCCACCAAAGGTGTGGAATATGCCCACCTTCCGGCGCGCAATCTATAGAAGATCGTCTTGAATGACCGTCTGTGCGGAGGTCGGACGCTCGCCTACATCGTCGAGCGACTGGGCGACGTGTATCGGCCCGAGGGGATCGACATCTGGATCCACGGGCGCAACCGCGATTTGGGCGGGCAGCGGCCGATCGACCTCTTGCGGCGGGGCGACTTCGCGGCGGTGCTGAACGCAGTGGCGGGACTCGAGGCAGGAGCGATGTAGCGCAAGCAGTTTGGGCTACTCTAAGTCTTTCTAAGGCTATCTAAGCTAATGATTTAGACTAGCTTAGAAGGTGTTAGACTGCGCGGTGTGGATCCGAGGCGCAATCCATACGCCCCTGGCGCCGGCACGCGACCGCCGGCGCTCACCGGACGGGACGGAGAGATCGAAGCCTTCGAGGTTCTGCTCGACCGTCTCAAGGAGGGGATCGCCGGGCAGAGCATGATCGTCACCGGGCTGAGAGGAGTGGGGAAGACCGTGCTCCTGAACGCTTTCGAGGACATCGCCATCGACCGCGGCTGGATCGCGGTACAGCGTGAGTTCGATGAGCTGACATCGCTGCCCGCGGTCGTGGCCCGCAGCGCCCGGCGGATTCTCGAAGACCTCGAGCCTGGACGCAAGGTCGCCGAGATGATCAGGCGTTCGTTCGCGGGACTCGGGACGTTCTCGGTCAAGGATCCGAACGGCTTCGAGTTGAGCTACACGCCCACGAGCAGCACGACGACCGACGCCCTCGGCGAGGACTTCACCGATCTGCTGCTCGCCCTGGGGCAGGCCGCGGCGGAGAAGCGTCGCGGCGTCGCGTTTCTGCTCGACGAGGTTCAGTTTGTTCCGGCCGAGCAGTTCGGTCCGTTCGTGGTGGGGTTGCACCGGCTCAACCAGAAGGCGCTGCCGGTCACATGTGTCGCCGCCGGACTCCCCAGCCTGCCGGCGTTGGCGGGCGAAGCCAAGAGCTACGCGGAGCGTCTGTTTGAGTATCCACGGCTCGACCGGCTCACGAGAGCGGACGCAGCCGGTGCGCTGAGCGATCCCGCTCGCAGCCGGGAGGTGGTCTTCGAGGACGATGCGCTGGAGTACATCTTCGGGGAGACGGAGGGGTATCCCTACTTCCTGCAGCAGTACGGCAAGTATGCCTGGGACGTAGCCTCGTCCGGCAGGATCACCGTCGAGGACGCTCGCCTTGGGGGGCGGGAGGCGCAAGAGCGCCTCGACGAGGGTTTCTTTGCAGTCCGCTATGAGCGTGCAAGCGCGGCAGAGAGGGGTTTCCTGGACGCCATGTCACGGTGCGAGGGTCCGCCTTATCTGATCGCGGACATCACGCGAGAGCTCGGGAAGACCGACCAGCGCTCGGTATCGATGCAGCGCGACGCGCTGATCAAGAAGGGCCTGATCTACGCCTCCCAGCACGGGACCGTCGAGTACACCGTTCCACGCTTCGCCGACTACCTACATCGCCGTGCCGCCTAGTGGGTCAGGCGGATCACCCGCGTCGCGCGACATAGCTCTTGCCAGCGGTCAGCGTCTTGGTCTTGCGCCATCAACCAAGAGGTTGTTGGCTGACGCAGTTCGCTGGGCCGTCATTAAGCCACACCCCGCTCGGCTCGTGCAACCCGCCGATCGCCGCTCGACACGCCGCGTACGCGGCGCAAGTCAGGTGATGAAACCCCACACCAAGGTGTTCTTCCCATCCAAGCCTGCACCGATCAGGCTGGTCGAGCCGGACGATATCGAGCCGGCGGCCATGAACAAAAGCAAAGGGGGAACCCATCATGTCTTTCCGGAGGATCCGTGCAATAGCGGCGCTGGCGGTAGCGGTAGCAGGGTCGGCGCTCGTCCTCGGCGCCTGCGGCGAAAGCAGCCTGTCCGCGTCGAGCAGCTGCAAGGACTTCATGAACGCATCGGCGATCGAACAGCACGAAGTCGTCGACCGGCTCGCTAGCCAGTACCAGAAGCCCGACTACTCGACACCGCTGGGCGAACCAGAGGTTCCGTACTACTGCTCGGCCAACCCGTCGACCACGCTCGGGCAGTTTTTCACCACGGCAGAAGGCTGATCGACGTCACACATTTCAACCCGACCGGCTCACGCCGGCGTAAGCAAGACTGGAGGAGACATAGTCATGAGCACGCAAACGAACACAGTGAAAGGGGTGGTTTGGCGATGAGCTTTGCGATGCTGGCCATTCGCACGGCCGACGAAGAGGACGGGCGGCTCTATCCGCTCCCGGACGAGCAGAAGGGCTCGGTGAGAATGGAGCAATGGGACGGCGAGCCGTTGCGCTTGACGGGCAGCGCGCTCGTCATTCAGGAATTGAGATCCGGGAAATGGCGCACCCTGCAGCGGCTCCGCGACGTCAAGCTGGATCTTCTCATCACCGATTCGCGGCTGGTCGTCTCGTGCAGCAAGTTCGACAAGGGCGGCGGCTGGATCGGCTTCGGTGGCGGAGGCGTTGTGCTCGCGCTCGCAGCAAACGGCGTCAGCAAGGCGCGGGCCGCCCATCGGCGCCACGGCAAGCTGCTGGTCGGCCATGTCCGGTATCCGTGGCTTCGCTGCGTCGGCTATAAGCCCAAGGCGGGCTGGGGCTCGAGCGAGGAGATCAGGCTCGGCGTGGTCGCCAGGTCGCGCGACGGCGAGCGGCAGGAGCTGTTCCTGAACATCGCGCTGCCGAAGAACGTCGACTCGGCCGCCGTCGCACGGGCAGTCGTGATGCGGGCCGCCGCCTACCGGCTGACGCACACCGAGGTCCAGGACGAGGATCGCCCACGCTTCGAGGAGCTGTCGGAGGGCCCCCGTCTCGCGACCCCCGAGCCGAAGAAGTTCGCGCTGTACAACATCCCGCGGCACTACTACGTGAGCGCCGCGGTCGCCCACCCCGAGAGTGCGATGGCCGTCGCGGGCGGTGGTGGGGCATGATCGGGGTGTTGCTGATACTCGTGGCGGCTGTGGCCTTCATCGACGCGGTTCGGCGACCCGCATCGCAATGGGTCGAGGCGGACCGCAACAGGCCGTTCTGGCTGACGATGATCGTCGTCCTGAACGTCATCGGCGTGGTTGCCTACGCGCTCGCCGTCGTGCCGCGCTTTCCCCGTGGTGCGGGCTCCACTGACGCCGAGCTCCTGAAGCCGCCAAGCGAGCCCGGGCGCTGAGGCGCGAGGGCTGAAGCTCACCGCCACGCAGACCCCGCGGCTGGTCTCACTGCTCGCCCATATAGCGCAGATACCTCTGCATGGCTTCATCCTCAGGCATATCCAGCACATCGTTTTCGGGCAGGCCGACGACGTTGACGAGGAACTCGAACAGCCAGGCGGGCATGCCGGGCTGCTGAGGAGCCGGGGCCGGTGCGCCGCGACCGATCGGAGACCGGACAGCCGGCCGATGTGTACGGAGCACCTCCCAGAACTCGGCTTCGCTCGCCAGCGCGAGCTGGTGTCGCCAGATCCTGTTCCACAGGGCGGGGTCCTCGCACGCCGGGCCGCGGCCGTGGGAGACGCGGGTACGCAGGATGTCTCCGTTGTCGAGCGTCTTGCGGTAGCGGTCGTGGTCTGGGCTTCTCGCCGCGGTCTTCTCCCAGCCGTCGAGCTCGCAGAAGCGCCTGAGATCCTTCTTGTCGGGAACCGGCACTGAGCTCAGCGCCCAGCGGAGACGCTGACTTCTTCCTCGCTACTCGCGACCGGCGGATCCGGAGGACCGGGGAAGATCGCCTGCTCCAACTCGCCGCGCAACTCGGCGAGGTATGCCTTGATGACATGGGGCAGGTGCGCGGCGCGGTTGGGAGCGCGCCGATACTCCGCCGCGTTGGCCAGGTACTCGTCGACGTACACGCGCACCTCCCCGAGCAGATCCGCCCTGGCCTCGGCGTATGTCGCGCCCTGGCCGTAGAGGGCAAACTCCGGGAGCCAGATGCTGACGCCGCCGTCGCCGCGCATGACCTCCGGGGTGAACGAGCGGTCGGCCAGCAACGCCCACGCCTCGTCATGGCCGAGCAGCAGCCCAAGGTCTTCGCTGCCGCGCTGGATGGCCAGCGGCGAATGCCTGTGCACGGCCTCGCTGAAATACGGTCCGGCCTTCTGGCGAAACAAGCTGATGCTGATGGGCTCTGACATGGGCGATCCTGACTTTCTCACACGATGGGATCAGAATAGCGTACATCACGTACATCACATGCGTCACGTACGACCCGTACGCTTTTTCTGGGTGATGCGGGGCAGGCGAGCGTCTACGCCAACAGGCTGAAACGTTTACGCATCCCACCCGGGACATTCATGCCCGCGCAGGTTCACGCGCCTTGCTGTTCGCGCAGTTCGAATCAGCGACGACGTTGGTGCGCCCGAGCCTGTACCCTACGGCGACCATGCTGGGAGGCATGACGAGGCGACGAGTCTTGGGACTGCTCGCCGTCGGTCTGATTGCGGCCGCGGCCGGACTGGCTGTGCGCGCCACCGGTCTGCTCGGCTGGCTGGAGCGTCCCTCGGTGGACGCGCGGTTCTCGCTGCGCGGGCGTCAGGCGCCCCCGCGCGACGTGGTGCTGGTGGGCATCGACAACGACAGCCTCGGCCAGCTGCCGCGCTACCCGTTCTCGCGCGTGCTGGACGCGCGCGTGTTGGAACGCCTGCACGCGGCCGGCGCAAGGTTGATCGTCTATGACATCTCCTTCGACCGCCCCACCACGCCGGCTGCCGACGAAGCGCTGTACGAAGCCGCGCGCCGCGCCGCGCCGGTCGTGTTCGGAACCTCGCTGATCTCCGCGTCGGGCGAAACCCAGGTGCTCGGCGGCAACGCCAACCTGACCGCGATCGGCGCTCGGGCGGCGGCCGCGGATCTCATCCCCGATCCCGACGGCGTGCTGCGCCACACTCTCGCTCAGGTCAACGGGCTGCCGTCGATCGCGGCGGCGGTGACGCAGGTCATCGCAGAGCGGGACGCGGCCTCCGGCACCGGATCCAATCCAGCCGGCGACACCGCACACGGCACGGTTTCCGCACAGTTGAACGGCGGCTGGATCGACTTCAGCGGACCGCCGGGAACGGTGCGCAGCCTGTCGTTCGCGCGGGTGCTGCACGGCGACTTCGACCCCGCCGCCGTGCGCGGCAAGGTCGTCGTGATCGGCGCCACGGCGCCGGTGCTGCAGGACGTGCACAGCACAGCGGCCGGCAGCCCGATGTCGGGGCCCGAAGTGCAGGCCAACGCGATCGCGACCGCGCTCGCCGGCTTTCCCCTGCGCGGCCCCTCCGGCGTTATCACCGCGTCGCTGATTGTGCTCCTCGCCCTGCTCGTCCCGCTCGCCTGCCTGGTCCCACTCGGCGGCCGGCGCCTGGGCACGCTCGGCGCCTGTCTGGCCGGCCTGAGCCTCGCGGCCCTGTGGTCGCTCGCAGCCCAACTGGCGTTCGACTCGGGAACGGTGCTCGACTACAGCGATCCGCTCGTCGCCCTGCTGCTGGCCACGGCCGGAACGGCGATGCTCGGCATGTGGGCCGACGGCCGCGAGCGCCGGCGCCTGCGCGAGCGGTTCGCGGCCGGTGAGGAGGGAGTGGTCGATCGGGTCCTGCACCGACCGGGCGAACGGCCGCTGGAGCCAAGCGCGATCGTCGCGGGCTATGAGCTGCAGGAGGTCGTCGGGCGCGGCGGCATGGGCGTCGTCTACCGCGCGACCCAGCTCGCCCTCGGACGGGCCGTGGCGATCAAGCTGATCGCCGCCGAATGCGCCGGAGATCCGGCGTATCGCGAGCGCTTTGAGTCCGAGTCGCGCATCGCGGCGGCGATCGAGCACGCCAACGTGATCCCGGTGTACGAGGCCGGCGAGGACGACGGTCTGCTGTTCATCGCCATGCGCTTCGTCGACGGGTTCGACCTCGACCAGCTGCTCGCGCACGTGGGTCCGCTCGCGCCGGAGCGGGCCGTGCGCCTGATCGCCCAGCTCGCGGGAGCCCTCGACGCGGCTCACGCCCGCGGGCTGGTGCACCGGGACGTCAAGCCCGCGAACGTGCTGATCACCGCGGATGAGCCCGAGCACGTGTACCTGACGGATTTCGGCCTGGCCAGGCAGACCGGCGCGCTCACCCGCGTGACCCGCGCCGGACAGTGGGTCGGCACGCTCGACTACCTGGCGCCCGAGCAGATCCGCGGAGAGGATGTGGACGCCGGAGCCGACATCTACGCGCTCACCGGAATCCTGTATCACTGCCTGACCGGCGAGGTCCCTTATCCCCGCGACAGCGACGCGGCGACGATGTGGGCGCACGTGAGCGCCCCGCCGCCCACGGTGAGCCGCGCCCGTGCCGATTCGCCAGGTTCCCCTGATCGACTCGGTTCCGATTCGCCTGACGGCCTCGATCGGCCGGGCGCGCGCGCCACTGCGTCCGACCTGTCGGAGGCGCTCGACGAGGTGATCGCCCGCGGAATGGCCAAGGACCCGGCGGAGCGATTCGCGTCCGCCGGAGACCTCGCGCGCGCGTGCGCGCGTGTAACAGGAGTCGAAGGCATCGACGTACGAGGGGTCGAACAGGTCGACGCGCGCTCAGGCGAGATCGCGCTGTGAGATCACGCCGAACTGCAAGGCGATCTCGGCGAGGCGCGCGCGCTTCAGGTTCTGCGGCAGCTCGCTGAGCTCGAAGCGGTTGAACAGCGTGCGCAGGTGCATCTTGACGGCGTCCACGCTGAGAAAGACCTCCTCGGCGATCTCGCGGTTGCTCGCGGGGGTCGCATAGCTGCCGCCGTCGCGGTAGGGGCGGCACAGGGCGATCAGCACGCGGCGCTGGGTGTCGCTCAGCTGCGTGTTCGCCGGCGACTCACCCGCGGTCGCGGTCTCCCCGGCGCAGGATGTCTGCGCGGCGTTGTATGCCAGTGTCGTGCGGCCCATCCGAACTCGGTCGGAGTCGCGCAGGCGCTGGCGCCCGTTGACGCGCTCGCCGTTCACGAACGTCCCGTTGGTCGAGAGCCCGTCGTCGACGATCGTCCACTCCCCGCCCAGGCACTGCAACTCGGCGTGCAGTCCCGAGACCTCCTCGTCCCAGGAGATCGGCAGGTCCGTCTCCTCGCGGCGGCCAACGGTCAGCCTCCCGCCGTCCCGGCCCAGCGCAAGCAGGCCGAGGCGCCCCTCCCGATCGCGGTAGGCGAAAAACGGCTCGCCCGCGCGCTCGGCCGCGAGCAGGTCTTTGAGCTCGCGCGGTGAGAGCGTGTGCGGAGCAAGGGGATCGCCGCCGTCTCTTTGTCCAGTCGCCACTGGTCTGCCTCCGGATCGGCGCCCGTCACGGGCGCAGTGCTCGCGGGAGGATCGCACACGGGGGCGGTGATTGACGTCCGGGTCGGGGCGTTCAAGCGTGGAGGGTGGGTCCAAAGTCCGGTTCAGGCGCATGGCGCTCGGGGTGGCGAGGTGTCCGAGCTCTGCACCTTGGGTGGGTTTCAGCTGGCCTCATGCCCGGTGAGGATGAGGCCACTCCATCCACACCAGTTCCGATCGCTCAGCACGAGAGCAAGGAGAAAGCCATGCAGCCGTTTGTCCGTACGAATCCACTGAGAGCCGTGATTGCGAGCACAATGCTCATTGCGCTGGGCTTGTCTGGCACGGCTGCGGGTGCGACCGATGCGCCGGTGGGAGCGACGGGAACAGCCGGTGATCTGACACCGCTGGCGGCGTCCAACTACACGGTCCAGCAGGTCTGCGGCAAGGCCTCGCCCGGACAGGCGAGCTGCATGGCGGCGGCGCTCATCCCCCAAACCACCGAAGCCCGCGCCCGCACGCATCCGCTGGGAATGACCCTGAGCCATGGCCCGAAGTCGGCCGGGCTGGCGGCGGAAGGCGTGTACGGCCTGCGCCCGCAGGATCTGCACGGGGCATATGAACTGCCGACCGAAGCCTCCTCACCTCAGACGATCGCGCTCGTCGACGCCTACGACGATCCGACCGCCGAAACCGATCTCAAGGTCTACGACAAGGAATTTGGCCTGCCGGCATGCACCACAGCCAACCACTGCTTCGAGAAGATCAACGAGGAAGGCAAGAGCGCGCCGCTGCCGGAACCCGAAGGGGACTGGGCGCTGGAGATCTCGCTCGACATCGAGACCGCGCACGCGATCTGTCAGAACTGCCACATCCTGCTCGTGGAGGCGAACTCGAGCTGGACGTACGATCTCGAAGCGGCCGAGCAGACCGCGGTGGAAGCCGGGGCGACGGAGATCTCCAACTCCTACGGCGGACCGAACGGGTACGAAGGCGGCGGCTATGACCATCCCGGCGTCGTGATCACGGCGTCCACGGGCGACTTCGGTTACGACAACTGGGCCGATCCGTACTTCGGCGAAAGCGCCAACTACCCGGCGGACTCGCCGGATGTGGTGGCAGTCGGTGGCACCGAATTGGGGGTGGTCGACGGCGCCTGGTCCTACGAGAATGCATGGAGGGAAGGCGGCAGCGGCTGTAATCCCATGGCGAGCGCGCCCAGCTGGCAGCAGGCGCTGCCCGACTGGTCGCAGGTCGGGTGCGGCTCGGACCGCGCAGTCGCCGACGTCTCCGCCGACGCCGCTCCGTGGACTGGGTTGGCCGTCTATGACTCCACGCCCTCCCCGTACGGCGAAGGCTGGATGACAATCGGCGGCACGAGCCTGTCCTCGCCGCTCATCGCGGCGACGTTCGCGCTCGCGGGCGGCGCCGGCGGGGTCGCGTATCCAGCGCAGACGCTCTATGCCCACCTCGGCTCGAGCTCGCTGCACGACATCGTGACAGGCTCGAATTGGGGCTGCTCCAGGTACGACGAATACGGCTTCCCCGACTGCACGACGGCCGAATACGAAGCCAACTGCGGGGGCGAGCTGATCTGCAACACCGGGTCCGGCTACGACGGGCCCACCGGCGTGGGCACCCCGGACGGGATCGGCGCATTTCAGGCCGCCCCTGGGGAACATCCCGCCCCCTCGGAACCCCCCTCAGAACCTCCCTCTGAACGTCCTGTCCCTTCAGAACCTCCCACCGGGGAATCGCCTGGCCCTGTGGAATCCCCCAGCCCGGTGGAACATCGCACCCCCGGGGAAGCCTCGCCCCCCACGCAGCCTCCCACCACGACGAACGCGCCCTCTCCCTCCTCCCCGGCGGCGACGCTGTCGCCATCGCCATCGCTCGGCGTGCCTGGCGCGACCTCATCGCAGGCTCCCGGCGCGGCCGTTCTCGCGCCTGAGCTCAGCGACGTCAGCCTGGCCCCGAGTCACTTCGAGGTGGGCGCGCGACCCAGGCTGCGCGTGAAGCTGTCGCGGGCGGCGACGGTGACCGTCTCGATCAGCCGGACCCTGACCGGGCACATCGCCCGGGGTCGCTGCGCGCGGGGTGCGGGCCGCGGCCAGGCGTGCGCCACGTCGGCGCACGAGACCACCTTGCAACTGCAGGCGGCGCGAGGCGTCGACACGCTCAGCCTGAGCATCCCGGGTGTGACCGCGGGCGACTACACGGCCACGGTCACCGCGCACGACGCCGGCGCCGGCGCCTCAGGCGCGGTGACGCTCGGCTTCGCCGTCGGGCGGGCACACCGACCAGCGGGGCGACGCGGATGAGCCGCTCGCAGGACATGCGAGCGCCAGTTCAGGTAGGTTGAACGACGCGCGCCCGCCCGTGTCGCTGCACGTTGCGGTGTCGGGAGCACTGTGAGGAGCTTGCAGGGAGGGAACGGACTGTAGGGAAGGAACGCGGGAGATGCCAGGGATGGCGAGGAGGGGCAAAGAGAGTCAGGGACCACAACCACAGGAACAAGCAACCACAACCAGAAAGGTTGATTCATGCACAGCCACATCGATGGCTCCCGTGCGCCGCAGGCGGCCAGGGGGGACACACATCTCAGCGAAGCTGGAGACCATAGCGTCTCCGAGGCCGTAGGGCCGACCCGCAGTTCCGGGCCGGTCGGTAGGAGGGTTGGTCGAAGGGCGCCGGGTCGCATGGGCGGGCTCGTCTGGGCCGTCGTCCTCGTCGGACTGGTCGCGCTGGGCGCGATGGCGCTGCCGGCGGCGGCCAGCGCGTTGACCTCCGAAGGCATCAGCGGCACTGTGACCAATGCGGAAACGAGCCAACCGATCGAAAACGCGAAAGTCTGTGCCTACGAAACTACCATCGACACGGAACTCGAATGCACGACAACAGGTGTCCACGGGGAATACACCCTCACGGTGCCGGCCGCCTCATACAAGGTCAGCTTCGAAGCGAACGGCTTCACGACCCAGTGGTACGCAGACCAACCGACCTGGTCCTCGGCCCAGTCTGTTCCTGTCATCAAAGGCAAAGTCACCGAAAATATCGATGCCACAATGGTGAAACCTACTGGCGATATCAGCGGCCGAGTGACCAATGCATCCAACGGGCAGGGTTTAGGCGGCATTCGGGTGTGCGCTGAAGGCGCAGGATACTGCCCTGAAACAAACGGAAATGGCGAATACACCATCAATGGCCTGAGCGAAGGTACGTATACCGTCAACTTCTCGCCCATTCGGGGGTACGGGGGGTACTACACCCCGTTTGACTCGTCGTGTGAAGAAGAATTTGAAATAAAGGTGCGCTGCACTGGTCCCAACGTCATTGGCCAGTCGGTGACCGGCGTGCACGTGAAAGCGGGTGGAACAGAAACCGCCAATGCACAGCTGCAGGCTGGAGGTCAGATCAGTGGGACGGTGACGAACGCGTCGATCACGCACCCGGCGATTGGGAAGATCGAAGTCTGTGCTGACAAAGGCTATAAATTCGAAGAAGGCCCAGAAGAATTCCGCCAAGTTGGATGCGCTTGGTCGAATTCGAGTGGCCAGTATGCGATCAACGGCCTGGAAGGTGGATCGTACAAGGTCGTATTCAGCGGTTACCTCTGTTCGATCACCAACAAAAATAGGGAAGAAGAATGCCCCGAGGTGTACGTGGGCACGTTCTACCACGAAAAGCAAACGGTCAAGAAGGGGGAATCGGTCTCGGTCACGACCGGCTCGAACACGACCGGCATCAACGAAGCCCTGCGTGAAGCGTTCCCGACGACACCGGCCAGCACCGCTGCGCCGGCGCTCACGGGCACGCCGGTCGTCGGCCAGACGCTGAGCTGCTCGCAGGGGACCTGGTCGCACGAACCGACCTACCTCGCCTACCAGTGGCTGCGCAACGGCACTCCCATCCTCGATCTTGCATTAACGACCGCGCCCCGGCCTGGCCGGGGCGCGGTAATGTCCGCCTGGGTGGGGAGAATGCGGGTTCTTGACACTCGTATCTCGACCCCGGGAGGA
>Ga0335075_10012115_pt1 | contig 13032 bp, 8 predicted proteins | sample Lox_Sample_24_FD_206723 | JGI IMG/M metagenome (GOLD analysis project Ga0335075, IMG submission 206723) | Soil microbial communities from Loxahatchee National Wildlife Refuge, Florida, United States - Lox_Sample_2.4 | ecosystem: Environmental > Terrestrial > Soil > Wetlands | place: USA: Florida... | reverse complement strand
AGATGTATGGCGACCCCGAGTTGAATGTGTTGGAGGCGCAGGTGGATTCGCAGAACCTGAGCGTTGCTGCTGCTGCGGCGCAATATGACGCGGCGCGCGCGGTGGTGAGGCAGACACGCGCGCAGTACTTTCCAACGCTGAGCACTGCGCCCGCGGCGACCAATGCGCGCATCGCCGCCTTGCCCTATGCGCAGGCTGCGAACGGCACCACGTATACGAACTACAGCTTTCCTGTGACTGCCTCGTGGGAGCCCGACTTCTGGGGCAGAGTGAGGAACAGCGTTCGCGGCAGTGCATATGCGGCGCAGGCCAGCGCTGCGGACCTTGAGAATGTGAAGCTGCTGGCCCATGCCAATCTAGCGGCGGATTATTTTGATCTGCGCGGCGTAGAGGCGCAGAAGCGCGTTCTGGATGCGACGGTGGCCTCGTGGCAGAGCTATCTGGAGTTGACGCAGGACCTATGCAAGAGCGGATTGAGCAACGACGAGGCGCTGGCGGCGGCAGAGTCGCAACTGAAGGCGGCACAGGCGCAAGACACGAACCTGGGCATTGCGCGCGCGCAGTACGAGCACGCGATCGCAATTCTGGTGGGGCGGGCGCCGTCGATGTTTTCGATTGGCGCAGAGACGCACGCGGCGAAGTTGCCAGAGATCCCGGCGGAGGTTCCGAGCGAGCTGCTGGAGCGGCGTCCGGACATTGCGGGGGCGGAGCGCGCGGTTGCGCAGGCGAATGCGGAGATCGGCGTGGCGCGGTCGGCGTGGTTCCCGAACGTGATGCTGAATGGAACGGCGGGGATTGAGAGCCTGACGTTTGCTGATTGGTTTACGTGGCCGAGCCGCTTCTGGTCTGTTGGGCCGGAGGTGGCGGAGACCGTGTTTGACGCCGGAGCGAGGAGCGCGGCGGTGCAGCAAGCTCGCGCGCTTGATGAGGCGGCAGCGGCGAACTACCGGCTGACGGCGCTCGGAGCGTTTCAGCAGGTGGAGGACTCACTGGCTGCGCAGAGGGTCCTTGCCGTTGACCTGGAGCAGCAGGCGAGCGCGGTGGAGTCGGCGCGGAGGTTTCTGGCGCAGGCATTGGCGAGGAACCGGGCGGGGCTCGATCCGTTCCTGAATGTGCTGGTAGCGCAGATGAGCGTGCAGAACTATCAACTGACGTGGGAGAGCTACCGGACGGAGCAGCTGGTGACAAGCGTGCAATTGATCGAGGCGCTGGGTGGCGGATGGGATGCGTCCGAGATGCCACCGGCTGGAGCGATGAGGTCAAGCCGCCCGCCCACTGCTGGAAGCAAGGCGCAGGGCAACGGAAATTGAGTGCGGCGTGGCGAGGCTTGATCAGGCGAAAAACTCAAGCTCCTCATTTTATTTGGTTTAGCGGTCTATCGTCTGCAAGATCGTCCAAGCAAACGGCTTACGTCTAAAACCGTCTGTCTATTAAGGTTACGGGCGGTTTGGTCTCGGTCAAAGGTACAAAAGCGAAGGGCGCAGCTTATGGCTGCGGGACTTGCCGTCCAGGCACACCCGCTTCGCGGAATGTTCTTTCCGGGTTCCCGCTCCAATGCAGAGGGCGCAGCTTGCGGCTGCGCCCTTTTTGATTTCTTCTCTGTATCTATTGTAGCAGGTTGGGAGGACGTTTCCGGCATTTGTAAGTGCTGGATTTTGTTGGGGTTGGTTGGGATGGGGGCTTGACAAGGGTATTGGTGCGCTGGCTAGGTGATGGGTGAGGCCCTATTAAGGCAAAAAGGCGCTTGAGTGAGCCTCATGACCCCAATATCTCAAAAAGCGAGACGTGGGTACCCGGTTATTTTGTGAGGTCTTCTATTCCCACCATCTTTCTTTTGCGAAATCAATACCTATGTTTATTTTTGCGGGAAATCTTTCTAGCAGGGCTTCTCTGTTTTCATCAACCAGTTCAATCGTCCTCTGCAGGAGATTGAATGATTCCTGCACATTCAGGCCGAGAAAAAACTCCCACTTCTTGGGGTCGCTCTTCGCTTCTTTCCGCTGTTTTGCAAATAATTCAACCATTTTCTTGTCAAAAACCCGTTCTGCGCTCCTTTTGGAGACAAGCTGAGCTTCGTACTCATAAGGTAGGCTCCATGGCGGCAGTTTTTTTCGCCATATTTCTGGAAGGTCCTTAATGCAGTGATTGGCTGACCAGACCTTTCGGCTGAACCCATATTGCATGAAATGCTGCAATTCATGGGCGAAGGTGATAACAGTTCCGACTTCTGACTGGCAGGTCCGTTGTCGCAAATAAATTACGACGTCGTACAGCTGCCCCGTATCATCCCTGATGTGTTGCAGGATATCCCTTGGCCAATATTCATTTCGCGACAGGGGTTCGCGTAGCGTGCGAAAAAATCCGCAGAATTCCTTGCCTAATGCATAGGATCCAAGGAATGCTTGGCGGTCATCCACGTTATCGAAGAGACAAACTGCAGAATACTGCGGGAGTTTATCAAAATTCTCGAGTTGGAGAACCTTCTCACACTTGGGCCATAGTTCCTTCTTTTTGGATGGGTCTAGAAAGTGTGGCTGAACCGTCATTGCTTTGTTCTCGCAATACGCTGATCGACTGATTTGGGAAGATCGTTCTCTCATTTTGTAGTTGAGTGCTCAATAAACCACTTGTTCGCACGCTCTTGTGCTTGAGACAGCTGCGCTGGTGTCAGATGCGAAGCTACAGTGTCGCGAAACTTTACGACGTCGTCCGGATTGGCCACTTTGAGATTGCCCGATGCAGCGAGATCGAGCCAGAAGTAAGACTCCACAAAATCTTGCTTTAGACCGCAGCCTGTGACATAAAAGAGGCCGAGCATGTATTGGGCATCTGCGTCCCCCTGCCTAGCCGCTTTTGAGTACCACTGTTCTGCCTGAACACAGTCCTGAGGCAACCCTTCTCCATGAAGGTACATTCGACCAAGGTTGAATTGCGCAGCCGATAATCCTTGTTCGGCGGCCCGGCGATACCATTGTGCCGCTTGCGCGTAATCCTGTGGCACACTTCTGCCGTTGTGATAGAGGTTGCCTAGGCTTAATTGCGCCTGTGCATCCCCGGCTTGTGCTTTTGCCTGCAAAGCAGCGACCGTCTGTGGGGTCTGTGGTGTAGCCGTTGACCAATAGGATTCGTCCCTAGGGCCAATGGGCTTGGCTGTGGGCCGATCCGTTTCATCTGTGCTCGTCGCTGTCCGAGTGATCGGCTCGGCTGGCTGTAGGCCGGCCTGGGTTGGATCAGTCAGGCCCCCGCGACTGACCCACTTAGCAGCGTCCTCTATAACCGCATGCGCTGGATGGTGGCCCCGCCCGCCAAGTGGGATTCCGTAAAGGGCGTTGTATATCCCTTTCTGTTGGAAGGTTTGGATCACTTCAAATTTCCCATCCCTCAATCGGCGCTCCACATAAAGTGTGAATATGCCGTATTCAAAAGAATATGGCACCGCCGTGGAGGTAGTGCTTGTTGTGTCCTCTGTACCGCTTATATCTGCGGTATTGCCGTTCTGGTCGGTTATAGTCCCGCTGACTGGATTCGATTGAGTGGAGGTTTGATTTACTATGCGGGTTCCGTGATAAGTATCTGGAGTGATTGTGATGTAAAAGACCACTGGCACCGTGGGCGCGGGATTTACATAGCATACTCCGGGATATTTCTTTGCAATTTTCTTGCGGAACCATTTCGTGTCAGCGGGCGATAATCCCTCTTTCATATTGTTCAATTTGTCCTTCACGACCACCGTGAAGTTTGTACAGGATGTTTTTTCCTGCGCATGTCCCCCTGCTATGAAAAGCGGCCAAAGCATTGCTAACTGTGCGAGAACAATCATCCTTGCTTTCACCAATCCCTCCATTGCTCGCCACCACTATACGCGCAAGAGTATTTACAATAAATCGCTAAATTCCCGCTTGTGCAGTAGTGAGGTTCTTCAGCGCTGCTGCCGCACGAGGGTTGTGGCGCCTGCGGATTTGTGGCGCTCGCAATAAACAGCAGATCGCTTCGGCCTGCTCAGGGTAGGCTCTTCAACTTCGCGCCGCGCGCTTCGCTCAGAATGACGCCTTAAAAACAAAAGGAGGTCCTTCCACTCGCTCCCAGCGGTCGCTTCGGTCAGGATGACAACTTAGTCGAGTTTTTTGATCATGATGTTGCGGAAGACTAGTTTTACTCCGGGTTCGCCTTTGGGTTCGGTGCCCTGGAGGGAGATGTGTCCGATGTGGTACTTGCTGTAGCCGGGGAAGTGGGCGAATTTTGTTCCGGCGATGAGCTGGTTCCAGTTGGCGTCCCAGAGGGTGGTGTCGATGACCTTGTGCCCGTTCTGGAAGAGCTGCAGGTGTCCGTGGTCGGCGATGATTTCGAACTGGTTCCACTGGCCGGCGGGGCGGACCCACTCGACGGGGTCGGAGATCATGTCGAAGATGTCGCCGGAGCGCTCTTTGAGGATGCGGCTGTCGGGGACGGTGCAGGCGAGGTCGGCGATCTGCATCTCGATGCCGGTGTCATAGGTATTGTGGTACTGGGGCGACTCGTGGACGTAGAACATGACCCCGCTGTCGATGCAGGGGCGGGCCTTCCACTCAAGCTTGAGGTCGAAGTCTTTGTACTGGCCGTCGGTGACGAGGTCGGCGTAGTCGGCGGGCGGGTCCTGATTGGTTTTCTTGAGCTGGATGGCGCCGTGGACGACGGACCAGTCTTTGCCGACACCTTTTTGAAGGTAGGAGTGCCAGCCGTCGAAGTTGTGTCCGTTGAAGAGGAGCTGCCAGCCCTCCTGTTTTTGCTGCGGGGTGAGCGTGTTGGGCGCCTGGGCGAAGGCGAGTCCGGGAGCGAATCCGGAAAAGAGCAGGCAGCCGGCGACTGCGATCCACAACTTCGAGCGGGTCATGCGGTTCCTCCTATCGTCCAGTATGTGCGAGCGGAGGGTGTGAGGGGAAGTTGGGGAGGTGGACGGCATGAGGGCGAACATGCGGGTTTGGGTGAGAAAGCGGCCTCTGCCGCGCGCTGAATGTGCTACAAGGGAACATGCTTCGCAAGCCGAGTTCTCTCGCCGCCGTGTGCTTGTGCGGGTTGATTGCCTTTGCCGCAGATCCTGAAATTACCGCCGCTCAAAACCAATCGGGAGCGGCGCAACCTCTCGAGTCGATTGCCAAAGCCACCCAGGGCATGCAGCATATGCCGGGACTGATTGCGCTGGACTGGGATGCGCGGACCGGCAAGCTCTACATGGAAGTGCCGATGACGGGGAACAGCGAGCATACGCGCTCGCCGGAGTACATCTACGCGCACTCGACGCCGTGGAGCGTGGGCACCAGCCATCTGGGTGACTACGGGCTGGACCGCGGGCAGATTTCAGAGGGAGAGATTGTTCGCTTTGAGCGGACGGGTCCGAAGGTTCTGCTGGTGGAGCCGAATCTGGAATTTCGCAGCTCGTCGCCCAGTGAGGCGGAACAGGCAACGGTGAAGGAGTCGTTTCCGGTGTCGGTGCTGGCGGGGTTCAAGGTGAGCGCCGCAGGGGCGGACGGAACGGTGCTGGTGGATGCGACGCAGTTTTTCCTGAGCGATGTACACCACATTGCGGAAGCTTTGGCCGACGGCAAGCAGGGGATGTACCACGTGGATCCGGCTCGGTCGACGATTGTGCCGGCGGATACGAAGGCGTTCCAGAAGAACTCGGTGGTGGAGGCGGAGCTGACGTTTGTGCGAGGAGCGCAGTCGCTGAGTTCGTCGGGGGAAATCGTGAGCGAGGTTACGCCGAATCCGCGGGCGGTGACGATCAGGGAGCGGCAGATGTTTGTGGAGCTGCCGCCGCCGGGCTACACGCCGCGGCGTTTTTCGCCTGTGGCCGGCTATTTTGACTTCACCTATCGCGACTACGACGCTCCGCTGGGCGAGCGGATTGACCAGCAGTTCATTATGCGGCACCGCCTGATCAAGAAGGACCCGAATTGCACGAGCGATTGCGAGGCGGTGACGCCGATCCATTACTACGTGGACCGCGGCGCGCCGGAGCCGATCCGGCAGGCGCTGGTGGAAGGCGCAAGCTGGTGGGACACGGCGTTTCAAGCGGCGGGGTGGGCCAAGGGGACGTTCACGGTGAGCGTGCTGCCGAAGGGCGCGGACCCGATGGATGTGCGCTACAACATCATCCAGTGGGTGAACCGCTATACGCGGGGCTGGAGCTACGGCGCATCGGTGATCGATCCGAGAACGGGCGAGATCATCAAGGGCAATGTGACGCTGGGCGGCGGACGCGGGCGGCAGGATTATCTGATTGCGGAGGCGCTGCTTGCTCCGTACAAGAACGGCAAGCCGCCGGTGGATGAGGCGCATGACGCAGCGCTGCAGATGGTGCTGGCACGCATCCGGCAACTGGCGGCGCACGAGACGGGGCACACGCTGGGGCTGGCGCACAACTTTGCAGCGAGCAGCTACCCGCATCCGCCCGACGAGACGGTGTCGGTAATGGATTATCCGGCTCCGTGGGTGACGGTGGGGCCCAACGGCGTGCCGGACCTGAGCCATGCGTATCCAGTGGGGATTGGGATCTGGGACAAGGTAACGATTGATTACGGGTACAGGGAGTTCGATAAGGACGGCAAGCCGTATGAAGATGCGGCCGCGCTCCAGCAGATTTTGCGCAAGGCGGAGAGGCGCGGGCTGGTGTTTATGACGGATGAGGATGCGCGTCCGCTGGGGTCGGCGCAGCCGCATGCCCACTTGTGGGACAACGGGACTGATCCTGCGACGGAGCTGGATCGCATGCTGGCGGTGCGGGAGGCGGCACTGAAGCGCTTTGGAGTGGATGCGATTCGTGAAGGGACTCCGCTGGCGCGGCTGGAGGATTTGCTGGTGCCGCTGTACTTGTTCCATCGCTACCAGACGGTGGCGGCAGCGAAAGAAATTGGCGGGCTGGACTACCGCTACAACGTGCGCGGCGACGGGCAGATGCTGCCGGAGATGGTGGATCCTGCAGACCAGCGGCATGCGTTAACGAGTGTGCTGAAGACGCTTTCGCCCGCGACGCTGACGCTGCCTGAAGAGCTGCTGAAGCTGCTGCCTCCGCGCCCGCCGGGGCTGCCGCGGACGGTGGAAGATTTTCCGTCGAGGACGGGCGTGACTTTCGATCCGATTGCGGCGGCTGATTCGGCGGCTGATCTGACGCTGGAGCTGGTGTTCAATCCTGAAAGAGACAACCGGCTGGTGGAGTATCACGCGCGTGACAACGCGGAGCCGTCACTGCAGGACGTAATCGAGGCGACGCTGGCAGCGACGAAGGCTCCGGTGGGCGCTGCGGGGCTGGAGCTGGAGGTGCAGCGGGCGGTTGAGAACCAGACGGTGGAGGGGTTGCTGCGGCTGGCGGCCAACCCTGACGATTCGGCAGAGACAAAGGCGATTGCGCGGTACGAACTGACCCGGCTGCGTGAGCGGCTGAAGGCGAATGCGGACAGCGATGTGGAGGACCACGCATTGCACGCGATGGAGGTTGCGCGCATCGATGCGTTCTTCCGCGATCCGGCAAAGTTTGTTCCTGCGAAGCCGGTGGCGGCTCCGCCGGGTATGCCGATTGGGGAGTGAGCGCGGCGCAAGGCGTCAATTTAACAATCCAAGTGACCTGTTGACATTCAACAGATCGCAGCGATATATTCCTGTTGAAATTCAACAGGAGATGGGATGGGCGACACTAAGCCGGATGTTTTGCAGGGAACGCTGGACCTGATGGTTCTGAAAACGCTGGAGTCGATGGGGCCGCTGCATGGTTATGGAATCGCGAGGCGCATTGAGCAGGTCAGCAGAGAAACATTGCGGCTGAACCAGGGGACGATCTATCCGGCGCTGCTACGTCTGCAACAACGTGGCTGGATCAAGGCGGAGTGGGGAACGTCTGAGAACAATCGCCGCGCGAAGTATTACTCGCTGAGCCGTATCGGCAAAAAACAGATCGAATCGGAAACAGAGAACTGGGAACGCGTGGCTGCGACGATGGCGCGCTTTCTGACGACGTCGCGGTAGGAGCGCATATGGAGTGGATACGCATTTTCCTGAGCCGTTGCGCCGGGTTTTTGCGGAGACGAGGGCTGGACGATGAGCTCGACGAAGAAGTGCGCACGCACGTCGAGCTGGCAACGGAGGAGAACATAAGGCATGGCATACCGGGGCAGGAGGCGCGGACAAAGGCTCTGCGGGAGTTTGGCGGCGTGACGCAGATCAAGGAGGGCTATCGGATGCAGCGAGGTCTTCCGTTGATCGATACCATTGCGCAGGATGTTCGGTATGCGCTGCGGCAGATGCGGAAGGCTCCGGGATTTGCGGCGGTGGCGATCGTGTCACTTGCGCTGGGGATTGGCGCAACGACGTCGATGTTCAGTTTGATCTATGCGGTGCTGCTGCATCCGGTGCCGTATGCGGAATGGCAGCGGTTTGCCTATCCGATCATGCTGAATGAAGACCAGCCCACCTCGCCCGAGCGATGGTTCAGCGTTACCTGGTCACAATTCCAGCAGATTCGTAAAGCGAAAACGATTGAAGACGCGGTCGGCACAGACAACAAAACGTCTGAAATCACCGGCAACAACGTACCGGAAGACGTTACCCTCAGCTACGTCACGGAGAACATCGGCAACTTCCTCGGGGTGCGTCCTCTGCTCGGCCGCAATATCCAGCCGTCTGACAGCGAGGTGGCTGGACAACAGGCACCCATCGTTCTTAGCTACTCCTTCTGGATGCGGCATTACGATGGAGAACGCGACATTCTTGGCGATGTCCTTGAAGTTGGTCACAAGCCCTTTATTATCGTCGGGGTGATGCCGAAGGATTACACATGGGAGCCTGACCTTTACGTCCCCATGTCGCTGCTGCCCACGCGTGAGCGGAACGTCGTTCCCGCGATGAAGCTCAAGCCCGGCGTTAGTTTGGCTCAGGCGAATTCTGAAATCGGCATACTTGTCCATCAGTTTGCACAAGAGACGCCACAATACTTTCCGCACCGATTCCGGTTGCACCTGGAGGGCGTTACCGGCCGGGTGATTGAGAACGGAGGCCGTGCTCTGGTTCTGCTCGGAACAGCCGTCCTCATGCTGCTCCTCATCGGCTGCGCCAACTGCTCCATTCTGCTGCTGGCGCGCAGTATGAACCGCCAGAGCGAGCTTGCCGTTCGCTCCGCGCTGGGAGCCAGCCGCCGCCGGATTGTCGGCCAGCTTCTCGTGGAGGCTTTAGTCCTCGCCATCACAGGCTCAATACTCGGCATCGGCCTTGCCTATTACATGGCGAGGCTCATATTCTCGCTCTTCCCAGATGTCTTTATGCATGAGTCGGTGATTCGTATCAACCTGCCCGTTCTGGCCTTTTCTATCGCGCTCGCGGTTGTTAGCGGACTGTTTTTTGGGCTTCTTCCTGCGCTTCGCATGTCGCGTCCGGACATGGCGAAAGCGATGCAGGCGGCCGGGCGCAAGGTTGCAGGACGCATAGGCCATGGCCGATCGCTCAATACACTGATCGCAGCGCAGGCCGCGCTCACCGTCGTCCTTATGGGTGCTGCGGGAGCCGCCATTGTTGGCTTCCTGCGCATGACGCATCAAAACTTCGGCTATCACCCCTCGCACGTCATGTTCGTCACAATTCCCATGCACCCCAACTCCTATCTAACCCAGGGGAGCCGCGCGACCTATATCGAAGCCCTCCGCCAGAAGATCGCCACAGTGCCCGGGGTCACCCAAGTCGCCGTTTCCGACGCCGCCACGCCACCCAACACCGGCTTCAATCTCCGCTTTGAGATTCTTGGCTCACCCTTCGCACAGCAGCAATATCTCCGCGCCGGGTTCATCGACTCCCAGTTCTTCTCCGTGCTCCGTATCCCCCTTCTCAAGGGCCGCTTTTGGAACCAGAGTGAAAACCAACGCGGCGCAGCCGTCGCCGTCATCAACCAGACCCTTGCCCGCCGCTACTTCCCCAATGGCAACGCCATCGGACAACAGATCCGCATGCCTACTCTCACCACCCAGGTCGGCGACCCAGGCCAGGTCGTAGGCGTTCCCGACACCAACGGATGGCTCCAGATCGTCGGGGTCGTGGCTGACTCCGTCAACGATGGACTAGACAAGCCGGTGCTACCGGCAATTTACGTCCCATTCGCGCGCTTTATGTGGATTGGCGCACAGTTCCTCGTCCGCACGCAAGGGCCGCCGCTGGCGTCGCTTCACTCCGTTCAGCTCGCCATCCATTCTGTCAATTCCGACCAGCAGACCTTGCGTGGCGCCCTTGACCTCCGTGGCTGGATCGAACGGCAGCCGGAGTTCCAGAGGCAGCGCCTGTTTTCGATCCTCTTCGGCCTATTTTCGGGGCTTGCGCTGGTGCTCGCGCTGGTTGGGCTGTACAGCGTTGTGTCCTACAGCGTGGCGCAACGGACGAATGAGTTTGGTATTCGAATGGCGCTGGGGGCGCAACGCGGGCATGTGCTTTGGATCGTGGTTCGGAGTGTCGGGGCTACGGTGCTGAGCGGGCTGGCTGCCGGACTGGTGCTGTATCTTGCTTTGCACAAGCTGCTCGTCCACTGGATGCAGAACAGCTATTCGAGCCCGCTGGTTCTTGGGATTGCGGCAACGCTCTTTCTCGTATGCGCGGCGATTGCGTGCACGGTTCCTGCGCTGAGCGCGGTCAATATTGATCCGATGCAGGCGCTGAGAGTGGAGTAGATATTAAAAAGCGGATAAAACCAGCGTGCGGGGGAATGTGGCGCAGGGGCGCGGGAAAATATCATATGATCAGAGTGAACGCTGTTTTCACGTGAATCCAGCCTGGGGACCAGGCAAGAAGTCAGGAGAGAAACGATGTCTACCAAGATTACTCCCGGTAAATTGGCCGGGTTGAAGGCCGTGTCCGACGGGCGCGGCGTGATTGCCGCGGCTGCGATGGACCAGCGCGGGTCGCTGAAGAAGTCGCTGGCCAAGGAAAAGGGCGTAGCGGAGGTGCCGGACGAGGCGCTGATCGAGTTCAAGGAACTGGTGACCGAGGTGCTGACGAAGCATGCGTCGGCGATTCTGCTGGACCCCGAGTATGGCCTGCCGGCGTCGAAGAAGCGGAACGGCAAGGGCCTGCTGCTGGCTTACGAGAAGACGGGCTATGACGCGGCGCTTCCGGGGCGGCTGCCTGACCTGCTGGATGTGTGGTCGGTGCGGCGGCTGAAAGAAGCGGGCGCGGACTGCATCAAGATTCTGCTGTACTACACGCCGTATGAGAAGTCGGCGATCAATAACCACAAGCAGGCCTGGGTGGAGCGCATTGGCGATGAGTGCCGCGCGCACGATATTCCGTTTTTCCTGGAGCTGGTGGGTTACGACGTGCACGGGGAAGGCGAGAAGAGCCTGGCGTACGCGAAGCGCAAGCCGGACGTGGTGACCGGGTCAATGGAGGAGTTCGGCAAAGAGCGGTATTCCGTGGACGTGTTGAAGGTAGAGGTCCCGATCCAGATGGAGTTTGTGGCGGGGACGAAGTCGTTCAAGGGCGAGCAGGCGTATACGCGGGCCGAGGCTCTGGAGCACTTCCGGGTAGCGGCGTCATCGACGCACAAGCCGTTTATTTATCTGTCGGCGGGCGTGAGCAATCCGGTGTTTATTGAGACGCTGGAGCTGACGGCGGAGAGCGGCGTGAGCTTTAACGGCGTGCTCTGCGGCCGCGCGACCTGGAAGGACGGCATTCCCGTCTACGCGAAGCAGGGCGCGAAGGCGTTTGAACAGTGGCTGAACACAACGGGCGTGGAGAACATTAATAATGTGAACCGCGCGCTCAAGGCTGCTCACCCGTGGTACAGCAAGGTGGAAGCGGGAGAAGCAGTTCTGGCATAAGAGCTGAGTACGGACTGGCGACAGGGAAACGCCGCGGCGATGGCTGCGGCGTTTTTCTGTTTGGACTTGCCGTCCAGGCGGATGCTTCGCGTGGCCACTCCCGTTGGTCGTGGAGTTGATTGTTCGGGCAGGATTTCGAATCAGACTGCGACTCGTCTTTGGCGGCCGAGGAAGATCCAGATAATCGACAACAGGGTGATGAGCGCGATGATGGCCTGCGAGCAGACGCAGTAGAGGCACCAGACTTCAAGGACGTGGGCCTCAATGTTGGAGAGATAGAGCGCGAAGCCCAGGCCGATGACGGCGGCTGCGAGTGTGATGCTGCGGCGGCGGAAGAACGCAAGCAAAGCCAGCGCGACATATCCGGCGATGCCGATGGCAGCGACGGGGATGTGAGCGATCATGGAGTAGCGGCTATGGTTGACGATGCCGCAGTCCCAGTGAGAGTTGATGTCGCACGGCTCGACGGCGTTGGAGTAGTGGACTTGCAGGGCGAGAGCGGAGACGATGATGCCGCAGACGGCCAGGAAGGAGATGATATAGCGCATTGAGAGTCGATTCCTCCAGACGGGTTGGGTGACAGCCGCAACTGTGCCCCGTCCATAGTGTAAGTGTTAAGGTGTTGGCTGGGCACGCTGCCTGCGTGTTGCGGCGGAATCCTGAGGAAGCGAGATAAGATGAAGCTACAGGCTATGATTCGTAAATTTGCTGTTTTTCTTGCTGGCGTGTCACTGTTGACGGGCGCTTCGATGAGCTGGTCTCAGACGAAGGAAGAGGTGTTGAAGCCTCCTCCGGGAGCGCATGTGGCGATTGTGGAGTTCGCCGATTTGGAATGCCCGATGTGCGGGCGGGAGAATCCGGTGCTGATGGCAGCAGTGGCGAAGTACCACGTGCCGTGGATCCGGCATGATTTTCCGCTGCGGTTCCACGTGTGGAGCTTTCAGGCAGCGGTGAATGCGCGCTGGTTCGATACGCAGGGCCATGACCTGGGCAACGAGTACCGGAATGCGGTGTTTGCGAACCAGATCAACATTGAAACGAAGGACGACCTGCGGCAGTTTACGCAGAAGTTTGCCCAGCAGCATGGAGTGCAGATGCCGTTTCTGATCGATCCGCAGGGCAAGCTGGCGGCTGCGGTGCGGGCCGACTATGCGCTGGGCGAGCGGCTGGGCGTGCATGAGACTCCGACGGCCTGGGTGGTGACGGACGG
>Ga0335075_10012113_pt1 | contig 13033 bp, 13 predicted proteins | sample Lox_Sample_24_FD_206723 | JGI IMG/M metagenome (GOLD analysis project Ga0335075, IMG submission 206723) | Soil microbial communities from Loxahatchee National Wildlife Refuge, Florida, United States - Lox_Sample_2.4 | ecosystem: Environmental > Terrestrial > Soil > Wetlands | place: USA... | reverse complement strand
GGTCTTCTATCGCCAAGGGCCGCCGCTGCTTAACCTTTCATTGATTCACTTCAGCCGCACCTCGCTCATCTTCGGCCTCGGCCGCGGCCTCAAGCTCGCCGAACTGCTTGCGGCCTCGGTGTTGTTTCTTTCGACCACCCGCGTCGAGGAATTCACTGCCGGCCTTTCACGGCTCGGCGTACCTTACCGCGCCGGCTTTGCCATCACGCTGGCCTTTCGCCTCGTCCCGCTTTTCATCGATTCAGCCGTGACGATCGTGCAGGCGCAGAGCCTGCGTGGTTATGACTTCAATCGTGGCGGTCCAATCGAACGGGTGCGCCGCTACGTGCCGGTCATGATTCCCGTATTCATGGGCGCGTTGCGCAAGGCAAATAACATGGCGATGGCGCTCGAGGCGCGGGGCTTCGGCATCAGCGCCGCGCCCACCTCCTATATCGACTATCCGATCCGGCCGCGCGACCGCATCGCTCTCGCACTGCTGATCGCTATCGGCGCGGCCCAATTCTTAATTTACTACACGGGCTACGGCGCCATCCGCGTTAAGTAAGTGGATAATGGGAAATTTGCAGTGGATGTTTCACGTGAAACATCCGTGTGGCCGCTTCGATGACTGCTATAAGGCCTGCAGACGGTGTCAGTTGTTGAGGCCGCACTGGGCTAGGGGGCGGTGACGGTAGTGCTGGTCGAAGAGCCTGGCGGCGGTGGCGGCACCACTACGCTACCCGGTGGAGGCTGAACGGCGACCGGCTGGGTGGGTTGGGTAGTTGTGGTGCAGGAGAAGCATCCGCTGGTCATCACGCAGGCGCCAAAAGCCATCAGGAAGATGAAGATTCGTTGATTGAGAAGACTCATACTTCTCTTATGACGAGAATAGAACATCTGATTCAATGAAATATTTGTCTCGGCCCGGACCGGCAGAGCGGCAGGGATGTTTCACGTGAAACATCCGTTGCAATTGACAAGTTTGAAAGCTCGCGGAAAGAAGCTAACAGTTTTTGAACGGCTGCACCCTTGACAAGATGCGCGAAGTCGCGCGCGAAGCTTCAGCCTTAGCCGGGCCGCAGAGTTTAAGGCGGCCGGTCCGGCCTCATGCCCGCGCGGGTTCGCAAGCGAACCCTATCAAATGCTAGGTTCCTCGGGATGAAGCATGGTTCGCGATCGGCATGATGCCGGAGCCGTGGGTACTGGCTTATAGGCCAGTACCGAGCCTTGAGGCGCGGATGCCGGGAATGAAGAAGCATGATAAGGATGCGAGAACAAGGGTGAAATCGTGATTCGGCGTTGGTTCAGTGCCTCTGATGCGCCGCGAGGAGTCAATCAGCATGCTGTTTGTGATTATCGGCCATGACGGTCCGCAGGGTGCGACGCTACGGCCAGCGGTGCGCCCGGCCCATCTGGAGAATCTGCGTCCGCTGGTAGAGCACGGCAAAGTGCTGATCGGCGGGCCGTTCACGGATGGCAGCGGCAGCCTGATCGTAGCGGACTTTGCGGATGAAGCAGCGGCGCGGGAGTTCGCCGCCAATGATCCGTATAGCAAGCAAGGCGTGTTCGAGCGAGTCGAAGTGAAACCGTTCCGCCAGGTTGTGCCGTAAACGGCGATCGCGAGCAGACAAATCATGGCATCTGCATTAGCAGGTCTTAGAATCCTCGAACTGGGCGATGGCGTTGCGGCGGCCTACGCCACCAAGCTGATGGCGGACATGGGCGCCGAAGTAATCAAACTAGAAAATCCTCAGGGTGACCGCACGCGCCGCCGCGGTCCGTTTCCCGGCCACGTACCGCATCCGGAAAAGAGCGGACTGTTCCTTTATCTGAATACCAACAAGTTTGGCGCAACTCTCGATATCAGCAAGCCCGAAGGCTTTGGGCTGCTGGAGAAGCTGGCGGTAGAGGCGGATGTGCTGGTGCATGATTTTGCGCCGCCTGAGATGGATCGGATCGGCCTCAATTATGAACGGCTGCAGAAAGTTAATCCGCGGCTGGTGATGACTTCGATCACGCCGTTCGGGCTGACTGGACCCTGGCGCGATCGGCGGGCCGAAGAGCTGACGACATGGTCGGCGGGCGGAGTGATGGTTTTGAATGGCGCTGGCCCAGACCATCCGGAAATGCCTCCGCTCAAGACCTTCGGCAGCCAGGCGAGCTTTCAGGGCGGGGTGCATGCGGCGACGGCGACGATGGGCGCGGTGCTGGCGCAGGCGCGGGACGGCGAAGGCCAGCATATTGATGTGTCGATTGAGGAGGTGCTGGCGTCGCAGCTTGAACTGACCTTCGAGTATTGGCCGTATATGAAACTGATTGCGACGCGGCTCGGACGCAAACCGATCCAGCCGGTGGAATCGATGCAGTGCAAGGACGGATGGATTTATGCGTGCTGCGTCGAGGAGCATCAGTGGCGCGGCTTCGTCGAAACGATGGGTAATCCGGAGTGGGCGAGTGAAGAAATCTTCGGCGATCGTTTCAAGCGGGCCAGCAACTGGGAGGCGCTCGAACTTTTTTTGAACGAATACCTGAGCCAGCATACGGTACTCGAAGTATATAAGGCAGTGCAGGAACGGCGGGTGCCGTTCGCTCCGGTTTCGACTATGGGTGATTTGCTGAACTCGGAACATCTGAAGGCGCGCGGCTTCTTCGTGGAAATCGCGCAGCCGCAGGCGGGGACGCATAAGTATCCCGGTGCGCCACTTAAATACGGCGCGACGCCGTGGACGATTCGGCGCCCGGCGCCGGTGCTTGGGCAGCATAACGAAGAAATCTTTGGCAAGCGGCTCGGACTGACGTCCGAACGGCTTACGGAACTCAAGCGGGCGGGAGTTATCTAGATGGCCAATCCGCCTCTCGATGGAATTCGGATTGCGGACTTCACCTGGGTGTGGGCAGGGCCTTATTGCACGCTGCAACTGGCCCATCTGGGGGCCGATGTAATCAAGATTGAAACCAGGACGCGGCCGTGCGTGACACGCGTGCTGCCACCATGGCCGGATGGGAAGCCGGGTGGAATGAACCGCTCGGGCTACTTTAATCAATACAGCCAGGGCAAGCGCTCGCTCACGCTCAATTTCAAGGAGGCGGCCGCGCATGAGATTGCGCGCAAGCTGATCGCGCAGAGCGACGTGGTGATTAACAACTTCGCGCACGGCGTGATCGAGAAGATGGGTTTCGGTTATGAAGTGGTAAAGCAGATCAAGCCGGATATCATCATGATCTCGCTTTCAGGCTATGGCGATACTGGGCCTTACGCTGACTATATTGCGTATGGGCCGGCCCAGGTGCCGCTATCGGGATTGTCGTCGCTGACGGGCTATCGCGGCTGGCCGCCGATGCATGCCGGTTTCAGCTATGCCGACCCGAACGCGGGAATTCATGGCGCGTTCGCGATACTCACTGCACTGTACCATCGTAATAAGACGGGCGAAGGGCAGTATATCGACATGAGCCAGTGGGAATGCGCGATGACGCTGCTGCCCGAAGGGATTCTCGAATATACGATGAACGGGAACGAGCCGGAGCGGATAGGCAATGAGGATCCGCTGATGGCGCCGCATGGGGTCTATAAATGCCTCGACCGGCCGGAGCAAATTGCGGGTAATACGATCGATCAATTCGTGGCTATCGTGGCGGCGGATGATGCTGAATGGGGACGGCTGGCGCGGGCGATCGGACGTGCGGAACTGGCGTCCGATTCACGTTTCGCGACGCTGGCAGCGCGAAAGGCGAATGAGGCGGAACTAGACAAGCTGATTGGCGAGTGGACATTGAAGCGGAGTGCGGCCGGCGTGGCGGATGCGTTGCAGGCGGCAGGCGTCGCGGCGGCGGTGGTGGCGGATAACCGGTTTCTCGCCGACGAAGATCCGCATATCAATTCGCGCAATTACTTCGTGCACCTTGAGCATCCGGAGGTGGGAGTCAAGAAACATTGCGGAATACCCTGGAAGATGAGCCGCACAGAATGTGCAGTGCGGCGGCCAGCGCCGTGTATCGGGCAGCATACAGATGAGATCCTGGAAGAACTGCTTGGATACAAAGAAGAGGAAATAGAACGGCTGCGGGCGCAAGGCGCGCTGGAGTAGGCAGGCGCAAACTAGAAATCATCCCGCGGCGTTAATGGTTGTAAATAGTGAGCAGCGATTTGACTAATTAGATGATACACACGAAGTTTCATCCTGCTTAGCAAGATTCAGGCGGAGGACGCATCATGGCTGAACCGAAAGTACTGCTGGACGGACAGATGTTCCTGGAAGGACCGCGCTGGCATGAGGGCAAGCTGTGGTTCTCGGATATGCATGCCCATCAGGTGAAGACGGTCGATTTGAACGGCCACAGCGAGGTAATCGCCGAAGTGCCGGCCTGGCCGTCGGGACTGGGATGGCTGGCGGATGGGCGGCTGCTGATCGTCTCGATGACTAACCGGCGGCTGCTCAGGCGCGATCCAGATGGATTGAAGGTGCATGCGGACTTGAACAATCTCGCGTCGTTCCATTGCAACGACATGGTCAGCGATATGAAGGGCCGCGCCTATGTTGGTAACTTCGGCTACAATTTGTTCACCAACGAGCCGAAGAAGCCGGCAGAGCTTGTGCTGGTGAATCCTGACGGATCGGCGCGAGTAGCGGCAGATGGGCTAGACTTCCCGAATGGCACGGTAATCACGGCCGACGGCAAGACGCTGGTGGTGGCTGAATCGATGGGCAGCCGCCTGACGGCATTCACGGTCAATGATGACGGATCGCTGACGAACCGGCGGCTGTTCGCGGACCTGGGCAAGGCAACCCCGGACGGAATCGCGGCCGATGCGGAAAACGCGGTGTGGGTCGCGTCGCCATTCACGCATGAAGTGATCCGGGTCAAAGATGGCGGCGAAGTAACCGAACGGATCAAGTTCGAGGCGATGCCGATCGCGTGCGCGCTGGGCGGCGCGGGACGGCGGACGCTGTTTATCCTGACCTCGGAGAGTATCGATCCCGATGAATGCCGGGCGAAGAAGAGTGCAAAAATTCTGACGATGGAAGTGCCGGTGGCGGGCGCGGGCTGCCCATGAAGCGGCTGTACCCGCCGGTGCAGTAATCCGCTAAAGCTGGGCGCGCGCGGGCGATAACTGAAGATGGGAGCGTTGGCGCTTTCGTGATTCGTGAAATCCTGCTTTGCTGTCAGCAGGTAAATCACGCATGAGCTCCACTACGATCAAGGCTATCAAGGCGCGCGAGATAATCGACTCGCGCGGAAATCCAACTATCGAAGTTGACATCCACCTGAACGGAGGCGCGGGTGGGCGGGCGGTATCCGAGACGCATGCTGGAGGGGGTGCGCGATGAGCCGTCCGCCGATTGCAGCACTGATTATTTTCGACGGATGGGGACTGCGCGGCGCGGCGGAAGCGAACGCGATACGCAAAGCTCATACGCCGGTGATGAACCGGCTGTGGGCCGCGCAGCCGCATAGCGCAATCGACGCGTCGGGCGAGGCGGTCGGACTGCCGCCGGGAATCATGGGGAACTCGGAGGTGGGCCATCTGACTATTGGCACCGGACGAGTGATCTACCAGGATTTGATGCGGATCACCAAGGCGATCGAGACCGGAGCGTTTTTCAGGAATGATGCGCTGGTGAGCCTGATGCGCAAAGTGGCGCCGACGGGCAATACCCTGCATTTGTGGGGACTATTGTCGGACGGCAGTGTACATAGTCATATTGGCCATCTGCTAGCGCTGATCGATATGGGGGTGCGCGAAGGGGTTGCTGATATCGCGGTGCATGCGGTGCTGGACGGACGCGATAAGCCGCCGCGGTCGGCGATGCCGTTTATCGAGCAGGTTGAGGCAAAGCTGAAGGCGGTTGGGCGCGGGCGAATCGCGACGGTCACGGGACGCTACTATGCGATGGATCGCGACAAACGGTGGGATCGCGTCGAGCGGGCATGGCGGGCGTTCGTGCTGGGGGAAGGGCTGGCAGGCCGAAGTGCGCGTGAGGTTGTCGAGACGGCCTACGCGAAGGAGCAGAGCGACGAATTCGTCGAACCGCATGTGATCGGCGAGCCGCGTCCGATGCGCGATGGCGACGGCGTGGTGTGTTACAACTTTCGCGCCGATCGCGCACGCGAGATGACCGAGGCGCTGACGTCGGCGGATTTCCAGGGGTTCGTGCGGCCGCGCTTTCCACTAATCAACTATGTATGCATGACTGAGTATGAGCGGCGGCTTGAGCTGCCGCTGGCGTTCGGACCCGAAGAGATTCATAACATGCTGGCGGAGGTGTTCGCGCGCGAAGGACTGCGTAATCTGAGAATCGCTGAAACTGAGAAATATGCGCACGTCACCTATTTTCTGAATGGCGGGGTCGAGAAGCCGTTTCCGCTGGAGGAACGAATACTCATTCCGTCGTCAAAGGTAGCTACTTACGATCTGGAACCGGCGATGCAGGCGGTGGCTATTGCGCGGCGCGCGGTGGAAGAAATTGAGAAGCATAACTTTGATGTTATCGTAATGAACTTCGCCAACCCGGACATGGTGGGCCATACGGGGAATATGGAGGCGACAATCGCGGCGGTCGAGGAATCGGACAAGGCGCTGGGAATCGTACTGGATGCGATCGATCAAGTAGGCGGCGCCGCACTGATTACTGCTGATCATGGCAATGCGGAGTTCATGGCAGACCCGGCGACCGGCCAGCCCCATACGGCTCATACGACGAACGCGGTGCCGCTGATTATTCACGATAGAAGCTTCAAGGGAAGAATTGCCGAGGGCGGCACGCTATCGGATGTCGCGCCGACGTTTCTCGCGATGCTGGGGATCGCAAAGCCAGCAGAGATGACCGGCCACGACTTGCGCGAAGCAGCATCGCCTAAGCAGGAAGCCGCGGCGACTTAGGGAGAAGCTGGCGCTTTAGCGAATAGCGATTCCGCTAAAGCAAGGGCAGCCGCTGGCTCGCAACAGCACTAGCCTGAAGCAGCGCGTTGGCGTCAGGCCTCAAGCATGGCGCGGGCTTCGGCAGGAGTCGCGACCTGGTGGCCCATCGCGCGAATCACGCTGGCGGCGCGCTCGACGATTTGGGGATTACTCAGTTGGCCGCCGCGGGCATACTGGTAATCCTCGAGGCCGACGCGGACGTGGCCGCCGAGACTGACTATAAGCGGGACGAGCGGGAGATTGTCGCCGCCGAGGGTCGCGGCGAACCAATTGGCGCGCACCCCTTTGATCATATCCAGGTAGGCTTCAAGGCTTTTCAGAGTTGGTGGAAGGCCGAACGGGAGTTCGGGGCCGCCAAGATAGAATTTCAGCAGCAGCGGTTCGGTGAGAACGCCCTGATCGAGAAAGACTAACGCGGCGCGGAGGAAACTCGGATCGAAGATCTGGAGGGTCGGGCGCAGGCCGAGCTCGCGCGAGTTCTCGAGAAAATAGCGGATGGTCTCGTAGGAGTTCTGGTAGACGGATTTTTCGTTGTGGACTTTTTTCGTGACGGGATCGTACGCAACGAGATTGACGGAGCCCATGTCGCCGGCACCGAGATCGGGCTTAGTGGCAGGGTCTTCGGACAACTCGATGAAATGGCGGAAGCGTGCGGCGGCGTCACCCTCACTGTTGAAGGTCGGCCATAGCAGCGGCTGGCATACTGCACGAGTGCGGCGATAGACCTCGGCATAGTAAGGGACGTCGTGGGCCCATTTGCCGGTTTCGGGATCGCGGACGTGGAAATGAATGAGGGCGGCGCCGGCTTTGCAGGTAGCGATGGCATCGGCGGCGATTTCAGCCGGACTATAGGCGATATGGGGATTGAGCTTTTTCATCGCATTGCCGTTGATCGCGGCTTCGATCATTATTTTCGCCATGTTCGTGCCCTTCCGTTTGCTTGAATGCGTTCCCGCCGAAGCGCTCGTTGCTAGGTCGAAGGATTAGCAGGAAGCGCCGCGACAATGCCAGCACTGGTGATCTGCGGAGGTGAAGGATGCGGCGTCGCGAGGGTGTCATTTTTGGCGTCTGTGCGGCTGATGGACTTAGCGATATAGTCATTTGCTTCCTCAGCTTCTATCCGCTTGACACATCCACCCATTTGCCTTCTTCCAGATCTTAATAGTGGCAAAAGAACTGGGCGATCTGCTCGTGGAGTATGTTCGGAAGATCGTCAAGGCTGTGGACTTTTATGTAGTAAGGATTCAGCCTTTCAATCGGAACAGCGATTATTTTTTCATCCGGGCCGCGTTCGTCTGCCATAACGAGGCCGCCGATCTGACGGCATCGGACAACCGCCGACGGAACAACGGGATCGGCGAAAAATGAACTTCGATTTCTCCATCGCGTTTATGACGAAGTACGAAGAGTTTTCGTCGTAATCAACAAGCTTGATCTGCTGCCGCAGAAAGATTGCGATGAAGTGATTCATTGAGAACATGGAGATGGAAATAGCGTCGGAAGTTGCCCGCGGATGGACTAGCGAAGCGATCCGTACAGACGGCTTGCCTGTTCTCTGTCTTGTTCATCTGCAAAAGGTTCTGGCGGCAGGCCCGTCCGACGCCAGGGCGCGCGCTCTAAGCGAACGGACTGCACGAGGGTTGGAACCCGGATTATTCACTTGATACAGGGCTGGAACCGGAGTACGATCTCTCCGAATTCGAGCCGGAACCAGAGCCATTCGATCTAGGGCCAACTCCGGACGACTTTGGGGCGGATGTGACCGTATGTGTTGCGGCTAGATCCTTAATTCACAACTGTGTGGTTGCTGCATGCGATATGATGCTCTCTCGCGGCGATGATGCGATTCCAGCGAGCGATGATGTAGCGCTGAAAATAATGACAGTAACGAATCGCTGGAGCGCTCTTTACGCTGGCTCGCCAACATCGGCAACTTTGATAGTCGAAGAAGCGCGGCGGCTGATGCCCTCTGCTAGCGATAGACAACCTGATTCGCTCGAACGTATACGAGCAGTGACAACAGCGGCCTATAAAGCCGTCTTGCGGCGACAGGCCACAGACCAATTTTTAGGAATATACGATTTAACACTAGAGCAGTTCCGAAGAGCTGGCCGCCGCCAGTTCGGCGAGTCTGAATTCGCACAGATAAATAAGCAAATTCGCGATTATACGTTACGCACCCAGTTACTGGTCTGCGGTGTTGATAATGATCAATGGCCGCATATTTTCACCATTAATCATCCAGGAATAGCAACACTTAACGATCTAATCGGCCATGCGGCTATTGGCAGTGGCGCACAGATGGCGCTGGGTTCACTTGGCGGGCGCATATTGAGCGGTCTGCCTATCCGAGATCTAATTTATCGCGTCTGTGAAGCTAAATTCTCTGCGGAGACGGCCCACGGAGTGGGCAAGAGCACTCTGCTTACTGTTTTACGAAAAGGATTTGAGCATACCGCATGGGGCGTCCAAACCGATGAGATTAAGCAGGTCTCGGAAAGCGTGCGAAAAGAATCGGCTCTCGATAAAGCAATCGAACTTGTCGATGCAGCATTCGGCTCCACAGGCGTATTTATAGACTTAAGGCGATTTCCGGCATAACTGCTCTATGCGACTGATTCTTTAGTCAATTCTTCAAATGACAATGGTTCCGTGGAAAGAAGCCGTTTGAGCGTGTCGCGGAACAAGAATTGGTTCTTGCGATTATTGAATCGAAAGGCGTGTTCATCAAGGTAGGACTGTAAATGTTTCTCGCTAAGCTGATGATAACTGCCGATCACGCTTCGCTTGAACAAGCTCCAAACACCCTCGATGGAGTTAGTATGGACATCGCCGCGAACCCATTCTTGGGCGCTATGATCTACACTGTCATGCTCTGTTTTCCCAAAGTCTACGCCTTCAAAAGTTGGCGCGGCGTCCGTATAAATATGCTCTGTTTCTTGACTTACGTTCTTCTGAAGAAAGTGGCTGACCGTCTTGGCATTCACGCGCTTTTCGACTTTAAGCCGGATCGGACCGCCACGTTCAATCGCGCCCATAATGGTAGTCTTGTTGCCGACGTAGCCTTTGCCCATGCCCCGACGCTTACCGCCATGCCAAGTATCGTCGTATTCTACGGTGCCCTTGAGCGGCTCAGCGTTTATTTCTTTCATCGCAGCGCGGATGCGGTGGCAAAGGAACCAAGCGGTTTTATATGCTACCCTAAGAGTGCGTTTAAGTTGGTTCGCTGACATGCCTTTCTTGGACTCGCACATGAGATAAACTGCCGCGAACCATTTCCAGAGAGGCAGATGACTATCGTGGAAAATCGTTCCTGCGGTTACGCTGAATTGGTAACGACATGAATCGCAGTCATATTGATTGCGTTTTTCAATATGCGAGATTTTGTCGGACATACAACGTGGACAGCGCACACCATGCGGCCATGCTAGCTCTTCCAGATATTCGCGGCATTTGTTGTCTGAATTGAAAGCCCGCGCCAACGTCAGCAAATCCATATCCATGAGCTTTACTCCATGAAAAAGAAAAGGCAGGCAAAGAAGCCACGGATTACGGACCTTCCAACCGAGCAAGCTATCGAGCAGTTGCTGCCCAAAGAAATTGTCGAGGAACTAAGGGCAGCAACTAAAGCTAGTGACGATGAAAATGAAGAATCCGCATTCATTAAGAAGAAAGAATAGCGGAATTGTTACCTTGCGTCAAGTGAATAATCATGACAATTTCGCTTTCTCCAAAGCAGTTCTGCACTTCGCGCTGGAACGCAGGATTCCTCTGGTCTATGCCTCCAGCGCCTCGGTCTATGGTGCTGGACAGGCCTCCCAGCCGATTCCCGGCAATGAGCGGCCGCTCAACCTCTATGCGCTTTCGAAACTCGTCTTTGACAATTATGTCCGCAGCCTTCGCGGACCAGCCGATAGCACGGTCGTTGGTTTGCGCTACTTCAATGTTTACGGTCCGCACGAGCGTCACAAGGGCCGTATGGCCTCGATGGTTTACCAACTCTACCGCCAGATTCAGGAAACTGGATGCGCCAAGCTGTTTGAGGGCACCGATGGCTATCACGATGGCGAGCAGCGGCGCGATTTCGTCTTTGTCAGCGACGTAGTGCGGATCAACCTGTTCTTCGCCCGGCGGGCAGAGATTACGCGGGGAATTTTCAACGTCGGGAGCGGAAACAGCAGGAGCTTTAACGCCGTCGCCCGCAGTATCATCGCCACGGCTGGCCAGGGCCACATCGAATACATGCCATTTCCGCCAGACGCCCTCAACCGTGTTGGAAACGGCGTTGCGCGAGACGATCCCCTACGTGGCGCCTGACGGGATCGTGATTACTTGCCAGAACGGCTTACCCGAGAACCGAGCAGTTGCTGTCGTTGGCAACCGCGTAGTGGGATGCGTGGTGGGCTGGGGCGCGGCGATGAATGAACCGGGGTTCTATCAGCGGACTTCGAGCGGAAAGTTGCAGATCGGCCAGGCGACGCCCGCGTGCCAATTACCTGACAGCGTGGCCGAAGTATTGCGCGCAGTGTCTGCGGTAGAAGTGGTACGGGACCTATCAACGGTGCGATGGTCGAAACTGGCGATCAATTGTGTGACGAGTTCTTTCGGCGCAATCGGTGGCGCGCCGCTGGGAACGCTCCTTAGGAATTCGCAGGTCCGCCGTCTGGCGCTCGAAGTATTTGCGGAGGTGGCTGAAGTGGCACGGCGGGAAGGCATTACGATGCAACCTGTTGCAGGTACACTCAACATTTCGAAGATCGCTATCAACGATCGCGAAAGGCGGGCGAGGCTCGCACCCACGCTCTTGCTGAAGCATGGCTTGCTACTTGCCATTGGCTTTAAGTTTCGGCGCATGCGGTCTTCGATGCTCTATGCCCTGGAGCGTGGGCGGCTAGTCGAAATTGACTATCTGAATGGTGAGATAGTCACGCGTGGTGAGCGGATGGGCGTTTCGATCGATGTAAATCGTGCGTTGGTAGGGATGATCGGAGCGATTCAGCAAAAACAGCAGGTTTCGTCACCGCAGACACTCGTCCAACTCGGCAACCGGCTGCTCGCTCGCTAAAGCTATCGAAGATGTTGCCGGCGTGAGATCTGACCGATCGAATAGTTCACAGGCGCGGCGAAATTCCATCGATTTCAGCAGCATTTGCTCCCCAGCGGTAAATTAATTCGTGGCGGTCTTGGAATCTTGCCGGAACGCCGAATCTGTGGCCAATCCTGTTCGTCAGGCGCATAACTTCTAGGCCGTCCGTCTATCTTGATCACGAGATTTGGTTAACGAACGTTTCGTCAACTCGCCACTGCGATGATTTTCAGGCCCGGCTGGAACTAGAACGACATGACCATTACGAATTCCGCGTTCCGCGATCACGTGCTCGGCAAAATGTCTGACCTCGTTCGCTGGTCCTTTAAGAGCAGTAACTTCCATGCAGCTTTCACGGTCGAGATGAACATGGAAAGTCGCGACTGTAAGATCGTGATGATCGTGATATGTGCGCGTCAATCTCCTGGGAAGCTCGCGCGATTCGTGATTGTAAACATATATGACGGCAGCAACGCATTCGCCCTTCGGATGAGCCTCTTCAATTTCGCGCTCGAGGCCGCCGCGGGCCAAATCGCGAATGGCTTCCGAGCGGTTTTTGATAACCGTGGGCCGAGATGAAGTGATCGAGTTCCACCACGAGATCGTCATCGAGCGTGATAGTCATACGCTGCATGGGATTTTTGGCCGGTTTCTTTCCACGGTTCGTATGATCTTTTCGCATAGATATCATAACCAAGGCGGGACGCAAATCGCTCGACAGCAACGATGACGGACAGCATATCTGAAAGAAGGTATCGAAGCGTGGCTGCGCCGGGTGCCGAAGTTAAGGCAATCGAGGAGTTAGCTCGTAGCCGGCGACGAACGGAACGAAGGATTCAGGCAGGCTTAATCACCAAAAGCCGATCACCAGCGGCGACTTGACGGCCCGGACGGCAGTTCAGGGCAACGACGATGCCCTTTATGGGGGCGAAAATTATTAACTCGATCTTCATGGCCTCCAGGATCACAACGGGCGTGCCAGACTCAACGAGTTGCCCGGTCTCGACCAGGATCTTCCACACGCTGCCATGAATATAGGACGA
>Ga0335075_10012112_pt1 | contig 13035 bp, 13 predicted proteins | sample Lox_Sample_24_FD_206723 | JGI IMG/M metagenome (GOLD analysis project Ga0335075, IMG submission 206723) | Soil microbial communities from Loxahatchee National Wildlife Refuge, Florida, United States - Lox_Sample_2.4 | ecosystem: Environmental > Terrestrial > Soil > Wetlands | place: USA... | reverse complement strand
AGCTACTATCAGCCACAAGGGTCCATCTGGTACTTCCCTCAGGCCTACAAGAACAGCACCCACGGCAAGCTGCTGATGATGGCGCCCGGGTACGATCGCTCCGGGGCTCTCGGATTCCGCTGCGTAGAGGATGCCGAGTAGCGCTTATCCACAATGCAAGATCGCCGCCGATCGAAAGCGGAAGAGCCCGGCTTTACCTCTCGACGGTGCGCTTGAGTTGACCGCAGGCGGCGTAGATGTCGCGGCCACGCGGCCGGCGGACAAACGCGGGAATATCGTGATCGATCAAGTGCTGCTGAAAGCGGTTCACGTCTTCCGTGCTGGGCATCGCATAGGCGATTCCCGGCCCTGGATTCCAGGCAATGAGATTAATCTTGGCGGGTAGATTGGCGCGCCGGATGAGGCGCACAACCTCGGCCGCGTGGCGAAGCTGGTCGTTCACTCCTCCGAGCAGGACATATTCAAAGGTGACGCGCTCGCGTGAACGCAACGGCACCTTGCCGACTGCGTCCATCACGTCGGCGATATCCCATTTGCGAGTGATGGGCATGATCTCTTCGCGGACCGAGTCATTGGAAGCGTTGAGGGAGATGGCGAGCTTAGGACGGATCGGTTCGGATGCGAAACGTTCGATGCCGGGCACGATGCCCGAGGTCGAGACGGTCATGCGCGACTCCGCGATTCCAATCTCTTCCACCAGCAGGCGGACAGCATCCATAAAGGAGTCGTAGTTAAGGAAGGGCTCGCCCATCCCCATGAAGACCAGGTTGATGCGGTCACGGCCGATCTGGGCATTGTGGCGCTTGAGGACAGCAACCACCTGCCCGGCGATCTCTCCGGCGGTGAGGTTGCGAATGATGCCGAGCTTTGCGGTGAGGCAGAACTGGCAGTTGACGGCGCATCCGATCTGGCTCGAGACGCAGATGGTCGCGTCATGGTGGCCCGCCGCCTCTTCGTCACCAGCGGCCGAACCATCTCCCGCTTCGCCCTCGTCGCCCTCGGGCATCCAGACCGTTTCGACTGTCTGGCCGTCGCCGACAGCAATCAGGTAACGCTCGGTTCCATCGACCGATTTGAAAGGCTCGACGATCTTCGGCAAACCAATCGTGAATCCGGCCCGTGCGAGCTGGTCGCGGAGCGATTTGGGCAGGGTGGTAATGTCATCGAGACTTGCGACCCAGTCCCGGTAAAGGGCCTGAACGACCTGCCTGGAGCGGTAGGGGGGAGCCGCAAATTCCGAGAGCGCTTCGGTAAGTTGCTCATTCTTAAGACCGAAAAGGGGGCGAATCGGAACGGGTGCCGGAGCGTCTAAAATGGAGTAAAGATTGTTCCTGCCTGACGTCATCGTAATTCCGGGATCCGCTGTGTCAGCATAGCGCATTCGCAAGGCCGAAGATCACTGTTCTTCCCCCGCTCGCATTGACCATCGGACACCGGTTAGCCCTTCGACGAAAGGCCCCAAGTAGAAAGGTCGCGAGACTGCATGAGCAACGAGAGAAATATACGCCGCACAATCCTGCCGAACGGACTGACGATTCTCACTGAAAAGATGGACCACATCCGGTCGGTTGCGATGGGTGTGTGGATTCGCGCGGGATCGCGGCATGAGCTGGCGGAGGTGAATGGGATTTCTCATTTCGTGGAGCATATGGTTTTCAAGGGCACCAAGTCCCGCTCTGCACAGCTGATTGCGCGCGAGGTGGACGCCATTGGCGGGAACCTGGACGCCTTCACCGGCAAAGAGACCGTCTGTTTCAACATGAAGGTATTGGATGAGCACGTCCCGACGGCCCTCGAAGTGTTATCGGACCTGGTTTTGAACCCGGTCTTCTCTTCCGACGAAATTAACCGCGAGCGCGGTGTGATCCTCGAAGAAATCAAGATGGACGAGGACAATCCGGATTACCTGGTGCACGAGATCTTCACTCAGAACTTCTGGAAGGATCATCCCCTGGGCAAGCCGATTCTCGGAACGAAAGAAACGGTCCGGAAGTTCGAGCGCGAAACGCTCTTCGATTTCTATGGTTCGCGATTTCTCGGCGGAAACATGATCTTCTCCGCCGCCGGCAACATTGAGCACGATGACTTCGTAGAGCAGGTAACGCGCCGCTTTGAGTCGCTCCCCGGAGGCCAGAGCGCCCACTCCGAGACGCCGCCTAAGACCGCGGCCCGGATCAATTTGCGTAACAAGAAGTCATTGGAGCAGGTTCAGCTCTGTCTTGGCGTGCCCTCCCCTCCGGTGGCCGATGAGTCGAGATACGTGACTCTGGTTCTGAATACCGTGCTGGGCGGGGGCATGAGCTCGCGTCTCTTCCAGACGGTGCGTGAAGAACGCGGCCTGGCTTATGCGATTTACAGCGATCTGAACCCCTATCGCGACACCGGATCGCTCTGCGTGTATGCAGGCACATCGTCGGGTAAGGCAGTGCAGGTGATCGAGCTGGTGATGGCGGAGTTTTCCAAGCTGAAGAACATTCCTCTGCCCGCCGATGAACTGCGCAGGGCCAAGGACCAGTTGAAGGGCAATCTTCTGTTGTCGCTGGAGAGCTCGATGTCGCGCATGTCGAACCTGGCTCGCCAGCAGATGTACTTCAATTATTTCTTTGGGTTGCAGGAGATCCTGGATAAGGTGGAGCAGGTGACCGACGAGCAGGTAATGGCCATGGCCAATACCCTCTTCCAGCCGGACCGTGTGGCGGTAACGCTTCTGGGACGCCTCGACGGGCTGAAGGTGACACGGAACCAGCTGGTCTGCTAGCGCCGGGGTGGCGCCCCCGGGATTCGGAGTAACCGTCTGTCCCGCTCCTGGCTGATCGTTGTGCCTGCTTTTCGAGCGCGGCTCTGGTTTCCTGCGTCTTCATCCATTAGGATTGCGTTTGGTGAGGCTGTCTGCGCAGTCTTTCCCTGGGGATATTGACTTATGATGCATTCGATTGTTCGCAGCCTGGTCTGCAAAGAGGGTGGTTCACGGCGCAACACCGGCCGTTCCGTGTCCGAAGCGGGTTTCACTTTGATGGAACTGCTCATCGTGATCAGCATCATGCTGATCCTGATGCTGATCGCCATCCCGAACTTTGCCGGCATGAAGATGCAGGCGAATGAGACCTCGGCCATCCAGTCGCTGCGGGCAATCTATGAATCCCAGATTCAGTACCAGACCACCTATCCCGCCAACGGCTTTGCCTGTTCCCTGCAGGCCTTGGGCGGCGACCCGAAGGCTGGAGCTCCCTCACCGCAGTCGGCGCAGCTGCTGCAGGGCGATCTGGCGAACGGCCAAAAGAGCGGATACACCTTCAACATCGTGAACTGCACCAAGGTCACGGTGAACAACCAGGATATGTACACCGGCTACGAAGCCACCGCGGTCCCGCAGGCTGTGGGCAAGACCGGGCACAGCGGCTTTTGCATCGATCAGCAGGGAGAAGTGAAGAAAGATCCGACCGGCGGCACGAACTGTACGGTTGCCCTGCAATAGTTCGATTGGTTTCAGTAAGCTGGTGAAGTGAGGAAGTTCTCTTTTCGATCCATCGGGCAGCAGTCGGTATCCGCGACATTTTTCACCCGTATTCTCCTGGTTCTCTTTGCGGCGCCGGTATGGGGCATTGCGTCTCCCGGCTATTCTCAGCCGTCGGCCCCGGCTCTTAGCGCCGACGCCCTCGCCGCCCGCATCGATCATCGTTACAACTCGCTGCGCTCGCTGGAGGTTCAATTTGTCCAGAAGTACGAAGGCATGGGCATGAACCGCCGCGAGTCGGGAGTGCTGCTGCTGAAAAAACCAGGGAAGATGCGCTGGACCTACACCCAGCCCGATGGCAAGCTGTTCATCCTGGATGGCCATAATGGTTATTTCTATTCGCCCGGTGACACCGAGGTGCAGCGGGTTCCGGTCAAGCAATTGGATGACATGCGTTCGCCGCTGCGATTGCTGCTTGGCCATGCGCAGCTGGCGAAAGAGCTGACCAATCTTGCCATCTCGCCCGCCGGCGATGGAGCCTACACACTCACCGGAGTTCCGCGCGGATTGGAGAAGCGCGTAGCCTCATTCAGCGTCACAGCTTCGGCCGATGGGGTGATCCGCGCCATGCGGGTAGAAGAGACTGACGGGATCACAAATAGCTTCTCATTCTCAGGTGAGGCAGCGAATGTTCCAGCGCCCGACTCGAGCTTCGTCTTCAATCCCCCGCCCGGCGTCCACATCGTGAATGGCATGCCGCCGGTTTGAGACTGGCGTATCCTTGCGCAGAATGCGTGGGCTCGACGATCTGGAATCACAGCCAGAGTGGCTGAGGACGGATGATGGCCTGCGGCACAAAGGGGGCTGAGGCGATGTTCAAGCACGTGATCGTAGTGTTGGGAATGGTATCTTTCGGAGCGGCTGCCATGGCGACTGACCTTACCATCCACCTGAAGGGCTCACAGCCCATGTCGCGCCGGGTCATTCGATATCAATGCGACGCGCAGGGAGCGAAGATGGGCCTGCCATCGGGGACATTCCCGGTCGAGTATCTGAATGGCGCCGGGAACAGCCTGGCCATCGTGCCCGTGAATGGTAACTCCCTGATCTTTGCCAATGTCGTTGCAGGCTCCGGGGCGCGCTACGCCGCAGGCGAATACATCTGGTGGGACGCGGCCGGACGTTCGACTACCTTCTCCTCCGATTCCCTTGCCGGCAAGATGCAGTCCACCTGCCACCGTGTCGGAGCACAATGAGCTCCTGGCGATCTCTGGTGCATGGCGCGGGGGTCTTTCTCATCGTCTCGGCGATGCTCTTGACGCACAAAATCGAGGGCCAGGACACTGTCTCCGGACCCTGGGTGATGCAGTCGAGCGGATCGACAGCCAGCTTTCGTGGCATTCATGCGGTGGGAGGAGGCGTGGCCTGGGCCAGCGGCACTGACGGCACGGTCTTGCGCACCGAAGACAGCGGCTACATGTGGCAGAGTTGTGCGATGCCTCCGGGGGCAGAGAAGCTGGATTTCCGCGGCATCTGGGCCTGGGATGCTGATACCGCCGTGGTGATGTCTTCCGGGCAGGGAGATCTGTCCCGCATTTACAAAACCACGGACGGCTGCTCGCACTGGACTTTGCTCTACACCAATCCGGATCGGGATGGCTTTTGGGATGCCATAGTCTTCCAGTCACGCCAGAAGGGCTTCCTTCTCGGAGATCCTGTGAACGGCCGGTTCGTCCTTTTGAACACCCAGGATGGAGGTAAAACCTGGGCCCAGTCGGAGGCATCGGGCCTGGAGTCAGGAGCCGCTAAGGGAGCCTTTGCGGCCAGCAACTCATCGTTACTGGCGGGCGTTCGCGAGCCGATGATGTTCGGGACGGGCGGGAGCTTTGTCTATGTGGAGTCGGGAACGGGGCGCATCTCATTCCCGGGCAAACCGGGTGCTGGGGTGGCACTGACCGGGAAATGGACGCGGCATCCAGTTGCTGTTGCCAATCAGGGAGATGCGGCCGGCATCTTTTCACTGGCGTACCAGTGCGACGGTTCCGGGGATCGTTCGACGATCCTCGCCGTCGGAGGCGATTACCAGAAGCCCGATGAGTCGTCCGGTACCGCGGCGTGGAGCTCGGATGGCGGCGAGCACTGGACAGCGGCCGAGAAGCCGCCCCACGGCTACCGCTCTGCCGTGGCCTGGGACGCGGAAACCAAAGCATGGATTGCAGTTGGCCCAAACGGCTCCGATATCAGCGATGACGGCGGGCGAAACTGGTCTCCTCTGGATAACGGCAACTGGAATGCTTTAAGCCTGCCGTGGGTGGTTGGCCCCAAAGGCCGGATTGCCAAATTGGATCAAGGACGATTGAAAAGAACGGAAAAGCCAGATTCCCAGCCTTGATCTCGGGCCTCAGATGCCAGCTTTGAGCATCCGGCAATGGACCGAACCATCCGTCCGCCGATAAGACTGAACGAGAGCTTCATTGCATTGAACGCTTCGGCATCTCGTTGCGTCTATCGTCTGCGGGAACTGGTACCCTGAAGTAGCGTCCACATGGCGGAATTTGTAATCAAGCTGGCCGACGAGCGCGGCCGCGTCCAGGAGCAGGTGCAGTCGGCGGCCTCGGCGGAGGAGCTGCGCCAGCGCTTTTCCCATGCCGGCTATTATGTCTATTCCGTTAAGCCCCGGGGACTTACGGGCAGCCGGCGCAAGGCCAAGCTGGAGACGTTCATCATCTTCAACCAGCAGTTTCTGACCCTGATCAAGGCCGGATTGCCCATTCTCGGCTCGCTCGAGATGCTGGCCAAAAGCCAGAAGAACTCCGCCTTTGCTGGGCAGCTCCAGAACGTGGCGGCGCGGGTGCGAACCGGGGAGTCGATCTCCGCGGCCTTCGAGGCCCAGGGCGGCTTCCCGGTCATCTACACGACCACCCTGCTGGCCGGTGAGCGAAGCGGTAACCTCGAAGAGGTCCTGGGGCGGTTCCTCTCTTTTCAGCGGATTTCGCTCACATTTCGCAAGAAGCTGACGGCGTCCTTGATCTATCCCGCACTGCTGATCACACTGGTCTTCGGGCTTTTTGTCTTCCTGATCACGTTCGTAGTGCCCCGATTCGCGACCCTGTACGATCAGCTTGGCACCAACCTGCCCGGGCTCACGCTGCTGCTCCTGAAGATTGGCACCGGCGCCCAGCACTATGTCTTCTACGTGGTGCCGGCGATCGCTTTGATCGCCTTCCTCCTCTACCGGTGGAGCAAGACAGAAGCCGGCGCAGACCAGGTCGACGGGATTAGAATCAAGTTACCCCTCTTTGGCAATATCTGGATCAAGTACCAGGTGGCGCTGTTTTCGCGCACGCTTTCGACACTGCTTTCCGGGGGACTACCCCTGGTGCCGTCACTTGAGACCGCGGCCCGGTCCATTGCGAGCAAACGGATCGCCAAGGCCGTCTTTTCGTCGGTGTCGCATGTGCGTGAGGGAAAGGGGTTGGCCACGAGCCTGGAGGCGACGCGCGTCTTTCCCGACCTCTCGGTGGAAATGATTGAGGTGGGGGAATCGACGGGTGCGCTGCCGCAGATGCTGAATTCCGTGGCGGAATTCTTTGAAGAGGATGTGCAGACAGCCTTGACCGCCTCCCTTGCTCTGATCGAACCGGCGATTCTGATCGTGATGGGTGTCGTGGTGGTGGTTATTTTAATTGCCCTGTATCTGCCGATATTCTCTCTGGGGAACGCCAACAACTTTCAGCGGTAGGGCGCCGGCTGTCCCGGCAATGCGCCCGAGGCGTGAAGCACGTCGGATTTTTGAGGTAAAGGTTTATGGCACAGCCACCGGTTTTCACATTACCGACCGAGCAGGATGAGACCTCGCTCGCCCAGGCCCTGGCTTCGCGCTATCGCTGCGAGTTCGTGGACCTGCGGAACTTCCGCATCCAGCACGAGCTATTCAAGACCGTCCCGGTGGACATGATGTTCCGCTACAATTTCGTCCCCCTGGAGCAGGATGAGAGCCGGCTGACGATCGCCGTGAGCGACCCCAGCAAGCTGATGCTGCTGGACGAGATTGCCGGGCTGCTGGGGAAGAGGATCGCGACCCGTGTGGCCACGCTGACCCAGATCACCGACCTGCTGAAGAAGACGGAGCAGTCGCAGCGGGTGCTGGACGAGGCCTCCGAAGGCATGACCTTCGACGTCATCTCGTCCGAGGACAACGCGGATGAGACCATCTCGATCGAGAAGCTGACATCGGAAGAAGACATCAGCCCCATTATCCGGCTGGTGGATACCACGATCTTCACCGCCCTCGAACGGCGCGCTTCCGATATCCACATCGAAACGTACGATGACTCGCTGGTGGTGAAATACCGTATCGACGGTGTGCTGCAGCTGGCCATGGCTCCGATTGCGCGCGAGCACCACTCGACCATCCTCTCCCGCATCAAGGTCATGAGCGAGTTGGACATCGCGGAGCGCCGCGTCCCCCAGGACGGGCGATTCCGGGTGCGCTACAAGGGGCGGCTGATCGACTTCCGCGTCTCGATCATGCCTACCGTTCACGGCGAAAACGCTGTCCTGCGTGTGCTGGACAAGGAGTCGATGAGCGAGAAGTTCCGCAAGCTGACTCTGGACGTCGTTGGCTTCCACGAAGATGACCTGAAGCGGTTTCGCCGTTATATCCGAGAGCCCTACGGCATGGTGCTGGTGACCGGCCCCACCGGTTCAGGCAAAACAACGACGCTCTACGCCGCGCTGAACGAAATCAAGAGCGACGAAGACAAGATCATCACCATTGAGGACCCGGTTGAATACCAGATCCGCGGCATCACGCAGATTCCGGTGAACGAGAAAAAAGGACTGACCTTTGCGCGCGGGCTGCGCTCGATTCTGCGCCACGACCCGGACAAGATTCTGGTCGGCGAGATCCGCGACCAGGAAACGGCGCAGATCGCCATCAACTCGGCGCTCACCGGTCACCTGGTATTCACCACGGTTCACGCCAACAATGTGGTCGACGTGCTGGGACGCTTTCTGAACATGGGGGTCGAGGCCTACAATTTCGTCTCAGCGCTGAACTGCATTCTGGCCCAACGCCTGGTGCGCACCATTTGCGAGTATTGCGTGCAAACCGTTCATTACGATGACGAAGCGCTCCAGGCGAGCGCCCTGAATCCCGACGAGTGGCGGAACTTCGAGTTTCGCGAGGGCGCTGGTTGCATCGAATGCGGCGGGACCGGTTACCGTGGACGAACTGCGATTCACGAACTATTGGACCTGACGGATTCCATTCGTGAAATCATTCTGGAGAAGAAGCCGGCCTCCGAGGTTCGCAAGCTGGCGCAGCAGGAGGGCATGCAGTTCCTCCGCGAGTCGGCCATCGACCGTGTGCGGCGTGGCTTGACTACGCTGAAAGAAATTAACAAAGTGACATTTATCGAGGCGTCGCGCTAGTGCCGATTTCCTTTCGCATCTTCGCTCCGAAAAGCAGCCTCCGCCCGCGGCTGGCGTGCGAAATCACGCCTGCAGGCGTGATTGCTGCCCGGCAGAGCGCCAATGGGAGCAGCGACGGCGGCGTGGTAGTAGCGTTCTCCCCATTGCCTGCCGGCACCGTAAACCCGGGCCTGGCGGATGCCAACTTCGCCGACCAGCCCACTGTCGTCACCGCGCTGAAAAAGGCTTTGGATGAGGTTGCCGCGCGCGATAAGCAGCTTACCCTGGTGATTCCCGATGCGGCGGTTCGCGTGCTGCTGATGGACTTCGATACGCTTCCGGCGAAGGTGCAGGAGGCACTGCCGATCGTACGCTTCCGGCTCAAAAAGCTGGCTCCGTTCGAGGTGGACGACGCCGCGGTCAGTTACCAGGTCCTGCGCCAGGAATCGGAGCAGACAAAGGTGCTGGCGACTGTGATGCCGGGGGCGATACGGGCTGAATACGAGAGCGCAGTGCGCGCCGCGGGATATGAGCCGGGGGTGGTCCTGCCGGCGACGCTGGCATCGCTGGCCGCCTTGCCCGCCGAAGGCGCCTCGCTGGTGATCAACCACAACGGGTATTCGTTGACGACCGCAATTACCAAGGGAGATGAGCTGCTTCTGCATCGCACCCTGGAGTTACCGGCCGGGGACGAGCTGCGCCAGGAGGAGCTGGCCAGGATCGTTTCCGTCGCCATGGCTTACTTTGAAGACACTCTGCAGATGCAGCCAAATGTATTAAATTATGTTGGCCCTGGTGGAGCGCAGGAGTTCAGACGAGTGCTGGGTCCGGCCATCGAAGAATACGGGCTGAACGTGCGCGACCTGGTCCCCGGACCGTCATTCGGAGTCTTAACGCCAATGACGCAGGGACTGGTGGCAGGCGTGGTGGGGGCGTTGGCAAACTGATGCGCATTACACTCAATCTCGCCAGCCAGCCTTACGTCGACGTGCGCTCGATTTTGAAGCGCTTGCGCGTGCTCATGCTGGTTCTGGCGGTGCTGGCCATACCGCTGTGGTTCCTCCTGCGCGGGGAGCGGGGACAGGCGCAGGCGGCGACGGCGCGGGTAGGGGCGATGCAGAACAATGTGCGCCGGCTGGAGCAGCAGCAGCGGAGCTATCAGGTCCTGATGCAGCAGCCGCAAAACGCAGCGGTGCTGACGCAGTCGGAATTCCTGAATGGGCTTTTCCGGCACAAGGCGTTTTCCTGGACCGCAACGATGACCGATCTGGAAACGGTGCTGCCGACGGGGGTAGAGGTGTTAAGCATCGATCCCGAGGTAGCAAAAAACGGTTCGGTGGTGATTCACCTCCGGGTAAGCGGCGCGCGGGACCGCGCGGTCGACCTGGTCCGGAATCTGGAGAAGTCGCGCCATTTCGTTTCGCCTCGTCTGACCGGCGAAGCGCTGGCACAGACATCGGGGCAGAATACGAATCCCAATGCTCCCGTGCAGCCGGTAAGTGCGTCGACAGCCGTGAATTTCGACATCCTTGCGGCTTATCGGCCGTTGAATGTCTCGGACGACAAGCAGAACGGCGATGAGGAAGCGGCTAAGAGCAGCAAGAAGACAACCCGGACCGGCGCCGCGAATGCCGGCACCGGGCGGCCGGCCAGAGTCATAAGCCGCGGCGCGAAGAAGCGGGTGGCGCAATGAGCACCCTGCGGCGATTCTTTACGGTATTGAACCTGCATATTGCCGCTGTCGTCGCGCTGGGCGGTGTCGTGCTTTTCCTCGGGGTCAAGGCACTGGTCGCGGTGCACGACGCGGGGGCTGCCCAATCTGAGAGCTTCCAGCAGCAGGAAATCCGCTACGCGCAGCTGCAGGCGCAGATGTCGCATCTGCAAGGTCTGCCGGAGAAGGTCGATCAGGCGCGCGACGATGCTATCCATTTCTACGAAAAACGGCTGGCCCCGAACTATTCGACCATCCTTGAAGAGTTGGGCGCGATCGAGGTGAAGGATCAGGTGCGGCTGACGCACGCGCAGTACGCTCCGGCTCCGGCGATCGAAGGACTCCGCGAGGTCCGGATCGACGGCACCCTCAGCGGTGACTACACCGCGCTGATGCATTTCATCAACGACCTGGAGCGGGACAAGAACCACGTGTTCTTCATCATCGACGGGATTACGCTGACCGGCCAGCAAGGCGGCATGGTGAACCTTCGCCTGAGAATGACGACCTATCTGCAAGCTGGCGCGACAGATCTGCCTGCGGACACCAATGAGGGGGATGCTGCGGCTACAGAGGCTGCCTCTGCTGCCACCGCCATTCCCGCCGGCGGAGAGGTGCAGTGATGGCTTTGAAGGTCGGCTCTGAAGACAAGAAAAAGGTCGCCGTCGCCGCCGCGCTGGCAGCGGTCGTGCTGTTCCTGGTTGGCAAGATGGTGGTGCAGAACTTCTTTGGCGGCACGCCGACGCCGCCGGCGGCCTCGGCTCCGGCCGCCGAGGCCCCGGTTCCGGCATCGAATACTTTACAGAACCCGACGAGCGCCAGTAACGGACACCAGGCGGCAAAGGTCGCCTCATCGCTCTCGCGGCTGGATCCTACGCTTCATCCAGAGTGGATGGCAGAGGCCGAATCGCTGGAATATACCGGCAAGGGACGAAACATCTTTTCCATGTTTTCGACCGCTCCGGTGATCGAGGCGGTTAAGGGCCCGATCCGTCCCAGCATGGGTCCGGTTGTTCCGGCCGGTCCTCCACCGCCGCCTCCGATCGACCTGAAGTTTTTCGGTTATGAAGCGAATAAGGGCGGAGCACGCAAGGCTTTCCTGCTTCACGGGGACGATGTGTTCATCGCGTCGGAGGGCGACGTAGTCGATCATCGCTACAAGGTAGTTAAGATCGCTCCTTTCTCGATGCAGGTGGAGGATCTTCCGTACCACAACACGCAGACTCTGCCGCTGATTCAAAATTAGATCAATGAGCGCATCCTAAGAAGAGCATGAGTGATATTCGCCAAACCGGGCATCGCGGGAATACCGAGGACGGGTTTGTCCTGATTGCCGTGCTGTTCCTGGTGGCCCTGATCCTGATCGGGCTGGCCGTCGCCATGCCGAAGATCGCGGTGTCGATCCAGCGCGACAAAGAGCTCGAACTCATTCACCGTGGCGAACAATACAAGCGGGCGATCAAGCTCTATTACAAGAAGTTCGGCGCCTACCCTTCGACGATCGATCAATTGGTGAACACCAACCAGGTCCGTTTCCTGCGCAAGCGCTATACCGATCCGATGACCGGCAAGGATGACTGGAAGATCATCTATCTGGGACAGGCGAAAGTGCCGCCTCTGGGACTGTTTGGGCAGCCGCTGGCTGCCGGAGGGCTTCCAGGCGGAGCGAGCGCTTTGGGCGCAGGTGCGCTGGGAGCGCCCGTTGCAGGATCGTCGACGGGCGGCGGCTTTGGCGGAGTGACCGGAACCACCACGGGCAGCACGGGAGGCTTCGGTTCGTCCTCGGGATCGTCCGCCTTCGGGTCGGGCACTACGTCGGGAACAGCTTTCGGGAGCGGCTCGGGAACAACAACTTCAGGAACGGCTGACCCGAGCAGTTCGGGCTTCGGGTCGTCTACCGGCACCACGACCGGAACCGGTTCAGGCTTCGGCTCATCCGGAAGCACGGGGTCGACACTTGGCGGCGGGCCTATCGTCGGAGTGGAAATTCCCGACACCAAGGCCTCGATCAAGGAATACAAGAAGCAGAAGCACTACAACGAGTGGGAATTTGTCTATAACCCCATCGAAGATCAACTGCAGGCCATGGGGGCCAGCGGAGTTGCGCAGCCAAACTTAAATGGGTCAAGCACCAGCGGATTCGGCAGCGGCACTGCCTCCACGTTCAATAACGGCCTGGGCGGAAGCCCGACGACTGGGACGACACCGACCACCGGGACGACGCCGACAGCTCCGCAGCAATGAGCTGGCCGGACTGCAAAGCAAAAGGCCTCGCTCGGCGAGGCCTTTTTCGTCTCTATCGCAGCTCAGCTCTTAAACGCTGAAGGACGAGCCGCAGCCGCAAGTGCTCTTCACGCTGGGGTTGTCGAACTTGAATCCGGCGGCTTCCAGGGTCTCGACATAGTCCACAACGCAGCCGTTCAGGTACATGAGCGAGGTGGCGTCGACGAAGACC
>Ga0335075_10012111_pt1 | contig 13036 bp, 8 predicted proteins | sample Lox_Sample_24_FD_206723 | JGI IMG/M metagenome (GOLD analysis project Ga0335075, IMG submission 206723) | Soil microbial communities from Loxahatchee National Wildlife Refuge, Florida, United States - Lox_Sample_2.4 | ecosystem: Environmental > Terrestrial > Soil > Wetlands | place: USA: Florida... | reverse complement strand
CGCTACGCGAGCCCGGGCGGGTCCAAGCGTCGGCAGGCGTCCTTCACCGAGCGCCAGAGCCCTTATTCCACGCCGATCTGCTCAAAACTGCGGAAGTTGGGCCTGAACCGACGACGATTGCTCTGCTTGGTGCAGGGGTCATCGGCTTCGCGGTGAGTCGTCGCCGCAAGCGCCCAGTCGTCGACCGATCAACGGCAGCTGGATAAGGTCCCGGGTGACATTTTGATTGGGCGCCTACATGCGTAGGCGATGATACCTTACCCTCCCTTTGGAGCTTTAGCTCGGCGATGCCGTGACCGAGACGCATTCATCCTCGGCGAAGGGCCCCCCCGGTGCGCTCGCATCCGCCTGTCTTCCAACGGACACTGAATCAAAACGCTTGGCAAGTCTGATTAATTCGCTCCTGGCCGCTGCAAAAAGCGCTTGATGAGCCAGACTTCGCAATTGGCTTGCAAGCTCAACATAATAAACTCTCCGATACAATACAAAAGAGCCATCCATCACCAGCCACCTTCTGTTAGCGCCTAGATAGGATGGACAGGGGATGTCAGAAAAACGTCGAGGCACCGTCCTTTCTGGCGTCATTTCTGCGCCACCGGAGCCGACGTAGCCCGACGCGGACTGGTAGTGGGTATGCCCACTAGTGCCCGCTCACGCCCGTTGGTCTTGAAATTGTGTGCGAGACGTTGTAGCTGCGAGCGATCTCGCGGTGAGGCTCGCCATCACAGCGTCCGCGGGTCGCCTCGCGCTTTTTGGTGGTTCGTCGGTTTCGGTTTGCGGTCGAGCCTGACGCCCCGCGCCTTAGGACGACGGACAGCGCGAGGGCGGCCAGCACGGTGTTTTTTTCGATGTGGGTCTGTGTTACATTGACCGGCGACGGCGATAGAACACGCCTAGCCCGGCAAACGCCGCACCGAACAAGGCAAGCGACGAGGGCTCGGGAATAGGTGCGGGTGTGAAAAAGCCGGCATCCGACGTGGCCGTTTCGGCCTCAAAGCCATGGCCATAGATCGGGTTGAAGTTAGTGGTGGGGGTGAGGACGGCAGCTGCGTCTGCCCAGGAGTTGTCGTCGGTAGCCATCAAGGTAAATGTCACTGTAGGAGCCTTAACAGCACCGGTTCCCACCGTCATCGTCCCGAATTGATCAAATCCTCCCGGGGGGACAACGCCTCCGGGGATCGATACTGTCGCGGAGAAGCTCCCGCTAACATTGATATAAGCGGGGGTGTCGACGTTGCTACCGCCTGGCCCTACGAATTCGACCGTTGCACTGGTGGTACTCGTGTCTGTGACGATTACTTCGACGGCTGACGAGTTCGGGATGGTCGGCGGAACGACAGTACAACTATTAGTGCATTCGGGCTGGTTTAGGAAAAAGTCTATAACATCGGCGCGCGCCTGCGCGGCGATGGTCAAAGCAGCCGCCGCAGCGGCCATTGCGGTCAGGTTCCGAAGGATCATCTTAATTCCAAGCTCCACTCATCCGATTCTGCCTCCGTCTGGCGCAACTCCCGTGCCAGCTTTGATTTTGATAGCCATCATAATAACTTACGGTTAATGTGGCGGTATGCGCGCAGCCCACCGGGCGGAATTTGTAAAATATCCCGACAGCGATTTGGGCGCACCACTGGCTGCGCTATTCTCGTCGTGCCGTTACCTGGTCTGATGACAGCAGCGGCTTTCCGGGCTCGTCCTGTTGCTACACTTTGGGACTATTATAATTACTTATGGTTAATGAAGCGATGTGCGTCCAACCCACCGGGCGGAATTTGTAAAATATCCCGACACCTTCGAGCCTTAGCCATGCTGGTCAGTTGGTCGCACGGGGGTAACCTTTGTCAATCGTTGCCGGGCTTTCCAGCACGAGCGATGCGACTTGGGGATAGAGATTGGCGGCGCATCCTCAACCCAATCGCCGGCGGCGGGTAGACCATACCAGGAGAAAAGCCGTAGCCGGCCCAAATGCAAGAGCTATGGACGGGGCTCTGTTGCAAAGCCTTCGGCGCCCACGATGAAAGGCCTCGATCGAGGGGAGGCCGGGCCGTGTCGGATTTCAAGGGGCGCCACTTTGGAGGCGAGATCGTGCTCTGGGCGGTGCGTTGGTATTGCCGCTACGGCATAAGCTATCGAGATCTCGAGCAGATGATAGCCGAACGGGGTGTGTCAGTCGATCACTCGACCATCTACAGGTGGGTCCAGAAGTACGCGCCCGAGATCGAGAAGCGGCTGCGCTGGCATTGGCGCCGGCCGCCTCGGGGAGCTGGCGGGTGGATGATAATGAGACCTGTCAAACGGCGCGCAATTGGGCCCCCGAATCGGTGTGGAAAATTCCACGCCGATCCACAGTCAGCCGGGGGCGGCGCCCTGGGTTGCGGTCTCCATCATGTACAGAGACTGGCTCGCGGCCATGAACAGGCGGTCGCGCTTGGGGCCGCCAAAGGTCAGGTTGGCACACACCTCAGGGAGGCGGATGCGGCCGATCAATTTGCCCGCCGGATTGAATACCAGTACGCCGGCATAGCCGAGCGGCGCATTGGAGGCACACCACAGATTGCCGAAGACGTCGGCGCACATGTCGTCTGGCCCGCCTTTGACCCCGTCCACCATCATGTCGGTGAACAGGCGTTTGTTGGTGAGCTTTGCGCCATCGAGATCGAAGGCATAAATGACACCCTTCCCGCCGGTCCCGGTGTCGCCCGGGCCCTTGCCGGTGCTGATCAAGTAGAATGTCCTGTGGTCGGGCGAAAAGCAGAGGCCGTTCGGGTCGGGAACCACCTCCTCGGGGACCACGACATCGAGCTTGCCGCTCGGGTCCCAGCGGTAGGTGTTGGTCGGCAATTCGCGCTTCTTCCCGTCAATGGCGCCGGCATTCTCGGCGCCAATCCGCGGGTTTAAGATCCCTTGCGGGTTGGTGGGGCCGCCGGCCTCATCGGGGTGACCCTCAGCGATCTGATCGCCATAGCCGGGATCGGTGAACCAGATGCTGCCGTCGGGATGGGGTGCCACACCATTGGGAGAATTCAATGGCTTGCCCTGGTATGAATCGGCGATCACGGTCACCGTGCCGTCGTGCTCCCAGCGCACGAGACGGCGAAAAAAGTCCTCGCACGACAACAGCCTGCCCTGAAAATCGAAGGCGTTGCCATTGGCATTGTTGGATGGCCGGCGGAACGCGGTCACCCGCCCATCGTCCCAGATATAGCGGTAAAGGGTGTTGCCCGAGACGTCGCTGAAGACGAGGTATTGGCCCTGGTTCGACCATGTCGGTCCTTCGGCCCACAAGGCGCCGGTCCAGACGCGGTAGATGGCGCCCTGTGCTCGCCGCAACGGGATAAAGGACGGATCGACGACGACCACGTCGGGGTCCGGGTAGATCGACGGCCGGCCCGGCGTGAAGTCGCGTGGCGGGTTCGTGACGACGCTCGCTGGGGTACTGAGCTGGGCTCGTGTCCTTTGTTGGGCAAAAGCGCGCGAGGGCACCAGTGCTGCGGCACCCGCAAGCCCGGCGCTGCCGGCCAACAGCGAACGTCGCGACAAGGAACGCCGAACCGCCTGCTGCATTGTCCCCTCCCCCTGATCTCGTTTTGGAGCGCAATAGTGGCGGCGGCCGAGCCGCACGGCAATCCCGGATGGCCGGAAAGCCATTAGAGACCGGTGGGTGCTGCCGTCGAATTCGTGGTGCGGTTGAGCGCGACTCAAACGGAGAAAAGACGGCTCACACGGCCGCACGAGTGAAGCGGCGACTTCGGCCGGCCGCGCCGAAGGCCGCGTCAGGCCGGCAAGTCTGAGTTGCCGATAACGAGCCAGCCAGTGCTCGGCGGTGCGGACTGGAACGCTGGCATGTCGGGCGGCGCGCGCCAACAGAACGTTGTCTTCTAGATGCGGCAGCAAAACCGCGAACCGCTGCATCGCCAACTGGCGCTGCTCATCATTCAGGGCCGCAGTACCGCGGGCTGGCTTCTGATCGCGTGCTATTTCAGCCTCCTTGCTTGGACCGGCGGCATGGGAAGCGTGTCCGCAAGAGGATGGTTCAACGAACGGTTCTCGCCCGCTGGCCGAGCGCCGCAATGACGCGCGGAACGCCGTCTCATATGAGCGGTACGGTTAAGATATCGTTTGCGGGGGGTTTATCGTACATTTCGGGCCATGACCACGACCCTCATCGGCTACGCCCGCTGCTCCACCGACAAGCAGGACCTCGCCGCCCAGAAGGCGGCCCTAGAAAAGCTCGGCGTCGCTCTCGAGCGGGTATACACCGATCATGGATTGACCGGCACCAACCGGTCCCGTCCTGGCCTCGACCAGGCGCTCGCTGCCGTGCGCGCCGGTGACACGCTCGTCGTGCCCAAGCTCGACCGGTTGGCGCGATCGGTTCCGGATGCCCGCGCCATTGCCGACGCACTCGTGGCGCGCGGCGTCAAACTCGCACTCGGATCGAGCGTCTACGACCCAGCCGACCCAATGGGCAAGATGTTCTTCAATATCCTGGCTACCTTCGCCGAATTCGAAGCCGATCTGATCCGGCTGCGCACGCGCGAGGGCATGGCGATCGCCCGGGCGCGGGGAAAGCTGCGCGGCAAGCAGCCAAAGCTGTCCGAGAAACAGCAGAAGGAGCTGCGCCGGATGCACGACACCGGCGAGTACGCTATCAGCGATCTGGCCGAACTGTTCTCGGTGTCTCGCCCGACCATCTACCGGACTCTCGGGCGGCCGGCGGCCGCCAAATTGGGCTGAAGAAACCCCGCCACTTACCTTTGAAGGTCACACCAAAGGAGACGAGCAGAGCAATGCACTGCAGGCCAAGGCCCTCCGCTGCCGCCACATCTTCGAGGAGATTGCCTGCGGCAGGCGCCGGGACCGTCCCGAGCTGCACCGCATGCTCGACCAGCTGCACGAGGGCGATGTTGTCGTCGTCTGGGAGCTCGACCGCCTGTCGCGATCGCTGCAAGACGTGCTCCACATCATGGAGCGAATCGGCGACGCCGGTGCCGGCTACTGCTCGATCACGGAGGCGATCGACACCACGAGGTCAGCTCGATCGCATGATGATCCAGATGGTCGGGGCCTTCGCCGAGTTCGAACGCGCCATGATCCGGGTACGGACGTCAGCTGACCTGGCTGCGGCACGCGCTGAGGGCCGCCTCGGCGGCCGACGCAAAAAGCTGGATCCGGCCAAGCGCCGCGAAATCGCCGAAAGCGTCATCTCCGGCCGCAAGACCGGTGCCGAGATGGCGCGGCTCTATAATGTCAGCGCGCCAACCGTGTCACGGATCGTCGCTCAACACCGGATGGTCGGCTCGTAGCTCGCTGACGGTACGAAAATCGCGTGGGGGAGGAAAGGGAATGCCAATTTCGAAAAAGCCGCGCTCAAAACCCGTCGCTAAAACCTCGCCGAAAGCCAGCGCGCCAGTAGCGTTGCCGGACAGGCGCGCGATGGAGAGTTTCCTGGCCGCGATCTCCAGACGCCGCGGTGACGATGCGACGGCAAAAGCGCAGGACGTCATGTACGAGGCATGGGAGCGAAACACCTCCCGTTCCCGGATAGCGCTCGCCCGTAAAGCACTCAGCATCTCGCCGCTCTGCGCCGACGCCTATGTCCTCCTGGCCGAAGAAGCCCAATCTATCGAGGAGGCTCGAGACCTCTATGCCAAGGGCGTCGAAGCCGGCGAGTTGGCGCTCGGGCCCCAAGGGTTCGAAGAATATGCCGGCCACTTCTGGGGCTTTCTCGAAACCCGCCCTTACATGCGGGCTCGGGCCGGTCTTGCCGACACGTTCGTTCAGCTTGGCAATATTGAGGGTGCTCTCGCCCATTACCGCGATATGCTGGAGCTGAACCCGAACGACAATCAGGGGATTCGATACGTCCTCGCCGGGTGCCTGCTTAGGCAAGACAATTACAGCGCGCTCAAAGAGCTGCTCGCCGCCCATGAGGACGGCAGTGCGTTCTGGCTCTATACCCGAGCACTCGTGGCCTTTCGCGAGAGCGACGAGCAAGCCGCAACGCTGGTCAAGAATGCCTGGGCAGCGAACCAGCATGTGCCTGCCATCCTGGCCGGCGCGACGCCGGCGGTCGGATCAGATGATGGCTACATCACAATGGGAGGCCCGGACGAGGCGTCATACTACGTCACCGAATGCGGCGCGGCGTGGCATCGCACACCAGGTGCGGTCGCGTGGCTGACAACGCTCGCGGCCACCTTGCCGCCGAAACGTCGGACCCGCGCGACGATGCACTGACCGCTTAGCATGCAGTTTTTAACAAATCGCCCGGTACCCCGACAACGAGCACACTATGAGTTCTGCCACATGAACGATGTTCTCAGTGCCATACAAAATACACCTCTGCCGACTATATTGATTTTAGCCGGTATTGTGTTCTGGGTGCTTGCGATCGCGGGGTCAGTAGCCGGGAAAATCACGGTTCAGCCAAGCCAACAAAAGACCGCTGGTCTCGTCGGGAGCGGGTTTATTGTAATCGGTCTGATACTTTATTTTGTACATACCTCTCCAAGCCAGACCCCAACTCCAACTTCATCAACTGCCGCCCCGAATAGTCTCCCCGAACAAAAGCGAAACAAAATGGATCAGGCGGGTCCTTCAGGTGGCTTTGGTGGTAAAGAATTTAGTGATGAGGCCTACATCCGACCAGGTTCATCAGTGGCTGAAGTGCGGATCTGGGCTGGGAACTATGTTGATGCCATTCAAGTCGTATTGCGAGACCAAAACGGTGTCACATACGAATTGACTAAGCACGGCGGTGACGGTGGAAACTACCACAGTCTTACGATGACAGAAGGAGAGAAAATCGTTCATGTCTACGGAAGGTGTGGCAGCTGGGTAGATTCTATCAATGTTGTTACCAACTTTAACCAAAGCCTCTCAGCAGGAGGCGGGGGCGGTTCTACCTCCTACTCCTACGCATTTGACAATATCCTTGGTTTTATGGGACGAGCAGGTGAGCCATTTCAAGGGGCTAAGGAATCTTTCATCGACGCTATCGGAGTGGTGTTCGAATGAACAACAGCAAGACTGAGGTGAACCCCGGTCGTGAGACAGCCGGAGCCATCTTCTAAAGTATAGTCCGGCCGATTTCGGTACCGGTTCCGATCGAGCTTGGCGCCACGATCATAGGGGGAAGGAGCAACCAAGCGAAAATGTACGGTAAGGGGTCACGACAAGAACTGTGCGTAGCTGTACGACACTATAGAACGTAGCAGAAACACTAGGCTTCATGGATCGGGCGGCGACCATGAAGCCACTGGCCACGATGGGTATACCGAACTTGGCCAACCGTAGATCGCGTGGTCAAGAACGGCAAAGCCGATGTATGTTGGCTATGCCGAATTTAGCCATTCATCGTGGCTATCATTGGCTTGCCGGCACCTGACAGCCTGCTGGCACATCGCCGCCCTGGCGATCCCGAGGTTTATCGCTGGCGACTGCAAGCGAATCTCACCGACGGTACCGTTGTCCTGACGTGAGTTTCCTATCCGTTCTGCTGTGCCGTACAGTTACGTACAGCTCTTGTCGTGACCCCCTAGTGGTCAGAACGCAACAGATGGTACCGCCAAGAAGCCTCAGTTTCTGCGGGTTCAGCCTGTCTCGGGGATATCCGGCGATCGCCAATGCCCAACTTGAACAGTTAGCGCGGGATTGGACCTGGCAAGTGATTGATTTATTGCGGGTGTGCGGGGAGATTCTCGAATTTGCCCAATAGTGTAGTGGAACATTTTCAGTAGAATGGTTGATTATAATTGCTTTTGTTAACGAATCTGCGGACAACGATTCGATGTTTGTCCGCGAGAAGACAGCGCGAGGCCACAGCTACCTCTATCTCGTCGAGAACGAGCGCGAGGGCGGTCGCGTGCGCCAGCGGATCATCCGCGCGCTCGGCCGCAAGGACATGTTGCTGGCGAGCGGCGAACTCGAGCGCCTAGCCGCCTCGCTGGCGCGGCATTGCGATCGTGCCGTCATCCTGTCCGACATCGAGGCCGGGCGCATCGCCTGCACGCGCATTGGCGGACCGCTCTTGTTCGGGCGGATCTGGGAACGGCTCGCCATTGCCGCGGTACTCGATGAGCTGCTCCAGGACCGCGGCTTTGAGTTTGCGGTCGAGCGCGCGGTTTTTGCCAGTGTCCTGCACCGGCTGTTTGTGTCCGGCTCGGACCGCAGCTGCGACAAATGGATGGCCGATTACCGGATCGCCGGGATCGACGGGCTGCAGCTGCACCATCTCTACCGCGCGATGGCCTGGCTCGGCGAGGAGACGGCACCTCCCACCCCCGGCGTGTTGGCGCCACGCTGCATCAAGGACCTGATCGAGGAGCGCCTGTTCGAGCGGCGCCGCAATCTGTTCAGCGATCTCTCGCTGGTCTTCATGGACACGACCAGTCTGGCGTTTTGTGGCGCGGGCGGCGAAAGCCTGGGGGCTCACGGCCACTCGAAGGACCATCGGCCGGACCTGAAGCAGATGATCCTGGCCGTCATCATCGACGGCGAGGGCCGGCCGATTTGCACCGAGATGCTGCCCGGCAACACCGCCGATGTGACGGTGCTGTTGCCGGTGATCGACCGTCTGCGCGAGCGCTTCCATATCGGCCGGGTCTGCGTCGTCGCCGATCGCGGCATGATCTCCGCCGCGACGATCGCGGCGCTGGAGGAGCGCAAGCTCGAATACATTATCGGTGCCCGCGAGCGCAGCAGCATCGTCATCCGCCGCCTCGTTCTCGACGACGAACAGCCGCTGACGCCGCTGTTGATCGAGCGCGTGCGCGGCGAGACCCAGCTCTTCGTCAAGGAAGTCAAGGTTGGTGCGGCGCGCTACATCCTGTGCCGCAACGAGGCCGAAGCCGAACGCGACCGCAGCGAGCGACAAGCCATCGTCGCCGGGCTCGCCAAACAGCTCGCGCGCGGCGACAAGGCACTGATCGGCAATTCCGCTTACCGCCGCTATTTGCGCCGGACGCCGAGCGCGGACGGCAAGCCGGGCCCAGCCTTCGAGATCGATCCCGGCAAGCTCGCCGAGGAGGCGCGCTACGATGGTCTCTTCGTGCTGCGCACCAACGCCAGGGTCACGCCGCTGCAGGCGGTGTTGCGCTACCGCGATCTCTTGCAGGTCGAAGACCTGTTCCGCCGTGCCAAGGCGATCCTCAGGACCCGCCCGATCTATCATTCCTCAGACGCCGCCATTCGCGGCCACGTGTTCTGCTCGTTCCTCGCCCTGATGCTGCAGAAGGAACTGGCCGATCTGTGCCACAGCCACGGTCTCGTTATCGAATGGGCCGACCTGTTGCGCGATCTCGACCGTCTCCAGGAAGCGACCATCGAGAAGGACGGCAAGCGCATCACTACCCGCACCGCCGTCGCCGGCCAAGTGGGTGGCGTCTTCCAGGCCGCCGGCGTCGCCCTGCCGCCCAATCTGCACGAACACACCGCCTGAACCCGCCGATGCGGGTGTAGTGCTAACACCGAAAATCGGTGGCGTAACCTATTGCGCTGGCCTCTCTTTTTCTGAAGCACTGTTGAAGTCGGGCTTGACTGATCCAGCCGTCGTATCGCCAGCGATGTCCCCTTCCAGCCGGCGCGTTTTGGATAGCGCTGTTTTAAGCGCGCGCGGCGCCATGCCGTACGATCCGTCGCGGCACCTGAGGCGGCGTCTCTGCCATCCGGTGCAGCATGTCGAGCGCGCTGGCCTTCTGTGGCTGGCGGCTGAGATTTTCGCCGATTTGGCGCCATACATCCGGCTCGCCGATCTCGGGCCTCTGCCCGATCATCGACCGGCTTGCGAGCTGCCGTCGCTCCGAGGCTTCATCGACGACGATCCAGGTCGTCCGCTCATGGCGGCTGGCGGCGGTGTAGGCTTTGAAGCCGTGGAGCGCGTGCGATCCGGCCGGCAGGGCGTGAATGTGCTCGCTCGCGGTGCTGCCTTGCGCGGTGTCGACGGTCATCGCATAGCCATAGCTCAGGCGCACCGGGGCGTCCGGCCGAGCTTGCAGCTTTCGCCACGCGATCAGACCCTCGATGCCGGGATCGTTGCGCACGAGCATGCCGTTGTCGGTCAGCGCGCGGATTTCCACCACCTCGCCATTGTTGGCGAGAACGGTCGTGCGGCCCGGGACGCGCGCGTCATGCACGCGATCATAGAGGCGCACGCGATCACCGACCGCCAATGCCAGCTGATAGGTGTCGCCGTTGCGGTCGGTCGCGTCGACGACCTTGGCGTCCTCGCCGATCTCGCCGGCCCGGCGCCGCTCGGCGCGGATGGCGGCACCGATCTCACGCGCGTCGGCATTTGTCGGCGCCGAGACCGTCAATTTGAACTCGGGATCGCCGCGGTTGGCCTCGAGGCGCTCCCGCCACAGCCGGGCCACCCGTTGCACCGTTGCCTGCCTCCCGCCGGCGACCAGCTCGGCGGTGCCGTCCTGCTGCTTCATTTCCAAGGCTTCAGCCGCCCGGCCGGCGCGGAACAAGCCGGTGATTTCGCGCTCGCGCTCGGTCTTTTGGCGGATCGAAGTCAGGATCTGCGGAATGGCTTCATCGCCAACCGCCTGGCGCAACAGCTCAATGACCGGACCGGCCTCGATCGACTGGCATTGCTTGGGATCGCCGACCATGACGATCTGCATGCCGGTTCTCTCTTGCAACCGCAAGAGATCGAGCATCTGCCGTGTGCCGACGAGCCCGACCTCGTCGACGACCACGACGCTGTTGCGGTCGGGCATATAACGCCCAGCCTCGACGCGTTTGGTAAAGGCCGCGACCGAGGCCCGCTCGGCGATCCCGGCCGACCGCAGATCGGCGGCCTGGCGCCATGCCAGGGTGATGCCGAACACCTCGCGCCCGTCGGCTTCCCAGGCCTCCACCAGCGGGGCGAGAGCGGTGCTCTTGCCCGCACCCGCAACGCCAATCGCGATACCCAGCTGGCCGCCGGTGCCGAGCTTTGTCATCATCGCCCGCTGGGCCTGCCATTGCGGTGCCGCGGGATCGATCGTCGGGTTGCGCTCGAGGAAGTTGTGCGCCGCGCGGTCGATCGCTGCCGCCGGTAAGGCGCCCGACAAATCGAGCGAGGCATTCCGGGCCAGCCGGATCAGTTGGCGTTCCTGGTCGGCGTGTAATGCCGTCGTGACACTCCAGCGCTCCTTGCCGCGCAGCGACGCCCTCCTGCCCCACATCAGCTTCACCTGTTCGCCGTCCTGGACCACACCGCGTTCGCGGAAGGTTTTGATCACGGCGTCGATATCGTCGCCGGGCCGCTCGCCGATGCCGGCGACGATCAATGCCCGTGCGGCGATCTCGCGCAATTCCTGGCCGTCGAGCACGGCGCGGCGGCTCAGCTCCCCTGCGAGCAATGGCAGGGCCGCGCGATAGGCGGCTTCGCGCCGATGTTCCGCCGTCGGTGCGGGTGTGATCTCGTCCGGCCGGAACACGCTGCGATGCCGATAGGACGCCGACGCCGCTTGCTCGCGCCACACGACGAAATCGCTTTTCTGTTCCAGGCCCTCTGCCGTTTCTTTTTTTGCCTGCCGGGTTTCGGCCGCCCCAGCCTTTAAGAGCGTAATCTTCTGGTCGGCGGTGATCGCATTCCAATCGATGCCCTTCTCCGCTGCGAACTCGCGCGCCGCATCCTGCGCTTCGATCGTCCGCTTGCTGAACAACTGGCGCATCGCATGCGGGATATCGGCAAGCCGTGCGGCACCCGTGCGCTCGTCGAGCACGGTCTCGATGCCGAGCTGCCAGGCCCGGGCCGCGACATTGGCGTGGTAGACGGCACCCAGCTCCTTGACCCGCCCGGCGAGCCGGTCGAGATCGACGGCGCCGATACGTCCGCTTTCGGTCAGAACGCTGTTGAACACCGTCACATGGGTGTGGAGCTGCGGGTCGGCCGTTTGCAACGGCACCTCGCGAATATCGGTGTAGGCCCGCCCTTCCTTATCCCGCCGCTCGATATCGACGGACGGCCGCGCGGTGTAGTGCTGAAAGCTGATCCACCCGAGCGCGCCGGCCTCGACACCATCGCCGCCGCCCTGACCCCTGCGAGCAACGCCCAAATGCGTCTCGGCATAGGCCATCGTGTCGGCGACGGCGTGCCGATGAATATCCAGCAGCGCAGCGCGTTCCGCTTCCGTCGGCGCCAAGGCCCAGGCAACCGACAGTGATTTGTCAGCTGAGAACGTCAGATCGACAAACCCGACCGGCGGGCGCGTGGCGTGGATCTGCCGGCGGTAATCCGCCATATCGATCAGCCGCCCATTTGCCAGATGGCCGCTCTCCAGCTGCATGAGTTCCTCGGCCGTCGCCTCGCGATGCGCCGGCACGCCCAGCGTCACCTTGAACCGCTTGCGCGCACCCTCGACGATCGCCGCCGGCAATGCCTTGCCGCCGGCCGTCTGTGGCACGCCGCCGTCGGCGCGCTTGCCGGCGAGCACGTTCCTGATCGCCTCGGCTGATGGCTGCTGCTTTGGATCGAGACCGAATACCTCGGCGACGCTGCTTGTGGCACTATGCTTCTTGCGCCCCGCAATTGCGCTGCCGTCAAGCCGTGTTGCATTTAATAAATTGGCAATTTGGTCTTGCGTCAACGGCTGGCCGGGCTCGGCGATGCCGAGGCGTGCCGCGAGCTCCCGGGAGATGTCGCGCCGTAGCAGGCCGACGGTGCCGCCCTCGGCGACATGCCGGGTCGCGCCGTGCGAGGCAGTGGCGCTATGCTGTTCCGCCTCGGTGACGGCATAATAGTAGGCGGCCGCCGCGGCGGCGGGGTCTGTCGTGAGTGTCGCGCTCAGGTAGTATTCCGCCATGGCGTTGCCGGCCGAAGGCGTGGCACAGGCGCCGACCCGATAGGTCATCATGGCTCAAACGGTTTTTTGCATTCCGTCAGGAGTGCCTTGGTCTGTGCCCCAAGAGGGGCAGACTTCCGCACCCAAACGTTGTTGCCCGAACGGCGATGAATGGGCGGATTTCCAGCAATCGAGGGGGCCAATGGCAGATCTGGGGTAGAGATGTGAGTCATGCGTGCGGGTATGGCGTGTAATAGAAAGAT
>Ga0335075_10012110_pt1 | contig 13036 bp, 12 predicted proteins | sample Lox_Sample_24_FD_206723 | JGI IMG/M metagenome (GOLD analysis project Ga0335075, IMG submission 206723) | Soil microbial communities from Loxahatchee National Wildlife Refuge, Florida, United States - Lox_Sample_2.4 | ecosystem: Environmental > Terrestrial > Soil > Wetlands | place: USA... | reverse complement strand
CTATCGGCTTTCAGGACGCCTGACCCGGGCGGCGGTCCGCAGCGGGTAGCCGTAGACGGTCATCAGGCCGCTGCAGATCGCCGTGACCAGGCGCTGCTGGGCCCGCGGCAGCTGAGTCCGCCAGTCCTCATCCGGGCGGAGCCGGAGGTTACCGGAGAGCTGGCGGACCCCGGGGTTCCCGGCCACCAGATGGTGGTCGCCGGGGTCGGCGCCACGACCGGTCGTCGCCGTCGGGCCCTGGCCCAGGCCGGTGGCGCGGCAAATCTCGTCCAGCACGTGCTCCGGGCGGGTCACGAGTTCTTCGTACCGCACCCGGACGTACGTGCTGCTAAGCCGGCGCATCCCCAGCTGCACCATGGTGTTCTGCAGAACCCAGTCCACCGCCGTCATGGCCGGGGCCTTGCGGGGCATGTCGCGCGGCTCGGAGTCAGACTGGACGAGCTTCTGCCACGAGAACGCGACCCCCCGCGGATCGCGGACCAGGTGGATCGTGCCGACGTCGGCGCCGTCGACGCGGGCCAGGAAACTGCCGAACACCGGTTCCTTGCCCCCGTCGACGACCCAGGTTGCGCCGGTGAACTGGCCGATCGACTGGTAGAGCCGCGCCCGCTCGGTCAGCATCGTCCCGACTCGGCTGGCGCTTCGCGCTCGCCAGGCGGCCGGGGCCAGGCCAAGCGCGAACTGCTTGCGCAAGACGTGCCGTTCGAGCTCAGCCATGCGCATCGCGTCGGCATGCGTCAGGTCTCCGTAGGCCTGGCTTACCACCGCCGACCAGAACGGGCAGCGGGGCAGGGGAAGCCGGCAGCTGCACAGCTCTCCCTGGGCAAACCTGCGCCAGAAGAAGTTCAGCTCGCCAACGAAAATCACGTCAGGCATGTCACCGAGCAGCCGGCCCAGCACCGTACTGCCGGTCCGCGGCACCCCGGCCACGTAGAGTATCTGCAGCTTGTCGCCGGATGGTCTGGTCATGTCCGCCTGGCTACGATCATCGTGGCTCGACACGCCCCGCCTGCCGGGCGGTGGCGCGGCGGTACTGGCGCCAGGCGAAGGCCGAAGCCCGGTAGCTACGCGACGTGCCTGACCCATCCATCCAGGCCGCTACCGCGGCGGCGTCGGTGTCGCGCCTGACCATGAGCCGGGGCAGCGCCAGCAGCTGGTCGGCGGCGGAACTGTGCATGTTGGCGACCGCGCAGGCCGAATCAAAGCCAGCCGCCTGAGCCAGCGGCAGCATCCGCCGGCGCCAGTAGCCGTGGGGATAAGCGAAGCTGCGGATGCGGTGCCCAAGCTCCTGGGCGAGCAGGTCGCCGCTGAGTGACAGCTCGTATGCCACCTCGCGGTCGGGCAGCAGGTCGAGTTGCCGGTGGGTGTGGGAGTGAGCGCCTATCTCCACCCCGGCCGCTTCCAGCTCCCGCATGTGGGTGCGGCGCAGCATGCTCGCCCTGGGCAGGACGCTTTCCTGACGGCAGTCGGCCAGCGCTCCCGTGGTCACGTAGAGCGTGCTGGGCAGCTTCCGCTCGGCCAGCGCGGGAAGGGCGTTGTCGGCGAAGTCGGCGAAACCGTCGTCCACGGTGATCAGCACGGCCCGCTCGGGACAGGGGATCTTCCCGTTCAGGGCGTCCGTGTACTGGGAAACGGTGAGCGGCTGACGCCCGCTGGCGGTCACCGCGTCGAGGTGCGCGCGGAAGGTCGCCGGGCTCACGGCGTAGGGGGCGATCCAGTCCGGCGGATCGGCGCAGACGGCATGGTAGAGCAGGATCGGGACCGGGCTGCGCGCCGTCCCGGTCTCTGGCTGCGTCATTGCGGCTTGGCCGGGCCGCAGCTCGGGCGGTGCGCTCGGCGGTTGCGCCACCGGCTGACGCAGTATGCGATCGGCCCGAATGCGATTCCCTGCCACTCCTTCATGACCAGCTTGCGGGGCCACGAGCCGTCGGCCCGCGGGTTGCGCGGCGACCCGGGAAAGGCGTAGATCAGGGCGTTTGGCGCACGCCGCAGCGCCTGGCCGATCAGCCCGGGGTGCCTGACCACGACGCTGGTGAGATACGCGCCCAGCCCGACTCCGTAGCCGTACACCTGGCGGCTGAGAGACGCGACCTCGCGCCGGTGATGATGCCAGACCAGCGCGCGCGGCTGATAGACCAGGGCATGCCCGGCGGCCAGCACCGAGAAGAATGCGCCGAGGTCATCTCCTCCCCTGGTCACCGTGCCGACGCCGGTTGCCGGATCGAAGCCGCGCAGCTCGCTCAGGAATTCCCGGCTGAACGCCATGTTGGCCCCGGAGCCCAGCCGGCCCACAGCGAACGGGAACAGCTGGTCTTGGGGCCGGTGCCCGTGGCAGTCGACCAGCCGCTGCACGAATCCCTTGCTGAAGTGGCCGTGCGTCTCCAGCAGCAACTGGGCCGGCGTCTGCAGCTCGGCGGGCATGATCAGACCGGTCACGCAGGCGACGTCGGGGCCGGCCTGGAAGGCCCTCGCCACTTCGGTCAGCCAATTCCGGTCCACGATCACGTCGTCATCGGTAAACGCGATGATGCTGCCGGTGGTGTGCTCCAGCCCGCAGTTGTGCGCAGCAGCCAGGCCACGCCGGGATTCCCTCGTGTAGCGCAGATTGGTTTCGGGCCGGCCGGGAATGAGCGCGGCCGTCTCATCCGTGACCGGGTCGTTGTCCACGACAACGACCTCATAGTTGGGGTAGTCCAGGCGGGCCAGGGAATCCAGGCAAGCCATCAGTGACCGGGGGCGCTCACGGGTCGCGACCACGACCGAGATGAACGGCGCCTCTTCTCCTGGCATCTGGTGCGGGTCACCGGCCTGCGGCCCGGCGATCGGGCGTGGCGGCAGGCCGTCCGGAGGCAGGTGATCCTGAAGGCCGTGGAGCAGGGCCCACGCCTCCTCGGCGCATGACGTGGCATCGACCCGCCCCCCCGGGGCGTCGACAACGACGGTGCCAACCGGCGTGGCATTCAGCCGGACGAGGACGAGCGCTTGCGGTGTGCGGTCGGAGGGCGGCTCAGCGACGGACATGTACGTGACCGTGGCCGGCTCGGCGAGTTCAATTTCCGCCACTGTGACGGGGGCGACCAGTCCCGCCAAGGAAAGATGCGCGGTCACGGCTTTTCTTGTTCCTTGACTGGCAGCGCTGAGACCATCCAGAGGGGATGCAGCACTGAGATTATCAAAAGGGGATGCGCTGACTGCGGGCGCAGGCTGACGAGAAATCGCTAACCCCCGTGACCTTTGGCACTTGGGCATACCGGCAACGGACCTGGCGCGCCGTGCGATGTAAGCGTGACCACGAACGCCGCTAACTGGCCGCAGTTAGGGAAACGCTCAATCGTCATAGCGCCCCTCACTGTAAGCGGAATACGCAAGCACGCTCGCCTCACGGGCAGGCTAATACTTCAACAGTCGCACAGCGTAACTAGCTTTGAGACCCTTACCTGGGCAGAGCGGGGCGGAACCACCGAGGTTGCGTGTCCTTGCGTAGGGTATCAGCGTCCCCCGGTCCGCGCTACCAGGCTCGGGCATCACCGGCCAGCACCCGCCTCAGCCGCCCCATCCGCCTCAGCGTTTGACGAGATGCACCCGCAGTGGCCAGTGCGGCCGGGCCGGCTCGCCCGCCACCCCGTGGTGCCCGGGCCGCGATCCGCACAGCCAATTTCCAGGGTGCACCCAGCCGATTTCCAGCCGATTGTGGGCGCAGCGCTTATGCCGCGTAAGCTATAGTTCCGTGCCGTGCCGTGATGACCGGCGCGAGGGGGGTCGAAATTGGCAACTGTCGAGGTGGCTTGGCGCCGCGGCCCAGCCGGGGTGACGCCGTGAAAATCGTGTGCGTAGGCGGCGGGCCGGCAGGCCTCTACTTTTCGATCCTCATGAAACGGCGCGATCCGCGCCATGACATCACGATCCTGGAACGGAACGCCGCCGGCTCGACCTACGGGTGGGGGGTTACTGTCTGGGAAGACCTCCTGGAGACGCTCCGGCGGAACGATCCGGAATCGGCGCTGATGATCAGCGATTCGGCTTCGCGCTGGCATACCCAGAGAGTCGAGGTCCAAGGAAAACGGCCGGTGGAGACCGCTGGATTTGGCTACGGCCTCAACCGGCAGCGCCTGCTGAACCTATTGACCGAGCGGGCCAGGAGCCTGGGCGTCCGGGTCGAGTTTGAGCGGCCGGTGACGTCCCTGGCCGACCTCCCGGAAGCAGACCTGGTCGTCGCCTGTGACGGGCTGAACAGCACATTGCGCGAGCAGGATTCCGAACGCTTCGCTACCGCCATCGACGTCGGCCGCAACAAGCACGTGTGGCTCGGGACGGACAAGATATTCGACGCGTTCACTTTCGCCTTCGTCCCGGCTGATGCCGGCTGGATATGGTGCTACGCGTACGGGAGCGGCGCCGATTCGAGCACGTTCATCGTCGAGTGCTCGCCCGACGTGTGGACCGGGCTCGGCCTCGACGTCATGTCGGCCGACGACAGCCTGGCCGTGCTCGAAAAGCTCTTCGAGCACCAGCTCGACGGGCACAAGCTGATCGCCAAGGCACGCAGCGGCGAAGGCTTGCCCTGGCTCAACCTCAGGTTTGTCACCAACGGGCACTGGCGCGCCGGCCAGACAGTTTTGATGGGCGATTCAGCCCACGCCATCTATTTCAATATCGGATCCGGGACGAAATTGGCGATGCAAGACGCCATCGTCCTCGCGGACAGAATACAGCGCCACGCGGATCTTGATACTGCTCTGGAAGCCTACGAGAAGCAGCGCAAGAGCGAACTGCAGCTGCTGCAGAGCGAAGCTCGTTTCAGCGCCCGGTGGTTCGAGAGCATCTCCCGTTACATCGACCTTGAGCCGGATCAGTTCTTCGCCCTGCTCCGCGAGCGGCGCTCTCCGCTGCTTCCGCATGTGCCACCGCTCGTCTACTTCCGGCTGCACCAGGTCATGCAGACTGCGGTGCTGCGGGAGCTGCGCGAGCGGCTCGGGCCAGCGGCGAGGGCGCTGTACAGCCGGCGCCAGGTCCAGCAGTAGCCGAGCCGCCGGGGACCGGCCGCGATTTTTTGCCAGTGATTCCTGTGCCGGCCAGAGTGTCCGAATACCGTCCTGGCCGCGCCCAGAACGCGTAAGCTGCTGTCTCTCCGAGCGTCGAGCCCCCTCTTTCGCTCGAGCTAGTGCCTTCTCCGGCGACTTCGAGCGTGCGCGCCGCGGGATGCATCGTGGATCCCCAGGGCGTGCCTGCTGGTCACCGGACGACCGGAGTGGCCAGGACTTTCGGTGTGGTGGAGGTAACGCTGTGAAAATAGTGTGCGTGGGCGGGGGACCGGCCGGCCTGTACTTCTCCCTCCTCATGAAACGACGCGATCCGCGCCACGACATTACGGTCCTGGAACGAAACCCGGCCGGCTCCACCTACGGGTTTGGGCTCACCGCCTGGGATGATCTCCTGGATACGCTCCGGCGGAACGATCCGGAATCGGCGCGGATGATCATCGATTCTGCCGCGCCCTGGCATCTGCAGCGGGTCGAAGTCCAGGGGAAACGGCCTGTGCAGACAGCCGGATCTGGTTACACCATCAACCGGCAGCGCCTGCTTGACATTCTGGCCGAGCGGGCCGAGGGCCTGGGTGTTCGTGTCGAGTTCGAACGACCAGTGGTGTCGCTCGACGAGCTGCCAGAAGCAGACCTGGTCGTTGCCTGTGACGGTGTGAACAGCAGAATCCGCGAGCTGGACTCCCAGCATTTCGCCACCCACGTGCACGACGGCCAGAATAAGTACGTCTGGCTCGGGACGGACAAGAGTTTCGACGACGCGTTCATCTACGCTTTCGTTCCGACCGATTTTGGCTGGATGTGGTGCTACGCCTACGGGGGAGCCGGCGATTCAAGCACGTTCGTCGTCGAGTGCCCAGCCGAGGTATGGGCGGGCCTGGGCTTCGACGGCATGTCCGCCGACGACAGCCTCGGCCTGCTCGAAAAGCTCTTCGAGCACCAGCTCGACGGGCATCGGCTGATCGGCAAGGTCAGGAGTGGCGCGAGCTTGCCCTGGCTCAACTTCAGAAGTCTCACCAACGGGCACTGGCACGCAGGAAAGACCGTTCTGATGGGCGATTCTGCCCACGCCATCTCCTTCAATATCGGGTCCGGGACGAAACTAGCGATGCAGGACGCTGTCGCCCTCGCCGATGAAATACAGCGTCGCCCAGATCTCCCGGGCGCTCTCGAAGCCTACGAGAAGGAACGCAAGGCAAAACTGCGGCTGCTGCAGAGCGAGGCTAGTTTCAGTGTTCGGTGGTTCGAGAACGTCTCCCGTTATATCGATCTCGAGCCGGATCAGTTCTTCACGTTGCTCCGTGAGCGGCGGTCTCCGCTGCTTCCCCATATGGCGCCGCTTGTGTACTTTAGGCTCCACCAGGCCATGGAGAGTGCCGTGCTGCGGGAGCTGCGCAGGCGGGTCGGGCCGCCGGCGCGGGCGCTCTACAGCCGGCGCAAGGTCGCCCAGTAGGCGGTGGATGAACAGGTTCAGTCGGCATTGGAGATAGATCCGGACGGCCCGCCGCTGGACGGGCTGCTCGTGGTGGCCCTGGAACAGGCCGTCGCTGCGCCCTTCGCCACGCGGCAGCTGGCCGACATCGGCGCGCGGGTCATCAAGATCGAGCGCCCCGGCCGCGGTGACTTCGCCCGCGATTACGACAGCGCCGCCGGGGACGGCATGTCCAGCTGGTTCGTCTGGCTGAACCGGTCCAAGGAGTCGGTCGCCCTGGACCTGAAGACCGGCCCTGGCCGGCAGGCACTGGACGCGCTCATCGCCCGGGCGGACGTCTTCGTGTGCAACCTCGCGCCCGCGGCCATCCGGCGGCTCGGCCTGGAACCCGGCCGGCTGGCCGCCCGCCATCCGCGGCTGATCGCCTGCCAGCTGAGCGGATACGGCGAGGACGGCCCCTATGCCGAACGCAAGGCCTACGACCTGCTCGTGCAGGCCGAGGCCGGCATACTGGCGGTAACCGGCTCGGCCGAAGCTCCGGCCAAGGCCGGGATCAGCGTGGCCGACATCGCCGGCGGCATGTACGCCTACAGCGGCATCCTGTCCGCCCTGCTGCAGCGGGAGCGGACCGGCCGCGGCGGCACCGTCATGGTCTCGCTGTTCGACGCTCTCGCCGAGTGGATGTCGTACCCCTTGCAGATGGCCAGGCTCACCGGCAACGCGCCGGCCCGCACCGGGGCCCGGCATGCGGCCATCGTGCCGTACGGCGGCTACCTGACCGCCGACGGGCAAGAGGTGATGCTGGCCGTGCAGAACGAGGCCGAGTGGGCCAGGCTGTGCGTCGACGTCCTCGACCTGCCCGACCTGCTCGACGGCCGGTTCGCCGGGGTCGAGCGCCGGATCGGCCAGCGCGACGAGGTGGAACGCCGGATAGCCGCCGCCGTGGTGCGGCTGCCGGCCAGCGAACTGCTCGAGCGGCTCGAGCGGGCCCGGCTCCCCTACGGTTCGGCGAAGAGCGTTCACGAGGTGGTCGCTCATCCGCAGCTCAGGTCGCGGTGGACCGCCATCGAGGCGGGAGACCGGCCGGTTGACGTGCTGCCGCCGCCGGTCAGGCACGGCCGCTTCGGCCCGGTGCTCGGCTCCGTTCCGGCCCACGGCCGCGACACCGGGGCCGTCCTGGCCGAGTTCGCCCCGGACCACCCCGAAGCGGACCACCCCGAGGCCGGCTGATCCCGGTGGACCTAGCTGATCATGGAACGGCGCCGGGCCTGGTCCGGGCCGCGCTCCCAGCCGACGCGGGGGCGATCGCGGCCGTGCACGTGGCCACCTGGCGCGATGCCTACGCGGGCCTGCTGCCGGACGAGGTCCTGGCCGGCCTGGACGCCGGCGAGCGGGCGGAGCGGTGGAGCCGTAACATCGCCGCCCCAGCCGAAGGCCGGTTCGTGCTGGTCTTCGAGCAGGACGGCCGGGTGCGCGGCTTCGTGTCCGGCGGGCCCAGCCGCGACCAGTCCCCCGGCGGCGAGGTATACGCGATCTACGTGGATCCGGCCTGCCAGGGGCGGGGCGCAGGCAGTCGGCTGCTCACCGCCGCCGCCCGGCACCTGGCACGGGCTCACTTCACGGACGCGAGCCTGTGGGTCATGGCCGGCAACCACCCGGCGCGGAGGTTCTACGAGTCCCAGGGGTGGCACAGCGACGGGACCGAGCAGCCGTGGACCCACTCCGGCGGGGACGCGGTCATGGAGGTCCGTTATGTCAAAAAGCTCCCGGTCGGGGGCTAGTTCGGGCTGTAGGGCGCGTGCCTGAATTCCGGGGCGGGGGTCGAGGTGAGCGAGCGCAGCATCGAGGTCTCCCTGGACAGCAGGGCACGCTCGGCGGCCAGCCGGCGCAGCGCGTCCGGCTCGGCCAGCAGGACCTGCCGATCCGGCAGGTCAGCGATGACCGACGCGGCCACCAGGTAGGACAGCGCCACCGGCTCGGCGGGCAGGTCCGGGATGCTGACCTGGGTCGCGCCCCGCGCGTTGAGCGCGTCGATATAGGCGCGGAACGCCCGCTGCACGGCCTGGACCGCCACGCCCGCCGCGTCGTGGTCGCCGGTGTCCTCGGGCAGGAGTTCCACCTCGGCCTGCAGGTAGGGCCGCGAGCGGTCGAGCGCTAGCAGCCGGAACCGGTCCGTCCCCACCGTGACCAGGTCGAACCGGCCGTCGTCGCGTTCAGAGATCCGGCGCAGCGTGGCCGTGCAGCCGATCTCGTGCAGCAAGACATCGTCCATCTCGGTTTCCCGGCCCTCGCGGATCGCGATCACGCCGAAGCGTCGCGGCTCAGGCCCCTCGACCAGGTCGCGGACCAGTTGCCGGTACCGGTCCTCGAAGATGTGCAGCGGCAGCAGCAGGCCCGGGTAGAGCACGGTTCCGAGCGGGAACAGCGGCAGCTTCTCGGACATACTCCGACACTACGCGTTCTGGATAGCCATCCGCCTACACGCGGACCGGTCAGGTCAAGTCGTCGTCGTCCTGCACGTGGACGGCGGCCTCCTCCGCGCTCGCGGCGCCGGCATCGATCCCGACATCGCGGGCGACCAGGTCTGGTTCCGCGTCGGTGTGCGCTCCCTCGTCCTCGGCGACCAGCCGGCCGGCCCGTGCCTCCGGCCCGGCGTCGCCGAACAGGTCGTCAGCGCGGCGGTCCTCATCCCCGTCCGGATCCCGATCCGGTTCCGCGTACGGGTCCGGCTCCGGCTCCTCCTCGGCGAGCAACTGGTCGAGCGTCTCGCCCTCCTGCTCCTCGGCCGCTGTCGTGCCGAAGCCCTCGCCGGCCGACCACCGGTCGGGCGGGGCGATCCCCTGGTCCAGCGGGTCGTCGCCGGGGTCGCCATTGAGCGTGTCCGACGCGTCACGACCGGCCGGATCGTACATTTCGTTCCCTGGCATGGCCTGTGCTTACCCCTCCCCGCTCCGGCTGCGCTCGTCGTCGCCTGTGGCCAGACTACCGAAGCCGGGATCAGGCTCTCCGGCCGCGTACGAGCGCCACGCGCGGGTAGCCCAAAGCGCATGGACAACAAGCGCCGCGGGCGGCGCGGCCAGGCGGAGACGGCTCCCCAGGCGCTGCCCGAGGAAGTTGCCGAACTGGTCGGCGAGGTGACCGAGGCCCCGGCCGGGTCAGCGCGCCGCCGCCTCACGGCCGAGATCCCCCGGCTCGCGGGCCGCAGCGGGCGGGCAGGCTGGCGCGGACTGCGGTCTGGCGGCCGGTGGCTGACGGCCGAGGTGCTGGCGATGGCGCCCCGCCTGCCCGTGCGCGACCAGCAGCGGCTTCGCGACCAGTTTCCCGGGCTGGGTCCCGAGGAACTCGCCGACGCGCTGATCCTCCGCGCCGCGCGCGCTTCGGCGGTCGTCGGCGCGGGTGCCGGCGCGGCCATGGTGCTGCCGCTGCCCAGCGCGCCGGTCGAGGTCGCGGTCGAGACCCTGGCGCTGGTCGGCATCGAGATCAAGCTGGTGGCCGAGTTGCACGAGGTATACGGGATGCGCGCGGCCGGATCGGCCCCCGAGCGGATGCTGGCCTACGTCTCGGCGTGGGCGCACCGGCGCGGCGTGGCCCTGGCGCCTGCCGGGCTGGTCGTGGTGGCGGGCTCGCCATTGCACCGGCTGGTGCAGCGCCGGCTCATCGCCCGGGCCACGCGCAGCGCCACGTCGCTCGGGCCGCTGCTCACCGGGTCGATAGCCGGGGCCGCGCTGAACCGGCGTGAGACCCGCCGTCTCGGCGCCGACGTCCGCGAAGACCTGAGGCGGCGGTCGCCGTACAGCGCCCACTGGGCCCGCTGAGCACGCTCTGACCCCGTGGCCGGATCTGGAGGCGGGCCCCGAGTGAGCGGACACTGGGAGCATGCGCTATCTGGCGACCGACACCGTGACGAGGATCTCCAAGATCGGCCTGGGTGCCTGGCAGTTCGGCGCTCGCGAGTGGGGCTACGGCGACTCGTACGCGGCCGCCGAGGCCGGCGCGATCGTCCGCCGCGCGCTCGACCTCGGCGTCACCCTGTTCGACACCGCCGAGATCTACGGCTTCGGGCGCAGCGAGCGGATCCTCGGCCGGGCGCTCGGCGATCGCCGGGATTCGGCGTTCCTGGCCACGAAGATCCTTCCGCTCGTGCCGGTCCCGCCGGTGGTGGAGCAGCGCGCCGTGGCCAGCGCCAGCCGGCTCGGCGTCACCCGGCTCGACCTGTACCAGGTGCACCAACCGAACCCGCTGTTCCGCGAGGGCACGATCATGCGCGGCATGCGCGCGCTGCAGCGCGTCGGGCTGGTGGGCGAGGTCGGGGTCAGCAACTACTCGCTCGACCGGTGGCGTGCCGCCGAAGCGGCGCTGGGCCGCCGGGTGCTGAGCAACCAGGTTTCCTACAGCCTCGTGGCCCGGTCGCCAGAGCGCGAACTGATCCCGTTCGCGGAGTCGAACGGCCTCGTGGTCATCGCCTACAGCCCGCTGGCGCAGGGCCTGCTGTCCGGTCGTTATGACCGGGCCAGCCGGCCATGGAACCGGGTCCGGGCGGGGAACCCGCTCTTCCTCCCGGAGAACCTGGAGCGCGCGCAGCCCCTGATAGCGACGCTGCGGGAGGTGGCCGAGGCGCACGCCGCCACGCCGGCGCAGATCGCGCTGGCCTGGGTCATCCACAGCCCGGCCGTGGCCGCGATTCCTGGCGCCTCCAGCGTCGCGCAGCTGGAGAGCAACGCCGTCGCGGCCGAGATCGAGCTCACCGCGGACGAGTACCAGGCGCTGCGGGCCGCGGCCGAGCGGTTCCGGCCCAGCACTGGCCCGGCGGTCTATCCCCGGCTGGCCCGCGCGCGTCTGCGCCGCTAGCCGGACCGGGCTGAGGTAGCCCCCGCCGGACCGCCGGACAACCGCCCCCGGCGGCCGCCACGCCGTATCGAACATATGTTTGACAGTGGGCTGACCCTGGGGCAAGGTGGGCACGTGCCGGGCGCCCGGCCGCCAAGCAGACACTACATGCAGGAGGCGTGCTCAGTGGGTCAGAAGACCGTCAAGTTCAGCGACCTCAGCGGCGAGATCATCACCCGGGACGATGCACTGGCGCGCATCGTGGTGCACGAGCACCCCGAACTCGGCGACGGCCCGGTGGAGATCGAGGCCCTCACCGATGAGGCGCGGGCGATCGAGAAGGCGGCCCTGCGGGTGGCCGTCCTTGACCTTTATATATCTGGCGAAGACACGCCGTTCCGGGTGACCATGGACGCGGACTCGTTCGACCAGCTGGCCACGGACAAGCCGATGAGCGAGATCCTGATCACGGCCCGGCCCGCCCGGCGCGGCTCCAAGGCCACCACGGCCGGCCCGGCCCGCAGCGACCGCACCAACTACGCCGACCCGGCGCACGCGGGCAAGCCGCACAAGGGCCGGGTCACCGACGCGGAGCGGCAACTCGTGCAGGAGCGCTTCGACGAGATCAACGCGCGGCTGGACGGCGAGGGCATGCGGACGATCAGCCTGGCCGACCCGGAGCATGTCGAGCGATACGGCCTGGAGGAACTGGCCAGGTCACGCGCTGTCGAGCCAGACTGAGCCGACCATTGACTTTCCTGAACGGGTAGCCCGGGCCGCGCCAATCATGTCGGCATAATCACATTTAGCGGCGATTTAGCTAACATTGGCTGATCGGGAACGGCCGGGCGGCGTGACGGGCGGGTGAGTCGTGGGCTGGTTTGGCAGTCTGGTGCATGCGGTGACCCATCCGGGGGATCTGGTTTCGGATGCTGAGCATGGGCTGGGGACGCTGGTTGATGATGGTGCGCATCTGGTGGGCAGCGGACTGTCGGATGTGGGGCTGGGCGGTGCGGGCCAGTGGGTGGACCGGGCTGGGGACGACATCGCGAACTACCTGGGTGCGCAGGTCCCCGAGGAGCAGCTGGGCCAGACGACCGACCCGGCTGAGCTGATCCACGGCGACCCGGCGGCGCTGGAGGCGGCCGGGTCGCGGCTGCGGACGTTTTCTGGGGCATTCGGGGAGACCGCGGACGGCCTGCAGGGGATCGATACCGGGGACTGGACGGGCGCGGCGGCGGATGCGTTCCGGGCCAAGTATGCCCCGCAGCCGGGTAAGTGGCGCAACGCGTCAACGGCGTCGGTGCGGGCGGCGGGGGCGCTGGAGTCGTTCGCGGGGACGGTGACCTGGGCGCAGGGGCAGGCCCGGGAGGCTATTGCGCTGTATGCGGCGGGGCAGCGGGCGACGGCCTCGGCGGTGTCGGCGTATAACGGTCAGGTTGCTGCGTATAACACGGCGGCGCAGGCGTATGACAGCAAGCTGTCGGCTGGTCAGAACCCGGGGACGCGCCCGGTTGAGCCGGGGCCGTTTTCGGATCCGGGGGCGGCGTTGCGGGAGCGGGCGCAGCAGGTTTTGTCGGCGGCGCGGGCGGAGCGGGACCGGGCGGGTGGTGAGGCGGCGGGGGTGGTGTCGTCGGCGACGGATCTGGCGCCGGCGGAGCCGGGGTTCTGGTCGCAGGTGGGTGATGATTTTTCTGATCTGGTGCAGGGGACGCAGCTGGCGCAGGCCAGTTTCAGC
>Ga0335075_10012109_pt1 | contig 13037 bp, 9 predicted proteins | sample Lox_Sample_24_FD_206723 | JGI IMG/M metagenome (GOLD analysis project Ga0335075, IMG submission 206723) | Soil microbial communities from Loxahatchee National Wildlife Refuge, Florida, United States - Lox_Sample_2.4 | ecosystem: Environmental > Terrestrial > Soil > Wetlands | place: USA: Florida... | reverse complement strand
GCTCGAGGCCGGCGCGGAGGCCGGCGTCACCCGGGCCGACAACGTGGCCGCGTTCGGCGAGATCAGGTTCGCCCCGCCCCGCCTCGCCGGCCTGCCGCCCCGCCGGGACCTGCGCACGACCGTGCTCGGCACGGAACTGGCCCTGCCGGTGATCGCCTCGCCGGTCGGCGCCCAGGCCGTGCACCCGTTGGGCGAGCTCGCCGTCGCCATGGGCACCAGGGACGCGGGCACGGCGCTCGGGCTGAGCGAGTTCGCGAGCAAGCCGGCCGCCGCGGTGGCGGCGGTCAACCGGAAGCTGTTCTTCCAGGTGCACTGGTCCGCCGACCGCGACGTGCTGCTCCAGCGGGCCGAGACCGCCCGGGCCGGCGGCGCGACCGCCCTCATCGTCACGCTGGACTGGTCGTTCCCTGGCGGCCGGGACTGGGGCAGCCCGGCGATACCGGAAAGGCTGGACCTGAAGACCCTCGCCCGGCTCGCCCCGGCCGGGCTCGCCCGGCCCGGCTACCTGATCGACTGGCTCCGTCACGGGGGCCTGCCCGACCTCACCGTGCCGAACATGGCGCCGCCAGGCGGTCCCGCCCCCGGCTTCTTCGCCGCCTACCGCGCCTGGGCCGCCGTCCCGCCGCCGACCTGGGCCGACATCGCCTGGCTGCGGGCGCAGTGGGGCGGACCATTCCTGGTCAAGGGCGTCATGCGGCCCGATGACGCGCGGCGCGCGGTCGACGCCGGCGCGACCGCGATCTCCGTCTCCAACCACGGCGGCAACAACCTGGACGGCACCCCGGCCGCCGTCCGGGCGCTGCCCGCGGTGGCGGCCGCGGTCGGCGGCAGCGCCGAGGTGCTGCTCGACGGCGGTGTCCGGCGCGGCGGCGACGTGGTCAAGGCCGTCGCCCTCGGCGCCCGCGCCGTCATGATCGGCCGCCCCTGCCTGTGGGGGCTCGCCGCCGGGGGCCCGGCGGGCGTCCGCAATGTGTTCGACGTCCTTCGCGCGGGCATCGACTCGGCCCTGCTCGCGCTCGGCCGGCCGTCGGTCCGCGACCTGGTTCCCGCCGACGTCATCGTCCCCGCTGATTTCGGCCAGGGGATCGGCTGACGCCTTGTACCGTGTGTCACGCACGCGCGTGGGTATGGTGCCCGCGAAGTGGACGAAGGGGCGGTGCGATCTATGGATGAGAGCAGGGCGCGAGCGCTGCTGCGGGCCGAGCGGGCCGAGGTGGCCACGCTCTTGCGCCAGACCGAGGAAGAGGTCAAGGTCGACGAGGAGGCGCCGGACAGTGCCACCGACTACGGCGACGAGGCCTTGCCGCTGACCGAGGGGGCGGAGGATGAGGCGGTTGCCGAGCAGCTTCGTGTCCGGCTGGCCACGATCGACCGCGCGCTGGCCCGGATCGAGGCCGGCACCTACGGGCGCTCGGTGCTCAGCGGCAAGCCCATTCCCGACCAGCGGCTTGAGGCCGACCCCGCCGCCGAGCTGACCGTGGAGGAGGCCAAGGCCAGCAGGTTAGCCGGAGGCCTGAGAACGATCGGTGATCCAGGCGGCGATCTGCGCGCGGGACCTGAAGTCCAGCTTGGCCATGATGTTGGCGACGTGCCTGGCGACCGTGGCCGGGCTGATCACCAGTTCCGCGGCGATGGCCTTGTTGCTCCGCCCGCGCGCGATAAGCCTGGCGATCTCAAGCTCCCTGGGGGTGAGCCCGCCGGCGGGCGCCGGCGGCACAGCCCGGGGGGCCGCGCCGTCGGGCCGCGGTGCCCGCAGCACCTGGCCGATCGCCAGGTCGATGGCGGCCTCGGGGGACAGCGCGAGCCCGCGCGACCAGAGCAGCGCGGCCGCGCCCTCGTCGACGCGCCGGATGGGGCCGAGGTAGCGCTCGGCGCGGCCGGCCGGGAGCGGTGGCAGGCCCGAGGTCGCGCGCAGCCCGGCCGACGCGGCCGCCAGCATCACCGCGCGCTCGACGGCGCCCTCCCTGGCCGCGAGCATGGCGCACGCCTCGAGGCCGCGCGCCATCCCGATGTGCGTGCCGATGTCCCGGCTGACCCGCAGGCTCTCCGTCAGGTGCTCCCTGGCGCCCTCGATGTCGCCGAGGTCGAGCGCCACCCGGCCGAGGCCGGACAGGCACCGGGCGATCTCCGGCCGCGCGCCGATCTCGCGCAGGTAGCCAAGCGCGTCCGTGTACATGCGCTTGGCGCCGTCGAGTTCGCCGCGTAGCCGGGCGAGGTCGCCGAGGCCGAGCTGGGCCCTGGCAACGCCCCAGCCGTGGTCGATCGAGGCCATGACCTCGACCGACGCCCTGGCCAGATCGTCCGCCGCGCGCATGTTCCCGCGAATGCCTGCGACCGCGGCGCGGATGCCGAGCGCCCAGCCCGCGTTCCAGCCGTCGTCCGCGGCCTCGGCGATCGCCGTCGCCTCGCGCCCGAGCGCCTCGGCCTCGTCCGGGCGGTCCGTGTGCACGGCGATCTCGCTCAGCAGGTTGAGCCCCGCCGCGGTGTAGAACGCGTCCCCCGCCGCGCGGCACAGGTCAAGGCCCGCCCGCGCGACCGGCTCCGCGTCGGCTGGGTCGACCGACATCGACAGCTGCGCCCGCCCGATGAGCGCCTGGCCCCTGATCCGCCGGTCCACGCCGGCCGCCTCGGGCCGGCCGAGGAAGGCGTCAACCCACTCGCAGCCGAGCGCGTACTCGCCGCGCACCAGCATGCACGGCCGGATCGCGGTGCAGATGCGCAGCCCGGTCGCGACGTCGCCCTCGGCCAGGCACTCGCCGAGCACCAGCCAGACGTTGCCCGCGTCCACGTCGTAGCGGCGGAAGACGTCCACCCGGTCCCGCCAGGGCGCGGGCACGAGCGCCATCCCCACGGCGAAGTTCCGCTCGGCGACGACGAGCGTGTAGTCGCGGAAGCGGTGCTGCAGCGCGGTCTTTTCCCCGGCCTGGGCCAGCTTCTCCGCCGCGTACTCGCGGATCGTGTCCAGCATGCGGAACCTGGCCTGGCCGAGCGCCTCGGGGTCGCGCACCACCAGCGACTTGTCGACGAGCGCGGCCACCGTGTCGAGGACGGCCGACCTCGGCAGCAGGTCGTCGGTGCACACCAGTTCGGCCATCTCAAGCGACCAGCCGGCGAAGACGGAGAGCCGCCGCAGCAGCACCTGCTCCCGCTCGGTCAGCAGGTCGTGGCTCCAGTCGATGGCGGCGCGCAGCGTCTGCTGCCGCGGCGCCGCGGCCCGGTCGCCGGTGGTCAGCAGCCCGAACCGGTCGGCGACCCGCATCCGGATCTGCTCCACCGACAGCGCGCGGACCCGGGCGGCGGCCAGTTCGATGCCAAGCGGTATCCCGTCGAGCGACTGGCAGATCGCCGCCACCGCGTCGGCGTTGGCCTGGGTGAGCGCGAAGCCGGGAGCGGTCGCCACGGCCCGCTCGGTGAACAGCCGCACCGCCTCCGACACCGATCCGTAGGCGGACGTCACGGCCAGCGGCGGCACCTGCCAGATGGTCTCGCCCGCGACCCGCAGCGGCTCGCGGCTGGTGGCCAGCAGGCGCACGTCCGGCGCCGCGGCGAGCAGCCGCTGGCAGAGCCGGGCACAGGCCTCAAGCAGGTGCTCGCAGTTGTCCAGGGCGAGCAGCATCGTGCGCTGGCTCAGCGCGGCGCTGAGCGTGTCGAGGAGCGAACGGCCCTTTTCCTCGGCCACGCCGACGACGGACGCGACCCGCGCCACCACGAGTTCCGGGCTGGTGACGTCGGCCAGCTCGATGTACCTGGCGCTGTCGGGGAACTCGTCGGCAAGCACGCCGAGCGCGCGCAGCGCCAGCCGGGTCTTACCGATGCCGCCGGGGCCGGTCAGCGTCACCATCCGGGCTGCGCCCACGAGCTTGCGCAGCTCGTCGAGCTCTTGCTCACGGCCGACGAAGCTGTTCGGTTCGGCAGGCAGATGAGACCTTATGTTCTTACCTCGATCCGAAGCCGGGACAGCAGATGCCCCAGTGGCGGATGGGACCGCATCTGCATACTGGCTTACATATTTCGGATGATGCGACGCGATGGCGTTCCAGTTTAACCTCTTTGACAGTTGGGCACCCGAGAGCTTCACTTTTCCCGCCCTCCGCGGCGGGCTTCCTTGCGATGTGTGGGCTCTGCGGCATGCCGTGGGTGCCCGCGTCGCGGCCGGTTTTGTGAGGGGACCGTTCGCGGCGGAACAGGGACCCGGTCGCCGTGGCCGCAACATTTTGGGGGGGATGCGACGCACATCCCCGGCTCCTGGAGCCGGAGGTGCTCGCCGCAGGGAGAGGCCACGGCGGCCGGCACGTCTCAGGTTTCCTTGGTCATATGGGCGCCCGGTAGCAGGCGCGGAGCCGTAGCTTCGGCGCGGTGGGCGCGCCCACGTGGTCAAGACCGAGCAGCGCGGCGCCGGCCACCGGCGGGACGTCAAGCACCCGCGCCGTGGCGCCGGGAGCGTCCCGCGCGAGGTGCCGCCCGACCGCGGCGAGCAGCAGGGGATCGCGTGCCTCAAGCAGGCCGCCGCCGAGCACCACGGGCACGCCCGCGGGCGCCATCCCGAGTTGCCGCATGGCGGCCACCGCCATCACGCAGACCTCCGCGCCCTGCCGGTCCACCAGCGACCGGGCGACCGGGTCACCCTCCGCCGCCACCGCGAAGAGCACCGAGGTCAGCCCGTGCAGGCCGGCCTTGGCCAGGTCGCCCCGGTGCACGGCCACGGCCACGTCGCGGATGGACGCCAGGCCGAAGTGCCCGGCCGCGGCGGCGCCGAGCGCGGTCGCGGGACCCCGGCCGTCCCAGCCGCGCATGGCGTGCCATAGCACGGCCTTGGCCAGCCCCCAGCCGCCGCCCCAGTCGCCGGTCAGGCCGCCGAGCGCCAGGTAGCGCGCGACGGCGCCGGACGGCGTGACCGCCACGCAGTTGATGCCCGCGCCGCAGGTCACCGCCACGCCCCAGGGCTCATCCACCCCGCCGCGCAGCACGGCGAACGTGTCGTTGACCGCGACCGCGGTCCGCGACCAGCCGCCCGCGAGCAGCGCCGCGGTCAGCGCCTGCTCCTCTTCCGGCAGGTCGGCGCCGGCCAGGCACGCGGAAACGTGGTCCGCGATGACCCCGGACCGGTCGAGGCCGGCCTTGTCCGCGACCGTCACGATCAGCTCGCCGAGCCGGCGCACGGCCCCGTCCGTGCCGTGTCTCTCGTGCGACGCCCCGGGCCCGCGCAGCGCGGCCAGCACAGTGCCGTCCCAGCCGACGAGGGCCACGTCGGTCTTGCTGTTGCCGCCGTCGATCGCGAGCACGGCGGCCTGGCCGTCAGCCAACCTGCCTCCCTCGTGCTGTCATGCAGTGCTGTCATGCCCAGGAAAGGAACCGCGCGTTCTCCGCGATCAGCCGGTCGGCCATCTTCCCCGCGAGGTCGTGCTGCCCGATGAGCGGGTGCGCGAGCAGCGCGGACACCACCCGCGCGCGTCCGCCGCGCAGCGCCGCGTCCACCGCGAGTTCCTCGTACGCCGACATGTGCCCGACGAGGCCGCGCAGCAGCGGCGCGAGCGGCGCGGCCGGCACCGGCGACGGCCCGGCGGAGCCGATCACCGCGGGCACCTCGATCACCGCCTCGTCGGCCAGGAAGCCGAACGTGCCGCGGTTGCGCACGTTGACGACCTGCACGTCCCCCGTGGCGCCCGGCCCCGCGGCGCCGAGCAGCGACGCGAGCAGCGCGACCGCCGCCTCTGAGTAATACGCGCCGCCCCGCCGGCCGAGCAGTTCCGGCTTGGTGTCGAGCGCCGGGTCCGCGTACAGCCGCAGCAGCTCGGCCTCGATCGCCGCGACCGCGGCGGCCCGCGTTCCCGCCTGCCGCTGCTCCGCCACGACGGAGTCATGCAGGTAGTAGTAACGCAGGTAATACGAAGGAACAAAAGAATTAGTCGTCAGAACGGATTCCGGTGACTGCACGTGCGCCGCGATCTCCGCCCGGTGGCCGGCCAGCAGTTCTGGCAGCCGGTCCGCGCCGTCGACCCATACCGCGCGCTCCCAGGTCAGGTGGTTGAGCCCCACGTGGTCGAGCGAAACGGACTCCGGGGCCACCCCGAGCAGCGCGGCGAAGTACCGCTGCAGCCCGATCGCCACGTTGCACAGCCCCACCGCGCGGTGCCCGGCGTCGAGCAGCGCCCTGGTGACCATGCCGACCGGGTTCGTGAAGTCGATGATCCAGGCACCGGGCGCGGCCCGGCGCCGGGCCAGTTCGGCGATCTCCAGCACGAGGGGGATGGTCCGCAGCGCCTTGGCGAGCCCGCCGGCCCCCGTCGTCTCCTGCCCCACGCAGCAGAAGTCAAGCGGCCACGTCTCGTCCCGCGCGCGCGCCGCCTGCCCGCCGACCCGAAGCTGGATGAGCACCGCGGCCGCGCCGTCGAGCCCTTCCTCGGCGTCGGTGGTCCAGCGCACGGTCGCCCGGTGCCCGAGCGCCCGCATGATCCGGGCCGACACCGGCCCGACCACGGCCAGCCTGCCCTCGTCCGGGTCGACCAGGACCAGCTCGGTGACCTGCGGCGCGAGCCGTCCGAGTCCGTCCGCCAGCTCGGGCGTGTAGGTGGAACCGCCCCCGATGACGGCTAGCTTCATGAGAACGCCTTCACTTCCACCCCGGCCTGGGCAGGCCACGTCCACGGTTGCGTTAGCTCCGCGTGTAATAGCACGCAGAACTCACACGCAAGCAAATCCTTCCCGATCCGCGCGCCGGCCAGCAAGTGCGCGGCCCGGAACGGCTAGCCGAGGAGGTTCGCGGCGACCGTGGCGGCAAGCTCGTAGCACGCTCGCTCGGCGTCCCGGCCGACCTCGCCGGTGTGCTCGACCGGCTTGCTGACCTCCTGCCAGCCGAGCCCGCCCGCGATCGACCGCACCGCGCGCACCGCGCCCGTGGTGTCGCTGGCACCGTGCACGTAGAGTCCGTAGGGCGCGCCCACCTTGGCGAGCAGGCACGGGTAATAGACCTGGTCGAAGAAGTGCTTGAGCGCGCCCGACATGTAGCCGATGTTCGCGGGCGTGCCGAGCACGAAGCCGTCGGCCGCGAGCACGTCGGTGGCACCCGCCGCGAGCGCGGGCAGCACGGTGACCTCGATCCCCTCGAGCTCAGGGTCGCGCGCGCCGGCCATGACGGCCTCGAGCATCGCCTGCGTCGCGGGCGACGGCGTGTGGTGGACGACGAGCAGCCGCGGCAACGCTTATCCCCTGGCCCTTGGCCGCCAGCCAAGCGCGGGGCCGAGGCGGGTCGCCATGTCGGTGAGGATCTGCACGTAGTCCTCGTGCTCGAAGGTGAACGGCAGCGCGAACGCGACCTCGGTGACCTCGCGGAACGCCGCGTGCGCGTACAGCGTCGCGGCGATCTCCGCCGACGTCCCGATGATGTCCTGAGCGAACATCAGCCTGGCGGGCCCGATCGGCGCCGCGGTCCGGGGCGTCCGCGCGGCCACGTACGCCTCGTACTTCGCCCGCTGCGCGGGAGACGCGGAATCGGTCGGGATCACCACGAGCCCCTGCGACACCCGCGCCGCCGTCCCGGCGGGGTGTGAATCGCGAAATGCCCGGATCTGTGAGAGCTGCACGGCGGCGAAGTCCGTGGATTCCTCGGCCTTCACCACCGACGAGGTGAGCAGGTTGACCCCGTTCTCGCCCGCCCACTTCGCCGAGGCGAGCGAGGCGCCGCCGTACCACATCCGCGACCGCAGGCCGGGGGAGTGCGGCTCCACCCGCGAGGAGAACTGCTCGAACCCCTCCTGGCTCGGCAGGGGCGCCACGGGCTCCCCGGCCACGAACCCAAGCAGCCGGGAGACGCGCTCATAAGAGAAATCCTCGTCCGCCCACGTGTCGGGGTAGAGCGCACCGCGCACGTCCTCCCAGTGCCGCGGCGGCCCAACGCTGAACCCCGGATTGAGCCGCCCGCCGGACAGGATGTCCACCGTCGCCAGGTCCTCGGCCAGCCGCAGCGGGTTCTCCCAGCCGAGCGGTATGACGGCGGTCCCGAGCTCGATCCGCGACGTCCGCTGGGCGGCGGCGGCCAGCACGGCGACGGGGGAGGAGATCCCGTACTGCAGGTGCCGGTGGCGCACCCACGCCGCGTCGAACCCGAGCCGCTCGCCGAGTTCGATCATCTCAAGCGTCACCTGGTGCCCCGGCCCGGGATCCTGCCCGTCGAACAGCCCGATCGTCAGGAACCCGAGCTTGTCCAGGGCAACACCCGGCTGCGGCATGCGCTCCCCTCCGGCAAATGGGACCAGGACAACGCTAACAGCCCGTAGGTCCCGCCGAACCGCTCATCTTCGGCGGCGCACGACGAGCACCGCCGAGTCCACGTGGGGCGGCGGCAGGAACGCGCGCCGCGGCAGCGTGAGGCCGACGGTCAGCTGGAATCGCCGCCCGGCCTGGGAAGCGAACCTGCGCGCGGCCGCCCGTTGCAGCACGAGGTCGGCCGCTACCAGCCGGCTATCGGGCGCGAGCAGCCGCCAGAGCAGGCTGGACGAGATCCCGTACGGCGGGTTCGCCACCACGCGGAACGGCCGGCCGGGCAACGGGACCGCATCATCATCGTGCAGCCATTCACGCGCCGACCGTAGCCCGCCGCGGCCCCGGCCTTCAATTGGTTTTCCCGGCCTGGCTGGCCCCCCGCCGGGACCGGGCTTAGGCTCGCGGGTGTGCGGCTAGGAATCGTTGCCGATGTCCACGGGAATGACGTGGCGCTGCGGGCGGTGCTTGAGGATGCTGACCGCTTCGCGGTGGACCGCTGGTGGGTGCTCGGGGACCTCGTTCTCTTCGGCCCGCGCCCGGCCGAGGTGCTTGAACTCCTGCGCGGACTGCCCGGCGTCAGCATGCTGCGCGGTAACACCGACCGGTACGTCCTGACCGGCGAGCAGCCCGCCGTGCACGCGACCGCCGCCGACGCGGCCCGGAGCGTCGACCTGGTCGAGCGCTACGCGGCGATGGCGGCGGGGATCGGCTGGACCCGTGGGGTTCTCGACCAGGCCGGCCTGCTCGATGTTCTGGTCGGCCTGCCGGCGCAACTGCGGCTGCGGCTGCCGAGCGGTGCCAGCGTGCTTGGCGTCCACGCGTCGCCGCGGGCCGACGACGGCCCGGGGATCAGGCCGGGCATCACCGACGAGCAACTGGAGAACCTGCTCGCCGGGGCCGACGCCGACATTGTCATCGGCGGCCACACCCATTCCCCCGCCGACCGCGTCGTCGGCGGCGTCCGCGCGCTCAATCCCGGCAGCACCGGGCTGCCGCGTGTCTCTGGCACCACGACCTGGCTGCTGCTCGAAGACGACGGTAAAGAGCTGGCCGTCACCCACCGCAGCGTGCCGTATGACGCCGCGGCGGTGAGCGCCGACCTCCGCCGCCGCCGCCATCCCAACGCGGAATTCGTCGCCTCGCTCCTGGCCGGGCAGCGCCAGATGTTACGTGCGGGCCGCCACATCGATCCTGGCCGTCTGGCCGCGGGCTGCCGACGTGGCCGATCATGGGATCGTGCGCATCCTGGTCACGGGGCACCGCGGTCTCGTCGGTGCCGCGGTCGCGGCCCGCCTGAGGGACCTTGGTCACGATGTCGTCGGCTATGACCGCCGCGACGGCGACGACCTCATGGACCCGTCCTCGGTGAGGCGCGCGGCGCGCGGCTGCGCCGCCGTCGTGCACGCTGAGGCGCTGCCGCACGACACGGCGGGCAGCCCGGAAGACATCATGGCCGTCAACGTCCTCGGGACCTGGCACGTGCTGCTCGCGGCCGAGGCCGCCGGCGCCGGCCGGGTGGTCTAGCCGCCGACATCGCCGCGACCGAGCCGAGTCTCGTCATGGCGGCCAGGTTTGCCCCGTCCGTGCCCGTTCGCGACACCGGGAACTTCCAGCGCAACCCCTGGCGCGCGATGTTCGACTCTTCCGCCGCGACAGCGGTTCTCGGCTGGGAACCCCGGCACCGATGGTCCGCGCGGCCTTGAACGCGGGCGGCAGCCAGGACTGGGATGCCTCGTGGAACTCAGAAAACCATCCTTCGCGGCCGGGGAACGCCGTGTCGAGCTTGCCCGCGATCTCTGCCGTGGGCGGCCGCAGGCCGCGCTCGATCCTGCCAAGGTGGGCATCGTTTATGTCCATGCGCCGCGCTAGCTCGGTGATCGTCAGCTTTGCTTTCAGGCGTTCTTTGCGTAGCTGCGTCCCGCGCGGATTGTGCGCGTGCCCGGGGGTGGCGGGCGGGGTCAAGTGACCGGCCGTTTCCCGCCGGCCGGTCACGAGGCCAGGTTAGAGGTTCACGCTCACCTCAATGGTGAGCTTGCGGGGCGGCTGCGCGTGTGGAAACTTGTTGCCTGCCGCTACGACGCGCGGAACTGTCCACCAGCTGGGCGACCGGCCCTGCCTCGGTGCCGCGGCGCGGTCAGTCCGCGAGCCGGAACGCCAGTTGCGTTTGCCATTGGCTGACGTCGGGCTGCTCGGCCGGGTTCGTGAGGTAGAACTCGAGGCGGCAGCCCCAGCGCTCGCCGGCCTCCGTGCTTGAAGCGTCCCAGGTCAGTCCCTGCGCCGCTGCCCAGTCGAATAGCCGCTCGGTGGCGGCCGCCAGGGTGTCCGGCGCGCCGGTGTGCGTCATCGTGGCGAACCTGCCCGCGGGCAGCGTCCCGGCGCGGACCGTACCGTCGTCTTCGATCCCCGACTCGACGGGAACGCCGGCCTCGACCTGTAGCTCCCCTTCCATGTCGATCACGTGATAGCGGAAGAACGGCGGGCCGGCCGGCGCGATGCCGCGGGCGCCGAGCCAGCCGAAGATCTCGGGTATGCGGTCGGCGACTGAACCAAGGACCGCATGCGGAACCCGTGCGGAGATGCCCGCGTAGGGCTGGGCTTCCCGCCGCGTGATCTCGGGTGCGATGTCCACAAGGCCTCCTCGTTTGTTTGGTGCGGAGTTGTCGATCGCTCATTTCTGCGAGACTGGCTCGGCGAGTTCCGTCACCCAGTCGTCCCCGGTGCTGCCGCGGGTGAGCGTGAGCTCGCGGGCGTAGCCGAGAGACTCGTACCCGCTGGCGTCGATCCTGGGGCTCGTAGCCGGCCGCGATGCCGGTCAGCTCGGCGACCCGCACCGCCTCGACCCGCTTGACCACGACGGAAGGCGGCTCGTCGGCCTCGCTCTCGATGGCGAGCAGCCGTCCCTCGACCCGGGCAAGCCGGGCGGCGCCGTCGTCGATCTGGTGGTGCAACTCGGCCCGCCGCAGCAGCAGCATGCCCCGCAGTTCGGCGGTGCTGACCTTCTCGTTCATGATCGAGGCCACCTGCTGCAAGGTGAAGCCCAGGTCCTTGAGCACCACGATCCGGTTCAGCCGGGAAAGCTGGCCGGCCTCATAGAAGCGGTAACCCGTGGCGGAGTCGACGCGGACCGGCTCAAGCAGCCCGATAGCGTCGTAGTGGCGCAGCATCCGCACCGACACCCGGCCGTGCCTGGCGAACTCTCCGATGGTGAACATGACATCTCTATGCTTAGACCCTCACACCGTGTCAGGGTCAAGCCGGCGCGCCCCGGATCACGGGTAACGGCCGGTCGGGGCATTGGCCGCAAACAAGGCTGCAATACACCCCAAATCCGTAAATCCTCTGGCATACTGCAGCGGAAACCGGCCACGATGGGAGGGCGTGGAGTGGCGATCCCCGAACCGCTCGCGCTAGCGCTCCCTCGGCAGGTGACATGATCCGCTTTAGCTATGGCGCGGCCACCTCCGTGGGCCGCGTTCGCCGTGTGAACGAGGACAGCTACCTCGCGGTTCCGCCGCTCTTCGTGGTCGCCGACGGCATGGGCGGTCACGGCTCGGGCGACCTGGCGAGCAGGATCGCGATCGAGGAGATGAGCGCCTGCGTGGCGCTTCGCCCGCTGTTCGCCGAGGCCGTGCTCACCGCGCTTGAGCACGCCAACCGGCACATCATCGAACGGGATGAGGCGAACCGGATGGGCACCACGGCGACCGGGCTCGCCGCGCTCGAGACGGCGGGGGGCGATCACCTGATGGTCTTCAACGTCGGCGACTCGCGCGTCTACCGCCTCTCCGGTGACCGGCTTGAGCAGCTGACCGTGGACCATTCGGAAGTGCAGGAACTCGTCCTGGCCGGCGTCATCACGAGAGAGCAGGCGCGGACCCACCCGCGCAGGAACGTCGTCACCCGTGCCCTCGGCAGCGACGCGGGCCTGCTGCCCGACCACTGGCTGCTGCCCGCCATCGGCGGCGACCGGTACCTCATCTGCTCCGACGGCCTGTTCAGCGAGCTGCCCGATGAGGTCATCCTGCCCCTGCTCGCCGTCGGCGGCCCGCAGCAGGCGGCGGAGGCACTCGTGGCGGCGGCGAACGACGCGGGCGGGCGCGACAACGTGACCGCCGTGGTCGTCGACGTCGACTCGGACGACGACGAGGCGGACGAGACGACACTCCCGCGTGACCTCTTGCCCAGGGAAACGCAGCCCCGAGAAGGACGGTAGCCGGATGGCCACGGTTGACGTCAGCTACGTCCCCGGCGGGCTGACCGCGGTGACCGGCGACCAGTGCTGGGCGCTGGTCGAGGCCTCGCCGGACTCGCCCGCGGTGAGCAGGATCTGGCAGCAGCTCGGCCAGGGCACCGCCGCCGACGCGCTGCTGGCGGGCCTGGTCGCGGACGGCCTCGGCGGCATGACCGGCTTCACCCTGCTGGTGGCGGAGGGCAGCGGACAGCACCGGCTGTTCTGCCGCGGCGGGGTCGGCGCCACCGTCGTCAAGGGCGCGGCGGGCGGGAACGGGCAGGCCGGCTCCGAGCGCATGGACGGCGCCGGGCTGCTGACCTGGCGCGAGCAGGCCGTCGACGGCGCCGCCTTGATCTTCCTTGGTGAACCGCCGGCCGACACCGCCCTGCGCCTGCCCGCGACATCGGGCGTGCTGCTGGCCGGCTGCGTGATCGTCGACCTGACCAACGCGGCGGCACGGGAGACGGTCTCGTACGACGATGGACAGCCCGCACCGCAGCAACCGCAGCAACCGCAGCAACCGCAGCAACCGCAGCAACCGCAGCAA
>Ga0335075_10012108_pt1 | contig 13037 bp, 10 predicted proteins | sample Lox_Sample_24_FD_206723 | JGI IMG/M metagenome (GOLD analysis project Ga0335075, IMG submission 206723) | Soil microbial communities from Loxahatchee National Wildlife Refuge, Florida, United States - Lox_Sample_2.4 | ecosystem: Environmental > Terrestrial > Soil > Wetlands | place: USA... | reverse complement strand
TTTTGCCGCCACGTGCAGCGGCGGGTCACCGTCGTGGTCGATCCACTCCTGTTCGGCCAGGCGCGGGCCGAGAGCCGACGCGCTGCCGCCGGTGAGCTTGGCGATCGTCCCGACCCGGCAGCGGCCGGCGGATGCCAGCACCGGCAGCGCCGCCAACACCCCGGGGTCGCGGAGCCGTTCGATGATCCGGCCTTCGATATAGGCGTCGCTCCCCTGCTCCACGCGCCGGGGGTCAAGGGCAGAGTCCTCGTTCGCCCACGCCAGGTACAGCGCCAGGTCGAAGGGGCTCACCCGGTTGCCGGGCGAGTCAATAGCGGGCGACTGGCGGATCATCGCGTCCGCCAGGGCGGGTGTGAGCGGCGTATCCGAGAACTTCGCGAGGTACCCCCTCGCCTCCTCCAGCGTGAACCCGGCGACCTCCTGCACGGCGAGGTAGTCGCGGGGCGGCAGCGGCCGACGGCCGGCGTACAGCACCCGCACGGACGACGCCCGGCTGTTGATGCGCTCCAGGATCGCGAGCGTGTTATCGACGGCGGGCGACCCGGCGGGGTTACCCGCGTCGGCCTTGGCGAGTTCCTCGCAGGTGTCGAGGATCAGCAGCACCTCGGGGAGCTCGCCGAGCACGGCGGCGAATTCGTCGATGGCGGCCAGTACCCGCGGGTTCCGCATCGGTTCCGGGTGCTCGTCGCGGGCGCTGCTCAGCGACTCGTGCACGCTCGCGGCCGTCGCGCGGAACCGGGAGAGCGCGCGGTCCGCCGGGGCGACAGCCGCGGTGTGCAGCGCCAGCTCGTCGGCCAGCTCGAGCAGTAGCTGCACGGGCTTGCGCACCGGATAGTCGGGGCTCATGTGGTCGAAGTCCACGCGGGCGATCGGAATTGGCGGCCGGTCTGCTGTGGCGGCGTACCGGCCGGAGGCCAGGAACCTGATCAGCATCGTTTTCCCGACGCCGCCGACGCCGCGCAGGTGCAGTGCCCACTGTTCCGCGCCGGGCCGCAGCAGGCGGTCCACGGCGGCCGACAGCTCATCGCGGTCGAGGTAGCGTGCGAGCGCGCGGCCGTCCTGCCGGCGGCGGGTGCCGAGGGTAAACAGTCGCCTGGCCCGGTCGACGGCGAGCTCCATAGTGCCGCCCTGGAGCGCGGCCAGGGCCTCGCCTGCGGAGACCCAATCCTGCGCGCCGCTCAGATCTCCGTCCTCGACGCGCCGACGCGTCGCGTCGACGAGAGTTACGTCAGGCCCGCCAAATCGCACTAGTGAGGTCCAGGCACCCAGCGCCTTGGGCACCGTGATGGGCTCCATCGCGGAGCGCCTCAAGTCCCCCATCAGCCCCTGCACCGAGACTTGCTGGGCGATAATTTCAGCCTCGACAGGCAGCCGGTTCTCCTCGCCTGTCGCCAGAATCTGGTCGAGGAGCTTCAGGACGGGGCGCCGGTGCTCGTCGGGCATCCAGAAGCGCAGGTCGCCCGCTCCCCCCTCGCGCAGCGAGCCGCGGGTCTGGCACCAGCCCACGTCCCTGGCCCGCTTGACGAAGTCAAGGACGTCGTCGGCGGGGAAGCCGACTGCCTTAGCCGCGCTCAACGTCCACAGCGGCGCCAGCGCCAGCCACGTCACGGCGGTAAGGCCGAGGCCCCGGATCCGGTTCTCGCGCTCCTCCCGGACGGCGTTCGCCACCTGGCTGGCGAGCTCGGCGTTCGGGGCGGTCATTGGTCCCCCTTCCCGGCCTTGTCCCAGCCGGCGAGGATGTCGCCGTCCATGTCGGCGGTAAAGAAGAAGCGAGACGCCCTCGCGAAGCCGAACAGCTGGACCTCGTCGTAGATGGCCCTGGCGTTGCTCATCGCCCAGCGGATCTGATCCTGCCAGCCGTCGGCACCGCGTTTAGGCGCGTAGACGGGGGTCCGTTCCGGCGGGTTCAGCAGCCACCACTGGTAGGCGAGGATGTCTTCCGGATCGTCGTCGCCGTCGCGGAACCGGCCGAGCGGGAGGAACGTCGCCCAGGCGGCCCCGTGCTTTTCCTGGCGCGCGGTCGCCAGCGCGCCGGTGTCCGCCCCAGTCAGGATGACCGGAACAGGATACGCACCGGGGCTGAGGCCCTTTGGCCCGAGCATGGCGAGCAGGGCGTCGAGGGCGTCGAGGTGGTCGATGTCGTCGAGCCACCGGTCGACGCGGTGACACAGCAGCACGACCCGAGGCTGCTCGCGCGCCGCGACGGGGTCGGCTGCCGGGAGGTCGGCCACCAGGGCTTCCAGCGCCTCGCGTATCGCGGCCGCCAGGTGCTGGGGCTTCACGCCTGATTCCGCCACCGCGACGATGCGGTTCGCTCGCATCGGCAGGTCCAGGTTGGCGCGTATGTCGGCGAGCTTGTCGCTGAGGTCGGCGGCGAACCTGGCGCGGTCGGGCGGCGCATCCTGGTCGTACGGGCCGAGCAGCACGGGGAAGCAGCCCGCGCGCACCGCCCGGGCGGCCAGCTCCTGCAGCAGGCGCAGGCCGCCGTAGCTCTTGGCCGGGTCCTGGGTGTAAGCGACGAGCACGTTGAGCGGGTCGGATCCGTCGAGCAGCCGGTCCGTGGCGTCGATGAACTCGCCGCGGCCGCAGAACACCGGGTCCCAGCCCAGGTTCAGGTCGAAGATGCGCTGCCGCATCGCCTTGATCGCGGCGGTGTCCACCAGACGGATATCGGGAGGCAGCTCCCGGGCGAGGAAGACGGCCGGCAGCGCCCAGTCCGCGGAGTCGAGGCCGGGGCGCTGCTTGAACGCGGCGCCGCGGCCTTTGATGACCGCGTCGGAGACGGAGACTCCGCCGCCGATCGCCTGTGTGAGCGCGCGGGTGAACACCCGGCAGGCCGTGTCGGAGATGTCCCCGGCCATGGCGACCACGATCGGGACGCCGCCGGCGACCAGTTCGGCGGCGAACGGCAGGGCGTTGACCGGGGTTGCCGAGGCGGTCTGGCACGCGGACAGCACCACGGCCTTCGGCACGTGGCCCGCGGCGGCGAATTGGTCGAGCAGCTGCCCGGCCGTCACCCAGTTGTCGCCGCCGCCGGGCGATTCGGCCCGCAACTGGAGCTTCACGCACTGATCTTCGGGGAACGAGCGGCCGTGCCCGATGACGTGCAGCACGTCCGGCTGGAAGCGCTCGAGCTCGCTGGTGAGCGACTCGGCGGACGCCGACTGCAGGACGCGCGGCTGGATGGACCCGCCCTTCCGCTCCAGGTGGCGCAGGATGCCCATGAACTCGGCGCCCGCGCGTACCCGGGGATCGGTGAGGCGGCTGCCAACCGCGTACAGCACGCGCGGGATGCGATTGACGGACGGGAGGGAGCCGGGCCCGTTCTGGATAAAGGGAACAGCGGTGGGGACGAGCCGCACGATGCCCACCGGCAGCATCCCGGGAGACCCTGGTTTTATTGTTGTGCCGCGCGCGGCGACGGCGGTGGTGCCGTCATGCAGGGCTTCCCAGCGCAGCGCGTGCGGGGACGGCTGCGCGGAGTCCGCCGGGCCGCGGATCGCCAGCTCGAGGTACGGCTGGGTGGCGGCCTCCTTGACGAGCTCCCGCCAGGCTTCCTTGCCGAACGCGGCCTCGAACAGCAGCTTGCCGTAACGCTCCAGGTCCGCGGCGTGCACGCCGCTGGCGTCGACGGCTGCCGCCAGCCCGGCGGCCTCGGCGTCGCCGAGCGGCTCGTCCTTCGCCACCAGCAGCCGCTGTCCGGCCGTCCACCGGACCGGCCGCGGGGGTATATCCATGCCGGGCGCGGTGATCACAATGAAGTGCTCGCCCGCCCGCTGCGTGAGGTCAAGGAATACGCGCACGGTTAACGGAACTTTCCGTTTTCGTACAGGTCTCCCGCGTGCACGGACGCATTGTAAACCGATGAAATTAGGCGACGCAGCTAAGCGGCTTTCCGCCGTTGTAGGCGACCATGTCGATGAGGGCCGCAGCGAAGTTGAGCTTCTCGCCTTGCTCGCCGTCGCCGAGGTCCGCGTAGGCGCGGTGCAGGTTACCGACGATGCGCTCTTGATCGCTGAGGCCCGCGTACGGGCCCAGGCCGTTGTCGCGGGCGGCCTCGAGCGGGGAGAGCCCGGCCTCCTTGCCGCGCCGCGCCAGGTCGAGCACGAAACGCAGGTAGCCGAGCACGGCGTCGATCGCCTCCGGGCCGCACACTTCGCCGTGGCCCGGGACGATGGTCTTCGGAGATAGCGGCTTGACGACGTTTTCCAGCACGTCGATCGCACCGGTAATCGAGCCCATCAGCATGAACGGCGCGCCGCCGTTGAAGATGAGGTCGCCGGTGAAAAGGACGGAGCGTTCTGGCAGCCAGACGATGGAGTCGTTGGTGGTGTGCGCCGGCGTGCCCACGTAGCGCACCTCGCACCGGAGGTCGTCGCTGTAGAGGGTGACTTTGTCGGAGTAGGTGAGGAACGGCGGCGCGACCTGGAGCTCACCCCAGTCCACGTCCTGGAAGATGCCGGGGAAGTACGGCAGCCCCGCGGCGAGCACCTCTTCCCGGCAGCGGTCGTGCGCCACGATCGTCGCGTCGCCGAACAGGTAGTTGCCGTGCGTGTGGTCGCCATGATGGTGGGTGTTGATCAGCGTGCGGACCGGGCGCGGGCTCCGCTTGGCGATCTCCTCCAGGTAGGCACGGGTCCGCCGCTCGGTCGAGCAGGCGTCCACGCTGGTGACGCCGGTGCTGCTCACCAGGAACCCGGTGTTGTTGATGAACCAGGTGCCGTCGGGCTGAATGTAGGCGAAGACGCCGGGGCTGACCTCCCGCACCCGCGGCGGCTCCGGCTTCGCGTCGTGGTCGTGCCCCAGCGTGTAACTCATGGGGGAAATATAACGGTCACGTCCAGACCGCCGCCGACGCGGGCGGTCGCGGTGACCGACGCGCCGTGCGCGTCGGCGATGGCGCGGACGATCGCGAGGCCGAGGCCGTGACCAGCGTCGCGGTGGGCTCGTTCCGCGCCGAGGCGCTGGAACGGCTGGAATAGGCGGCTGACCTGCGTCGGCGGGATCTCCTGGCCGGTGTTGCGCACGGACACGACCGCGTGGCCGTCGCGGGACGCGGTGGTCACTTCCGCCCAGCCGCCGGGGACGTTGTAGCGGAGGGCGTTGTCCGTCAGGTTCGCGATCAGGCTCTCCGCCAGCCTGGGGTCGCCCATGGCCGGCGCCGGGTCGAGGCTGGCGTCGAGCCGCACGCAGTGCTGGCCGGCCGCGTCGGCCCGGGTCTCGACGACGCGGGCGGCGAGGTCGGCGAGGTCGAGCGGTTCGGTCCGCTCGATGCCCCGCTCCCCCGTCGCCAGGGTGAGCAGCGCGTCGATGAGGTGCTCGGTCCGCGCGCCGAGCGCCAGGACCTGCTCGCAGGCGTTCCGCAGGGTCGCCGCGTCGGCGCCGGGGTCGGCGAGCGCCACCTGGAGCAGGGTGCGCTCGGCGGTGAGCGGGGTGCGCAGCTCGTGGGAGGCGTTGGCGACGAAGTGCCGGTGCGCCTGGAACGACGACTCCAGCCGCGCGAACAGCTCGTTCAGCGTCTCGCCGAGCCTGGTGAACTCGTCGTCGCGGCGGCCGGTCCGCAGCCGCCTGCTCAGGTTGCTCGCGGAGATGTCCCGCGCGGTGCTGGTGATCACCCGGACCGGCCTGAGCAGCCGGCCCGCTAGCAGCCAGCCGAACGCCACCGACAGCAGCGCGAGCACCACCAGGCCCGCCACGACGTCCGCGATCGGCCCCAGCGCCTCGGCGACCGGGTGATTTTCGACCGCTGGGCCCGCCGAGCCCACCTGCTTGACGGAACTCGCCGAGAAGAACACCAGCGCGAGGACCAGCGTGCCCGAGATCAGCAGCGCCCCGGCGTACAGCAGCGCGAACCGCAGCCGGACGCTCACGATCGTCCGATCCGGTACCCGCCCTCGCGGACGGTGTGGATGACGGGCGGGTCGCCGAGCTTGAGGCGCAGCCGCCTGATCGTGGTCTTCACCGCGGTGGTGAACGGGTCCGCCGCGGAGTCCCACACCCGCTCGAGCAGTTCCTCGGCGGACACGATCCGGTCACCCGCCGCGAGCAGGCACTCGAGGACGGCGAACTCCTTCGGGCTGAGCTCGAGCCGCTGCCCTGCCCTGAATGCCACCCGGCGGGCGGGGTCGACGGTGAGTCCGCCGCTTTCCAGCACCGGCGGCACCACTACCGACGGCCGCCGCGCCAGCGCCCTGATCCTGGCGACGAGCTCGGCGAAGTCGAACGGCTTCGGCAGGTAGTCGTCGGCGCCGAGGCCCAGCCCGTCGACCCGGTCGGCGACGGTGCTCGCGGCGGTCAGCATCAGCACCCGGCTGCCTGACCCGCCGGCCACGATCCGCTGGCACACCTCGTCCCCGTGGGTCCCCGGCAGGTCGCGGTCGAGCACGACCACGTCGTACCGTGTCACCGTCAGTGACTCCAGCGCGTCGCCGCCGTCGAGCACCACGTCGACCGCCATGCCCTCGCGTCGCAGCCCGGTCGCAATGGCCGTCGCGAGAACCTCGAAATCTTCGGCGACCAGTACTCGCATGGCTCCCACCATGCCACAACCGGCGGTGTCAGCCAGGTGTCAGCCGTCAGCACCGTGCTGACACCGGTCCCCGCGTAGAACGATCCGCATGATCGAAGTCAGCGACCTGCGCAAGCGATACGGTCCGGCGGTGGCGCTGGACGGGATGACGTTCACCGCCGCCGCCGGCCGCGTCACGGGTTTCGCCGGGCCGAACGGCGCGGGCAAGTCGACCACGATGCGCGTGATCCTGGGGCTGGACCGGCCCGATTCCGGAACGGCCCTGGTCGGCGGCCAGCCGTACCGGTCGTTCGAGCATCCGCTGCGGCACGTCGGGTCGCTGCTCGACGCCGGCGCGCTGCAGCCAGGCCGCAGCGCCCGCGCTCATCTGCGCTGGCTCGCGCTGTCGCAGGGGCTGCCGGCGCGGCGCGTCGGGGAGGTGCTCGAACTCACCGGACTGGGATCGGTCGCCGGCCGCCGGGCGGGCGGGTTCTCCCTGGGGATGCGGCAGCGGCTCGGTGTCGCGGCGGCCATGCTTGGCGACCCGGCGGTGGTGATGTTCGACGAGCCGTTCAACGGGATGGACCCCGAAGGCATCGTCTGGCTGCGCGGCTTCCTGCAGTCGCTCGCCGCGCAGGGCCGCACCGTGCTGGTCGCCAGCCACCTGATGCGGGAGCTGCAGGACGTGGCCGGCCACGTGGTCGTCGTGGGCCGCGGCCGGGTAATCGCGGACAGCTCCGTCGCGGACCTCGTCGGGCGCTGGGGGTCGGTGGAGGCCGCCTACCTGGCACTGACGAAGGATGCTGTTGAGTACCGGGGACGGTCATGATCCGGGCGGAGTGGGTCAAGTTCCGTTCGGTCCGCGGCTGGGTGGTCGCGGTGCTGGTCGCGGCGGCCGCCATCGTGGGTTTCGGGATCACTGGCGGGAATCAGGGGAGCTGCTGCGGGAACTCGTGCGCGCAGCCGCTCGGCCCCGGCGGCGAGCCGGTGTCGGACAGCTTCTACTTCGTGCATCAGCCGCTGACCGGGAACGGCTCCATCACCGCACGGGTGACGTCGCTGACGAGCGCCGTGCCGGCGCCGTCCGGGCTCCACCGGGCCGTTGTCCCGTGGGCGAAGGGCGGGATCATCCTCAAGGCCGGTCTCGGCGAGGGATCCGCGTACGCGGCGATCATGGTCACCGGGACCCAGGGCGTACGGCTGCAAGACGACTTCACCGGGGACATCGCGGGCCCGGTGATGACGGCGGGCTGGCTCCGGCTGGTCCGGTCGGGATCGGTGATCACGGGGTACGCCTCCGCCGACGGGGCGCGCTGGACCCGGGTCGGCGCCGTGACACTCCCGGGACTGCCGGCGACCGCGCAGGGCGGGCTGTTCGCGACCTCGCCGCAGTACACGCAGACCTCGATGGGGGTGGCGAGCATCTCCGGCAGTCCGAGCCAGTCCACGGCGGTGTTCGGCGACGTGACGCGGACCTGGCGCGGCGGCTCGTGGACCGGGACGGATGTGGGCGGCTCGCCCGGCGGGCCCGCGACCGGCTATACCCAGACGGGTGGCCAGTTCTCGGTTACCGGGTCCGGTGACATCGCGCCGGCCACGTCGGGGCCGTCCGGACTGGGCATCACGCTCGCGCAGACCCTGGCGGGCGCGTTCGTCGCGCTGATCATCCTGGCGGTCGTCGGGGCGATGTTCATGACCGCCGAATACCGGCGCGGGCTGATCCGGGTCACGCTGGCCGCTTGCCCGCGGCGCGGCCGGGTGCTGGCCGCCAAGGCCGCCGTGGTCGGGCTGGTGGCGTTCGGCGTGGCGCTGGCTGGGACGGCGGTCGCGGTGCCGCTCGGGCAGCAGGTGCTGCGGTCGCATGGCGTCTACCTGCCGCCGGTGACGGCGGTGACGGAGACACGGGTCATCGTGGGCACCGCGGCGGCGCTCGCCGTCTGCGCCGTGCTCGCGCTCGCGATCGGAACTGTGGCGCGCCGCGGCGCCGCCGCGATCGCCGCCGTCGTCACGCTGATCGCCGCGCCGTACGTGCTCGCCGTCACCACCCCGGTGCTGCCGCTCGGCGTGGCCGACTGGCTGATGCGGGTCACCCCGGCCGCGGCGTTCGCGGTCGAGCAGACCGTCGTCCAGTACCCGCAGGTCGCCGACGTGTACGCGCCTGCCTACGGCTACTTCCCGCTGGCGCCGTGGACCGGCTTCGCGGTGCTGTGCGGGTGGGCCGCCGTCTTCCTGGCGCTGGCCGCGGTCACGCTGAACCGGAGAGACGCGTGAGGCGGGCGATCCGGGCCGAATGGGCGAAGGCGTGGTCCGACCCGGTCGTGCCCTGGCTGCTCACCGCCCTGGTCGTGCTCAGCGTGACGGTCAGCGGCGTCACGATCGGCACCGCGCGGTGCCCGGCGGCGGCCTGCGGCCAGGATCCGGCCCGGATCAGCCTGACCGGGGTGTACGTCGGTCAGGCGGTCGCCGCGCTGGCCGGCGTGCTCGCCCTCGGCGGCGAGTACGGCACCGGCATGATCCGGGTGACGCTGACCGCGGTGCCGCGCCGCGGCCAGCTGCTGGCCGCCAAGGCGCTGGTGCTCGCCGGCCCGGTACTGGCCGCCGCGGCGCTCGCGGCTGGCGCCGCCGTGCTGGCGGGGCTGGCCGTGCTGCCCGGCCACGGGTTCACTCCCGGCCACGGCTTCGACCTGGCGAGCTGGGCGACGGTGCGGGCCTGGTGCTGCGCGACGGTGTATCTCACGCTCGTCGCGGTGCTCGGCCTTGGCGTCACGGCGATCGTGCGCGACTCCGCCGCCGCGGCCGGAGTCGTGCTCGGGCTGCTCTACCTGTTCCCTGTCGCGGCCCTGGCGGCCGGCGGCCAGGCACTGCAGCGGCGGCTGGAGCAGATCGGCCCGATGTCCGCCGGGCTGGACAGCCAGACGACGCTTGACCTGCGCGGATTGCCGCTGACTCCGTGGCAGGGCCTCGGGGTAGTCGCCCTGTGGGCGGGCGGCGCGGTCATCCTCGGCGGGGTCCTGCTCCGGGTGCGCGACGCGTGACGGCGGGAGTCACGACGAGTCCGTTCAGAAAGATGAATACCCCGCGGAATGGCGGGTAGGCGATCTGCCCAGAGACCCAAATCACACGGATTGGGAAGTGATAGGCATGACTGGGATGCTGCGGATGCGGCGGAGTCGCGGGGTCCTGAGCGGGTTCGTGCTGTTCCTGCTGGGAGTCTGGGGCGGTCTCATCGCCTTCATCGGTCCATATTTCCACTACGCCTACACGCCGGACATCGCCTGGACGTACACCACGGCGCGGCTGTGGCTGGAAATCTTGCCAGGTGCCGCGGTCGTTCTCGGCGGCATCCTGCTCATGATCGCCGCTGGCCGTCACATAGCGCTCTTCGGCGCGCTGCTAGCTGCCGCGGGCGGCGCATGGTTCACACTCGGCACCGTGTTCAGCCCGCTGTGGAACAACAACGTTCCACTGGGCGGCTCGCCGGCTAGCCTCACCGTTACGATGCGGATCGCGGAGCAGATCGGGTTCTTCACCGGTCTCGGCGTCGTGATCGTAGCCATCGCCTCGGCGGCTTTCGGCCGGATCATTTCCCTGCCGCCCATGGTCGCGGCGGAACCCGAGCCGACCGTTCCCGTCGAGACAGAGCCGGTCGCGTAACAGGCTAACGCGACTCACCGCCCCTGTAACACCAGAGACGAAAGGGCAAGACAACATGCTGATCCTGACCGACGCAGCCACCGAGGTGGTCAAGAGCTTCACCTCGAATCCGCAGGTTCCTGACGGAGCCGGACTGCGGATCGCGTCCTCGACGCCAGGCTCGGAGAATCCGGACTCGCTACAGGTCACAGCCACCGCGGCGCCTGGAGAAAACGACCAGGTCATCGAGAACGAGGGGGCGCGCGTCTACCTAGAGCCGCAAGCCGCCGTGTACCTCGAGGACAAGGTGCTCGACGCTCAGGTTGACGGGCAGGGCAAGGCCCACTTCTTCCTGGGCGAGCAGGGTGCCAGCGCCGGACCGGCGTAGGTTGATCCCTGCCATGTGCGTCGTCGGCCCGCTAGCGACTTGGTCGCGGGCCGACGCGTTCCCGCGTTTTACGCGTTTTACCGCGCCGCGCTCACTCATTGACAATGGTGATCGTGGCGAACTCATTCGGCGACCTGTGCACGCTGGCGTGGCGCTCGCTCGGCGGCGCCGCGGACGTGGCTGAGGTGCTGACCCTTGGCGGCCCGCGTGCGGTGCTGCCGGCGTATTTCGACGTGACCGGGCTGGCGGTCGCGTCGGTGTCTGGTGCCACGCTCGCGGCGGCTGAATTCCTCGCGGCGCGCGAAGTGTCGCGGCCGCGGGCGGTCTCCGTCGACAGCCGGGCGGCGTGCGCGGCCTTTGCCGCCGAGGGCCTGTTCACGCCGGTCGGCTGGTCCATGCCCGAGCTGTGGGATCCGATCGCCGGGAATTACCGGGCGTCTGATGGCTGGATCCGGCTGCATACCAACTACCCGTATCACCGCGCGGCCGTGGAGCGTGTGCTCGGCGCCGGCGACCGTGCCGCGGTGGCGGCTTCCGTGCTGCGCTGGAAGGCTGGCGAGCTGGAGACCGCGGTAGTCGAGGCCGGCGGGTGCGCGGCGGTCATGCGCTCACGCGAGGCGTGGCTGGCGTCGCCGCCGGGTGCGGCGACGGCGACCGCGCCGCCCGTGGCGGTCACCTCGCGTCGGCTGCCCGCGGGTGCGGCTCTGGCTCCGGGCGAGTCGCCGCTGTCGGGTGCCGCCGCGCCGTTTTCCGGGGTGCGGGTGCTCGACATGACGCGGGTGATCGCGGGCCCGGTGTGCACCAGATTCCTGGCCGCCTACGGCGCGGATGTGCTGCGGCTTGATCCGCCAGGCTTCGCTGAGGTGCCCGCGCTGCTGCCAGAAATGACGGCGGGGAAGCGGACCGCGGCGCTGGATCTTCGCCTGGACGCCGACCGCGTTGTCTTCGAAAACCTCGCGGCCGGTGCCGACGTCCTGGTGACCGGGCTGCGCGCGGAGGCGCTCGACGGTCTTGGCTACGGTGACGGGACGCTGACGGCACTGAATCCTGCGCTGATCGTGGCCTCGCTCAACGCGTACGGCTGGGAGGGGCCCTGGCGAGACCGCCGGGGTTTCGACAGCCTGGCGCAGATGTCGTGCGGGATCGCGGCGGCGGGCGCTGTCGCGACAGGCCGGGACGAGCCGGTGCCGCTGCCGGTCCAGGCTCTCGACCACGCCACGGGCTACCTGCTCGCCGCGGCGGTGGGCCGCGCGCTCACCCGGCGGCTTACCCGGTCCGCGGTGAGCCGCGTCCGCGCGTCGCTGATCGGCACGGCCAACCTGCTATGGTCTCTCCCCCGGCCCGCTGACACTGACCAGCCGCCGGCGCCCGCGCCGGGGGACTTCGAGCTCGTCGACACGCAGACTGCGTGGGGTCCGGCCCGGTGTGTGCCGCTGCCGGGTGCGATCGCCGGAGTCACGGCCTCTTGGCGAACCGAAGCAGGCCCGCTCGGCCGTGACCGGCCCGCGTGGTGAACCCGCCGGTCGTGAGGGGGCGCCCATCACTGGGTGTACCTGAGGGGTTATAGCCCCCGCAGGTACACCCAGTCCGCGAGCCATGAGGGCCAGGGCCTCGGTCACGCCGAGGCTTCTTGCTGTTATCAGGCTGTGGCGACCTGCGGGCGGCCGGGTCCGGGGTCATGCGCACATTGGGCGCGAACGTTGATGCTGGTGGCTGATTTCTCCCGCGGGGTCCGCCCTCAGGAGAGGATGGTCATCACCCTCACCTCCAGTCCCAGGGGCACCACGCCGGGAACCGTTCCCGGAAGATATGGGATAGAAAAAGCCCCCATAGGGGCTGCGGCTATCCCATATCTTCGCCAGACCGGGGCCGGACGCAAGTGCGGGCCCGGGAGCCAGCCGATTGCGCCCCACATGGGGAACGGACACGGGAGGCGTCCTGCCGATTGCGCGATCGGCAGGACGCTGGTCCCGCCGCGTCGCTACGCGTACGACCTGAGGGGGCGGGGTTTCCGGAGTGCGGAACTCGGCCAGAGACGCGGGGCTCCTGTGGGTTAGTGCTGAAGATCCGGCCCCGCTGAGGGGTCGGATCTTAAGCACTAACTGGATCATGGTGACGCTGTGGGCCAGGAGACCTGTGGGGCAACGCCGATTGCGCAATCGGCAGGATGGCATCTGGTGGGGTGGGGCTAGGCGGCGGGGCCGGCGCCTAGGTAGCGGAGGACAGCCAGGACCCGGCGGTGGCCGGTGTCGCCTGGGTGCAGGCCCAGCTTCGTGAAGATCGAGTTGATGTGCTTGCTGACCGCGCTGTCGGTGATGACCAGGGAGGCGGCGATCTCGGCGTTGGAGCGGCCTTCGGCCATCAGCGCCAGCACGTCGCGTTCCCGCTGGGTCAGCGCCGCCAGCGGGTCGGGGCCGCGGCGGACCAGGAGCTGGGCGACGACTTCCGGGTCGAGCGCGGTGCCGCCGCCCGCCACCCGGCGCAGCGCGTCGAGGAACTCGGTCACGT
>Ga0335075_10012107_pt1 | contig 13037 bp, 8 predicted proteins | sample Lox_Sample_24_FD_206723 | JGI IMG/M metagenome (GOLD analysis project Ga0335075, IMG submission 206723) | Soil microbial communities from Loxahatchee National Wildlife Refuge, Florida, United States - Lox_Sample_2.4 | ecosystem: Environmental > Terrestrial > Soil > Wetlands | place: USA: Florida... | reverse complement strand
CTTTCCTTTCGGTGTACGAGCAGGTGCGATGCTTCCGGCTAGGCGGCGGCGGCACGCCGCGACGAGCGACTCTGACAGCCGTCGGCCATATGTGTGCTGACCGAGCCGCGGGCACGTCATCGTGACCGAAGGAGAGATCGTGAACACCGTCGTCACGCCGGCGATTGACCTCGCGGACTCGGAGGGGTACTCGGCTAATCCGACTGGGGCGCGTCTGGACGCTGACCGCGTCTCCGCCTGGTTCGGTACGCACAAGGTGCTCGAGCGCGTCTCGCTATCGATGCCTCCGGGCGCCGTCACCGCCCTGATCGGCCCGTCTGGCTGCGGAAAGTCGACGTTCCTGCGGATACTCAACCGGATGCACGAGCTGGTGCCGTCCGCGAAACTGGCCGGCCAGGTGAGTCTCAACGGGGCGGACATCTACGCAGCCGACACCCCGGTCACTGTGACCAGGAAACGTATCGGAATGGTGTTCCAGAAGCCGAACCCGTTCCCTGCCATGAGCATCGGCGAAAACGTGATCGCAGGCCTGAAGCTGACCGGCACGAGGATCAGCCGCCGCGCGCAAGCCGAGCTGATCGAGAACTGCCTTCAGCGCGGTGGTCTGTGGGATGAGGTCAAGAATCGTCTCGGCGACGCCGGCGGATCTCTGTCCGGCGGCCAGCAGCAGCGGCTGTGCATCGCACGGTCGCTGGCCGTCAGCCCGGATGTGCTGTTGATGGACGAGCCGTGCTCCGCGCTCGATCCCACGTCCACCCGGCGGATCGAGGAAACCATAGGGACGCTGCGTGACCAGGTCACGATCGTGATCGTCACCCACAACATGCAGCAGGCGGCGCGGGTATCGCAGCAGTGCGCGTTCTTCCTCGCCGAGCAGGGCACGCCCGGCCAGATCGTCGAAGCGGGATCCACAAAGGACATTTTCGAGAATCCGCGGGACCCGCGGACCGCCGACTATGTGCATGGGCGATTCGGGTGACGACGCTCATCGACCTACAGCCTCCCGCTCCATCGCCCCAGCCGGACGATGATGCGCCGCGCTCGCTCCGCAAGTCACTCAGCCTCACGGATGTCATCTTCCGCGCCAACGCCAGGGTGATCGCCGCGCTGGTCCTCGTCATCACGAGTGCGATCGGGATCTTCCTTGGCTACCAGCTCGTTCCTACCCTGCACGCGTACGGCTGGCGCTTTCTTACCGAGAACCAGTTTGTCCCCGGGATCAACCTGATCGGGATCGCAGCGGGATTGCTCGGCACGGTCGAGGTCGCGCTCATTGCGCTGATAATTTCCTTCCCGCTGGCGCTACTCACCGCGCTGTACATCAGCGAATTCGCGCCGGTGTGGCTTCGCGGCGCGCTGTCGGCCGCTGTCGACCTCATGGCCGCGATCCCGAGCATCATCTACGGTTTGTGGGGCCTGCTGCTGATCGCGCCGCGCGCGCTTTACGTCTCGAGATGGCTCGACGAGTATCTCGGCTGGATTCCGATCTTCCACGTCCCGGGCGGCAACCCGCGCGCAGCGGAATTCTTCCTGGCCGCCTACACGCAATCGCCGTTCATTGCCGGCGTCGTTGTGTCGATGATGGTTGTCCCGATCGGCTGCGCGGTCATGTGCGGCGTGTTCCAGCAGGCCCCGATCGGGGAGCGCGAAGCGGCTTACGCACTCGGATCGACCCGCTGGGGGATGATCCGAACGGTCGTGATTCCATTCGGCCGCGGCGGCATCGTCGGGGGTACGATGCTGGCCCTCGGCCGCGCGCTTGGCGAGACAATCGCGGTACTGCTCATCCTTACCGAGAGTTTCGACATCAGAGTGCGACCGCTGGAGGCGGGCGGAGCCACGATTTCGTGGCTGATAGCGAACTTCTGGGGAGACGTCTCGCATATTCAGCTGTCCGCGTTGCTCGCGGCAGGCTTCGTGCTGTTCGTCATCACTCTCATTGTCAACACGCTGGCGGCGATCATCGTCAACCGCAGCCGCAGCGGTTCAGCCACGGAAATCTGATCGCCATGACGAACCTCGCGAGCGCCGGGCCGCCGCAGGTGCACATGGGCGCAGCAGTCGGGGCCCCCGCCGAGCCATCCGATCGCCCCCGTGCCGTGACGGCGATGTCCACCGACTACCGGCTGACGCTCGCCGGGTCGCTGATCGGATCGCTGGCGCTCACCTGGCTGCTCTACACCCAGATCCTCCCGTTCAGCGGCGTGGTCGGCTTCGTCATCTGCTGGTACGTCGCCTACGTAGCGATGTTCGCCACAGTTACCGCGCTGGTGCACAGCGCGCCGATCGTCATCGACCGGCTTTGGACCGCAGTCATTACCGGCGCTGCGAGTCTCGTGGCTTTGGCGCTGGTCTCGACGGTGGTGTACATCGTCGTCAAGGGCTGGCCCGCTGTGCACCATCTGAGCTTCCTGACTCAGCCAGAGTCGAAGGGCAGCCCAACAGCGCCACTAACTCAGGGCGGGGTCCTCAACGCGATCGTGGGCTCGCTGATCGAGCTTGGCATCGCGACGGCGATCTCGCTGCCGCTCGGCATCGGCACGGCGGTTTTCATGGTCGAGGTAGGCGGTCGGTTCGCTACTGTCGTCCGGACTGTGGTCGAGGCCATGACCGCGCTGCCCGACATCCTTGCCGGGCTGTTCATCTACGCGGTCCTTATCATTAGCCTTGGTTTCCAGATCAGCGGATTCGCTGCAGCCATGGCTCTGACCGTGATGATGCTGCCGATCATCGCGCGGGCGTCGGACGTCGCCCTGCGCGTCGTGCCTGGTGGCCTTCGCGAAGCGAGCCTCGCGCTCGGTGCGTCGCAATGGCGGACGATCTGGCGCGTCGTCATCCCGACTGCAGCCCCTGGTCTAGCGCAGGCGGTCATCCTGGGGATGGCCCGGGCCATCGGCGAGACCGCGCCCGTCCTGATCTGCTCCGCTCCCTCGGTGTTCATGAATGGCAACCCGTTCGTCAACCCGATGAACTCACTTCCGCTCTACATCCTTACCGGTGTGCGAAGCGGGGAGCCGCGGTTCATCGAACGGGGCTTCGGCGCCGGCATCGTCCTTGTCGTGCTGGTGCTGATCCTCTTCGGCGTTGCCAAATACATCGCCCGCCCCAGGGCGGCCGGCCGATGAAGAGGCCCGCTTGCCCCGCCCCGCTGGCATTTCACGCACTGCGAGGATTCACCATGCGCCGCCTGTTTGCCCTTGCCGCCCTGGTTGCGCTCTGCGCCATCCCGCTGACCGCCGCGCAACCTGCGGGTGCTACTGCCGCCGCGCCGTCTGCCGCTTCAGCTGCCACTGCGCAAATCGAGGGCTCAGGATCGACCTGGGCTGAGAACGCGATCAACCAGTGGATCTCGGACGTACAGGCCCGACAGAACCTGCAGGTCGTGTACGACGGGCTCGGCTCGGCGACGGGACGCAGCCAGTTCACCTTCGACACCACCGACTTCGCGGTCAGTGACATCGGCTACCAGGGCGTCGACGCATCGACGGGCAGCAACGACACGAACTGCCAGAAATGGAACCCCTTGGCTGATTGTCGGGCTTTCGCCTACCTGCCGATCGTCGCGGGCGGGACCTCGTTCCCATACCAGATCCGGGTGGGTGGCAAGCTCGTGACGAACCTGCGGCTGTCGGGCGAGACCATCGCAAAGATCTTCACCCTCCAGATCACTAACTGGGACAACCCTGAGATCACCAAGGACAACAACGGCTTTCCGGACCTCCCGGCGCACCACTTGCCCGATCTGCCGATCATCCCGATCGTGGATTCTGAGGGCTCGGGGGGGAGCGCGCAGTTCACCGCCTACCTCGCCGCGCTCTACCCTGCCCTCTGGCACCAGTTCTCCGGCACCTCCGTGTCAACCGAGTACTTCCCGCGGCAAGGCGCCGAGAGGGCGGAGCCTGGCTCAGACGGCATCATTGACTTCATCACGTCGGCCGCCGGCAACGGCGCTATCGGGTACGACGAATACTCCTACGCCAAGGGCGAGCAATGCACTGGATGCACGGATGGGTGGCCGGTTGCCCTGCTGGAAAACACGGCGGGTTATTTCACCGCGCCGACGCAGTACAACGTCGCGGTCGCTCTCACCAAGGCGCAGATCAATATGGACAAGAGCTCGCCTGACTACCTGCTGCAGAAGCTCGGCAACGTCTACACCAACCCCGATAAGCGCGCTTACGCGATGTCGTCGTACTCCTATATGCTCATTCCGACCTCCGCGAATGACCCGCGGCTGGGGAAAACGGCGGCCCCGAGGGCGCAGACACTGGCCGACTTCATCGACTGGTCGGTATGCGGGGGCCAGGCAGAGATGGGACCCACCGGATACTCGCCACTTCCCATTAACCTTGCTCAGGCGAGCTTCGAGCAGATGTACAAGCTGCACACGGCGGACAAGGCCGTCCAGATTGGTCAGCTGAATATCGCCAAGGACTGTGACAACCCGACGTTCTGGGCCGGTCATCCGGACGGAAACTTCCTCGCCAAGATCGCGCCGGAACCACCCTCGTGCGACAAGGCGGGCCAGGGACCATGCGAGGGAAGCAGCGGGGTCGGCTCGACCGGCAACCCGGGAAAGAACGGCAAGCCGCCTGCGCCGGCGGGTGGCTCTACCACTCCGCCGTCTGAGTCGAGTAGCCCGGCCAGCTCGACCGGGAGTTCGACCAGCCCATCGCCGGGGGCCTCGGCGGGCGCCAGCAGCCCAGGCGTGGCGGGCGCGGCAACGAGCTCAGGTAGCAACAACACAGGCGCACTCGCCGGCTCACCTGCCAGCCTCGCGGAGTCCGACAACAGCAGCATCGGCGTGGTGCTCGCGGTGCTGGCGGCGTTCGAGCTCCTGCTGCTGCTATTGATCCCGGCCATCGTCGCCCGGCGGCGACAACAGCGGGACGCGGCCCAGCCACCTCGCGGCGGCGCGGCATGAGTACCAGGCTGAAGAAACATCGCGGTGCAGGACTGGCACCGGTCGCTGCGGTCGCCGCGCTGGTGGGGCTAGTCATCGCACCTGGCGCCGCAAGCGACGGCGCAGTTGCCGCCCAGACTCGGATCGTGTCTCCTGCGACGGAAACAGCTGCGCGTGCGGCGTTCACAAAGACCGAGAAGATCAGCCGGGTCAACCTCGTCAACGGCGTTACCCAGGTCGTAGACACCCGCACCGTCTCGGTGTCGGTCAGCCAGACCCAGGATCTGCGGGACCGTCAGGAGATCAGCGTCTCGTGGACGGGTGCACATCCGACCGGCGGCATCGTCCCTCAGGCGACCTCCACCTTCGGGGCGCTGGAGGAGTATCCCGTCGTGATCATGATGTGCCGCGGCAAGGCCGCGGCAACTTCAGGCAAGGATGTGATCTCGCCGGAGACATGCTGGACCCAGTCGCCCCCTGAACGCGTCCAGCTTGGCAGCAGCCTGCAAGATCCGAACGCGGCAGCCTTCCCGCCATACCGACTGGACCTGTACGCGTCTGCCGCGGACCGCGCGGCGGATGTCGGGGTGCCGAATCCGCTACCCGCGGCATGCGAGCAATTCGCGGGCGGCACCCAGCACTGGGTACCGTTCATTGCCGCGGACGGGGTGCAGTACGACTACGGCCCGCAAGGCTGCGCGGGACTGCCGCCAGAAGCCTCCAACCTGGAAAACGCTCTGTCGCCAAGCAACACCACATACGGTGTCAGTAACTTGAAGGGTGACGGCTCAGCAAGTTTCACCATCACTACCGCGGAGACAAACGCCTCGCTGGGCTGCTCGGACACGGTGGCGTGCTCGCTGGTGATCATCCCGATCATGGGCATCAGCTGCGACCCGGCCGGCGCCAGCCTGCCGCCAGCGGACCGGCCGCCTACGCCTGCCGCTCAGGCTGCCGCCCTCGCCGAGTGCTCCCAGGCTGGTTACTTCGGGGCCGGGAATCCGGACCTCAATCCGTCAGGTGAAGTAAACGCTACAAATTTTCAGCAGATTCTTCCGGTCAGTGGTGAACTGTGGTGGAGCGCGTCGAACTGGCGAAACCGGATCGTCGCTCCGCTCACGTTCGCCCCACCGTCGAACGTCTGCAAACTAGTTAGCTCGCAAACGGACGTGCAGATCTTCGGTTCTTACTTTCTCGCCGGGGCGACGGAGCAGTGGGAGCCGCACTTCTGCCTGAACTCGAAGCTGTTCTCGCTGGAGCATGTCTTTACCGGCGAGCCCGAGGCCAAGACCCTCCTTGAGAGCGGATCCATCGATGCCGCGTTCCAGGGCGCCTCGCCACCGACGCCGTTCACCCGCCATGTGGTTCAGGCACCAACCGCTGTGACCGGCTTTGCCATCGTGTTCGACATCATTAACAAATACGGCCAGCAATACACGGCGACCGTTCGACTGGATGCGCGTCTGCTCGCCAAGCTACTAACCGAGTCTTACTCCGCCGGGGGGGTAGGGACGTACGACACGGCGCTTCAGAATCCCGCCACCCACAAGCCCAATCCGCAGAACATTACCGACGATCCGGAGTTCAAGGCACTGAACCCAGGTATAGCGAAGAATCCGCTCTGGGGAGATATCGGCGACCTGGCTGGGGTATCCGCGTCGACGCTGCTGGCGATGTCCGGCGGTTCCGACGCCATGTGGGCGCTGACGTCTTACATCAACGCCGACCCTGAGGCGCGGGCGTGGCTGAACGGCAAGCCCGATCCGTGGGGGATGGTAGTCAACCCGGCATACAAGAGAATCAAGCTGCCAGTGTCGTCGTGGCCCTTGCTTGACACCTTCGTTCCGCCGACCACCTTCCTGTCCAACAACGTGTGCCTGACCGAGGACCCGACGCCGTGGCAGACGCTCGTGGCAGCACCGGTCCCTGTGACGGTAATGTCGGACATCTCGCTTTACCTGCAGTACGACTACAGCGACTCAACGATCAACTGCTCCGGTGGGAACTTTCCGTCCTGGGTGAGCTTGGGACAAGAAGTTCCCGGCGACACCTTCATCCTTGGCATCACGAGCCTTGCCGACGCCGAGCGCTACGGTCTGCACACCGCGGCGCTGGAGACGCAGGGCGGCTCGACGTCGAGCGCGACGTTCACGACCAGCGCGGGTCGCACGTTCGCATCCCCGACCAGCGCCTCCCTGCGCGCGGCGCTGGGGATGATGAAGCCGGACGACAAGACTGGCTCGTGGCCTGTGCCGTACTCGGCTATGCGCGCCGAAGCTGCCGGGAAGTCGGCCTATCCGGGCACCATGCTGATCTCGACCGACGTGCCCACTACAGGTCTTCCCAAGACCCTGGCTCACGACTACGGGGAGTTCCTTGACTTCGTGGCGGGACCTGGCCAGCATCCCGGCGCCGGTACCGGCCAGCTCCCGGCGGGCTACCTGCCGATGACCGCCGCGAACGGCGCCTCGAAGCTGGTGTCCTACACCAGGGCGGCAGCCGGCGACGTGGCCGCGCAGAACAACAAGGTCCCATCGCCCAGCCACCCGGGTGTGGCCGCGGGCCCTTCCTCCTCTCCGGCACCTTCGCCGGGCTCATCGGCATCGGGCAGTCAGCCGACGTCGACGGGCTCGTCCGGTAGCTCGTCGTCCAGCCCGAGTGCCTCGCCATCCGCGAGCACGTCCGTTCGGACGACTTCGCCTAGCCCGGGAAGCACCGAGCCGGTCGCGGTTACGGCGGATGTGCGGTCTGCGCTATCGGGCTGGCTTCTCCCGCTAGTGCTGCTGATCGCGCTGATCGTCGGCACGCTCGCCGTTGGCAGCTGGATACTGTGGCGGCCGAGAGCGTCGAAATGACGACCAATGAGGTTCAGGAGCCGTCCGTCGGTAATGAGGTGCGGAATGCAACCGTGCCGGGACGACTCTCAGGCAACACGGGCGCGACGCCGTCAGCCAGGCGACGCGAATCCGTCGGGCGGGTGCCGCTGTCGCCGGTCGGCGTAGCTGTCGTCGCGATCGCGGGAACTTTGGCGTTGCTAGCGTTCTGGTTCGTGTTCTACGCGCTGGTTCTCTCTGGCCTGCAGGAGAACCACGCCCAGCATCTGCTGTACAGCCAGCTGAGGCAGGAGCTGGCACTGGCTACCGTGCCGGTCGGCGGCGCGATCAAGCCGGGCACGCCCATCGCGGCTATCGACGCCGTCGACATCGGGCTGAATGCTGTCGTCGTCGAAGGGACCTCGTCAGCGGACCTCACCGATGGGCCAGGTCACTTGCCGGATAGCCCGCTGCCCGGTCAGGCGGGAAACTCGGTGATCTTCGGGCGCAGCGCGACGTTCGGCGCTCCGTTCGGGGCCGTGCACGACCTCCGCAAGGGCGCGATCATCAGCGTCACCACCGGACAGGGCACGTTCGGCTTCCGCGTACTCGATGTTCGCGGACCGGGCGACCCGCTGCCGTCGGCTGCTGAGCTCGGACGGTCGAGCCTGACGCTGGAGACGAGCGCCGGAAGCGGGTGGCGCAGCGGCTGGGCACCAGACGAGGTGATCTACGCAGACGCCACGCTGGTGAGCGGCAAGGTGCAGCCAGCGCCGGGCGGCAGGCCGGCGATTGTGCCGACCGTAGATAACCCGCTCGCAAGTGACACCACCGATCCGGTGCTGTTCGCGCTTTTCTTGTGGCTGCTTGCGCTGCTGCTGCTGTCCGTGGGGCTCGCCTATGCCTACATCAGGTGGACCGTGTGGCAGTTGTGGTTCGTGGGATTGCCGGCCTTGGTGGCCATGCTCTGGGTGGTCTCAAACACGGCGATGCTGCTATTGCCGAATCTTGCGTGACTGCGGCGTCCTGCCGTGAGCGCACTTCGATTTTTGCTATATGCCGCGCCGGTGCCGGATTAAGCCCCGCGCGCAGCCATTCCGGGCGCGCTATTCCAGTCGCCTGACCGTCTTATCTCGTTCGCTTGGTGTTAATTTTCGGTATCCCGCTAGCAGTGCCATCGCGCCAGTGGCGCTGGATGGCGTGGTCAACTGCAGTTCGTGCCGGTTCTATGACCCTTCCTTAACGCCCTCTTGGCTGCCTGTGACGGGCTTCCGGCTAACCATTCTTCACCGTTCATTCACCCAAAAAGCTCTGCGCTGGCATTCACGGCTGCCATCGTCGGTCCGGAAGTATCGGCAGTGCGGAAGTCCCGCACTACCCGCCCCGAAAGGGGAGGAAAGGCAAGGAAGTATGCGTTACGGCAAGCTCAAAGTGGGTTTGGCGATCGCCGCTTCGTTCGGCGCCGCGCTAACCCTGGCTGTGCAGCCCGCGTTTGCGGACTACCAGCCGCAGTCAAGGGACGCCGTCGGCGTCGGCTCCGACACGCTGCAGTACATGATTGACTTCGGGGCCGACGGTGACCAACTCGGTGACCCCGGCTACAACACCGCGGGCAACAAGTACAAGCTCGTCGACATCGACGCTACCGCGGACGACAACGCTCGGCTCTCGTTCGGCCCCGACGGAGTTGGCAGCGGCGAGTGCGCCCCCGGTACCGGCCCGACAGCGGGTACCGGAAACCAGACTGCGGACCACGCCGACGCGCCCTGCCAGCAAAACCCGACGGTCGTGCTGCGCGCCGGTACCAACCCGGTTCAGCGACCGAACGGGTCTGGTGCCGGTGCCAAGGCACTCGCGGCGGACTCAGCTCACTACATCACCTTCTCCCGTGCGTCGGCCTGCCAGGGCCCGACGACCGGGTGTGGCGGTGCGCTGTCCTCGGCCTTCGACAGCGTCGAGCTCGGCACCGACCCGCTGGCGATGCTGGAAACCACGACCCCGGCGAGTAACGCGGTCCCGTTGTCCGCGGCGCAGCTGAAGCTGATCTACACGTGCTCCGGCACCGGCACCAACGGCGCCATGACGTGGAGCGACCCGCGCATCGGCGGCACCTCACCGGACAACATCATTGCCTACATCCCGCAGGTTGGCTCGGGCACGCGCCAGACCTTCCTGACGGACATCGGCCTCGCCAGTTCGTATACGCCTCCCAGCTGCATCCAGGTTGGGGAGGAGAACGACCCGACGGCGCTCGGCACTGCACTGTCCCAGGGCGGAGCGGTCGCTGTCGGGACCGCCGACGCGGAGGACGCCATCGAGCCGATGTCCGGCGGCCGGCTGAACCTGTTCCTCGGTGACTTGAGCACCGGCAAGTCCAACGAGGTCGGCGGCTACTTCAAGGACCCGAGCTGCCCGTACCAGGACATCGTCAACGCAAGCCCGTCACAGTGCGGCGGCTCGATTCTGGGCGGCCCGGCGGGCGCCAACACCATCGACCCGGCGGTGCAGCTCATGACCACCGGGACCCCTGGCGGAAGCGTTGGCGGCACATTGTTTGACGTCGAGCGTCCGCTTTACGTCTACTTCCGGGACTCCGACATCAACGTCAACTCGCAGGCCCAGCCGACCAGTGCAGCGGGGCTGAACTGGATCCGCACTCTGTTCTACAACCCCTGCCCGAACCCGAACAACAGCGCAGCCTGCGTCACGATCAACGGCGTGCAGTATGGCCCGGGTGGCCAGCCGTGGTTCGACAGCCCGGCAGGTCAGACAGACATCTCGGCCGCGGGCGTGGTTCCGACCTACGTCTTCCAGGCTGGCGGCCCGTGAGCCTGGCTGGCTAAGGGACGTCTGACTAGAAGATAACCATCAAACCAACGTAAACGCAGTTCTCGCTCAGGCTTCCCGAGCCCGCTGGGGGCTCGGGAGAACTGACAGAGGAGACTCGCCAAGCTCCGGCTCAGCGAGTCTCCTCTGTCCGGAGAGAGAAAGGGATCTGAATGAAGTTCAACCTCCGAAGGGTGGTCTCCGGCGCGGCGGTGCTGGCGATTGCCGGAGGGGTTCTCGGTGCGACGGCGAGTATTGCCAGCGCAGCGACTACCCCGCCCTGGGAGCCCGACCCGAACTCGGTCGGGAGCCTGATCCTGTACAGCTGCACTGACCCGTCAACCCCCTCGACCTGCTCGGTGGTCACTGGTGGCAACAACCTGAACCACATTGCCGACTATGTCGAGGCGTCAACCCCGGATCCGGGGAACCTGCCGGGCGAGACTCAGGCAGGCAACAAGGCTGTGCTCTATTTCGCAGCCCCGACGCCGGGCGTTCCGACGGCGGAGTTCCAGCAGGGACAGACCTCGCTTGCAACGGTATTCCCGAACTCGGCCGCTCCCTACACTGGCGCCAACCCGCTGGTCAGCCTAGGGTCCACCGACGGGGATCTGCTGGCATTCGCCACAGGCGTGGAGACGCAGACGGCAACCGGGTACGTCAACGTGTACTCGCTCCGCCTGTACACCACGTCGGCGCAAGGCGGCGGCACGATCGGGCAAGGGCTGTACTGGGACATCGATATCCTCGTCAACCCGACGGCCGGCACGTGGTCAGTTGAGTACCCGACACCTGTGACGGCTACGACCACCACTCTGAGCGCTAGCCCCACCACGGGGACGGTCGGTGTGCCCGAAACGCTGACCGCGACCACAACTGCCGCCGACGGGACGACCCAGGCGGGCTCGGTCGAGTTCATGAACGGCACAACCGTCATCGGCACCGACTCGGTCAACGCAAGCGGCGTGGCGACCCAGTCGTTCACCCCCGCCGCTGCGGGCACTGACAGCCTGTCAGCGGTGTTCACCCCCACCAACACCGGTTACAGCAGTTCGACCGGAACGCTCCCGCTGACCGTCAACCCGGCAGCGACGCCGACTACCACCAGTCTCACCGTGACCCAAGACGGTGTGGCGGGTGACGACGTCTCGCTGAGCTCGACGGTCCTGGCGGGCACTACGCCCGTGACGGCCGGAACAGTGTCGTGGTACGACAACGGTTCCACCACGCCGCTGAACTCGACTCCGGTGACGCCGAGCGCCTCCGGAGTTGCCACCTTCGATATCCCGGCCGGCCTGGCCGCGGGTAACCACTCGATCGTGGCTGACTTCACTCCCGCCAACCCGGCTAACTACGAGGCCTCGGCGTCGGCTGCGCAGTCGTTCCTGCTAGAGCCGAAGCAGACCGGTGCATGCGCGCAGACCGGCTCGCAGTGCACTGCCACGGCCAACATCGAGGCGACGGTTCCGGTCGGAACTCTCGTCCTCTCCACGCCGTACACCACCGGCAACCCGCTGAACCTCGGCAACCTGGCGCTGAACGCAGGCCTGACCGAATACAGCGCAACCGCGCCGTTCAACGGCATCACGATTGTCGACACCCGCGCCGGTGACCTGCCCTGGACGCTGTCCGCACTGTCGAGCAACCTGTCCGATGGCGGCACCAACCCGGGTAGCACCATCTGCTCGCAGAACGTCGGGCTGACCGGCGTGACCAGCACCCCAGGGACCGGCTTCGCCGGGACCGTGACCTCAACCGACAACACCGCAGCCACCCCGCCAGTTGCACCTGCTGGCGGCGTCTGCACCGGCACGCAGGGCCTGGGCGGCGCCACCGCGCACACGGTCGCTGCAGCAAGCGCCGGACTGGGCACTGACGTGCTCAACGGCACGCTCACCCTGAACGCCCCGACCTCAACCGAGCCGGGACTGTTCACCGGCACCATCACCTTCACGGTCGGCTGAGCGCGGCCATCGCTCTCAAGATGTGAGCGGGGCGGGCAGCCTGTATCTGCCCGCCCCGTCACGCCTTGCGGCACCGGGGGAGGGTCTGACTTCCCCCAGAACAGATCTTAGTCGGCCCGCGTTCACCCTGCGTTTGCGGCAGCTTTCGGATCGAATGGATTCACTTGCGCCATACCTGGCAAGGCGGAGATTGGCTGCGCGCGCGTCACGCGCTAGCGCCACCGGCGGAAGAGCCTGACTTCGCCCAGGACAGATCTTCGTCGGCCCGCGTTCACCTTGCGTTTGCGACAGCTTCGGATCGAATGGATTCACTTGCGACATGCGTCTTCTCCTGTCTCTGATAGCGGGGCTGTTGGTTGTCGGCCTCGCCCCGGTCGCTGGAGCGGAGGCCGCAGCCGGGGCCCATTCGGCATCTGCAGTGGCCGTTTCCGGCGCGCCCGCCAAGGCAGAATTCGGCGCCGGCCCGGCATCGGCCAAGAAGCTGGACGGCAGGCCGTACTTCACCTATGACGCGACGCCGGGCGGTTATGT
>Ga0335075_10012106_pt1 | contig 13037 bp, 11 predicted proteins | sample Lox_Sample_24_FD_206723 | JGI IMG/M metagenome (GOLD analysis project Ga0335075, IMG submission 206723) | Soil microbial communities from Loxahatchee National Wildlife Refuge, Florida, United States - Lox_Sample_2.4 | ecosystem: Environmental > Terrestrial > Soil > Wetlands | place: USA... | reverse complement strand
CCCAGCGCGCCAAAGGCCGGGAACACAACGACGCCCTGCGCCGGCTCGCCAGCCGACTCACCGGCATCCTGCACGGATGCCTGAAAACCCGCACCTGCTACGACGAGGCCATCGCCTGGGGCCAAAACGACAACCGCTGCCACTCCGCTGCAGCTTGACATTCAAGCGCCTGGGATGTCTTTTCACCCAGAACAGCACTCCTCCGCGACCTTATCGACGGATATGCCCGGCTCCTGGGTCACGTTCTGGGTGAAGAGTCGGCGAGCAGCGCTCTGACGCGCACGTTTCATGCCGTTATGTCAGGCCGCCGGGAGCGCCAGCGGGTCGGTGGCAAGGCTTTCGTCGCCTTCCAGCAGGGCGGGCGCCCGTTCCAGCGCCTCCGGCCGGGTGACGCCGAGTATCAGCGCGTATGCGACACCGACGGCGATCAGTCCGAGCGTCAGCCACGGCAGGATGTTGTACGGACTCGGCTGGCCCGGCGCCGCAGGTCACCCCACACCGGGACGGCCAGCACCGCCATCCCGATGACCGGCACGACCACCCACAGCCAGAAGTTCTTGCGGATGCCGCGCGCGCGGAATCTCGCCCATTCGACTATCAGCGCCACGTTGGCCATCAGGTACATGATGATCAGTCCGAGGATGCCGTAAGTGCCGAGGAATCCGGAGGCAGCGGCGGGCGTCGTGAACGCCGTCGCTACCACGCCGATCAGGATGCTCGGCGCGACGAACGCCACCGCTGCCGCGGCCGGCGTGCGGAACCGCGGGTTGATCGCGGCCAGCGTGCTGCTCCACAGTCCGCCGCGCGCGCCGGCGAAGATCACCCGCGAGGTCTGCGTGTTCGCGCGACGTAGGAACTCGTCACGCTGGACAGGAAGATCCAGGTGATCAGCGGCGCGACGAACGGGATGAAAGCCCTGGCCGCAGTGTGGAAGGGATTGGGATCGGCGGCGAGCGTGCCCGCGTGCCCGACGCCGAACGCCGTGACGAGCGCGTGCGAACCCAGCACGTAGATGATGCCGCTGATGACGACTGCGCCGATCACCGCGACCGGGACGGCGCGCCGCGGATTACGGGTCTCCTCTGCCAGCGGAGCGGCCGCCTCGAATCCGCCGAACGCCAGGACCGCGAGGCTGAACGCGAGCAGGACATCGCTCGAGTGGCCGGCCGGCCAGGTGAACGGCGTACCTGACAAGCCGCTGGCGCCGCCGCGGACCAGGATGGTCAGGCTCATCGCCAGGAGCAGCAGCACCTCGAAGACGTAGAGCACGACCGTGATACGGACGCCGAACTTCAGCCCGACCACGACCGGAGCGACCACCAGCGCGCCGTACACGATCGTGGTCAGCTGAGTGATCCCCAGATATGCGGATCGCCGAGCACGTTCTGCACGATGTAACTGCCGACGAAGATGTAGATGCCGCCGAACGCGATGATGTACCCGAGAATCGTGATCACGCCGATCGCCACCGCGACCTTGGTCCCGATAGCCCGGGTGATGTAGGTGATGAATGACCCGGCGCTCGGGTAAACGCCGGCGAACTGCGCCAGGCTGCTCGCGGTCGCGACCATCCCGACCATGCTGATCAGGAAGATCAGCGGCGCCGACGCGCCGGCCAGCGCGACCATGACGCCGGTGGTGAAGAACAGGTTGAAGGCCGGCGCGACCTGCGCGACGCCCGGCATGATGACACCGAACAGACCGAGCTGACCGCGCTCAAGTACCTGGTTTTCCTGCGCTGTCGCCGCCATGGCTAGCCCTTTCCGTGCCGCTGGACGAAGTCAAGGAACGCCTTGTTGAACTCGGCCGGATACTCCCAGCAGCAAGCGTGGCCGCCCTTGGTGGTGGCCCACTCCGAGTCCGGTATCGCCTCATGGATGCGGTGTGACAGCGAGACCGGGATGAGGATGTCCTCGGCGCCGGCCAGGACCAGCGTCGGCACCGACATCTGGCCGAGCCTGCCGGTGGTGTCGTGATCCTGGATGGCGGCAAGCTGCGCGAGGTAGGCGTGCACCGGCTGATCCAGGTAACGCATGGCACGCTCGAATTCGGCAAGCTCGCTGCCCCGCTGTTCGAAGAACGGGACCGTGAATGCCCACAGCGTGACGTCGCGCATGACGAAGGGCACGCCGAGCACCGGAGCCATGTCCGCCCACACGGCGAACATCCGGGAGCAGAACGGACCCGGCGCAGCGTACGTGCAGGCGAAGGTGACGGACCGCAGGTCCCCGCTGTAGCTGAGCGCGTACTCCTGGGCGATCATGCCGCCCATCGATACGCCCATCAGGTGGAAGTCGGTGATGCCGAGCGAATCGACAAGCGCCTTCGCGTCGTCGGCGAGCAGCTTGCTCGAGTACGGACCGGCAGGCTTAGCGCTCGCCCCGACGCCGCGGTTGTCGAACCGCAGCACCCGGTAGCCTGCCGCAACGAAATCAGCCACCTGGAGCTCCCAGGTGCTCAGGTCGTCCGCAAGCCCGTTGATCAGGACGATGGTCTGCTCTCCATCGCCGTCCAGCCGGTAGTTCAGCTCGATCCCGTTAACGGTGGCTACGGCCATTCAGGGTCTCCTTCGGCTCGAAGTCGGATTCGGGCATGCAGTTCGCGGATCATGTCCTCGGTCAGGGAGAAGTGCTCTGCGGCGCATCGCGCGGCAGCCTCGGCGTCGCCAGCGATGACCGCCATCGCGAGGGAGGGATGCTGATGCAGCGCCCGGCGCCTGACTTCGGGTGTGTACGGCTCGGCGTCGAAGCCGAGACTGACTTCACGCCGGCTCTGCGCGCTCAGTTCCGCAAGCCGCCCGTTGTGTGTCGCTTGCGCGATTGCCTGGTGCAAGGCGTGATCAGCCCGCCGGGACTCGTCGCGATCGGCCGCGTCCGCGTAGTCATCGACAGCCCGCCGGATGCGTGCGATGTCGCGCTCATCTCGCCGCTGCGCCGCAGTCCGTGCAATCAGCTGCTCGACAAGATGCCGGAAGTCCAGTAGCTGCGTCAGGTCAGCCCAGACCGGCTCGAGCGTGCGCGCGATCATGTCGTCGAAGTCCGGGCCCCGGTCCGCGCGCACGAAAGTGCCCCCGCCGCGACCCCGTCTGGTTGTCACGTACCCGGAAGCCTGCAGCCGCTGCAGCGCCTCGCGAACAGTAGTGCGACTCACCTCGAGCATGCCGGCCAGCTCGCGCTCGGCTGGCAGCCGCTGGTCCGGCACGAACTCGCCGAGCGCGATCGCCGTCACGATCCGCTCAGCTATTCGCTCGCCTGCCGTGCGCAGCGTTATTGGCGTGAGCAGCGTGCCGAATGGCTCGCTGCTCACCGCAGGCTCAATCACTGGCGCCACCGCCATGTCAGAAAAGCCGGAGGACCAAAGGACTGATCTATAGACCAATTATCAGTCACCGGCTCAGCCGGCGTCAACGGTCAGTGCTCGTCGCGGCCTCGTCCTGACGGGTAGCGAGGCGCCCCATCTCGACTAGCAGATTTGCGACAACATCCTCTGTACGCGCTGCGCCGTGCGGGCCGTGTCGGAAATTCGCTAGCCAGCACAGCGGTGGCTCCCCGATGCTTGATGACATGACCGAAGACCGCATCCACGCCGACCGCGAGCGCTGCGTCCGCGCCGTCCAGTCTAAGGACGGGCGCTTTGATGGCTGGTTCTTCACCGCCGTGGTGACGACTGGCATCTACTGCCGGCCGAGCTGTCCGGTAGTGCCGCCGAAGTCGGAAAACATGCGCTTCTTCCCGAGCGCCGCCGCCGCACAGCAGGCCGGATTCCGGGCCTGTAAACGCTGCCGGCCGGACGCCAGCCCTGGCTCGCCGGAGTGGGATGTCCGCGCGGACGTCGTGGCAAGGGCGATGCGGCTGATCGCCGACGGGGTCATGGACAACGGCGGAGTGCCGGCCCTCGCCCGGCGCCTCGGCTACAGCGTCCGCCAGGTCGAGCGGCAACTGCTAGCCGAGCTGGGCGCCGGGCCGCTCGCGCTAGCCAGGGCTCAGCGCGCCCAGACGGCCCGGTTGCTGATCGAGACGACCGCGCTGCCTATGGGCGATGTCGCGTTCGCGGCCGGCTTCGCGAGCATCCGCACCTTCAACGACACAGTCCGCGAAGTGTTCGCCTTGTCCCCCAGCCAGCTGCGTGACCGCGCCAGCCGGGGCCAAGCCGGGACCGGCACCGGGACGCTCTCGCTCCGACTGCCGTTCCGGGCTCCGCTGCAGCCGGACAACCTGTTCGGCCACCTGGCAGCCACGGCCGTGCCGGGCGTCGAGGAATGGCGCGACGGCGCCTACCGCCGGACTCTGCGCCTGCCGCATGGCCACGGCATTGTGGCGCTGCGGCCGGAGCCCGACCACGTCAGCTGCCAGCTGGCGCTTACTGACTTGCGTGACCTGGCCAGCGCCATCAGCAGGTGCCGGCGTCTGCTCGACCTGGACGCCGACCCGGTAGCCGTCGACGACTTGCTTTCCGGTGACGAGGTGCTGGCGCCGCTCGTCCGCAAGGCCCCTGGCCGGCGGGTGCCGCGCACTGTCGACCCGCACGAGTTCGCGCTCCGCGCCGTGCTCGGCCAGCAGGTGTCGACCGCGGCCGGACGGACCCACGCCGGCCGGCTGGCTGCGGTCCTCGGCGAGCCGGTTGATGATCCGGCCGGCGGGCTCAGCCGGCTATTCCCGTCGGCCGGCGTCCTGGCGGACTCAGACCCGTCCGCACTGGCGACGCCGCAGTCCAGGCGCGAGTCCTTCGCCGCGCTCGCCAGCGCGCTCGCGAGCGGGCTGATCGACCTCAGCGTGGGCGGCGACTGGCACGAAGCGCGCATGCGGCTGGCCGCGCTGCCCGGGATCGGCCCGTGGACCGTCGAGACGATCGCCATGCGGGCCCTCGGCGATCCCGACGCGTTCCCCGCGTCCGACCTTGGCGTGCGCGCGGCCGCCAGGCAAGCCGGCCTGCCTGCCACGTCGGCCGCGCTGACCAGCCGGGCCGCGCCGTGGCGCCCGTGGCGCTCGTATGCCGTGCAGTACCTGTGGGCGACCGGTGACCACCCCATCAACAGGCTTCCGGGCGCTGTAACCCGATAACTAAGGAGGACAACATGATGAGCTCAGCCGTGCGTGTGCACGCCATCCTGCCCAGCCCGCTCGGGCCGCTGACCCTCGTGGCCGAGGCCGGCCAGCTGGTGGCCCTGTACCTCGACGCGCAGCGGCACCGGCCGGACGAAGACTCGCTCGGCTCGCCCGGCGACCCGGGCGCCGCACCGTTCGCCGCCGCCGGCCGCCAGCTTGCAAGTTACTTTGCCGGGCAGCTCACTGCGTTCGATCTGCCTCTCGCCCCGGCCGGCACCGATTTTCAGCGCCAGGTCTGGGCGGCGCTGCGCACAATTCCGTACGGCCAGACCTGGTCGTACACTCAGCTCGCCGAGAAGATCGGCCGCGCGTCTGCCGTCCGCGCGGTGGGCCTGGCGAATGGCAAGAACCCGATCTCAGTTGTCATACCGTGCCACCGGGTCATCGGCTCAGACGGCAGCCTGACGGGCTATGGCGGCGGACTTGACCGCAAGCGGTTCCTGCTCGATCTGGAATCCGCGGGCTCTGGGACGCTGGCCGAGACGGGCGCGTAGCGCCTCAGCGGGGACCGGCCGCAGCACGATCTCGCGGCCGGCGCCCGCGCCGGCGCACGGTATCGCGCGAGATCGGCAGCCTGGCGCACGCATTCGGTTAACTACAGGCGAGTGGCGGGCATCTATCGGGGACCGTGCCAGGATCGGCGTTACGGTGGATCGTGGCCTCGGTAAGTCGTGGCTGCAGCGTCCCATAGCACGCTGACCCAGCCAGCGTCCGGATCGAAGTTGACCATGCGTGATCTTGCCTACAGGCCGGAGGAGTTCAGCAGTTTCGTTGGCCGCACGTCGGAGATCAACGAACTGCGTGAACTGATGCGCGCTATGCGCGCCGTAACCTTGTGCGGCGCGGGCGGCATCGGCAAGACCAGGCTGGCGTTGCGGCTGCTCGCCGCGATAGCCCCCGAGTTCCCCGATGGCGCCTGGTTCGTGGAGCTAGGCGACGTGCGCCAGCCCGAGCACGTAGTCGCCAGGGTAGCCGCAGCCGTCGGCGTGCACGAGGAGCCGGGCAGGCCGCTGCTTGACACGCTGGCCGACTCACTTCGGCACCGCCGCGCAATTCTCGTGCTGGACAACTGCGAGCACCTGGTGGACGCCTGCGCCGCCATGTGCAAGCACCTGCTGGCCAGCTCGCCAGGCTTGCAGATGGTCTGCACCAGTCGCGAACCTCTCCGGGTGGCGGCCGAGGCCGTCTGGCAGGTGCCACCGCTGACGCTTCCGGCGCCCGGCGATGCCGGCGGCCTGGCCGAGATCCGAGACTTCGACGCGATCAGGCTCTTCGCGACGCGGGCCGCCGCGGCCACACCCGCGTTCACGCTCGGCCCGGCGAACGCGACGGCAGTCGCCACTATCTGCCAGGCGCTGGACGGCCTGCCACTTGCGATCGAACTCGCCGCGGCCTGGGTCCGCGTGCTCTCCGTCGATCAGATCGCGGCCCGCCTTGACCGCCGGCTCGCGTTGCTAACCAGCGCCGACCGGAGCGTGCCAGCCCGGCAGCAGACGCTGCGCGCTACTTTCGACTGGAGCTACGACCTGCTCTCCGGTCCTGAGCAAATCATGCTACGCCGGCTGTCAGTTTTCCCGAGCTGGTCACTGGATATGGCAGAGCGAGTCTGCGCCGACGACAGCCTGCCCGCGTCGGACATCGTGGACCTGCTCACCGCGCTGGCCGACAAGTCGCTCATCGAACTCGAGCCAGAAGTACTTGGCGAAGCGCGCTACCGGCTACTGGAGACCGTGCGCGAGTACGCCGCGGGCTGGCTCGCGCTGGCGGGCGAGACCGCGGTCATGGAACGCAGGCGCCGCGAGTACACGCTGCGCGAGACGGAAGAGGCTGCTGCCGTCGGCATGGCCCTGGAGCCCGGATCCTGGTCGGCCAGGGTGGACTCGATCCGGCGCTTCGAGGTCGAAGCGCGGAACGTCTACGAGGTCCTGGGCAGCTGCCTGTCCGATGGCGATGCGGAGACAGGGCTGCGGATCTGCTCGGCGGTCCGGCTCGTCTGGATCGTGCACGGCACATTCGCCGAAGGCGCCGCCTGGATTGACAAGTTCCTCGCGCTCCCGGAGGCCGCGGCAGTCCCGGAGTGGGCGCGCGGCAGAGCACTCATCAGTCGCGCGCAGCTAGCCATGGCGACCGGATCGCCGCAGGCGGACGAGCAGGCCAGCGCCGGCCTTGAACTGTGCTGGGCGGCTGGCGACCAGTTCTGGGTCGCGGCCGCGCTCAACCTGCTGACCGAGATCGCACTGCACTCAGGGCGGCCCGACACCGCGGCAGAACGGGCCGACGAGGCCCTGAAAGTCGCGCGGTCAGCCGGCGACCGCTGGAACGAGGGTTATGCCCTCGGCACTATGGCCGCCATCGCGGGCCACCGCGGCAACTTCCGCGCGGCGGAGCGGCTCGGCGAGGAAGCACTGCTGGTGATGCGCGAGATCCAGCAGCTCTGGGGTTCAGCGCGGGCACTGCTCGGCCTCGGCGACCTCGCTCAGCTGCGCGGCGAGCACGGCATTGCCCGCGAGTACTATCTAGAAGCTCTCGCGATCCTGCGCGAAGTCGACGCAAGACCGGAGATCGCCCGCTGCCTGGCCGGACTCGGCCGGATCGCGCTCGACCAGTGGGATCTGGTATCGGCGCGCCAGCACCTGACCGAAAGCCTGCGGCTGAGCTACGCGTCGGGCAGCCGGATCGGCATGGCACGCGGCCTGGAAGTGCTCGCCCGGCTATCGGTGATGGAGGGTAACCCCGCGGTCAGCGTGGAGCTCGCCGGCGCGATGACGGCCCTGCGGGCCAAGGCGCACCTGCCGCCGGTTCCCGGCGCGCGGACGCAGCGTTTCCTCGATGCCGCAGCAAACCTGGGCGAGCACGCAGTCCGCCGGTTGTGGGCGGAGGGTGAGGCTATGACACCGACTGAAGCGGTGCGGCGGGCCCTGGGCGCGCATGCTGACCTCACTGACCCTGTCGCAGCCAGCACTGTCGCAGCCAGCACTGTCGCAACCAGCACTGCAGCAACCGGCACTGTCGCAACCGGCACCGCAGGAACCATCACTGCAGGAACTGGCACCGCAGGAAGCGGTCCCAGCGCAGCGGGCACCGAGGCGACCGGGCCGGCCACCGTGCTGACCCAGCGAGAGCACGAGGTGGTCGCATTGCTGGCGACAGGCCTCAGCAACCGGGAGATCGCCGCCAAGCTATTCATCAGCCCGGCCACTGCCGCCCGTCACGTCGCTAACATCCTGGCCAAGCTGGGTTTCAGCTCGCGCAGCCAGGTAGCCGCGTGGGCGGCCGGGCAGCCGGCCGGTCAGCTGGCCCCGAACAACGCGCTCACCGACTCGCCCTCGTGAATTCGCCGGATCGCCTCGGCGAGTGCGGGCGCGATTGAGATCACATGCAAGCCGACGTCGGAAGCGTCCTCAGCGGTAGGCAGAGTGTTAGTGCTGACGATCTCCCGCACCAGCGGCTGCGCAGCTATCCGCTTGAGCGCTCCGTCGCTGAACAGCCCGTGCGTGCAGGCGATCCGGACCGATCGCACGTTCTGCTCCCGCAGCCGCTCCAGCAACTCGATGATCGTGGTGCCGCGGGCGATCTCGTCGTCGAGCACGATCACGTCCTTGCCCGCGACGTCGCCGATGATCGAGCTGATCGTGACGTGCTCGTCGCTGTGCCGTTCCTTGGCTCCCGCCGCAACGGGCAATTGCAGCAGCCGGGCGAGTGCCGCGGCGTTCTTGGCGTTGCCGAGGTCGGGCGACACGACGACCGAGTTGGACAAGTCCAGGTTGCAGAAGTGATTCGCGAACTCCCGCAGGGCATGGAGGTGATCGACCGGGATCGAGAAGAACCCGTGGACCTGCGGCGAGTGCAGCGTCATTGCCAGCACCCTGCTGGCTCCAGCCGTAGCCAGCAGATCGGCGACCAGCCGGCCGCCGATGGAGATGCGCGGCATCGATTTCTTATCTGACCGGGCGTAGGCGTAGTACGGGATCACCGCCGTCACCCTGGCGGCGGACGCGCCGCGCGCGGCGTCCAGCATCAGCAGCAACTCGACCAGGTTCTCCTGCACCGGCGGGCCGAGCGGCTGGATCACGAAGACATCGCGCTCCCGGCAGTTGGCCTGCAGTTGCACTTCCAGGCAGTCGTTCGCGAATCTGGAGAGCCGGGCCGGGCGCAATGGCACACCGAGGTCTGCGCATATTTCCTCAGATAGCGCTGGATGCGCGCTGCCGCTGAACACCACAATCTCCCGCACCAGCCCAGGCTACGAGGTAAACGGATGGTAACGCGCACTAAGGCGTCAGCTCGCGAGGCGCGTGCCGGTCAGTCGGCTACACCGCCGCGGCCAGTAGCGCAGCGGCTTCAGCGAGCCACCGGCCTGGCTGCGCCAGCGCCGCCTGGATTCCCTCGGCCAGAGCGGCGAGTTCCACGGCGCGCACTCCGGCCGGCGGCGCGGCCGCGACTCGCCCCGCGACCACTGCGACCGGGACCGCGACCGGAGCAGCGGCGGCCGCCATCGCGCGGACCGCGCCGACAACCTTGCCGCTCTCCGAGCTAGCGTCGTACTGCCCCTCGCCGGTGATGACCAGGTCGGCGCCCTCGAGCGCGCCCGGCAGGCCGGCGATAACGGCCAGTTCCGCCGCGCCAGGCTGCAGGTGCGCGCCCCATCCGGCGGCAAGCCCGTAACCGCAGCCCCCCGCCGCGCCCGCGCCGGGTCCGGCCGGATCGCCGCGAAGCAGGCCGGCCAGTCTTGCCAGGCCTGCCTCGAGCGCTGCCACCTCGGCCGGGCCCGCGCCCTTCTGGGGGCCGAACACCGCGGCAGCGCCCGCCGGCCCGAGCAACGGCGCGCGCACGTCGGTGAGGCACGTGACACCGCCCTCCGGCGGCGGGCGCAGGCCGCGCAGATCGATGCCCGCAAGCTTCCTGAGCGCCCCGCGTGGCAGCAGTGCTCCGGCGGCGTCGGTGAACCGGGCGCCGAGCGCGGCCAGCGCGCCCGTGCCACCGTCGGTGCACGCCGACCCGCCGAGCGCGACGACAATCTTTCTCGCGCCCGTGTCCAGGGCATCCGCGATCAGCTGGCCGACGCCGTAGCTGTGCGCTGTCATCGGCCTGAGCTCGCTGAGCTGCGTGAGCCCGGCCGCTGTGGCGAGTTCGATGACGGCCACGTTCCCGGCCATTTCAAGCCAGGACGCCTGCACCCGATGGTCAGCAGGGCCGCTGACCTCCACCTGGTGCCAGCGGAGATCCGCAGCGTCCGCGGCCAGCACAGCCAGCGTCCCCTCGCCGCCGTCGGCCAGCGGAAGCTGGATCACCTCATCGCCTGGCCGCACCCGAAGCCAGCCAGAGGCGATCGCCGCAGCCGCGCCTGCCGCGCTGATACTGCCCTTGAACGAGTCAGGCGCCGCCACGACCCGCATGCCGGTCAGCCCTGGTACGACGGCAGCTTGAGGGCGTCCCTGATGGCCTGCTGAACCTCAGCCTTGTCCGGGCGCGCGTCGATCGTGACCACGTATTCCTTCCGGCGGAAGATATCGAGCACCGGGTTGGTCTTGTCGTGATATTCACGCAGGCGGACAGCGAGCGCCGCCTCCGTGTCGTCCTCGCGCTGGACGAGTTTGCCGCCGCAGACGTCGCACCGGCCTTCCTCGCGAGGGCTGTTGTCAATCAGGTTGTAGTCCATGCCGCATCCATCGCAAAGCCGCCGCGCCATCACGCGCCGCCGCACCTCGCCGTCGGGCAGCATGAGATAGATCACGCCGTCGATGTCGTAGCTCTCCAGGAAGAACTCAGCCTGGCGCTTGTTCCGCGGGAAGCCGTCGATGATGAAGCCGTAATTCCAGTCGTGCTGCGTGAGCCGGTCCTTGACGACGCCCTCGGCCAGGTCATCGCTGACCAGTTCGCCTGCCGCCATGATCCGCCGTACCTGAGCGCCCAGCTTGGTGTGATTCTGGACGTTCCACCGGAATATGTCGCCGACAGCGATATGCACGAGATCAAGATCGCTAGCCAGCATGGCGCTCTGGGTGCCCTTCCCGCTGCCCTGGACTCCCATGATCACGTACTTGCGCATGCGGTAACTGTAGTAGGCACCCAGGGCGTCGCCGTGGCGGCGACCAACCGGCGGACACCACAGTCCGGGGCCGGGAACGTGCACCTGCGGCCAACTCGCTTGGGCGGCCCGCGGACGGCATGTCGGCCCGCCCGATGAAGTCAGGGTCGCTTCGGCAAGATTCGGCACTCACCAGCCAGGATCGCGCCCGGCAGCGACGTTTCATCGAACTTGGCGGCGGGAACTACGCTTTTGTCCCGTTTGGCGCCGCCAAAACCAGTGAAACGTCGGCCACGAGCGTCCCACTTGCCCGGCAAACGGGGCAAATTGCCTCCAGGTCAGAAGCGAATCGCCACCGATTCGCGCGGCGGGGCCACCGCGGAGCGCGGCGAAAGCGATTCGCCACCGATCATTAGTGGACCCTGGCCGCCATGACGCCGATCACAGCGAGGAACCCGACGAGCATCACGACGTCAAGAATCACGGCTATCCGGATGCGGTAGTCACGGTTGCTGTCCATCACAGGGTCTGACGGCTGCGAGCGGCATCGCGTTCAGTGAGGTCGCCCACAGTGCGGTCGGCCCACAGTGCGGTCGGCCCACAGTGCGGCGATCGGGGAATGGGCTGGCGGCGAGGACGGGCCTGCGGGGAGATGGCCACCCGAGCACCCGGCACACGTAGCCCGCACAGGCCCGTCCCTGGTCTCTAAATCTATACGCTCCGGCGCGTATCGTAACTTGATGCTGCGCACAGCGCCAGCGGGTAGCCGGTGTTACCCGCCTGGCGTCGAGCCTGCCGCCGTAGCACGGCCGCACCTGAACTCAAAGCAGGCGACGGCGATCGCCAGCGCGATGACCACGACGCAGAAGATCACGCCCGCGGTGATGAGGGTCGAGTGTGCCGCGATCACGCCGACGCCAACGGCCGGGCAGGCGAGGAACACATACAGGCCGGCAAAGTACGCAGACGATACGCCGCCGCGCTGGTCCTCCCGCACCTGGCCCACCGTGGTAGCCACTCCGGCATTGATGCACACGCCACCGGAGGCTCCGAGGGCGACCGCGGCGATCAGCAATGCGGCCAGCGAGTGCAGGCTCAGCGCCAGCAGGAGCACGACCCCGTCAAGTGCCAGGCCCGCGCAGCCGGCCAGCATCGCCCGGTGCGGGGTCGTGCGGCGGGCCGCTAGCTGACCGCCGGCCATGAAAATGAACACGATCGCCACCACACTGCCGGCGAGCACGTGGCTGGTGTCATGCAGGACCGTGAGGAGGAACAGGGCAGAAACGGACGTCAGCACGCCGGTCACCGCGAACGCCGCGCCGCCGGACAGCACGGCGCGGACGTAGTTGCCGCGGATCGACGCGGGCACCCGGAGCCTGGAAATCCGGAACCCCGGCCCGGCGCGCGGACCGTAGCGAGGAGTCACCAGCAGCGCGGCACAAGCCAGGACGCCAAGGGCCGCCTGGGCAAGGTACGGCGTGACGAGCGGGTGGCTGGCCAGGTCGGCGAGCAGGCCGGCCGACAGCGTGCCGAGGGCCAGGCCGCCGGTGTTGGCGGCCACCGCGAGAGTGCCGCCTGCGGCACGCCGGGCGGGCGGAAACAGGTCGATCACGGCGGCGGTCCCGGTGCCCGTCATCAGGCCTGCAGCCAGCCCGGACACGACGCGGCCGGCGAGCAGCGGGCCCAGGCCGCCGGCCGACGCGAGCATCAAGGAGCCGGCCACGCTGAGCGCCAGCGCGCTCAGCATCACCGGGCGCCGGCCCGTGGCGTCAGACAGTTGCCCGAACAAGACCAGCGTCAGGACAACGCCCGCCGCGTAGACCGCGAACAGCACTGTGACGGTCAGCGTATGGAAGCCGAACCGCCTCGCGTACAGGTCATAGAGCGGGGTCGGAAGCGTCGTA